>ERZ780166.417-NODE-417-length-34282-cov-5.388378_pt1 | contig 34282 bp, 39 predicted proteins | sample MGYA00511366_ERZ780166 | MGnify/ENA primary metagenome ERZ780166 (study PRJEB29588, sample SAMEA2162231) | human gut metagenome | biome: human gut; feature: human-associated habitat; material: faeces | place: Denmark | collected 2008/2010 ...
TCACTGGAGATGCACCTTATAGTAGGCTACCGCTGACGGAACAGCGGGTTAAATCTTGCAATATACATTGCTGTTTAACAATCAATTACGTGACTTTTCAGGTCACACCCACGTCTTGTTGAGATTGAGCATAATTGTGTAGGCACTCTCGTACGCGTCGGTAATATCCTCCATGAAGTCAGGGTGAATGGGGTTGCAGCGGTGACTGCGGCGCGGATCATCGAAATTGATAACGTAGAATTTAGGTTTCACCTTATACCCGTCTAAATGATTGATTAGATGGTTATAAGCAATGGTGGAGAGGTCGGGAAACTTGAAATCGTAGATATATTGGGTGTACCCCTTCTCAATCTGTTGCTTGATGTAGGAATTGACTACCGCGAAAGATTTGCCGCTGCCCGGAGTTCCCAACACGATGGACGCACGCTGGGGCAAAAGAATATTGATCCAGCCGTCGTTCCACCTCTTTTTATAGTAGAAGCGTGTGGGCAGGTTCACGGAGTATTCGTTGGTCAAAAGGCGTGTCTCCTGCTGGAACGATTCGTTTTCGTTGTTGAAAACGTCGTCCATCAAATTGCACTTCAACAGGCGGCTCATGTAAAGCCCCGATATCAGCAGGCAGATATAGCCGACTGCCATCGTGAAAACATAGATAGCGGTGTTCGCTTCCACGCCAAGCGACAACGCAAGCACCCACCAGTTCAGGAAAAAGAACACGAAGCCTACCCCCATGTACGTCCATATCTTCGTCCATGTGATTTTTTCCTCTTTCACCCCGCTGGTTCCCAGACAGGACAGCGCGAGCAGGAGAACAGTGAACAGTTTGGTGTAGATGATGCAGCCGAACAACCCTGCCGTACGGTGGAAATTCATCAGGATTCTATCGACCACGCCGATATTCACTCCCCATAATTTGATTGCCTCGTAACAATACCAATAGATATTGATTACGACAAATAATATACTCACGGCACGCAGAAAATCCATGATTTTCGCCAATGCCCTCAAATCGTCTTCTTGTTGTGACATACTGAAATCTGTTTTAAATTTTACTATTAAATACCTCTTCCTTTTCTCTTTTTCTTCTTGCGCTGCATCCGGTGGCGGAAGGCTTCTTCCTCCGGGTCAGTGCCTTGTGCCACCGGAATATCGAACAGACCGCCAATACCGGTACTTTCATCGGTATCGGGACTATGCGGTACAAACGGTTGTCTCCCGTCTGCCGGTGATTCCGGCGTAACGCTTACGCTGAATAGCTGTGTAGGATGGGGCGTATGCGCTTCCACCCATTCCTGCATGGCATTTGCGGAGAACTCCTTTCCCATACGGGAGCCATTGAGTACGCAACCCGTCCTGTGGTCGATAAAGGTGGCTCCGTAAATCCGTCCCGTATCGGTTTCACGCAGTACCACATCAACGCCTTTGACTTTTAGTTTCTCCAACAGTTCTTCTCTGCCGGATGCTTGGCGCATGGCGGCAGAGACTTTTCCTTTGGTGTATTTGCCCAAATCCTTCTCCTTGATTTGGGTTTTGGAGGTTTCGCACCACTGCTCAAAAGCGTCATATCCGGCATACTTGCCGAAACGGGAGGCTTTCAGCGGATTGCCGACCTTATTCCCGTTACCGTCCGTCGCCGAATAGACAAAGCCCCGGTACTCCCTGCCGTGTACTTCTCCCCGTGCTTCCTCAACGGTTATATTATATAAGGAGAGCAACGCACGGTATTCACCCAGCGATTGGAAACGGTAGTTTTCGGAAAGACCTTTCAGGACGTTTCCTATTTGTCGCTTCACTTTGCCATGTGCCACGTCCACCTTACGCAAAGCCCCCTGTTCCTGCTGCTGCCTGCTGTTTCCGGACGGGCGCAAGCCGTACTTCTTCTCCAAAGCGTCGGTGGTACGTTTGCTCCGGCGGTGGATGTAATCGTTGTCCAGCCGCTTGCCGTCCAGCCCGACACGGATGGAAACGATATGCAGGTGGTGGCGGTCGATGTCCTCGTGCTTGAATACGACGTAAGGCTGCTCGCCGTAGCCGATTTTATCCATGTATTCCCGTGCGATGTCGTTCAGTTCGGTATCGGTCAGCTTGTCGTCCGGGTGCGGGTTGAGAGATATATGGATAATGGGTTTCTCGGTACGCATACGCTGGGGCAGATACCTTTCAAAATCCGATGCGACACGGGCGATGTCCATCGTTCCCGTGCCGTCGTCAAAGATTTTGTTGGATAAAAGCAGCTTGCCTTCCCCCTCGTTTATCTTCTGCCCGTTGTATGCCAACGCCCCGTAAAGGGAGGCTCCTACATTCATGTTGGCGACCATTCCCGCTCGAATTTCTGTGTGAGGGCAACGATTTCACGGCTTACCGTTACCAACTCACGTGTGATTCCTTCCAGTTTGTAGAGCAGTGCCATCGCCTTTTTCTCTGAAAAACGGCTCTTCAATTCTTTCACGGTCTGGTTGTAATTGACACCGATGCGTCGGAACTGCGCATGCAAATCCGACAGCTTGGCGTAGTATTCGGGGAAAGAATTATCCACACGGATAACCTTAAATTCCTCTCCGAATACCCGCGCCTTGATAAAAACCGCCTTCGCGTACTCGCCCGACTGCTCGTACATGGTGAGGAAACGGGCGTGTTCCTCATCATCAAAACGCACCATCACGCAGTGCGTCTTGGGGTTCAACTTCGGGATGCGTCCCGTTCTCTTTGTTTTTTCTTTCATCTTAACGTGGATTTTAGTGTATTACGACAAAAGCCACTCTTCACGCCTACGGCAGGTATCAGGGCAATCCGACTTCGGAGGATTGCCAGCCCCCTGCAAGGGCAAGGTGTGGCGGGTTACCCGCTGCCTTTTGAGTTACTCAAAAGACACCTTGCTATGTTCTTGGGAACATAAAAATCCGTCCGAAGACGGATTGAGGTAAGCCCATATTAACTGCCATGCGGTCACGAAGAGTCAGCCTTGTCGCTTGGACACAAAAGTACGGGGTTTATCTGCCTGATTTACAAGTGCGAAAGTGCCACAAGGTTCCATGCGGAAGCCACAAGCTGCCACCCACTGGGAAAGTGATACAAGCTATGATTATTTGCCGTTTATTTGCCGGAGAATTGAGTAACGAATGATTAAAAGACATGAAGAAATATAGCCGTAGCGATAGAAAAAATCAGGTCATTATTTCATTGCGGACGCAACGAAATAATGGTTCAATGAGATGTTTGAATAAAGACTTGCTGTTGTACAGGTTTACATATTTACTGTCGTGCTGTCGTATCGTCGTAAGGACTTACCGCTCCAATGATGGACTGATACGAGTTGCTAACGGCTTGCTTCACCGCTTTAGTATGGCTTTATATCCCCGTGTACCCGATTATTGACCGACCTGTATAGGTAATTAATTATAAATTAAAAACATTACGATTATGAGTAAAGAAATCTTTGTCGCATTTGCCACACAGAAAGGTGGCATCGGAAAAACTTCGGTAACGGTACTTGTCGCAAGCTACCTGCATTACGTGAAGGGATACAACGTCGCCATCATTGATTGTGACTATCCCCAAAACAGTATTATGGACATCAGGGAGAGGGAAATCAAACTGATAAGTGAAGACACCTACTTTAAGACGCTTGCCTGCAATCATTTCAGGAAGGTGAAAAAAAAGGCTTATCCGGTCATAGCCAGCAATCCGGTCGATGCGCTTGATGATGCGGAACAGATGCTGAATGAGAAAGAGGTAAAGCCGGACATTGTCTTTTTCGATTTACCGGGAACATTAAAAAGTGAAGGTGTTGTCCGCACACTTGCCCAAATGGACTATATTTTCGCTCCTTTGAGTGCAGACCGTCTGGTGGTGGAAAGCACCCTGCAATTCACTTCGATGTTCAACGAAAACTTAATGACTACGGGTATCGCTAAAGCCAAAGGATTACACCTGTTCTGGACAATGGTGGACGGCAGGGAGAAAAGCGAGTTGTACGAAGTATATGAGAAGGTCATTGCCCAAATGGGGCTTTCTGTCCTTAAAACATCATTGCCTGATAGTAAGCGTTTCCGCCGTGACCTGTCCACCGAAAGAAAAACGATATTCCGTTCAACCATCTTTCCGGTGGATAACGCACTGCTCAAAGGCAGCAACATCAAAGAGTTGTCGGATGAGATATGTAACATTATTAAGGAATAGATGCTATGGGAAGCCGCAAAGCCGATACGGAAGGGATAGATGAAGCCTTGCTGCTGGAGTCTATCAAACAACGGAAACGGGATGGCGGCGTACAGCCGACAAATGAGACGCCGCCTCCCTTCCGACAACAGGATGATGCACCACCTGTTTCTGAGAAAATGCAGGAGCAGTCTAAAGAAATTCCGCGACGTAAAAAACAAAATGCTGATTATGGGGCGACATTCCTGCAACGGAACGAGATTAAAACCCGCCAATGCGTCTATATCAGCCGGGAAATACATAATAAGGTATCTAAAATTGTGAATGTAATAGCGGATAAGGAAATAACAGTCGGCGGATATATAGATTCGGTGCTTGCCCGACATCTGGAACAGCATAAGGAAGAGATTAACGAGTTATATAGAAAACAACGTGAAGATTTAATTTGAATGATAACAAGAATAATAGCTTATGGAAATAGTATTGATATGTCTGCTCCTGCTTTATAACGGATGGCTGGTTACTTATATCCTATCGGGCAGACAGCAGAAAAGTAGTTCGCAAGCGGAGGAAAAGCCACCCGCCAAGCCACCGCAAAAAACGGATGATATTGTCGGCAAGAGCCTGTTCAAAATGCAAACGAAAGTGCCACAAACTTCCATTCAGGAGCCACAAGCTGCCAAATCGAATGAAGGTGAGGAAGTTACGGATATTGCAGTTACTTTTGCCGATGATAAGGGCGAAGCACCTCCGGCACGGATACCTGACGATGAGTTGGACGAAGCGTTCACCGACATTCGTATCGAAGACATTCCGGTGGAATATGCGGATGATGAAGAAGGAGAACGGACACCGGTTAAAAGGTATGCTACCGGAGTCAGCTTTGAGGAAATCGGCAATGCGGTAAACATAGCCGATAACCCTGCCGCCACAGCGGACGAACGAAAACGTGCCGGGCTGGTCTTTTCAGAAATGAAAGACAGTGAGTTCTACAATAAATTGATGGAGAACAACTCAGAACGGGCAAAGAAGATAACGGGGTTAATGGACGAAGTTTCCGGTAAATCTATCTCTGGGGAGGGAAAGGAGGTCGGAAATGCAGTCCATCCCCAAAATACACTCGAAGTGCCTGCGGACATCAGCGGGTTCGACATTCGGGATTTTGTGTAACGATTAAAAAGGTAAAGAACAATGAAACAGAAAGAGTACGGATAAGCGGAGTGCCACCACTAAAATCCAAGAAGTAAAAAAGTATTTACCGTCGTGGGAGCCATCCAACTCTCACGGCAAAAACAAAAAAAGTATTTATGACAAAAAAACAGATTCTTTTATCGGCAGCCTGCCTTCTGGCTGCATCTTCCACTTTCGCACAAGGTAACGGCATGGCGGGTATTACCGAAGCCACCAATATGGTAACCAGCTATTTCGACCCGGCGACAAAGTTGATTTACGCTATCGGTGCGGTCGTGGGGCTCATCGGCGGCGTAAAAGTCTACGGGAAGTTCTCTTCCGGCGACCCCGATACGAGCAAAACCGCCGCTTCGTGGTTCGGGGCTTGTATCTTCCTGATTGTAGCCGCCACTATTCTCCGTTCCTTCTTCCTATAATATAAGGTATGGCAGAGTTTCCAATCAACAGGGGGATTGGAAAGTCGGTTGAGTTCAAAGGGCTTAAAAGCCAATACCTGTTCATCTTCGTGGGCGGGTTGCTGGCTCTCTTTATACTCTTTGTGATTATGTACATGGTCGGTGTGAACCAGTGGTTCTGCATCGGGTTCGGGCTGGTCACCGCATCGGTTCTGGTGTGGCAGACCTTCGCCCTGAACGCCAAATACGGTGAACACGGCTTGATGAAAATGCAGGCACGTGGCAGTCATCCCAAGTACATTATCAACCGGCGTAAAATCTCCAAACTATTCAAAAGAGGTCGCAGACCCTCTTAAATACCTATACATTATATAATAAGGAGAAAAGAATGAGAAATACATTAAAAGCAGCCACGCTTGAAAGCAAGTTTCCACTTTTATCGGTGGAACATGGCTGCATCATCAGCAAGGATGCCGATGTTACGGTGGGGTTCCGGGTGGAACTACCCGAACTCTATACCGTGACCTCGGAGGAATACGAGGCGATACATTCCACGTGGGTAAAAGCGATGAAGGTGTTGCCGGATTATTCCATCGTCCATAAGCAGGACATCTTTATCCGGGAGACTTATCAGCCGGATACCGATAAGGAGGATATGAGTTTCCTTAGCCGTTCATTCGAGCGGCATTTCAACGAAAGACCGTACCTCAATCACTACTGTTACCTGTTCCTGACGAAAACGACGAAAGAGCGGAGCCGTACACAAAGTAACTTCAACACGCTGTGCCGGGGCTTCATCGTTCCGAAGGAGATAAAGGACAAGGAAGCGGTAACGAAATTCATGGATGCGGTCGGGCAGTTCGCCAGTATCATGGGTGAAAGCGGTCTTATCCGCCTGCAACAGCTCACCGACGATGAGATTACCGGCACGGACAGTGAAGCGGGAATTATCGAAAAGTATTTTTCCCTGTCGCAGACCGACACGACCACCCTTCAGGACATCACCCTGAAAGCGGACGAAATGAAAATTGGTGATAACTACCTGTGCCTGCACACGCTTTCGGATGTGGAGGATTTGCCGGGCAATGCAGAAACGGATATGAGGTATGAGAAACTATCCACGGACAGGAGCGACTGCCGCTTATCCTTTGCGGCTCCCGTCGGGCTGCTGTTGCCATGCAACCACATATTCAACCAGTATGTGTTTATTGACGACAGTGCCGCTAACTTGCAGAAGTTCGAGAAGATGGCGAAAAATATGCACTCGCTTTCGAGGTACAGCCGTTCCAACCAAATCAACAAGGAATGGATCGACGAGTATCTGAACGAGGCGCATAGTTTCGGCTTGACCTCCGTCCGCTGCCATTGCAACGTGATGGCATGGAGTGACGACAGGGAGGAACTCAAGCAAATCAAGAACGAGGTGGGCAGCCAACTGGCTCTCATGGAGTGCAAGCCACGCCATAACACCACCGATACGCCGACCTTGTTTTGGGCGGGTATTCCGGGCAATGAAGCCGACTTTCCGGCGGAAGAGAGTTTCTACACGTTCATCGAACAGGCGGTTTGCTTCTTCTCGGAGGAAACAAACTATAAAAACTCTCCGTCCCCTTTCGGTATCAAGATGGTGGACAGGCTCACGGGAAAGCCTTTACATATCGACATTTCGGATTTGCCGATGAAAAAGGGAATCATCACCAACCGTAATAAATTCGTTTTGGGACCGAGCGGTTCGGGAAAATCCTTTTTCATGAATCATCTTGTCCGTCAATACTACGAGCAGGGCACGCATGTGGTGCTGGTCGATACGGGTAATTCCTATCAAGGTCTTTGCGAGATGATAAACAAGAAGACCAAAGGGGAAGACGGGATTTATTTCACGTACACCGAAGAAAGGCCCATCAGCTTCAACCCGTTCTATACCGATGATTTGGTTTTTGACGTGGAGAAAAAGGACAGCATCAAAACATTGCTCCTTACCCTGTGGAAAAGCGAGGACGACAAAATCAGCAAGACGGAATCGGGGGAACTGGGAAGTGCGGTAACGGCATATATCCGGCTCATACAGGCTGACCGGAGTATCGTTCCGAACTTCAATACGTTCTATGAGTTCATGCGGGACGTGTACCGCAAAGAACTGGAAGAACGGGCTATCAAGGTGAGCAAGGACGAGTTTAATCTGGATAACTTTCTCACTACGCTCCGGCAGTATTACAGTGGCGGTCGGTTTGACTTCCTGCTGAACTCGGACAAGAACATCGACCTGCTTTCCAAACGGTTCATCGTCTTCGAGATTGACGCGATTAAGGAAAACCGCGAACTTTTTTCAGTGGTAACCATCATCATCATGGAGGCGTTCATCAACAAGATGCGCCGCCTCAAAGGTGTCCGGAAACAGCTGATTGTGGAAGAGGCTTGGAAGGCTCTGGCTTCCAATAATATGGCGGAGTATATGCGGTATCTTTACAAGACCGTCCGTAAGTATTTCGGAGAAGCTATTGTCGTTACCCAAGAAGTGGATGATATAATCTCTTCACCTGTGGTAAAGGAAAGTATCATCAACAATTCCGACTGTAAAATCCTATTAGACCAACGCAAGTACATGAATAAGTTCGACGCCATTCAGAACTTGCTGGGTTTAACGGACAAGGAACGGGGGCAAATACTCTCCATCAACATGGCGAACAATCCGAGCCGATTGTATAAGGAGGTTTGGATTGGACTTGGCGGTACGCAATCGGCGGTCTATGCTACCGAAGTTAGTGCGGAAGAATATTTGACGTTCACGACGGAGGAAACCGAAAAGATGGAGGTGCTTGCCCTTGCCGAAAAACTCGGCAGCATTGAACTGGCAATCAAACAACTTGCCGACAAAAAACGGTGCGGTGCGCACAGCCGATAATTTTAAACTTAAAAATCAACTGACATGACAATCATTTCAAAAAGCCGGCTTATCGAGCTGGCAGGCTATGCCCTTGCCTTGTCTTCCCTGCTGCTGACTGCGTGCGGTGAAGCGAAAGAGCAGGATTTGGACAAACTCTGTGGTAATTGGGTCAGCGTGGGCAGAAAGCCCGACGTGCTGGTATTCAAGGAAGGAGAGCAGTACAAAGTGACCGTTTTCAAGAAGTCGGGCGTCAGCCGCAAGCTGAAACCGCAAACCTTTCTTATCGTTCAGGAAAGCGGCAACCTCTTTATCAATACGGGCTACCGGATTGACATTGCCTACAACGAGGAAACGGACGTGCTGACCTTTTCACCGAACGGGGATTACACAAGGGCAAGTGAAAAACAGTAGTAACCATTTAATAATGTAACGTATAAGAATGAAAATAAGAATAACGATGCTTTTCTGCCTGTGCCTGCTCTTTGCAGGTAGGGCAAGTGCCCAATGGGTGGTGACCGACCCGACAAATTTGGCGCAGGGGATAGTCAATACGACCAAACAGATTATCCAGACCTCTTCCACCGCCCAGAATATGCTGAAGAGTTTTCAGGAGACGGTAAAGATTTACGAGCAGGGTAAAAAATATTACGACGCTTTGAAGGCTGTGAATAATCTGGTTAAGGATGCGAGGAAAGTGCAGCAGACCATTTTGATGATAGGCGACATTTCGGACGTCTATGTGAACAGTTTTCAAAAGATGATGAATGACCCGCACTACTCGGTGGAAGAACTCGGAGCCATCGCCTTCGGCTATACGAAGCTCTTGGAAGAGAGCAACGGCGTGCTTCAGGAGATGAAGGAGGTGGTGAACATCACTACGCTCTCGCTCAGCGACAAGGAGCGTATGGACGTGGTGGACAGGTGCTACAACTCGGTGAAGCGATACCGCAATCTGGTGACTTACTATACCAACAAGAACATTGCGGTAAGTTACCTGCGTGCGAAGAAGGCGGGAGACACCGACCGTGTGCTGGCTCTGTACGGGGATGCTAACGACAGATACTGGTAAGCCATGATGTTGTTAGCCGTTGATTTCAGTAACCTGCATGAGATACTAAGGAATCTCTATCAGGAGATGATGCCCCTCTGTTCCAACATGGCAGGGGTGGCAAAGGGGATAGCCGGATTGGGGGCGTTGGTTTATGTGGCGGTGCGGGTGTGGCAGTCGCTCGCACGGGCGGAACCCATCGACGTGTACCCGCTGCTCCGACCGTTCGCCATCGGTATTTGTATCATGTTCTTTCCCACGCTGGTACTCGGAACGTTGAACACGATCATGAGTCCCGTCGTAAGGAGCACGCACCAGATGCTTGAAACACAGACTATGGACATGAACAAGTACCGTGAGCTGAAAGACAAGCTGGAATATGAATCCATGATGCGCAATCCCGAAACAGCCTATCTCGTGTCCAACGAGGAGTTCGACAAACAGATTGACGAACTCGGATGGGGAGCCAAGGATATTGCCACGATGGGCGGTATGTATATTGAAAGGAGCATGTACAACCTGAAGAAAAACGTGCGGGATTTCATGCGGGAGGTATTGGAACTCCTTTTTGCCGCCGCTGCCCTGCTCATCGACACGCTCCGCACGTTCTTCTTGATCGTGCTTGCCATCTTGGGCCCGATAGCCTTCGGCATATCGGTCTGGGACGGGTTCCAATCGACGCTCTCCCAATGGATGTGCCGCTACATACAGATTTACCTGTGGTTGCCCGTGTCGGATTTGTTCAGCAGCGTGCTTGCCAAGATACAGGTGTTGATGCTCGAAAACGACATCTCGGAGTTACAGAACAATCCGAACTTTTCGATTGATTCCAGCAACGGGGTTTACATCGTGTTTATGATTATCGGAATACTCGGTTATTTCACCATTCCGACGGTATCGAGCTGGATTATACAAGCCGGTGGTATTGGCGGTGCATCCCGTCCCATCAACATGATTGCCGGGCGTGCGGGTGGCATGGCGGGAGCTGCTGCCGGAGCGGTGGCGGGTAATCTTGCCGGACGTGCGGGACATGCCGCCGGAAACGTGGCAGGCAGTGTGGGACGTGGTGCAGTCAACGGAGCCAAAAAGGTGGCGGGGGCAGCCGGACGGATGATAAAAAAGTACAGATAATCAAATAAAAAAAGTAAAACAATGGAATTTAAGTCATTAAAGAATATCGAAACGAGTTTCCGACAAATCAGATTGTTCGGTATCGTCTTTCTGGTGGTCTGCCTGGCAATCGTGGGCTACTCCGTATGGAGTTCCTACAGCTTTGCCGAAGCGCAGCGACAAAAGATATATGTGCTGGACGGTGGCAAATCCCTGATGCTCGCCCTCTCGCAGGACTTGTCGCAGAACAGACCGGTAGAGGCACGGGAACACGTGAAGCGTTTTCACGAACTCTTCTTCACCTTGTCGCCTGATAAAAGTGCGATTGAAGGAAATATCAAGCGTGCGTTGCTCTTGGCAGATAAGAGTGCTTTCAACTACTACACCGACTTTGCCGAAAAAGGGTATTACAACCGTATCATTTCGGGAAATATCAATCAGGCGGTGCAGGTGGACAGCGTGCAGTGCAATTTTGACACCTATCCTTATAAGGTCAGCACCTACGCACGGCAGATGATTATCCGTGAAAGCAACGTGACGGAGCGAAGCCTTATCACAAGGTGTAATCTTTTGAACTCCGTAAGGAGTGATAATAACCCGCACGGTTTTATCATCGAAGCCTTTGAGATTATTGAGAACAGGGATATAAAGGTACAGAAACGATGATAGGCAGATTCATAACCAAAATACAGGATTGGGCGGACGACAGGCTCCGCCGCCTGTGCGGGCGTATCACTCCCGGAAAGCGGCTGGCAGTGCTGCTGACGATGTTCCTGTTCTTCGGTCTCGCCTCGGTGTACATCTTCGTCTCGGCGATATATGACATCGGAAAGAACGAGGGACAAAGGATAGAAATTGAGCATATCCGAATGCTCGAACTGCAAAAGAAAGACAGTATCAACCAATTAAATTATTACGATAATGGAACAGATTCAAGAGAACAAGAGTGAGGCAAAACCGCCTAAAGAGCCGGATAAGCCCAAAAAGGAACTGACCCAAGAGCAACGGCAGAAACAGAAGAAAATGATTGTCTATCCACTTATGGCACTCATTTTCTCAGTGGCGATGTGGCTGATATTCGCACCGTCCGGTGCTGAAAAGGAGCAGGAAAAAGGACAGTCCGGTTTCAATACCGATGTCCCCGCACCGACGGCGGGCAAGCTGGCGGACGACAAACTGGCTGTTTACGAGCAGGAGCAGTTTAACCGCAAACAAACGGAACGGCGGGAACAGATGCAGGATTTGGCTTCGATGTTCGGTCCGGGAGAGAGCGAGGCGCAGGGCGATGACCTGTACGATGAACCGGAAGCGGAACCGAAAAGCGGCTTGGGCGGTGGCGGAAGCACCCGACCGAAGGAAACCATCTACGCCTCTGCCAATGCCTACCGGGATATGAACCGCACACTCGGCAATTTCTACGAGCAACCGAAGGAAGACCCGGAAAAGGAAGAGATGCGCAAGGAACTGGAAGAGCTTCGGGAGATGGCATACAACCGTCAAACGGAAAAAGAGACGGCAGACGAGCAGTTGGCGTTGCTGGAAAAGTCCTATCAGTTGGCGGCGAAGTATATGCCGCAGAATCAGGGACAGCCGTTCACCGGACAACCGGGTGTTTCTCCTGCCGTGACTGACACCCAGCCGACCGAAACGTATAAAAACGGAAAGGCGCAAATGAACCCCGTCGGACAGGTGCGGCAACGGGTGGTATCGGGATTGGCGCAGCCAATGAGCGATACAACATTCATTGCCGAATATGCGCAACCCCGTAACCTCGGTTTCCTCACGGCAGTCGGTACGGCAGGTGAAACGGAAAAGAACACGATAAAGGCATGCATCCACGATAACCAGACCATCACGGACGGGCAGGCGGTACGCCTCCGTCTGTTGGAGCCGATGCGTGCCGGAGAAACGGTCGTTCCTAAGAACGCCATTGTTACGGGTATGGGCAAGATACAGGGTGAACGGCTGGGTATCTCCATCACGTCGTTGGAATACAGGGGGCTGATTATTCCGGTAGAACTGACGGTGATGGATTCGGACGGGCAGGAAGGCATCTTTATTCCGGGTTCGATGGAGATAGACGCCATCCGTGAGATAGCCGCCAATCTGGGCGGCAACCTCGGAACGACCATCAACCTGAACCAGCAGAGCGCGGGCGACCAACTGCTGACCGATTTGGGTAAGGGGGCGATACAGGGTACTTCCCAATATATCGCCAAGAAGATGCGCACGATAAAGGTGCATCTGAAAGCCGGATATAATTTGATGCTGTACCAAAAGAAACAATAAAAACGAATTATTTATCAATCAACGGGGAATGTTCCCCACCACTAAAATCCAAAGTAAAATGAAAAAAGTATTTTTAGCTATCGCCCTGACGCTGGGCGTAATGGGTGCGAACGCACAAAATGCAGAACAGTCGGAAACGGAAGCCGTAACTTTCCAAGCGGACACTTATCCGCAGGAAATGTCGGGGGACGATTATAACGGGCTGACCAAGAAACTGACCTTTGACCGTATGATACCGCCGTATGGTCTGGAAGTGACATATGACAAGACGGTACACGTGATTTTCCCGTCGGCAGTGCGCTATGTGGATTTGGGCTCTCCCAACCTGATTGCAGGCAAGGCGGACGGTGCGGAAAACGTGATCCGTGTCAAGGCTACGGTGAAAAACTTCCGCACGGAAACCAATTTTTCGGTGATTACCGAAAGCGGATCGTTTTATACCTTTAACGTGAAGTACGCCGATGAGCCGCTGTTGCTCAACATCGAGATGAAAGATTTCATTCACGACGGCAGTACGGTGAACCGCCCGAACAATGCGCTGGACGTGTACCTGCAAGAGTTGGGCTGTGAATCCCCGAAGCTGGTACACCTGATTATGAAGTCCATTCATAAGAACAACAAGCGCGAAATCAAGCATATCGGCAGCAAGTCTTTTGGTATCCAGTATTTGCTTCGTGGCATGTACACGCACAACGGGCTGTTGTATTTCCATACACAGATAAAGAACTCGTCCAACGTGCCGTTTGACGTGGATTTCATCACGTTTAAGATTGTGGACAAGAAAGTAGCCAAGCGTACCGCCATTCAGGAACAGGTGATTTTTCCACTACGTGCTTACAACTATGCCACCCGCATAGCAGGCAACAAAGACGAGCGCACCATCTTCACGATGGAGAAGTTCACCATTCCCGAAGACAAGCAGGTGGTTGTGGAACTTCACGAGAAAAGCGGGGGCAGACACCAATCGTTCGTGATTGAGAACGAGGATATTGTGCGTGCGAAGGTTATTAACGAACTGAAAGTGAAATAAGATGAAGAAGTATCTATTTGTAGTTGTAGCGTTGCTTGCCCTTGTGGGGCAGGCAAACGCCCAACGCTACCTGCCGGGTATGCGGGGAGTGGAGTTCAAAGGAGGTTTTGTAGATGGCATCGAAAAGCCGACTAACTATTATGTCGGTGTGGGGCTTTCGACCTACACCAAAAACGGGAACCGCTGGGTATTCGGTGCGGAGTATCTGAGCAAGCAATACGGGTATAAGGAGTGGAATATTCCCAAAGCGCAATTTACCGCTGAAGGCGGTTACTATCTGAAATTTTTGTCGGATGCTTCCAAGACCTTCTTTCTTTCTATCGGCGGCTCGGCTCTTGCCGGATATGAAACAAGCCGGTGGGGTGACAAACTGCTGCCGGACGGGGCGACGCTTCAAAGCAAGGATGCTTTCATCTATGGCGGGGCGGTAACGCTGGAATTGGAAACATATCTCTCGGACAAGGTGGTGTTGCTGTTGAACGCACGGGAACGGGCACTGTGGGGCAGTTCCATCGGAGACTTTCATTTCACATTCGGAGCCGGAATAAAATTCATTATCAATTAGTACAACCATGAAATTAAAAATTATAACCATACTGGCGGTGGTATTGACCGGATTGCTCTTTACCTCCTGCGATGATAAAATCGAAGTGCTGCAAGCCTACGATTTTTCACTGACGACCATGCCTGTGCAGAAACGTATCAAACAGGGTGAAACAGCGGAAATACGCCTGCAACTGCATAAGTCGGGCGACTATAAGGAAACGGAGTTTTATATTTCTTTCTTCCAGCCCGATGGAAAAGGCAGTTTGCGGATGGACGACGGGACGGTGTTCGCTCCCAATGATTTCTATCCGCTGAAAAAAGAAACGTTCCGGCTGTACTATACTTCGGAATGTACCGACCAGCAACAGATAGACGTGTATGTGTATGACAATTTCGGGCAGAGGTTTGATTTGAATTTCTCGTTTCAGAATGATTCGGACAAGGAAGAGGAAGAATGAATAAAAACAGAAAATCCACCGGCAGTAGTATCGGTGGATTTTCTGTTTAGTTATTGGAACTAAACTCTAACTCAATTATTCTTTAAGCCAGTTAAGAATGCTGATTTCTTTGTCCTGTTCAATAACAGTGAATTGGTTGTCGTTTAAAACAACTCTTGGATAAATATCTAAATATGGAGGTTTTTCTACCATGTCGTTAGGTGCATATATACAAATCTTTTTTCCTAATGCATGGAAATAACCTAATTCCCAAGGTGTCCACTTTGAAGATAGGCTCGATTCTGTGTGGATATACATTAATGACTTAGATGATTTCAATCTTTCTATAATTACTTTAGCTGTATCAACATTTGTTAGTTCTCTTTTTAAAGCATCTCTATCATTTACCCAATCAACATATACATTGAAATTACTGCAATTAAGAATAAATTTTAGTTTCAATAGTTCTTCTTTATCCAAAGAGCTATGAGAAAGAAATACATCAAATGATTTCATTTGTTCAAGTTGGGAATTATAAATTTGCATGAGTAGTTCCTTAGGTGTATTTATCTCATCAGGCATTTCAGTATCACCTTGCCTTCTTTTGCCTTTCCTGTTTTTTCTAAATCTAACTTCTGGAATACCAAATTTTTGTAATACAGTAAAAGCATAATGTCGTAAAGTATAATTTCTTTCAGATGCGTTCACTTTGTGAAGAAACCTAATTGTTTCAGGGCATTTATATAGAGATACTTCTTTTAAAACAGCATATCTGCGGTTTACATCTGATGGTGTATTTCGTTTACTGTCAAAATAAGATGCAATAAAAAAATTAGTATAATTTGGTTTTACTATTTGAGTTAATAGAAGATTTTCCTCTTTTTTTATATTGCGTTTGCTAATCTTTGCTTTACACTCTGCGATAAGAACTTGTCTTATCCTATCTCGTTCCTCGGTATTCAAACAATTACCTACAGCATGTTGGTGTTGGAGTGCCTTGATTTTATGTATTGCTAATTGGCGCAGAAAATTTTTAGGTGATGGAAAGAAATATCTTTTAGGAAAGCCTTTACGTAACAATCCTTCATCCATTCGTTTATATTCCTGATACTTGTTGCAAATGTCATCCCATAAATAAGTGTAGCATTTTTTAAACTCAGAAAAAAACAACTCATCACCAAAGCCAATAGGCATTATGGCTGATATATTTTCAAGTGGCTTTTTAAATTGTTTTTTGAATAATATCAATTCATGAGTGTATTTTCGTTTCGTTCGTCCCATTTTTCATTTACCCAAGAAATAAATGAATATAATTATTGAACCATAAAAGGGTAGTGTTGAAAATGAAAATATTGCACCTATCGTATTCCACAATTGCCTGAAAAATGCGTTGAAAGAATGCTCTATTCTTTCGCATAAATTTCTACAGGAAATAGGTTTTACTGAAAATATATCATTTGAGACATCATCTCCATTATTTATTTGGGTAATAAATACCGACTGCTTTTTGATTATTTGACGTTCTAATCCAAGATAAAAACAATCTAAAAAGAAAAACAAACATATTGGAATGTAACATATCCAAAGCTCTTCTTGATTTATTTTATCATCGGCATATAAAACAAGAATTGCAGAGATTATTGTTATTGCCCAAGTTTTACAGTTTGCACTATTGTTTGCCATTCTATTAATAATTCCTTGCAGCATATTTATATGTGCTTGAACGGCAGAATTTTCTTTAGTAGTAAGAGTATCCATGTTTTTTATTTTATTGAATATAATAAATCAAGGGGATATTTTGGATAGGTATTATTTTTCTGATTGTTGGAGAATAAATTTTCCCATTCATTTAAATCATGGATGGATAGTTTTAACAAATGACTCGTATCTACAGAATGATCCAAAGGAATACTACTAAAAGCCTTCTGTATTTCTCCTCCTGATTCGAATAATTTTACCGTTTTTTTTCGTGAAATATCCTGTTTCCTAACAATTTGTGATAACGCAATCTCTGAGAAAATCCACGGAGACTTAGTCTTTTGTATTGTTTCTGATACTGTTATTGAATTCTCTGTATTAAGGAAAAACAAACACTCTGTTTTATCCATCATTTTAGTTAAAGCAACCAATAACATCATATGGACATGACTCGTTGATTCATTTCTTAAATCGTAATCATAAGTCCGACTTTCTGGCTTATAGCAATATTTTTTATCTATTTCTTTTAATAAATCATTAGAATATCCCCATATTTGAGAATCAATAAATGCTTTTAGTCCAAAGCAATAATAAAGCCATCCGGCGAACGCCATAGCCTTATCTTCATCCCTATGTGAATGGGAAAGAAAAATATCAGCATTTACTTGTGGAAACCAATCTTCTTGCATGGTTGCACCATCCAATCTGCCATCTATTGAAATATAATTCTTTAGAGATGGTTGTATTTCCGCTAATGAGTTTGCGTATAGCTCTTTTCCTTTAGCTTTCCACTTCATTAGATCGTTTGAGGAAATATTAAAATCTACATTATATCCTTTATACATCTTCAAATCGTTTTAATGCCGCAAAGATAGCTTAAAAAGCTTATATATACAATTTTAGAATATATCATTTTATGTAATATACAACTATTTTGTCATTGAAAATTGTACTCATCGTTCATCTTGTGAAAAGTATTTCATGATATATTTTCATCATAGAATTTTCGACGTTCCTCTTTGGCTTTCTTCTGTTCTTTCTTCTTCTTTTCCTGCTCCGCCATGATTTGCTTCAGGGGCTTGACCGTTTCGGGTGCTTCCCGTTTAAAGCGTTTGCAGTAAATCTCTTCGATAAACTGCGGTAACGGTGCTTTCCATGTTTCCTGCGTGTGGTTGTCAATCTTTCCCAACTTATCGGGATTTAAGCCGAGTTCTCTTGCCATCTGTACGTGCTTGTCTGATAGATGGTGCTTCTTCTGCGCCACTACTCACTTTTCCAATATAGCTTTCTTTACCGACATAGTTTGTTTTTTCTCAACTGTCGGCAAAGGTATTGTTTTTAAGGTATATATGAAATACAGACATGGCTTTTTGTTTACTTTTGAGCCGCTTCACTCACCGTCAAAAGTAATCCGGCAAACAATGTTGAAAACCTTTGAGCAACGGTTTTTTGTTACTTTTTTACCCGCAACGCTCATGAAAAAAGTAACGGGCGGAAAAAACGCCTGTCATACTTATCTCCCTTTCCGCTTCAACCATTCATCCCTGCGCTCCCGACAAATATCCAATGTCGGGGCATCGGTGGCGAATAACTCGCCATCAGTATGGCGGTAGTTGTATTGACAATACCTGCTTTTTTTGTGCAAGCGTGACATGAGGTTTAAATACACATAGTTCTCTTGTCCTGCTTGGCAGGTGGACACTCCGTTCTCGTTCAATGATTTCATAAGCTGATTTTATAATTATTCTATTCGTTATTGCGATTAAATGAACCTCTCCAAATATTTCTCCTGTACATTCAATGCTCTTGCATAAACACTTAATTGTATGGCATATCTACCTTCGTAAAAATCCTTCTCCATGCTGTTCTTTGAGGATTTGATATCCTCTTTTATTCCGTTCATATGCTTTTTTACAATGTTCTTGTAATAGTGGCATTTCTTTTGCCTTGCTTGGCTGATAGATACCTCATTTTTATTTAATGATTTCATGTTTACTACCGATTAAAATTTATACCAACTATCGTGATAATTATCTCCTATAAGAGTGAACACGCCTATTAATTCACTCTCTGTTGCAAATTTCTTGGCTTCCCGAATGGTCGGGAACTCGTCTATCTTCCGAAAGCCTATAAATAATTTGTACATGGCTTAGTCCTCCTTTACTATCGTTATTGATGTATGATGTTGTAACCACTCGACAACGTGTTCCATATTTTACTAGGAAGTAATTACTGCCGTGTTATCCCTAATCTGTGTAAAGCGTGTGCTTTCCAGTCTATCCACTTTTTGAGAGTTGATACTCCCCATGTTTCGGGAGTATCAAAGATGTTGTTCAGCCTGTCGATACTTTCTTTGAAAGTAACAATTATCGTTTTATAGGTCGTTTCCATTTTTCGTTTTAGTTATTTAGGGTAATTCAAAAGAAGCAAATACATGAGTTTTATTCTTCGGATACCTCAATCTTAACTTTTGGAGATATTCACAAAGTTCGCGTCTTGTTTTCGTGTATATATAAACATCTTCGCCTGTGGAAGCTGCCACTGCCATTTTCAACTTCATAAGTATCTTTGCATCGTCATTTGTGATGTTATACATTTCGTAGTCTATTACAATTCGTTTCATAATTCTTACTTTTTGTTCTTCAATTATATTTCTGTTACTGAGTTTATGCTGCCATCCGTTTGCGGATTAAGCGTTTGTTCTTGTTCACAAGGTTGATTATTTGGTCGTGATACTCGGTATTCTTGTTGCATACACCTCTGCTCTGCACCACTTTCAGCGTTTTAAGGGATATTTCTATCGTTTCAATACGCTTGCCGTCAATGGTAGCGGAAAGTATCAACGAGTTCTCTTTGAGATAGTATTCACCGTTAAATACACAATGGTGCATCGCCCTGCCTTCCTCCATAAATTCGTTTACGCTCTCCAATACCCGTACTTGTATTGTACCATCAGTAAAGGAAATTCCGAAGAATTTGGCTTTGAGTTCTTTGAATTTGGCTTCATTCTCCCGTGCCTTTTGCCGTTTCTCTTCCAACTGCTGACGCTCAACGTACGCTTCTTTTTTCTTCATATAGAGGTCGTGTTGCTTATGCAGATTATCGGGGCAAACGTATTTCGAGCTGTTGGTGTCCTTGCCGAAGAAATTAAGCTGGTCGATGTAGTCGCACCATATAGAACCGTTTTCAATCGTGTAGCCGTTGCGCATGCAGATACGTATGGAGTTCCAATAGGTATCAATGTTACGTGAACTTCTGCGTAAGAAGTGCTTCAAAAGTTCATGTTGCCCTGCCTTTAGCAAGGTTTCAGCCTTGCAATCTGTAAGGATAGAGCGAAACAATTCCAACGGGTGCATACCGTGACAATTTCCTTTAAAACCGTTACGGCTGATTTCAGAAATAACACGCTGACGGGGATAGAAACGTATCGGGTCTATATCGTGCGCCCGATGGTATGGACGGATTTCAAGTGCAGAGCCGAAATTCCAAAGGTCGTAATACATGATGCTCATTCCCCGTAAACGGGCAATGGTGGCTTCTTTGCCATGAGGTGATAACCAACGCTGCACCACTTCCGAACAAGAATAACGAGCCTGCTCGCCAGCCTTGCGATACACGCTGATATGGAAGTAGCGTATCACTTGAAAACCACCGCAAGTGGTGATGATGCCGAAGTATTCAATCTCTTTGAATACTCTTTGTCGGGTGGTCTTTATGTCTAATTGGGTGTTGCAGTGGGGACACTTGTATCCCAAAATCGCATCAGCCAAAGGACTGTTATTGTCCTGCCACGAATGTCCACACTCCAAACAAGTGATGATGCCTTTTGCGTTCCGCTTGCCGATATGGTCGAAGCAATGTTTATACGCCCAGCGTTTTTGGGGGGCGGTGATTTTGGGTAAACGTTTGCTTAACTCCAATATGTGCTGTTGAAATTTGTTCTTTGGTTTCATGGCTTAAAAATCAAATAATGAGGGTTGGGGTTGTCCGATGGTTGCCGTCCGCTTGGCGGTGGCTTTCTCTCTCTGTTGCTTGAGTTTGGCATACGCTTCGTCCTCTGCCCGTTTGATTGCATCCTTACGTGCCTGTGCCTTTTCTTCTTCGGTTAATTCTACATGGTGGTTTACCACTACTTTGCACTCTATCGGCTTGCCTATTTCAATATCGGCTTCATCGTAGTAGTGTACGGCTTGCCCGAATATTTCATCATCATCAAAACCGTTACAACCGCTTTTCTGAACATAGTTCAAAATATAGGTTATGCAATCTTCGATGTTTTTCAACGGGTTGCGGTATGAACGGGCGAATAATTCGTCATATTCGGCTCTCTGCTCCAAATAGGATTGGATAGCGTTCTTAAAAGGTACTGATACTTTCATTGTGTATTTATTTTAGGGAGTTCTTAAATAGTCGCTTGTATTATCTCTATCCGCCATGCAGGGATTACCTCGTTGAACAGATAGTCGATAAAGTCTTTCTTCGCTTCACGGTTCAACTCCTTGTGCAGTTCCTTAAATGAAGTGATGTTGCCGTTTATGTAGGTCGATACCATGTACTCGAAAATGTTATCTACCTCGTAATATCTGCATTGCTGCGCTGCTGTCTTTCCTCTTCTTGTTTTCATTATGATATTATTTTGATTGAATTTCTACTATTTGATTAATTGTGCCGTATAAGGTGTTGCGAAGGCTTGTTTTGTCGGGCGCATAATACTCGCTCCATTGTCCGTATTGGTTCACAAGGAACTTGCGGAGTACGTCTGAAAAGTCGAAACGGTAACCCATTAGTGGCACTGCGGTACGGAAATAGGTGTTGTTCCGTACATTTTCCGCAAGCCAGTCTTTTTCGGCTCTGTCCATTTTATGCCCGTTATTGAGCTTTTCCCGAAGCAGATACACCTTACTTCCATTCAAGTTTTCAAGGGGTTGAACTTCCCACTGTACGAATTGTGTCGCTATCATATCCATATTGTTTTATCCGATTAATATCCAAAGTATTCCACCGATGATGAAGGCATAGACAAGGCAGTAAATGACTATCGCCAACGCTATGGTAAATAGTATGCGTATTACAAACTTACCTGCCAATAAGCCTATTAACCACCACCAAAAGCCACCACCCAAAAGAAGTGAACCTGCTACGGCAACAAGTGCCCAAACTGCTATCTTATACCTTGTTTTCATTTTCGCTGTTTTTTTAAGTTTATGCGGATTCAAGAGGTGAGGGAGTTGAGTTTCAATTATTTTTTTATCTGCCTCTCGGTTATCCGACGTTTTTTTTATGCGTTTTTCGGTCGGGTCGGTCGTTTTCGTTTCAGGGGCACAAAAAGGTGTAGGGTTTAGGACAAACAAGGTTTATGAAAAAAATACTCTCCGGACGAAGTACGGCAGGAAGATTTTTTTCAGAACCGCTTGCGGCTTGACCTTGTTTGTCCGTGAAGAACCCGTAAATACCTTTGCCACTTAAACGAAAATGACTGATCTGACCGATTAAGATTAATTCAAAATGGAGGTAAACGAATAAAGAGGCAGATTTAAGAATTGATTATTAATTACCCATAGTGGTTACCCACTATGGTATTTGAATTTCCAATTATCTATCTGAAATATGACTTGGAATCAATGATTTATAAATACTTTCCAGCATAGGGAATAAATATATTCTTTTCTTTTTCTATCTTTGCAACCAGCGATGTAAATAGCATCGTGGTATTTGTTCGTTTACTGCACACCGGAAATCGCCAATTTCAAAGCACGATAGTAAATGAACTGGACGGGTTATATCTTGACGTAACCTGCCGGTTCACTTCGTGTTGGGCGTTTGGCGATGCCTCGGGTGCGTGACCGACAGTGTTACGTCATTTTTAAATATAACAACCTATGGAATTACAATCAACCGCCTTACAAGGCATCGTAAAGTCCTCTGACGGGGATGAACTCTTTTATTTGTTGCCTATTCAGGATTTATCGACATTACAGGAATTGAAAGGACATCTGACTACGGCAATAGATGTATTGAGCAATCTGGAAGAGCAAAGCATGGAACATCGTCTGGATGCTATTCGTACCTTAAACAGCTTCGTGGCTGCTTTAAGTATTCATGACGGCGACCATTATGAGGCTATGGACACGGCTTTTAAAGACGTTATTAAATAACGGGCGGGTAGATAATCATAAAAGATACCGCTTCGCATAGCCGGAAAAAGAAATATCCCCCGTCGGCAAGTGTTCTGATGAACGCTGTCGGCGGGGGATTGTTCTGCGGCTATGCCATAGGATGAATATGGTTGCCCGATTTATAGGGTAACGGTATTCAGACGAAAAGAAGGTCTTTTATACCTCTGAAAAGGGTGGAGACTTAATCTTTAGATTTTATATAAAACTTCTTTTGGTATATCCATTTTATACATAACCTTTGCACAAAGAGTTATTTGAAGCTATGCAACGCACAGAAATCCAAAACATTCTGTATATAACTAATTCGTAATCTATTACGATGTGCGATTAGAGCTCAATTTTGAAAATCAATAACTTATCTTTTTTTATATATTCTGGCAACAAATTCTATTGTAGATATGAATTCTAGTCAATATCACTAAAGCACCTGACATATATTTCTGAGATATTATTAGTTATTGGTATTTTAATTGGTGCAGGAATTTCACTGGATATAAAATCTTCTTTGTGTTTTGCGCAAATTTTTACAAAATCACATTCGCTACATTTTTGGGAACTTGGACGCATTGGAAAATCTCCTTCTAATATTCTGTTTACTGCCCATTCTACATTAGAAATGGCAGTCTGTATAGAAATATCATCGATAGGAATCTCTACTCTGTTTGGTAATTCGTTTTCATTTTCAGCTTTCAATAAATGTACTGCTCCTGTTTTAGCATTTTCATTTAGAACTACATCGGCAGCATGAGCGTATAGTTGTACCTGTAGAGCCATGTTTATCCAGAAAAATGGAATGTTTTGATTTTTAGGAAAATCCATTGATTTAAAATCAACTACTTTTGCGTCTAAAATATTACCATTTGTATCTTCTTTTAATAATAAATCAATTGCGCCGGTAATTAACGCTTTCCCTGCTTTAATTTCAAATCTTTGTTCTAAAGAACGACTTTGTATAAAATCATTAGGATAATCATTAGCGTAATTACCTACTAATTTTTTAGAAGCTGATTTTGCCCTTTCATACGGCCCCTCACCATCAGAATTTCGAGATGGAAAGACATGTTTAAGATGGAAAACGTCACTCGCTATTTCTTGTGCTTCTTCTCTTGTGGGAGCACTCTCTGGATACAGTTGATGTAGCCTGTTTATAGCTGTATGAGTTGTTAAACCATAACCAAATAATTCAGGAACTGCAGGACTAAAACCATAAATTTTCCTAAATCGATATTTCATTGGGCATTCTAAATAGTCTTTTATTTCAGTAAAACTGGTGGGCATTGATTCTTCATCAATTCTTGCCTTTGGCTCTATTCTTTCTACGTTTTCCGGAAGTATCGTTTCATCGGTGATAATTCCAGGATGGTTTAAATTTGTAAGACGTAGTTTGTATGGGCTTGGACGTTTTTCTCTAGCTAAACCTTCATGAATAGCTGATCCTGTTACATATAGAAAACGTTCAGAACGAGTAAGTGCAGTATAAAAGAGCCGAGCCTCACCCGCGTTATTACTTTGGTATAAGCCTCTATATAAGGCATCTTGAATTAAATTTGTTGGTAACCAACCGTTATATTTTCTATTGCTTCCTGGAAATCTTTGTTGTACAACATCTACAAGAAAAACGACTGGATATTCAAGACCTTTCATTTTATGTACTGTAGAAATTGTGACAGCATCAGGTCTGCTCATTAATTCTACTAGAGAAGTATCATATCCAGTTTCTGCAACATTTTGTAGAAAATTGAGGATTGTTTGGTAGCGATAGCTACTGTCTATGCTGACAAAAACCTTTTCAATATCCAATATTATGCCGCTAAACACTCCTAAGTCTCTCATAACCTGTTCTTTGTTAGTAAATTGAGTAGTGGAAACATTGAATGCTTCTAAAAAATCATGTACTAACATTTGTGGATAAACTTTTCTTCTTGCTCCTCCTTGCGGTCTATGTATTTGGTTATTCCAATCAGATAAAATAATTAAAAAACGGCTTAAGTTTGCATTGGGAAACACTGGTAATATATTATTCTGGAAAAAAGTTGTAGCCTCAGTTCTTGAAATGCCAGGAAATCTTAATAGCTCCATTGCATCGCGTAACGTTCGCGCATACAATCTTTCAAAAACAGATCCCTCTGATTCAATTAAATATGGTATACCTGCATTTTGTAAAGCATTTGTAAAATCTCTATGATATTGAGATCTCCCTTGTACAGATCTCATTAATATGGCTATATCTGAGTATGTTAAGCCTCTTTCTTCACCATTTCCTTCTACATATTTAATACCTATTAAATCGTTTATTCTAGTGGTTATCCAGTTTGCTTCTTCAATTCTAGTGTTAAACCAAAAATTACCAAATTGCTGAATATTTCCATTGCTATGAGCTTGTGGACTCTTATTGATTCGTGCTGTACTTAGTTCAAGTTGGATAAATCTATCGGAAGCGGATACTATAGTTTCTGTACTTCTAAAATTAGTAGATAGAGTATGAACTGAGCAATTACGATGTCTTTGATCAAATTCTACAATATTTCTCACATCTGCGCCTCGCCATCCATATATAGCTTGATCGTCATCTCCTACAACAAAGACAGATTCCATTCGTTTGTAAAGCCCATTTATTAGTCTTTCCTGAGAAATATTAACGTCTTGATACTCGTCAACCATTAAATGTTTTGTCTCAGCTAAAGCGCTGTTAATTTCATTATTATCGCTTTCTAACGCTTCTACCGCCTTTCTAATCATTAAAGAAAAATCTATGTATTGGTCGGATTCTAAACGTAAAGATATGCTTTTTAAACAATGGCCTAAAAGGAAATCTTCCCTTTCAATCTCATCAAAATCCAACATTTCGTCATTAGCTATTTTCCATGCGTTAGCTATTTCTGATATTGTAGCAAACATTTTTGCTCCTCTTGCATCTTGTAAAGATTTTAAGTCTAATTCCTGAAATCTTGACAATACGAATGGATTGTTCCAATATACATAGCTCCTACCATTGCTACAGAAAAACCACATTTTTCCAAAGCGTCGGCTACCCTTCGTTTGATGGATTCAGCTGCTTTTTCTGTAAAAGTAAATGCAATAATACTTTCCGGTGCTACACCTTCGTAAATTAATCGAGATATTCTGAAAGCCAACGTTCTTGATTTACCAGAACCAGCGCAAGCAAGGCATAATACTTCAGGATGATTATCTATAACTGTATTATATTGATCTTCTGTTAATTCATTATGTAATATTTCTTCTATATTCATATTGCTTGTATGTTATTAAGATGTTCTATAATATGACGCTTTAGGTTTAAAGCTTGAATTTTACTAAAATCAGGAGGCAAAGCATTACCTATCATTAAAGCCAGTTTAGTCCTTGGTATATTTGCTGGGAATATATAATTTGGAGGAAAAGTTTGTAACAGTGAAGCTTCTCTCGCAGAAATACATCTATTCTGTTCTGGGTGTAAGAATCGTCCTTTAGAAGGGTTCAGACATCCACCAGTAATAGTTGTTGAACAGTCATCCCATCTTAATCGACCATATACATCATTAAATCCTATATTTTCTTTTTGATGGCATTTCAACTGTTGCGACTCTCCTAAATCTTTTCGACTACCTCCGTTATGTGGTATTTGACTAATCAAATATTCTATTTGAGATGTATGAGTAGGAAAGATTTTATGTAATGGATCATCTGATTTTTCAGGAAGAGGTAACTTTCCTATTGTTTGGCGTACTGTTTTTTTCTTATTAGTGGGATGAGCAATTTGGATTGGTGCTAAACGTGAACCAACTAAAACCAAACGTTTACGACTTTGAGGAACACCGTATTCTTTTACATTGACAATTTTCCAATCTGTAAAATATCCTATACTTTCAAAGGTTTGCAATGCTACTTCAAAAGATTTATCTAATGCTAAACCTGGTACATTTTCCATCATAAATGTATATGGCTTCAAATCTACAACAAATCTAACATACTCATTTATTAGGGTATTTCTGTCATCTTTAACAGGGGTAGGCTTGTTTAGTCTTCTGATAGAACTAAAACCTTGGCATGGTGGACATCCTGCAAGGAGGTGAATCGTTTTGCCTTTGAACTGTTTTTTTACATTTTCTGTACTTACATTGCGAATGTTATCTGTAATTACTTTAGTTCTTTTGTGATTCAATTTGTAAACAGAAGAAGCTAATTCATCTATCTCAAAAGCCATTTTTGTTTGAAATCCAGCTTTTCGCAGGCCTTGAGTTAAGCCTCCTACACCGCTAAATAGATCTATAGAGTATAATTTCATCTGTTATATGAGTTTTATTTGCAAATATAGTTATCATTTCTCTTATTTGGGCTATAGTTGCTTTTGTTTTAATTGTTTCGTATTTAATTTTTTATCTTTCTCTTCTATTAGTATATGCATTATAGTTTCAACGCATGCATCTATATTTTTTCTCATAGATTTACTCCAAAAGCGTATTACTTTCCAACCAGCATTTTCTAATACTTGGTTAACTGTAATATCTCTTGTTATGTTTCGTTCAATTTTAGGCCACCAAAATTCTCTGTTAGATTTAATTTTGTATTTTTCTGTTTCCCAATCTTTGCCATGAAAAAATTCACTATCAATAAAAATTGCTATTTTATATCTCTTGAATGTTAAATCGGGTTTTCCAAAAACGGAATTGTCATTTTTTCTGTAACGTAATCCTATGTGCCAAAGTTTTTTGGCTAATAAGACTTCGTCTTTAGTGCCTTTGTTCTTGATGGCTTGCATGTTTTTACTTCGTTGCTCTTTTGTTAACTTATCCATTCTGTTATAATAAACGGTGTTTTTACAAATATAATATCAAAAAATGAATTTGTAAAATTAGAACGAGTTATTTTGATAATTGAATGAGTTATATTACTTTTGTACAGTAAAGTTTAGATGAACAGACATCATAAAGACGATGTTGGACTAAGCCAGACAAACTTCAGTTACTAAAACATTACTAAGAGTAAAATTGACATTATTATAACCTTGTAAATAAGGAACTTGGAGAGAAAAGGTTCATAATCCTGTCTCTCCGCTGGAAAGAATTGTAAAACAAAGAAAATCCCTGTAAATTAATACTTTACGGGGATTTTTTATTTTTTGATGTATAGTAAAAATAGGCATATCAAAGTATTCTTTCGGTGTACCTTATTACGGATCACCTGTAAAATATGGAGAGTGTTGCAAAGCTGTTTTCATTTCGCATCAGAAAGCATACTTTTGCATGGAACTATACATACGTATGTGCAGGGTTATATATGTGTACGTACAGTCTTATGCGTACATATGTGATATCCTCATGCCCAAAAAGTGTTTTTTAAAAGATCAAGAACTTTTCAAAAAAGAAGACGACCTTTTTAAAAAATAACAGGAACTTTTTTAAAAACGTCTTGATCTTTTTTATTGCTGCCAATACATCGTAAACCGTCATTCTGTGGAGGTACAAACTTTTCATGTGTACTTTTTGTGGGGAAAAAGCCTAAAATACCCTACTTTATATCAAGCCGAAACAATTTATAAAAAAAGAATATATAGCTGAAAACAAGGATGTTATGTAAAAATATGCTTCAAAACGTTGTGAGAGTATGAGAACGTGAATAAGAGCAAGTATTTTTATCCTTACTACATAAATAGTTTATAATAAACCTGTTATATATGCAGTGAGGGTATGAGGGTATACATGGTTCGAACTTTTCTTAGAAACATGCAAAACGGCTATATTCCACGATATAGGAATATATGCCGTTTTGATAGAGGGGAAATTTTTTTATGGTATATAATTCCAATAATCCATATTTGTAACGATTTGAACTATAATTTTACGATCTCCTTCTCGTATTTCGTTGGGAGCATTCTGAGATGCATAAGATATTTTTGCGCCCACTCCTTTTGCTTTTAACATTTTATTGGGAACTCCTTTCTTTATAAGTGCATTGACTACAGCGTCTGCACGTTTTTGGGATAGTTCCATATTGTATTGTGATGATCCTTTTGCATCAGTACATCCTGTAATGAGATATTTTTTGCTTGTGTCTGTCAGCATAATTTGAGCTATTTCATCAATGATAGTAGCTGCTTTAGGAGTTATTTCTGTTTTATCAAACTCAAAATAGATATTGTTGAATAAATCACATAAAACATTGGGCTGGCTTGGAGTTTCTACAATTTGTTTCATGATTATAGGTTTTTCTATTTCTTTTTCTATGATTTTTTCCACATATTGAATTTCCGGTTTGACTTTTAGGGATTTACCACCAATGCGCCACATCAATCGAATGCTTCCTTGCCATGAATTGGCTATATGTTTGTATGGCATGATGAGATAGTCTCCTTGGAGTCCTATGCCAATGTTGTCATTAAGCCACATATTCACGCCTATTCCCAATGAAATAGGGATAAGATTTTGTTTATCCTTCCCTTCTTTAGTATAATCATTTGACAGATTCCATCCCATCTCCTCACTGTTGAATTCTTCCATCCCCTTATAATTGATCTTAAAATTCTTGTACATATAGTTGACCCCCATTCGAAGAAAAGGATCAATATAATTTGAATGGAAATATTCACCTAGGCGCCACTGTAAACCGATTCCTGTCATACCTAGCCATCTTGATTCCTTACCGTTACGGACAGGATCGGAACTGTAGTCTAATGTTCCTTGTAAATCTAGATAAAAATGAGAGTTAAGTTCACGAGCAAAATATAGATTTCCTCCGAAAATGAAATCTTTTTTGTTAGTACCTACAGTGTAACCGCCTTTATTATTAGTATGGAAATTAATAACATTAAAACGTGTCATTTGAAGTCCGGTTGCGCCTATACCTATTTCCCATGCTTTTTTATTATTATCGGTTGTTCCATTCTTTGCACTTTTTTGTGCATTTATAGGTAAACCGAAACATAATACTGAGGTAAAGCATAGCATGAGATGGATTTTATGTATATATATTTTCTTCATATTTTTATTCTTCATAGATAACTTGTACTTCGGGCAACTCATAAGAGCTGTTATAGTTTTCAATAATAAATGTTTTTTCATCCTTTCCTTTTCGGAGATAACCTTGATAATATCTATAGAAATATGAACTATTGCCATTGTCAATGTATATGGATGAATTTAAAAATGGTGCGAATACTTTGAACGTTGGAACTTCTGCAGAAGATCTGTTATTAGAACTTGATGCTTCTTGTGAACCAGCTGTTGAGGTATATCTGAATGTGATATATGCCATTTTAAGTTTGTTGGCTTCTTCTTCAGTATAAGCTATCGGTTCTACATAGTCCATTCCATTTTCTTTAACGACACGTGTGGTCGATGATTTGTAAATTCTTGTAAAGTCTATTTTTGAAAAATCCAATTCACCTTCTGCAGATGAGAAACTGGGTGCTTCTCCATTGGATATTATTTTTAATTTTAATGTTTTTAGCGTAGGTCCCATTTGATAAGGAGCTAATAAACAAATACCATTCCATTGGAAAGTTTCTCCATAATAAGGCTCTCTAGCTTTTACAGTGTAATAAACGTCACTTCCATCCCAATATTCAGATTGATTGTTTTTGAATTTTCCGGGATTTTCTTGAATGAACCGATAGGTATAAATATAGTAATAATATCCTCCATTATTTGAACTAGAATTTTGGCTTGAATATAATTTTTTGTCTGACAAAATACTGTTGGGATTATTTTTATCAGAGACTCTATATGCGTCTAAATTCCTTGAACCACTATTAGGTAAATAAGAAGGGATATTTTGCCATTGGTCTTCCGGATTAACTTTTCGTTGTATATAGAAATATAGATACTGATAATCGTATAATGAATTTGAATTATCGCGAAGGATCATTCTCATGCGTACTCTATTGGGAACATATGTGTTTTTAGCGGATTCTTGCGGTGTCTTTCCGGCTAGGGTTACTTCTTTTACCGTTCCCCAGCGTAAGTTTATGTCTTGTATTTCGGGTAAATCTTCTTTAGGTACAATAAACTCTCCGTTTTCATTGGTTATGTAAGTTTTTTCTGCATTGATACCCGGCATACCTTTTACTTGAGCTTTGGGTGCGATTTGTCCAGTTTCATCATATACTTTATAGAGTACACCTCCATCAGTTGTGCGTACATATTCACCATATTCTGATTGAGAATATTGTGCAATAACATTAGGTATACCCTTAATGATGGTAACTTCTGTTCCCGGTTTTCCTGGTTCTCCGGGTTTGCCGTCTTTGCCATCTTCTCCGTCTTTGCCATCTTTTCCGCGTAGATAGTCATAAAAATCATTTAACGTATTTTTTTCACAGTTCCATACTCCACCATTTTTGTGATCGATAAGTGCGTCTGTTGTACCACAACGTTTAGCTAAGTCATTTTTCCACAGTTCATGTGCTGACAAACCATTGCTTCCGTTTATTCCGTCTTTACCGGCTAAATAATTGAAAAAATCATATTCTGAAACTTTGTCAGAAGGCCATTTTTGTCCTGGATTTTTAGGATCATTAATATTGCCTGTTCCTACAGTTTCTTTCCATAGTTCATAAGTGGATTTTCCATTGTTACCATTTGTTCCACTGAGGTAAGTATAGAAATCTGCCATTGTAATTTTATCTTTGGCCCATGCTGAATTATTTTTGTCTTTGATTTTGTCATTTTTGACATCATTCACCCATAATTCGTATGCAGATGCTCCGTTAACTCCTTTTTCTCCTTGAGCTTTTATTCCTGTATCAGTAGTACCTATCCACCAATTTCCGTTATTACCTATATGGGGAGATATGCCATCATCTCCTTTCTCTCCTTGAGCTTTTATTTTTGTATCGGTAGTACCTATCCACCAGTTCCCATTTTTTATAACCGGGGTAAGTCCGTCCGTTCCTTTATCACCTTGTTCTCCTTTGGGGCCTTGCACTGCAATCCCTGTATTGGATGTGCCTATCCACCAGTATCCGTCTTTAATGAAAGGGGTTAAGCCGTCGCTTCCTTTTTCTCCTTGAGCTTTTATTTTTGTATCGGATGTATTGATCCACCAGTTTCCATTAGGACCAATATAAGGGGATGCTCCGTCTTTACCATTTTCTCCTTTTTGACCTTGAGCGGGAAAATTTGTATCATGATTGCCAATGTACCAATTACCATTTTCACCAACATGTGGAGTAATACCATTTTCACCATCTTTCCCTTTTAAATATAAAAAGAAATGTTCCATTGTTGTTTGGTTTTTGGGCCAATTTATATTGCCGTCAGCAACAGATTGTTTCCATAATTCATAAGCGGAAAGTCCGTCTTTTCCATTAATTCCATTCTTTCCATCTTTGCCGATAGCTTTGATTTCTGTGTCTTTATTGCCGATATACCAATTTCCATTTTCACCAATATGAGGTGATTGTCCGTCTCTTCCGCTAAGAAAATCCCAAAAATCGGCTTCTGTATTTTTTGAAGAGGGCCAAATGAGCGAAGGGTCATGAGGGTTGGTGACATTACCTTGGGTGATCAGGATTTTCCATTGATCGTATGCAGACATTCCATCTTTTCCTTTGTCTCCTTTTTCTCCTTTTATATAAACTAAAAAGTCTGCTAAATCAACTTGGGTGGAAGGCCAGTTTATATGACCGGTTTCAACTTCTTCTTTCCATATCTCATAAGCGGATTTGCCATTGGTTCCCTGAGGACCTTGGGGTAATTCAAAATCAATACTGCTGCACGAGAAAAAAAATGTGCAAAGTAGCACTGATAATACATAAATTTTGCATTTCTTTTTTGTATACATGACTATAAATAATTAAAAATGAATTACTTTTTGTTGTTACATATTTGATAAACTCAGTTCTGCTTTATTGAATACTGTATCGTCGGGGGTGTTCATGCAATTTTATATTTTAGGTTATTCTACAGTGTGCGATTTACATTATAATAATATTCACATTTTATTTAGGTGCAAAGTTCTATATTTGGTGCTAAAAAGAAGTTGCGTATTTAAAAGATTTGTTTGCATATAATCAATCTTTTCTTTTATATCTGCATAAAAAGGTTTCCTATTTTTCTTAATGTTCGTTTTTGGATAGTTTTAAATGGTAGATACTTCATATGATTTTACATAAGGAGTATATGTGATAAGTTTTTTCATATATTGATGGTGGATTATGATTAAGTTTTGTGATATTTGTTTTTATATGATGTATAGAAACTCTTAAAATAGATCCATATACCGAGATCAGGAAACAAACTTATTCTTAGCTTCAGTATGTATGATGGAGATAAGTATATTCATAATCTTTAGGATGCGGGATGTTTGTTTAATCGTTTGCGGAAACAGAATATGTTTCGAGAGGAGGTGTACCTTTTGATTCTTCTCCTTTTTTACGTATTTCGTTAGGAGTGGCTCCAATATTCCTTTTACAGTAGGTCGTAAAATGGGAAAATGTCTTGAAATGATAGTCCAACATTATTTGTTTGATGGGTAGGGTACTTTCTTTTAACTTGAATTCAATTTCATAAGATGTTTGCTTTTGTAACCATTGATATGGTGTATCTCCATGAAAGTTTTTTTTGAATAACTGTGTGAAAATAAGGTCGTTATATCCGCATAGAATAGCTAATTCTTTGGCAGTTCTGCAAGCTTTGTAATGTGTCATGACGGATACGAAAAACTGAAGATCATTCGAAAGGGCATAACGGAAAATGGAGGCAATTTCGTTTTTGCTATAGCAAATTTTAAATAATGAGAACAGCTCATATTCTTTGGCTCGATGTAAGTCGGGAATTTCTGTTCCATTTTTCATGTAATCGACCAGCAAATCCAAGTAGGAACGTATTAACGGATAAATGGGAAGAACTTCTACCGGTTTTACTTCTTCGATGGATATGTCTTGTAGATATTCTATTATTCTGCTATGTAGATAAGGGGCCACAATATTACATGCATGGATGACGAGTTGTACATCATCCATTGTTTTGATTTTACATTTATGTAAGCTGCTGATAAAGAAAAATTCATTTTGCACTGCTATCAGAGGCATTGATTCCATTTGATCTCTGAAGAGACATAAAGATCCTTTTAGTACAAAACAAACTTGGAATTCATGGTTTTCATTCAGATTTTGGATAATTTCTCCCTTGCCTATATGAAGATATCTGAATTGGCTGAATCTGGATAGTGCAAGAGGATCACGGTATAAATTCTTTAGTAAAAATAGCATTTCCATATATTATAAACATTTTAAGATAAAAAAAGTTTTGATATATCTATCCCAGGCAAATATAACTTGATATTTAAAATGTTTTAAAGCTATAGGAGGAATATGCAACTA
>ERZ780166.485-NODE-485-length-30860-cov-5.941730_pt1 | contig 30860 bp, 28 predicted proteins | sample MGYA00511366_ERZ780166 | MGnify/ENA primary metagenome ERZ780166 (study PRJEB29588, sample SAMEA2162231) | human gut metagenome | biome: human gut; feature: human-associated habitat; material: faeces | place: Denmark | collected 2008/2010 ...
TGCGACAGATAGCTCTGCCAGGGCAGCGGCATTGCGGAAAAGAATCGTGTATGCTATGCTGCGCCGGGTTTTCTGCACAGCGTCCTGACGTACTGCGTCCAGTCCATAAGCTCCTCGTTTTTGCCGTAACAGCGGCGGTATGAAGCAACAAGAGCGTGATCATAATAAAACTCGATTTTATCATGAAAAAATTACTTACGGCGCTGCTCCTTACGCTTACGGTATTATATCCTCACACGAAAGCGACACGGACAGTGAAAGTTACAATTCGGAACGGTCTTCTTCAATCATGTCTGTTGCGTCAGCTTCGGATTCTTCTGCCGAGACTTCGATAAACATACCGAATCCAAGTTCGGAAACAACGGATAATAAGTCCGTACAATCCGTGCCGCAATCAACCGCGACGGTATCAAGTCAATCGAGCTCATCAAGTTCATCAAGCGTTTTACCGCCGCAGAGCGCTCCCGAAAGCACTCCGCCCGAAAGTATTACTCAATCCGAGCTGACAGAGGAGGATAATATGAAAGCGTTGGTGGTTTTCTTTTTCGTGTACCAATACAACTAAAACACTCGCAGAGTATGCCGCGAATATACTCGGCGCGGACATTTACGAGATAGTTCCCGCCGAGCCGTACACCGAAGCTGATCTCGCCTACTACACAAACGGACGCGCCGACCGCGAGCAAAACGATCCCTCGGCTCGTCCCGAAATATCAGGCGGTATTGACAATATTTCCGACTATGACACGATAATCCTCGGATATCCGATATGGCACGGGCAGGCACCGCGCATTATCTGCACGTTCCTCGAAAGCTATGATTTTTCGGGAAAGACGATAATTCCGTTCTGTACCTCGCACAGCAGCGGTATGGGGTCGAGCGCCGATAATCTTCACGCGCTCTGTTCCACCGAATGGGAAAGCGGTAAGAGGTTTGGCGGCGGAGTCTCAAAAGATGAAATTAACGAATGGTTGCAACAATTTAACTGAATATGAACCACCCACCCCATTATGAGGTGGGTGGTTTTTGCAGCTGTATTCTTTGTTTAATGCGGCTCAAATTTTGACTTTACTTTTGCTCCTTCTTAGCAGTATTGCAGTTTCTGCCGCAGTACCGTACTTAAATTATAACACAAAGCCGCTATTTTTCAATGGAAAAAACTCTTTCCTCCCGAAAGAAGAAAAAACAGCAGCCCGAAAAAGAAAAAGCCGCGCAAGGTCTGACCCCTGCGCGGCTGAAACGCATTGAATGTATCAGTTTATTTGAGCAGCTTGTTTTCCACCCTGAAATAGTCCACGTCGACATAACCTCCCGACTGCTTTGTAGGGAAATTGAATATCGCGTAACGGTATCCCATAAAATGCAGACCGTAATAATTCATTTGCAGCGTGTTTCCTATTTCCGTCCAGTTCTCGCCGTCGAGGCTGTAATAGAAATACGCCTTGTCCGTCGCGTTTTTGTAATCGCAGTCGACCCGCAGATACACTTCGTTTTCCGTTATTTCGACCCTTTCCGTTTCAAATTCCTGTTCAACGTCGTCGTTATCGTCATACCAAACCGTTACGATATATTTTTTCCCGTCCTCGATTTTTACGGCGACATAACCGTATTTTTCCGCGAAGGCGGCAAGCCCCGCAGTATCGCCCTCTTTCATTTCCGAAACGTCGAGCTTTATATATCCGCCGCATTCCGGTCCGAAGGTTCGCTGCGAAAGGGTGTTTCTCGCATCGGCAACAGTGTCGCAGACATTGACCGTTCTCAGCCTCAGATAGCCTTCTCTCTCGGTGAGCGACCAGAGGCGGTTGTCGGGATTGTGGTTCCATTGCCATTCCAACGCGAGGTTAGAGCCGTTATAATCGTTCTCGCCCGCTTCCTCGGGCGTGTCGGCAAAGTTGTGATAGGGTCTCACTATCTGTGAGTTGATAAATTCATCGCTTGTGACGATGCCCTTTTTCTCGTGACCCGCGACAGGAATCTTGGCGGTCCTGGGCACCTTTCCGTCAACGCCGACGACTGGCCAGCCGTCCTCCCATGTCATGGTCGACAAAACGGGAGTTCTGCCCACCGCCCCGTGATCCTGAAATACAAAGCAATACCAGTTGCCGTCCTTATCGTCGACGATACCGCCCTGTGCGACACCGTCATTCCTGAAGCCGATATTATCGTCGATTATCACTTTCATTTCCCACTCGCCGTCGAGCGTTTCGCTTCTGTAACAAAGCTGCGTTCTTCTGTCATGAGGAGGCCATGTTATGATAAAAATATAGTAATATCCGTTCATCTTATAGACGTGAGAGCCCTCGGCAAGGCAGCCCTTGACAAGTCCCGCGTCGTCGATGAGTTTTCTCTTGGTTCCGGGCTTGACCGCGCTCAGATCCTTTTCCAGTTCAACGCACCATATCTGTCCGCCGCCGTAAACAAGATACACCCTGCCGTCGTCGTCGAACAAAAGGCTCATATCATGGAAGCACTCGTCATACACGAACCTGTCCCATTTCCCGTTTTCTATATCGTCGGTATGATAGATATAAGTTTTTCCGGTGGAGAAAGAAGTGAAGCCGGCGTAATACACACCGTCGTTATATCTGAGGGTAGTCGCCCACTGACCCTTGCCGTAATTGTTTTCCCCGTTTCTTAAGGCAAGATTATCCCTGTCCTCCAGTGTATCAAAAACGTAATTTACAATTTCCCAGTTTACAAGGTCGTAGGATCTCATTACGGGACACCCCGGAGACAGGTGCATGGTCGTCGAAACCATATAAAACGCGTCGTCGACGCGGATTATATCAATATCGGGCACGTCGGCGAAAATAACGGGATTTGTGTAGTTTCCGTTGCCGTCGTCGGTTGAAGTTATTGTGGATTTCACGATATCCTTATCAAGCATTGCGGTGTCCTCCTCTTCTTCGGGCTCGGCGGTGACGCACGGTAGCGGCTCCGACGTCACGGCGCCCGTGCCCACTTCCGCCGCGCATGCCGTCAGCGACAATACCGCCGTCAGCGCTGCGGCGAACCGAACAAGTCTTTTCATTTTTCCCTCCTGATTTTCCGCTGCCGCCGTCAGCCGTCAAGCTCAAGACCGCTTATGGTGACATTGTAGGTGATGGATGTGAATGGCGTCTCTTCGCCGTTAATTTTAAGCGCCAGACGATAGTTTATCCATTCTATATCTGTTTCCGCCGCGAATATTCCGCATTCCTCCGTGCCGTAAACCAGCGATCCGACCTCGGAGTCGCCCCAGCCGTTTTCAAGCCCGTTTTCCGTCGTGCTTGCGGGATCGAGTTCCTTATTTACGGGAATTTCAACCTCTCCGTTTTCGGTTGCCAGCGTCAGCGATTTCACAAGCACCTTATACTTCGCGTCGGTATCGGTATTAATAAACCCGAGGTTGAGTACGGCGCTGTCCTTGTCAAAAGAAGAGGATTTTATGGAATAGTCCCCGTCCTTCGGAATGTCGAGCATCGCAGAGGGGCTCGGTCCGGGCTCGGACTGTCCCGACAATACCAGCGTCTTGTATGGTATATCTGTGGAGGCTATGCTCTCTTCGGGACGAAGCTGCTCGTCGCCCTTTGAAAACTTCCACGACTTAAGCTCTATATCGGAGCCGGAAAATACAAAATAAACGTTATGGTTTCTTCCGTCAAACTGCGCAAAGCCGTCCGAGCGTATTTTGGTATAATCCGCGCAGTCGAACTCGACGAACGCGGCGGCTTCGGAGGAGATATCGTCAAGACGAACCTCTATTCTTCCCTTGCCCTTGACCTCGGCGATAAACTCTGATGCCCCGTAGCCGAAGTCCGCTCCTCTTACATATATCCACGCTCCGTCGGCGGTGCTTTTTGCGGCAGGATCCGTTACCTTGTCGTATCCGATATCCGCACAGGTGAACATCAGCGCGCCGCTGTTATAGGTATAGGGGTCGACCGGCTTTATCTGCGCTACGCCTTTCTTGCTTGCCGCAGTTATGGGGATATCGCCCGTCGCCTTGTCCATGGGCAGATAATCTGCCATTATACTGCGGAAGCCCGCTGTTCCTCCCATAAGCTCCTCCAGAAGAAGCGTATGGTGAATGATGTAGTTTACGTCCTTATATTCAATGAAATGAGTGTGGTTGTTAGCCCAGCGAAGTCCGGATGACCCGTCGGCATTCTCTCCCGCATTATAGAAATAGGCTCCTCTGCATTCCCAGCTATCCGCGTCGAGAGGGGTCTTGGTGGTCATATACGCCATGCTGCACGCGGGCATAACGTCGACCCCCTCGTACTCCTCCCAGCCGATCTTGTGATCCTGCCAGTCGGTGCAGTATGTATAGTAATATACCCCGTCGATATAGTTCAGCTCGCTCGCCTCAAAAAAGTAGGGAGCGTCAATGGAAACAAATTCGCTGTCAAAGGACAGCATATCCTCTCCCAGCCTTGCTATCTTCGGAATCGTGCATAGTGCTGCCATCCGCCGGTGTGCCTCCACCGAAGGAGAGCCAGCCCACGCCATTTTCGTCAATGCACACGCCCGGGTCAAAGGGCGCGGGGCAATTCTCCAGCCCAGGCATATCCTGATAAATCAGAGGCTCGCCGAGCGGATCGGTCCACGGTCCCACAGGGTTGGTGGAGGTTATCACACCCACGCCCGCGCCGCTGTTTGAGAAGTAAAGGTAAAAATGCGTAAGTCCGTCGTCCTCAACGCGGGAAACTATCGACGGCGCCCACGAGTTATATATCCACGGCGCGATCTCTCCGACCTCTATCCTGCCGTGATATATCCAGTTTACCATATCGTCGGTGGAAAATACCACAAGCGATTTGATATGGGCGTAGTCATTCGTTGTTCCCTCTTCCGCCTGCTGCTGGTCGTTCGTGCCGTAAACGTAAAGCCTTCCGTCATATTCCACCGCGGTGGGATCGGCGCAGAATATGTTCGGCGAGATGGGATTTGCGTTCATCTCGTTCTTATAAACGTTACCGCTTACGCTGTCGATAATTATGCCGTTGTTCAGACTGTCCATAATATCTTCCTCTGATACCGCGCCGCTTTCATTCGTTTCGGCATCCGGAGCGCCGGAAACGTCCGCGGTTCCGGAGATGCCGGAAGCGTCGGGCTCGGAGCTCCCGCTGCTTGTTTCGCCGCCGTTCGAGCAGCCCACCGTCATAAGCATGGCCGCCGCGCACAAAATAGCCGCTGATTTACTTTTGATCTTCATCGTTAAAACCTCCGTTTTGTTTCTCGTGCCCAAAGACACCTTTAAGTTTATTATACCGATAAACAACACAAAGTCAACAGCCGATATCCGTTTTGTCCACCTTTTAATCATAATATGCACCTTTTCGGTTGACATAACCGCGTGAATAAGTTATCCGCAGTCAGTTGACGACTGCGGATTTGCTGTTTTATTCACCGGCAGCGAGCTTAACTCCACCACCGACAACTATCTGAACGACCTTACCCTCTGCGATAAGCTGCTCGACAGCCGCAGAGAGTTTCCGCGAGATACCCTTCATGCCGAGCGCTTTTGCAAGTTCGGTGCGGTTCATCGGGGAAGTGCGGAGTTGCACCAGAATTTTCTCACGGTACTCCGTATCTTTGTCAGAAGAAGCCTGCAGAAAGTACGGGTGAATAGGAATAGTTACAGAAAGAAAACTGCGTTCCTCGTCCATTTCAAAACGTGGCATTCCGGACCCGTTTGCCTTCAGAGCCTTGATTGCATTCGGAAATCCTGTGTTTCTGCCCTCAATGAGTTTCAATTCTTTAAGGAAATCACCTATCCTGCGGTTTCGGTACACTCTCGCACGAATGCGGAGTTCCGCGATATCCTTGTCGGAAATACTCCGGTCAAAGCCGGGAAAGCTGGTTATTTCTATTGATTCAGAGGTGATGCGCACCGTGATAGGCTCTTTTTCCTGATATGATCGATGATAAACAGCATTCGCCAGAATTTCCTCAATTGCCGCATAGGGATAGTTTGAAATGCGCGTTGCTTCGGCTCTGTCAGCGGATTTTATTACTACCTCTTTGAGAGTATAGTTTTTGATAAAGGCGAGTGCGTCACTTAGCTGCCGCTGGATAGGTCCGGTAAACACCTTTTCGATCATGTTAGTTCCGGTCGGGTCAGGAATATCTACTACCTCTATACGCGCATAACGAAAGTACTTTTCAGGACGTTCCGAAAACATCAGCAGTCCGACATTCAGCGGTTTTACTGCCTCAGGCGGACCTGCGACAAGCTGCATATTCTTCGCAATATCCAATGCGTCCATAGAAAGCGAATGCTCATATAGTGAACTTCCTATTTTTTTCAGATGGGAACGCATAAGCCCGATGTCAAGGTCAGAAACATCTGCTGCAAGGTTGGGGCGGTCGTCAAAGGGAATATCCGTGGAGATGTAGAACAGTTCTTTTTCTTCCTCGGGTGAGGCAACTATTGTACTACTGAATTCGCGGATATAGTACAGCTTAGTGGACTTGTCAGAATGTACGTCTTTAGCTGCTTTGTACGGTCTGCCGTGACCACCGGAAACCCATATAACGATGATGTACTTGCCCTGAAAAAGTACTGGCTCGACAACCGGATAATACAGTGGTTCTATCATGTGGCAAAGTCCGATCAGTTCCTTTAGAATGCCGTCCACACGTTCCTGTGGTATTCCTTTCACAGGAAGTACGGGAGTGCCGTCATTTTCTTCTACTCCGACTACGATGTAACCACCGCCGACATTATCGATGTCGTTTGCAAATGCGCAGATACTGTGTATTATTGGAGTAGGGTTCCAGTCAGATTTGAATTCCACACGGTTGGATTTAACTATGCGGCAGTCTATCAGGTCGTTTATTTTAATTGGTATTGCCATATTATCGCTCTTGTTAATAGTATTGTACCATATCGTCGAGGCTATGTCGAGCGTTTTGATGAAACCTGTCGAGGCACTCGATAGAAATCGCCAAATGAAACAATTTACTGCTAAAGCAATTGACAACAGATTGTTTTTGCGATAAAATGGAAAAAACGATTTCAGAGCCACCGGAAAAGGAATATACGTGAATATAAGGACATACAAGGGCGATTTCAGCTATGCGATTTTACAGCGCGGACAGATATATTACCGCCAGAAAAAACTGAAAGAAGTGATATACTGCGGCGGCGGAAACTACCGCTTCATCGTCGAAGGAACGAAGAACTACAACGTTACAGCGTCGATAACCCCGGAGGGCGAGCTTTCGGGGCTTTCCTGCGACTGCCCGTACGACCGCGGATACTGCAAGCACCTTGCCGCCGCGCTCATATATCTTGAGAGCATATATGACAAAACGATATCGAACCGCAGTTCAAATTACACCAGGGGACTTATCCGGCACTATACCGAAAGAGCCGTTATTAACGCGCAGGAACACGGAATACGGCTTGTGCCGGAGCTTGAGGCAACGTTCGAGGGGCTTAAGTACTCGCTGAAAATAGGGCGCGAAAAACTCTATGTCGTGAATGATATTTATGACATGTATCAGGCTTTCCAGGGCAGGCTGAACAAGAAATACGGAAAGGAACTGGAGTTCGTACACAGCCCGGAAGTACTGGACGAGCAAAGCTCGGCGCTGCTTGAATTAACATTCAGTATTTTCATGACATTTAAAGAAGGTGCCGACAGGAAACGCAGGTTTCTGATACAGGGGCAGGACGCAGTGCGTTTCTTCCAGATAGTCAGGGAAAGCGGAGTTAATTACGGCCGCAGTCATTTTGAAGTGAAATTTTCCGACCCGGAAATCAGCTTTGATATCGCGAAAACTGACACGGGACGCTATTTTCTGCGCCCGGTGGGGAAAATAGAAATATTTAATGCAGAGCATAATTTCTGCATTATCATCGACAGCGACAAAAAGCAGATTTTCGTCTGCGGCAGGGAGTTCACAAACGCAGTCGGAGCGCTGCTTTACGCCGCATTAAAGGAAGAACTGCTGATTTCCGAAAAGGAGATTGCGGCATTCTACACTGCGGTGATCCGTCCCGTGAGCAAATATGTGAAATTCTCCGGACTGGAAGTGCTCTCGGATTTCACGCCTCCGGAATTGAGCGCGCGGCTTTATATCGACATGGACGCAAGCGGAGAAGTTGCTGCAAGGCTTGAGTATCTTTACGGCGACGAGAAATTTACACCGGAGCAGAGCAAAAGAAAAAATCCGTTCTGCGACCATTTTGCAGAGGCTTCCTGCGAGTTGTCGGTCAGGAATTATTTTGACATTCGGGACGATAAAAAAGAATCCGTATTACATTGACGGCGACAATGAAATTTACCGCCTGCTGACCGAGGGAATACCCGCGCTTTCAGAGAAAATGGAGATATACACGACCGACCGTTTCAGCAGAAAAGCAATAATACGTCCTGCGGTCCGTCCGGCTCTGGGAGTGCGCCCGAGCGGCAGCGTGCTTGAACTGGAGCTTACTGCGGACGGCTACACTCCGGAGGAATTGCGGGAGCTTCTCGCGGCTTATCGTCTGGGGAAAAAGTATCACAAGCTGAAAGACGGAAGCTTCTCGATCCTTGACGACGGGCTTTCCGAACTGTTTGAAATCACGGAAAGTCTTGACATTTCAGATAAGTCCCTTATGAAAGAAAAAATCAGGGTTCCGGCGTTCAGAATGCTGTATCTCGACAGCCTTGGGAGTACCTCTGAGAATGTCAGAATTGAACGCAGCTCTGAGTTCCGCAGGCAGGTAAGTTCCTACCGTGAAATGTTGGATTACTCCGATAAAATCAGCGTTCCGGAACAGCTTGACGGTATTCTGCGCGAGTATCAGATTTACGGTTTCCGGTGGCTGAAAACGCTGTCTGCGTACGGCCTGGGGGGAATCCTCGCGGACGATATGGGACTTGGAAAGACATTGCAGGCGATAGCACTGATGCTTGACGAAAAGCGCTCCAAAGGCGGCAGAAGCCTTGTCGTATGTCCGGCTTCCCTTGTACTGAACTGGCAGGGCGAGATTGAAAAATTCGCGCCGGAACTGCGGGTGCTTGCCGTCATGGGAATGGCTTCCGAGCGCGCCGCGCAGTTCGCAGAAATAGAAAAATACGATGTTGTGATAACTTCCTATTCCCTTATCGCAAGGGACTTCGCGGAGTATCAGGAGCATGAATTCCGCTATGAATTTCTGGACGAAGCGCAGTATATCAAGAACAGCTCCACGCAGACGGCAAAGGCGGTGAAATCCGTGAACAGCCGCTGCCGGTTTGCGCTGACCGGAACTCCGGTAGAGAACAGTTTTGCGGAACTCTGGAGCATATTTGACTACATCATGCCGGATTATCTTTTCAGCTACAGGTATTTCCGGCAGCATTACGAATCCCCGGTCGTAAAGGACGGAAACGAGCAGGCAAAACAGTCGCTGCAGCGCATTGTGAAGCCGTTTATCCTACGCAGAATGAAGTCCGGGGTGCTGACCGAGCTTCCTGAAAAAACGGAAACGGTGCTGCTTTCGGAAATGGAAAAGGAGCAGGGCGGAATTTATTCCGCGAACGTTGCGGAGGTGCGCTCTGCGGTGACGGCTTCAAATGGTGATAACACTGAAAAAATAAAGATCCTCGCAATGCTGACGCGATTACGGCAGATATGCTGCGACCCGGTGCTGGTCTACGATAATTACACCGGGAAAAGCGCCAAGCTGGAGCAGTGCATGGAGCTTGTGGAAAGCTGCGTTAATTCCGGGCACAAGCTGCTTTTGTTCTCGCAGTTCACGTCAATGCTGGATATTGTCGCGGCGCGTCTTGACGGCATGGGAATACGGTATTTCATGCTGACTGGTTCCACAAAACCCGCGCAGCGGCTGAAAATGGTGAACAGCTTCAACAGCGACGACACCAGCGTATTCCTGATATCGCTGAAAGCAGGCGGCACGGGGCTTAACCTCACCGGCGCGGACGTTGTTATACACTACGACCCGTGGTGGAACAGCTCGGCTGAAAATCAGGCTTCCGACCGCGCTTACCGAATCGGGCAGAAGAAAAACGTGCAGATCTATAAGCTTATCACCCGGAATACCATCGAGGAGAAGATACGCGAGTTACAGCAGGCAAAATCCGGGCTTGCGGATATCGTACTCAGCGGAGGGGAGAACTCCGGAAATATCATGAGCATGACCTCTGAAGAGATACTGGAATTGCTGAAGTGAGCCTAGTAAAATGAAAAGTCCCCACAGAGCTGCGGCTTTGGGGGGGGACTTCTATATTGTACGGCGATTTTAATCAAGAAATTCCTCGTTGGTAACGCCGAAATCAGGTCCGGAGCAGAAAAGTCCATGGTGCGCTCAGACTGCCGCGTCGTATTTTCATCAGTTCAGAGGTTGCGAGCGCTATCTCAGCGCCGCCCTCGAAGACCCACACGGTTTGCCATGCGGTAACATCGCCATTAATCTCGACGATTCCGATGGAGTGCTCCGGGTCAGGAATTCTTTCACACATCTTTTTCCGAACCCTCTTTCGGGTATTCACGGAGTTCATCGGGACCGTGCAGCGGATCCCAAACCTGCGCAAAGAACGGATCCACCTTTGCGCGATTGCCGTAGTTCCAGCTTCTGCGTTCACACTCGTCGCACCAGTGACCGCCCTCCAGGACAAGCCTCGGACTAGCCTTGAATTTATGCCAGAAAGCGCACTGAAATTCCAGCTTGCCACTCCAGTCGCCTTTGTTCATTTCTGTGCTTAGCAGTCTGGCACCGCGGAACTCTGCAGCCTGCTGCATATCCGCAATGTCAAGTTCGCTTTCCGGCTTGGTTTCGTCGTAGCCGTGGTTTATCGGAACAACTGCGTCCCAGTTCGTGAAATGCTGCATTTCGGAGAGCTTATCCGGGAGCGCCTCCCATCTTTTGCGGCCGCCCCAGTATGCGTCGATGTGATCCTCCACGTTATCCTATATAAAGTGTAATGTCCCGTGCTCCGTCCTTGCCAGCTTGTCAAAGCGCTTGCGGAGAATGCTTCCCATGAGCCGCTGACCGCCGGGCAGCCTGCAGAGTATCCTTGAAACAGTACACAGCGCTCCAAGCTTTTCAAGGTAGCAGTCGTAAAAATACTGCATTGAATCATGGCGGAAATGAAGATAATTTTCCAGCTTGTCGCCGTCAAGATAGTACTGTCCGTGGAAGTTCAGCGTTGCTTCCTTTTTAGGGCTGAGCATATAATCAAGATTTGTTATGCCGATAGCGCCGTACATTATCCTGTACATATCTTCTTCTCAGGGCAGCCCATGTATTTCTTCATTATCGTGAGCATTTCATTCCACGACATATTGTACCAGCCTGTCGGGAAGCACTGACCGTCCTTTGTGTGCTCCAGAGCGCCTGCGAGAGCCTGTCCCACCTGATGAACTGTAACCATAGTAGAACCGCCTGTCGGATACATTATCGAACCCTTTGAATTCCGCACCTGCTCTGCAATGAACATCCATACGGGCTTTCTTCCGGGCTGCGTTCCGAAAATATACGGAAGCTCCAGCACGGCAACGCTGAAATTATCGTCTGCAAAGGACATAGCCGCCTTTTCCTGGTCGATGCGGGAGCGGATATATGGATGCCACTTTGTAAGTTCCAGCTCCGGCATAGTCTTTGCAAAATATGAGAAATATGAGCCGCATATTGAAGCGTGCTTTACTCCGCATTCCTTGGCGAGCTTAAGCAGCCGTTTTACAGGGGCGATGTTGTACTTCCTGTAAAGCTCGTAGATCGGGTGTGGACCCTCAACGCGTTCGTCAACTCCCGCGGCAAAGACGAATCCGTCGCAGCCCCTGAAATAGCCGCGCAGCTGGTCGTCGCTCATTTCAAGATAGTTGCCGTATTCGATCTTCATCTCCGGCGGAAGCACGGCGCCCTCCGGAAGCGGAGGAAGCGCAACGGATACGACCTCGTGACCTCTTTCGATAAGAATCTTTGCGGCTTCGCTTCCGAGAAGCCCTGTGCCGCCTATCATAAATACTTTCATTTCTCTCGTCCTTCTATATTGGGTAATCTCTAAAAACCTCATGTGAGCGAAAATGGCCAGTGCGCACTATCTTCTTTGCCAAATATCCTCGTAAGGCTTTCCCAGAATCTGGCGCACCCTATACCAGTGCAGCTTTTTCTTCTGTTGTCATCTGGGACAGTTTTTTTTTTCAGGTTCACTAAAACCGACTCCTTGATGTTATTTCCTATTGTTATATTATCACAAACTCTGAATTCCTTCTTGCATTCTCGTATGATATATAGTATAATTGTAATATGTTGGAGGTCCGGAATGAATAATATTGATTTGAGCTATATATGCAAGGTTATGGGAAATATGACAGGAATACCTGTCAGGGTATATAGAGAAGATCAGCATATCGTATACTACTCACTTGTAGATCTTCCGGCAGATCCGATCGGAATATATATCGGACAGATACTGGCAATAAATTCGCATATCAGCTACTTCACGACCAGGCATTTCAACTACTACGGCATAGTGAAGTCAGGCGATATAAGACTTGTTATCGGTCACACAAGGCAGATGGAAAACAGCACGCAGGAACTGCGCGAGCTTGCCTTTCGCACAGGCGTTGGAACCGGAGGATACCGAAGAGTTCGTCTCGGCGATGAAGGGGATAATGCGAATGCCTCTGGGAAGCGTTTTGCAGATGCTGTGCTCTATAAACTACATACTCAATGATGAAAAGCTGGAATTAAAGGATATCACGATATTTGACGGCGAGCAGTCCGAAATGACCTCGCAGTTTGAGAGCGTCCGTTCCGAAAATGAATTTTCACAGCCGGTCAACAACCCGCAGAACGCCCAGAACACCTACATTCTGGAACAACAGATACTCAAAATGGTCAGAACAGGCGACACAGAGGGTTTGAAAAAATGGACGTCGAACGCGCCTGCGGTAAACGGTGGAATTCTGGCTTCAGAGCAGCTCAGGCAGGCGAAAAACACGCTCGTGGTGCTTGCAACGCTGGTTTCACGCGCGGCAATACAGGGCGGAATGGAAGCTGACGAGGCGTTCTCGCTGAGCGACGCTTTTATACAGCGCAGCGAGAGGTTCAATAATCTTCAGCAGATCACAAATCTGCAATATAACATGGTGCTGGATTTTGCCGACAGAATGAGCCGTATCTGTCAGGGAGAAAAGCCTACCCAGCTGACGATATCCGTTTCAAACTACGTCCGCCGTCATATTTCGGAAAAAATATGCGTTGAGGATATAGCAAGGGAGCTTTTTATGAGCCGTCCGTATCTTTCAGCTAAATTCTCGCGCGAAGCCGGAATAACTCTCACGGATTTCATTCTGAAACAAAAAAACGGAGGAGGCAAAGCGCCTTCTTCGTTATTCGGACAAATCAGCCGCAGCAATAAGTTCCTACCTCGGGTTTCTCATCGCAGAGCCATTTCTCAAGGGTGTTCAGAAAGTACTCCGGTAAAACTCCGGCGGAATATAGGGATAAATATCAGCGATAATGCTGATAACAAATCTTGTTATTATGGTTGGAATTTATGCAGGTAAATGTTATACCATGTGTGTATTTCCCTTGACTTGATTTACATTTTGTGATATAATTGATTTGTGTTATTATGTTGAATTTTGCGAGGTTGTAGAATGAATAGAATAAAGCTTACTGCGCTGCCGTGTATATGCGCCGATGTTTTTGACGGCACAGACATAATCAGACCAGGAGGAGAAGCGCTGAATTTTGCTGCCCATGCCTCTCGCTTTGATGAGATAGACGTTACGCTGCTTGGAATTGTCGGAAAGGATAAATATGCGGAAGCGATAATGGATTCAATATCAGGGCTTGATATTGATAAAAGCCATATACGCACTGATGAAAGGTATCAGACCGCCAATAATATGACATACCTTACAGCAGACGGCGACAGGTATTATAAAGATGATTCATGGAACGGAAAAATACTTGATGACATCATTCTGAACGATGACGAAATCAGAATATTATCCGAATCCGATGTGGTCTTTGTTCACTTCTGGGCTTCGTGTTTTTCGCAGGTGATTGAACTGAAGAAAACGTCCGGATTTAAGCTTGCGGTGGATTTTGACGTCTACAGGGATTTTGCTGATATGGAACGGCTTGCACCGTACATTGATTTCTTTATGATAAGCGGCTCGGAGGAACTACTGCCGAAGTTCAGAGAGTTATCGTGTAAGTATGATTGCCTGTTTAATATATCCCTTGCAGAACGGGGAAGCGTCACATACTTTAAAGGGCAGGAATTCAGAGTGCAGGCTGTAAAGGTCGATACCGTAATTGACACGACCGGGTGCGGCGACAGTTACCACGCCGGATTTGTATGCTCATATATGATTGAAAATGATATTGAAAAGGCTATGAGGGTTGGTTCTGAGATAGCAGCAGAAACCCTGAAACATTACGGCGGCTTCTGATTATACCCTGATATAATAAACAGCACCGGAAGTGGTTTTCGTTCACTTCCGGTGCTGTTATTGAAAGGTGTAATCAACAAAATAAAATGCGAAATAAACGACAAGGACTAACGAACCAAAAAAGCCGAAAAAATGGCTCTATAAAGCCAAGCGGTTATAAATTTACTCTCGTTTTATTTTGTAGTCAAAGATACAGAAAAACGTTGTTTTCATTGAAAATAAACGACAACAAAGGAACTAATTCAAATAGCCCTTAAATCCGCTGTTAATCGGAATTTAAGGGCTATTTATATTTTATTTAGGTTTCAAAAGTTGTCGTTTATGCCGAAAACTATTTTTCTGCAAGTATTACATCTGCACATTGCAAAAAAGCTGTTTACTTTGAGTACAATTCAAAAATGGATTTTGTAATAGATTCACTAACTTGAATTAACGCATTTCTTACGCCAATATTTTTCCCTTTTTCGAGCCGCTCAATAAAAGATATATATTCTGAAACAAAGTCGCTCAATTCAGATAAAATAAGTGCTGATTTGTTTTTGTTCTCTAAATCTACTAATTCAATAATAGAATGGACTATTGTGCTAACAGACAAGGAAATCGCCGACTCTTTGATATTTCCCATTTTGTTTGACAGCTCAGAAATTTGAAAAAGAGTGTCCTTTTTCAATGGTTCGGCGCTAGTTCTATCCCAATAATCAAAGTTAGAACTATCTATATCCATTTGAGAAACGCCATCTCTTAGCCATTCAAGAGAGCATTCAAATTCAAGAGAGATGAACTTTATAAGCATATCAGTCGGTTGCTCTTTACCTGTTTCAACTCTACTTAAATACGACTGAGTAACACATATCCGTTCTGCAAAATCTTTTTGAGTAACATTGCGTGCTTTTCTTAGTGATTTTATACGAAAACCTACATCTTCCATTGTTGAATCCTCCAAAAATATTCGTGTGCTAATATTTTGTCTTGACAATATTCGTACGCGAATATATAATTGTATCATAGGGTTACGATAATCCTATTATATCATACTTTCACAGAAAAGAAAAGAGGTAAAGAGAAAAAATGCAAAGAACAGCATACAAGAAATTGCCGCCGATCGGTAAGCTCATTGCAAAGTGCCTGTTTGAGAACGGCATTTCCCAGTGCGAGCTTGCAAGAGAGGCGGGCATATCGTCACAGCACCTTAGCAAGTTGATTACAGGCAAGAGTGAACCGCGCCCCAAAACACTTCGTAAGATTTCCGCTGCACTGAATATCCCTTACGAAGAGTTTGTAGCGGCGTATATGGAGCAAGGGTGAGGTTGAGTGATTTTTCTAACATCAAAAGAAGTATCCGAACTCCTGAAGATTGATGAGAGATCTATTCAAAGATATGCTCTTAACGGCAAGTACGGCAAGGAAACAGAAGGCTACATCTACACCAGCGGACGAGGACGAGGCGGAAAGCAGCTTAAAATTGCTCTAGCCGCTCTCCCGGAAGATGTTCAGGAAGAGTATCTCAGAACAGCCGACGCACGAAAGCTGAAACAGGAAGTCGAGCGGGAAAGCACCTGCAGAGCCGCTCCCCAACAGCAGTATGAAGCGCACTACAAGAAGCAGGTCGTTGAAAGCTATCTGTATTTCAGTGAGAACGTGAAACGCAGCGGCTTTACTGCAGATAACTTTCTGGAGCACTGGAACAGCGAACACCCGGATCACCCGGTAACGCTGTCAGCCGTTTACAGGTGGCTCAGTAAGTTCAATTCAGGCGGTTATGACGCTCTGGTGGACAAGCGCGGTTACAGTAAAAAAGGCTATTCCAGTATACCAGCTGAAGCGTGGGAATACTTTAGGAGCCTTTGGCTGTCTGAAACTCGACCCTCTATAGCTCAGTGCTACGAAATGACTAAAGCGCATTTCCCAACGCTGAAGCTTCCGACCCTGAACACGTTTAGGAATCAAGCTAAAAGCTCTATCCCGCAAGCGGTAAGAACCTTTTACCGTAACGGAAAGAAAGCATTTGAAGATAACTATGCTTCAACTTGTATCAGAGATCTGACGAATATGTCATCAAATCAATACTGGGTTGCCGATCACCACATATTTGACGTTCTGGTGGACTGCAACGGCGAGATCGGGCGCCCATGGATGAGCGCATGGCAGGATCTAAGAAGCAAGAAGATCGTGGGTTATGTTCTGAACATGGTTGCAAATCCGAACGCAAACATTGTAATTGACAGCTTTGCACACGCTGTAGAGCGTTTCGGGATTCCCGAATGCGTTCTGCTGGATAACGGCAAAGATTACAAGGCTTTCGATATGTTCAATAACGAAAACTTTCTGTCAATATCAAACCGCCTGCAGATCAGCGTTGTGAATGCCAATCCGTACAATGCAAAGTCAAAGCCGATAGAACGTTACTTTAAGACGCTGGAAGAGAAATACTGCAAGTTTCTCCCTTCGTATGTCGGCAATGATCCGAAAAAGCGCCCGGAAAAGCTGTCAGTAACAAACAAAAAGGTCAAAGACCTTAACCTTGCAATGCCTTATGACGATTTTGTGAAGCTGGTTGCAAAGATCGTTGAGGACTATAACAACACCCCGCATTCCGGAAACGGTATGAACAACAGTACGCCGAACGAAATCTATAAAACCTCGTTTAAGAAGCCTTTAAGGCTGGCAGCCGGTGAAGACGGGATCACGCTGCAGTCACTTTTCCTCAGAGCAACAAAGGGGCTTTCCGTCACCAAGAACGGCGTAAGAGTAAAAGTGAACAATACTATCGGCTACAAATACTACGATTGTGACGAGCTTATCAGGATCAGGGGCAAAAAAGTCATCGTTCACTATCGTGGCGATGATACTGAAAAGGTGTATGTTCACGATCTGCTTGACCGTTACCTGTGTACGGCGTACATGATCCGCTACTCCACCCAGACAGGCAGTGAAAACGATCTGCAAGCCATCAAGGACACCCAGCACAAGAACCGGAAGCTCAGGGAGATAGTGCGAGCTGCAAAACCTGATATACCGGAAGCAAACATAGCTACATATCTTGACGAAAGAAAATCAGCCTATGACGCTGACGAGCTGGAGGGCGTTGAAAAGCAGTTCAGCGATATTCCTGAGAGCATAATGCAGGAAGAAAGAGCCAAAGCCCAAGCAGAACGGCGGCGCAGCGGAACAGCCAAGCCGGATAAGGTGACTATTGACACCGATGTTATGCAAAAGCTTTATGAACACATGATGAAAGTAACCAATCACAGAGAGGACGATGAAGACTAATGACACAGACGATAAACTTCAATGAAATGCGTGATAAGCTCCGTGAGTACATGAGGTTATCGGGAAAAACTCAGGCGGTTATTGCAAAGGAGCTTGATTACAGTGTTGCGGCTGTATCGCAGTTCCTTAATGACAAGTACACGGGCGACAATGCTGAATTCGCCGCTCGTGTCAGTCAGCTCCTCAATATGGGAGCTGTAAGGGAAACGCTTGCTAAATCCCCAGACTTCTGCCCCGAACTTTCTAACACCAAGAATATGCTTGCCCAGATCGGCATTGCACACGCAACAAATGACATACTTCTGCTTTACGGACCGGCTGGCTGTGGTAAAACAACAGCTTGCACCCACTATGCAGACAATCATAAGGGAACTGTTCTGGTTGAAGCAGACGCAACCACCAATTCTCCCCGTGCGGTTCTCAGCCTGATAGCTGAGGAAGTGGGCGAGAATTCAAGAGGAACAACGACCATCATCATGCAGACGCTGGTGAAGTTCTTCAAGGGTTCCAACAAGCTTCTTATCATTGATGAAGCCCAGCACCTTACAGAAAAGACCTTCGACACCATAAGGGCGCTGAACGACAAAGCCGGAATTGGTATAGTGTATTCTGGAAATCCCAGCATTCTGAAAAATATGTTTGGCTGCCATCAGGAGCAGTTCGATCAGGTCTTCAGCCGGATTGGATATCACTGCAAGCCGGATAATGATTACAGCTTTGAAGACATCAAGCAGATATTCAGGAATTACAACATTGATAAAGACTGCTTAAAGTACCTTTTAAAGACCGCTAAGAAGAAAGGTGGCTTAAGAGTGATGATCAAGCTGTATAAGCTGGCTGCCAATATAGCAAACACATTCCAGAAGCCTTTGTCCGTGGAGATACTTGAAGACGCTAAGAAGCGCATGGGCATTTGGGAGGTTTCCTGATGACATTAAAGCCGATATTCTTGATTGATAAAATCAAGCTGATCCCGATTAAACACGGATTAGTATCTAAAAGAGAAGCAAGGATTTCACTTTGCTTTCTGCTTATTCATATCCCCGGAACCCGGCTTTACTGTCTTGATCAGGCTTCAGCTAAATTTGAAAGATATGGAGACGAAGAAGAATACATAGTGCAGCACTATTCTGATCCGGAAGCACCAAGACCGTTTATGTGCTTTGATTGTGCCGCTAATGAGTTGATGTTGAGAGCGGTTGAACGGTACAATAACGGTGATAACATAATGATCAGAGCCTGTGAAATGACATCGACCGGATATTCTGTATCAGATGTACTTCAAAACCGCCTGAATAAGCACATCAGGAAACACAGCGGCGACTACCTTTACAAAGCAATCGCCGCAGCTATTACGGAATCCGCTAACACTTCGACCCGCTAACGGAACCATATAATAGTATATCACATCTTACACCAAAAATCAATATATACGGAGGAAAAAGCCATGAAAATCGAAAGATACATACCTAACAGAGATCAGTTCATCAAGATCGGAGAGCGGCTCAGGAAGATCAGAACCGCAAACGAGCTTAGCATTGAGGAGTTCGCAAGCCGGATCTGCTGCCACCCGTTCGATTACGGACGTACCGAAAGGGGCGTTGAATCTTATAGCGGAAGTGTTCTTAAGCTCATTTCCTACGAGTTCGGCGTTTCCCTGTCATGGATCATGCAGGGTGTTCCGGCTGAAACCGATCCTGACTTCTGCACCGAGGACAAGGACGGCAAGCAGATTTTTGAAAGCTGTATCGACGTTCAGGAAGCTATGTGGGAGTACACCACCGACAACGGCGTTGATATGTGGAGCGATGGGGTTGAAAAAGCAATAGACGACATTCACCGCCACATCAAGTACAGATTTAAAGATTTTGATGACAAAGACGAAAAGCTGATTGATGACGACCTGCGTGACGCTATTTACATGGCGAACGCCGACGGCTATACAGTGGGCTGGAGAACGGCAATACAGCTCATGCAGAAAATGCTGAACATCAACACGATCCCGGACACACCGCCCGCACCCAGCGTTGACCGGAACAGAACAATGACACCCGCTTTCATCACCAGCGTGAGAAAGGTGACCGGCTGCAAGAAAAACACATGATACCAAGACCGACAAAAAGTGCTTTCCTTTTTGCCGGTCTTTTCCGTTATGAGCGGATATGCGTTTAATTTTGCTTAAAAGCCGTTTAATTTCAACGCATGCGCAAAAGTAATGAAATTATACTGCTGTGAGGGTACGGCGCTTACAGGCGATTTCTGGAGCAAATACGATATATCTTCAAATGCGTTCAAAGGCACTTCAAAACCGCCGTTTATTCCTCAGCAGTAAAAGGACACTACCACACCGGGAACAGCGCTTACAGGCGATTATGAGCGCTGTTTCTGTACTATAACATTTGAACTATTTCACTTGTACTATTTCAATGAAACAGGGTACTATTTATATTAAGGGGCGTGAATACTGTGAGAAGCACATTTGAAAGTTTCACCGAGCTTGTAGATATCATCGGTGAAGAAAGCGCTCTCAAGCTGACTAAGGCGGCTGGCGGCGGTTTCATATACATTCCAAAGCACGATACGATCACCCGGCAGCAGCGGAATAAGGAGATCAAGCGGGACTATTACAAGGGCTTGACTTACTTTCAGCTGCATATCAAGTATGAACTGACAGAGCGGCAGATCAGGAAGATAATACAGACATGAACCAGACCGACAGGCTGCTTGAGCTTGAAGATCTGATCGGGCGTGACAGCCTTGTAAAGCTGATCGGCGCATACGGCGGCAGATCTGTGTATATTCCGAGGGCGAAAAAGCATGATCCGCGCATTCCGTATCTGAGGACTATCCAGCTTATGCAAGGATATCTTGAAGAAGGTCAGTCGCTGGACGACATCGCCGCTGAAAATCTGCTTTCGGAATACCAACGCGACATTCTGAAAAGGCTGTCACGCTTCTGCAAAAGCAGATATATCCACACACTGAACGGTCTGCTGTATGCCTTGAACATAGTTCCCGGCAAGGAATCTGAGAAACTTCTGCTGACTGTTGGCGCTGCTGCTTTTGCTAACCTTATGGAGTATTACGGCGGCAAAGCGCTGTTTGTGCCGCCGTATTATAATAATGAAAGCATTTAGAAAGGATCCGTAATGAAGATCATACTGACGCTTGTTAAGAAAGACGACAAGGTGAAGATCGCCGCTGCTTTTCACACCGACACCATGGGCGGCTTCATCGTTGATACAGACTACGACACACCGGAAAAGATCCTTGAGCAGTGCAGTCAGATCAGCGACGAGTTCGGCTGCCCTGTTCTGCTCAACACTAACGGAGTGATTATAGAAGAAAGGAATGAAGAAAATCATGTCACAGGCTGACGGCTATGTAAGAATAGTCACACAGAATGACACAACAGAAGCAGAAAGGTCAACGGAACAGCTTGGCGATACTATCAGAGAATCGCTTGATACTACACCAGCTGATAAAATGACAGATGCTATTGATGACGTACGGAACGGTATAGATGCAACCGGAGAAGCAGCGGTCAACGCTGGAGATCTGATCAAAGCCAATCTCGTTTCAGATATAATCATGAATGGAATTCAGCAGCTTGGTTCAGCGCTTAAGGATGCAGCTGTACACACCGTTGAAGTAGCAGATGGTCTTGATAATTCCGTGAATCGTATAGCAGCAGCTACAAACGCATCTGCTGATGAAATGATACGATTAAAGTCAATTGTTGAACAGATTTACGGCGACAATTTCGGCGATGGGTTTGATGATATCGCAGAGAGTGTTTCAAGAATCAAGCAGAATATTGATGATTTGGACGATGCTGATCTTGTAACCGTAACTGAAAGCGCTTACGCATTGCGTGATGTTTTTGGTGCTTCTATTGAAGAATCATCAAGAGCTGCTCGTGCTATAATGCAGAACTTCAAGGTTTCTGCATCGGAAGCCTTTGACTATATGGCAAGGGGCGCACAGAACGGTCTTGACTATTCCGGCGAACTGCTTGACAGCATAAGCGAATATTCGGTACAGTTCAAAAAGTTCGGTTTTTCCCTTGATGATATGTTTAACATCATGGAAAAGGGAGCGGAGAGCGGCGCATGGAAGCTGGACACCGTGGGTGATGCCATTAAAGAGCTTTCAATCGGAGCTATTGACGGATCAGACTCAACCAAGCAGGGCTTTGACCTCGTCGGACTTAGCGTTGATGATATGGCTCAGAAGTTCGGGAAAGGCGGAGAAGCTGCAAGAGCAGCGTTCACAGAAACCGTGAGCGCCCTTGCAAGTATGACGGATCCGATTAAGCAGGACGCTGCAGGCGTTGCTTTATTCGGAACAATGTGGGAGGATCTCGGAAAGAGTGTTGTTCTTTCAATGACCGATATTTCTGACAGCGCTTATGATGCCGCCGGAGCCATGGAGGATATTAAGGACATCAATTACAACAGCCTTTCAAATTCTCTGAACAATGTTAAAAGACAGATAGATCTTCTTATTCAGCCTATCGGTGAAAGCCTTATTCCAGTTCTTGACGAAGCCGCTGACAAGATCGCGGAGATTGCCGGAAACGAGGAACTCAATAAAACGGCTACTGCTGTTGGTAATTTTATTTCCGGAACTCTTTCAATTCTCATGAAGAATATCAATGCAATGGCTTCGGCGATTACCGGAATAACAACGGCTGTGATAGCGTTCAAAACGGCTAGTATGCTTTCAAAGGTAACAGCTAGCTGGCAGACAGCAGCGCTTCAAATGACGCTTCTCGGAAATGCTCAGGGAGCGGCGGGGATTAAGGCGGCGGCGCTAAGACATGAACTGACCGCACAAGAAGTCGTGTACTCCCTGTTAAGCGGAAAACTTGATATAGCAACCGCCAAAACTGCAACTCTCAATACGGTTATGAGCATGAATCCCGCCGGCGCGATAGCTGCTGTTGTGGGCGTTCTTGCAACAGCCCTGACAAGCTATGCAATTACATCATCAAGTGCAGCGGATAGCACCGACGAGCTTAATGATACTTTAAACACCTTAAAGGATACTACAAAGGACAGCATAGCCGATGGAGAAGCGGAATTGATCATGCTCAAGAAAAAGGCTGATAAATATTCTGAACTTCGTTCAGCCGTCAGTCTTACATCTGATGAACATGAGGAACTGGCACGGTTAGCCGGTGATCTTCAAAACGTTCTTGGTGATGAAACACAGGTTGTAAATTCCCTTACAGGCGAGTATAATGACCTTTCAACCGCTGTTGACAAGTATATTGAAAAGCGCCATAAAGAGCTTTTACTATCGGCTTATGAGGACGAAACCAAGGCTGCTTTAGCACAGATCCAGAAGAACAAACAGGAAGCCGATGCGTTAAGTGAAGAATTGTTTGATCTTACAAATTGGGACGAAACAGATTCACCGGAAGCCGATGGACCTTCACCGAAAGATTCCAAGCGCATTGAAGAAATTCAAAACAGGCTGAAAGAAATCAAAGACGCTAATCTTGAATATCAAAAAGTAGTCGATGAGTACGATTCGCTTTCTTCTAGCTTTTTCAGTTCTGGCAGCTCACTTTCTGATTCCGCATCAAGCAACAAAGTCAGCTCCTCAGGGAGCAGCCCAGCGAATTACTTGCCTGATTACTGGAAGAAAAAGAGCGAGGATTTCAAGTACTGGAAAGATTCATACAAGTTTGACTTTGACATGGGGCGCATTTCTGCTGAAGAATACTATTCAACACTTGCTATGCTCCGTGATAAGTACCTTGAAAATGATTCCGATGAATGGCGTTCCGTTTCTGTTGAAATCAAAAAGTACTATGATCAGCTTTCAGAGGATCAGCAGAAAGCGTATGACGAGCGGCTGGCTGCACAGAAAAAGGCAGATGAAGAAGCTGCCAATGCACGGAAAACAGCATACAACAGCGAGAAGTCACAGCTTGAATTTAAGCTCAAAACCAACCAGATCACGGAGAAAAAATATTATTCCGAGCTTTCCAAGCTCCGTGATAAGTATCTAGACAAAAATTCAGACGAGTGGCGTGCTGCCTTTCTTGAAACCTATGAATACAATCAGAAGATAATCAACGCCAACAAGGACAGTTTGCAGCAGCTTCTCAATGACACCAGCGATTCAACGCTTTCTGCTTTAGAAAAGATTGTATCGGCAAGGGATAGCTTAACGGCAAAGCTTACAGACTTTAACAAGACCTTTGAAAAGGTTTCTGAAACTATTCCTGAAACGGTGGCTGTTAAAGGTGACTTTACTATCACTACTGCAGAGCATGACATTGAAACCTATAAAATGGGAGCTGACAGCATTGAAGATAACATCAAGGTCATTGAGGATTACGGTGCAATGCTGGATGCACTTAAAGCCCGTGGAGCTGATGAAAGCGTTCTCAGTTCAATTCTGGACATGGACATTGAAGAAGGCATGAAATACGGCTCGGAACTGCTTAAGATGTCAGAAAATGCATGGGATAGCTATTTTGATAGCCTTGACCGGCTTCATAAAACTGCTGCTGATATTTCAGCGAAATACTACCAGAGTGAAGTTGACAGCTTGAAAGAAAATTTCATTGGTAAGTTGGAGAAAGCCATGAGCGGCTTAGGTACCGACATGTATAAGGTTGGTGCTGATGTTGCAGCTGAATTCATTAAAGGTTGGAATGAATCGCTTGGAACTAAAGACCTTACGCTCAATGACCTCGTGCGCTCTGTTAGTGCCGGAACTCTGTCAACGGCTCCGACCGCCGCCCGGAACATGGCAGCTTCAACACCATCGGCAGCAAATGAACAAGCTAAGCTGATGCTTAAATCTCTCAAGGTTCCGGTTTATATTGGAACAAGCAAGATAGAAGAAATTGTCGTTGACTGCATAAACGGTCAAATAATTCGAACAGGCAAAAATATACTTTTAACATAATTTACAGGAGGAAAACAACATGAAAATTACAGGCACCTACGATTTATCCAAGCACTTTGATTCGATGAAAGAGGTCATCAAGGATCTGGCGAACAACCGCGATCGCACATATTCAGAAATATCTTCCTTTAAAGCAAATTCGGATCTTACGCCGGAAGCTCAGCTCAGAAAGATAGATGCAGCTCACAAGGAATATGCTGCTAAGAAAAGAGCGGCACTTTGCAAGCTGATTCCTATGATAGATGATATATGCGACTGGGACAACAACCAGGCAAAGCTTGATGTGTCCGGTAAGTTTAAGGATACAATTCAGCTGGCAAGCGTCTTATCGGGTGATATATCACCGTCACTGGTGAAAGCAATGTCAGCTGCTTGTACTAATCGCCTTGAACTTGAATGCTTATGTGGAATTCTTAGAGGGAAGATTGGCGCGGCTTCTTCACCTGCTTCTCAGAGTGCTCTTCACGATCTTGAAAGTCGCATCTATGATCCTGTTTTACTTTATGACAGCGTTAAAAATAGCATTTATGACTGCTTATCAAACAGCGACTATATGCTTGATAAGCTGGCAGCGGCGATTTCGGGAATGCTCGCAAAAATCAAGGCTAATTCCGATGATACCGGATATGTCACTTTTTCGGTTGATGATTTTAAGAATGATTGTCAGGTACAGATCTATCAGGGATTCGGACTTTCTGGAGCTTCGGATACTGCTTCACCGGTTCAGATGACATACATTAACGGAAAGCTTGTAGACAGCACGCCTTAAAAGGCTGTTTAAACGCTCTTTATAAGGGGGGTGATAAAATGGGCGTGGTGTGGTCAATGGTTAGTCAGGTTGCGTCTGAACTTGCAGAACTCAAGCAGCAAATAAATGATGCGAACGAGAAAGCAAAAGAGCTTGAAGATAAGATTTCATACATGAAAGCAGTTGCCATCGGTGAAGATAAGGACAACTGACAGCATTAAAAGGGGGCGGTGATTTGCTGCCCCCCTTTTTCACTTTTTGCACCAAAAATGCAGGATTTTTTGCATGGATTTCATTTTCATTAGCAGAAATTACGGTTTCTTGCGGTTTATTTTGTATATTTTCATTTTTAATTTTTGCGACCACAAAAGGAAACCTCTAAAAACCGGTGTGAAAAGAAAAAATGGGCAGTACGCACCATCTTCGCTCACATGAGGTTTTTTGAGGTGACCATAAGTTGAATCTTTATTTGTTGGAGTATACAATGCGCATAACATTGTTATGTTGTTTCTTTGTATACTATGCTGAAATCAGTGCAGGCCTATTGACAAGAGCGTGTATTTGTGCTAAGATAACAGTGTTACGCAAGGTGGTAAGGACGGTGACAAAATGGGCGACGAACTTGAAACGAGAGAAAAGCTGCTGAAAAGTGCGCTGGCTGAATTCTCTGAAAAGGGATATATGAAAGCTTCACTGCGAAAGATATGCGCCGACGCAGGCGTTACGACCGGGGCGCTGTATTTCTTTTTCAAGAATAAAAACGACCTTTTTGCCGCCATTGTAGATCCGCCGTTTAAAGAGCTTTGCCGGCTGCTGAACGAGCATTATATGCATGACGCCGAGGAAATGGCAAGTGACGATCCGGCGGTTCTGACAGCTGAATACCACATTGAAACACACGGCGGACTTGACGCTCTCGTCGAGTATATGTATCAGTATTATGACGTGTTTATCCTCCTGCTTACAAAGGCGCAGGGTTCAGAGTACGAAAACGCAGTCGATATGGTGGTCGATATGACTGAGCGTGGCTTTCGGGCTTCGGCTGACAGGGCAGCGCAGAAAATGCCGGGATATCACGTTGACGAATATATGCTCCATTGGATAACTCACATCAGCGTTGACGCATACACGCACCTTCTGACGCATGAAAGAAATGTGGAAAAGGCCAAGCTCCACATGAGGAGGATAATGGAGTTCCTGATAAATATCTGGTTTACTATGATAGTTCAGGACTGAAATTTTAGCCGCCGGTCGGCGGCTAAAATAATAGGTTTGACATAACAGTGTTATCCTGGGTTAACTTTAGAGATTCCCTTTGGTAAAACGAAACGTTCAAAAGAGTGTTTCTGCATTTATAAGCCGCTTTCGGGCGGCAAATAATACGCATATTGCATAACAGTGTTATGCGGTGGACTTTTAAGAATTCGGAGGAAAGAAAATGTATCTGGAGATCAAAGACGTAAAGAAAAGCTACGGGACCGACGCAAGCTATATTCAGGTCCTGAAGGGCGTGAGCACAGGCGTTGAAAAGGGACAGATGTGCGTTATACAGGGCACCAGCGGCTCCGGGAAATCCACGCTTCTCAACTGTATAGGCGGTCTTGATACGATGGACAGCGGTTCGGTAAAGGTCGATGGAAAGGAAATTTTCGGTCTGAAGCCCGACAAGCTGGCAGACTACCGAAAGGAAAATCTCGGGTTCATTTTCCAGTTCTATAACCTCGTTCCGAACCTCACTGTCGAGGAAAACATTCAGGTCTGCGAATACCTTTCCGATTCGCCGCTGGACATGGAGGAGCTTCTCACAACGTTGGGGCTTTCCGAGCACAGGTACAAGTTCCCGTCGCAGCTTTCTGGCGGTCAGCAGCAGAGATGCGCAATAGCAAGGGCGCTTATAAAGAATCCGAAGCTGCTTCTTTGCGATGAGCCAACCGGCGCGCTCGACTCGAAAACCTCCAAGGATATTCTTGTCCTTCTTGAAAAGGTCAACCAGAAATATGGCACGACAATGCTTATTGTAACTCACAACAATGCAATCAAGAATATGGTGCATAAAGTTATAATCGTCAAGGACGGACTCATCAGAAAGGATTATCTTAACGAAACCCGCATACCTGCCGCCGAGTTGGAGGATCTGTAATGAACAAGGTACTTAGAAAAAGGCTCCTGCGAGAGCTGAAATCGAATTTTGCGCGATATGCCGCACTTGTGCTGCTTATCGTGTTTGGAATGTATGTTATCGTTGCGGTGGTTTCCAGCGCAGATACCATCATAGTAAGGTCGGACGAACACGGCGAAATGAACAGGGTGGAGGACGGCCAGTTCGGCGTATTTATCCCCCTCACCGACGAGCAGGAAAAGCAGATAACCGACATGGGCGTCACGCTTGAAAGGCATTTCAGCATTGACGTCTTTGCCGGGGACGGCTCAAAGCTGCGCGTTTTCAGAAACAGGAACTACATTGATCTTGTGGAGCTTGACAGCGGCAGATATGCAGAAGGAATGAGCGAAGCGGTCGCTGAAAAACGCTACTGTGAGGAGCATTCTCTTGCGGTCGGCGACAGGCTTACAGCCGGCGGTATCGAATTTGAGATCGTAGGCATAGGCACAACTCCCGACTATGACGCTCCGTTTGACAAGTTCTCGGATACGGCGGTTTCAAGCGTCGGTTTCGGACTTCTGTTTGTTTCCGACGAACAGTACGACTATATCAGAAACGATACCTCGCAGCAGGCGGAGGACCTTTGCTATGCCTATCTTCTGAACGGCAAAGCGACTGACGAGGAACTCAAGGAAACCATAAAGGATTTTGAGTTCAACTACAAGGACGTTACCGATAAGTATTATCTTGAAACGGTCGGGGAAGCCCTGCAGCAGCGCGACGATCTCCGCAACGGCATAAATGAGCTTTATGACGGTTCGCAGGAGCTTAAGGACGGCATGAAGGATCTTTCGGACGGAGCAGACGAACTCCACAGTGGGCTTGGCGAGCTTTACGACGGTTCGGTGAAGCTTACAGACGGAATAGACGAGATTTCCGGTGGTGCGGATGAATTATCGGATGGAATGAAAACGCTTGACGATTCCGGGGAGATGGTATCGGGCGGCTCTTCCGAAATATTCAGCGCGCTTCTTGCCCAGGCGTCGCAGAGCCTTGCCGCGATGGGGCAGAGTATCGAGCTCACTTCCGATAATTACGGCGAAACTCTGGATATGCTGATCGGTATGACGCAGAGTGCAGAGCTTATACAGCTTAAATCCACGCTTGACAGCCTGAAAGCCTATGCAGACGGCACAAAAACTTACACGGACGGCGTTCGCGCGGCGGCTGACGGGGCAAACGCGCTCTCTTCCGGAGCAAAGGAGGCACTGGACGGCGCTGAGAAGCTTTCCGGCGGCGCAAAGGACGCACTTGACGGCTCAAATGAATTGTCGGACGGCGCAAAGGACGCTTATGACGGTGCTTCTGAGCTGGCAGACGGAATTTCTGAGCTTAAAACGGAAACCGACGAGCTGCTGGACGAGGTTTTCGATGTTGACCTCGACAATCTTACGATGTTTGTAAAGAGGGCGGAGAATGTCCGTATCGCCGGCGCAAAGGGCGATGTGATAATGAACAGGCTTGCGGGACTTGGCGTGGGCGTTATACTTATGATGCTCCTGGCTTATGTTATCTCGGTTTTCGTGATTCATCAGATACAGCGTGAAAGCAGCGTTATCGGCGCTCTTTACGCACTTGGTGCAAAGAAAAAGGATCTTATCGCGCATTACATAACCCTGCCGACCATCGTTGCATTTGTCGGCGGAATAATCGGTATGCTTATCGGTTTTTCACCGGCGGGTCTGAATTACCAGATGCTCGATACATATGCGTATTTCTCTCTTCCCGAATTTGCGCCGGTTTATCCGGTGTACCTCGTGATTTACAGCGTTGTAATGCCTCCTGTTATTTCAATGATAGTGAACACGCTCGTCATAAATAAGCGCCTTTCGCAGACCGCGCTCTCACTTATGCGCAACGAGCAGAAAACCGCGCGTTACAGCAGCGTCAGGATCAGGAGCAAGAACTTTATCCGCAGATTCCAGATAAGGCAGATGCTGCGCGAGATGCGTACGGGGATAACCGTTCTTCTGAGTATGCTGTTTTCGCTGCTTGTTCTCATGCTCGGCGTTGACTGCTATTACCTCTGCGAAAACGTAAGGATAGATACTATCCGGGACACAAAATATGAATACATGTATACGCTGAAATATCCTGAAGCAACAGTCCCCGAGGGCGGAGAAGCCTGCTTTGCAAAAACGCTTTCAAAGGAACAGCTGGGATATAATCTGGACGTAACGGTAATGGGTATCGACAGCGATAACAAATACTACAATGCTGAAACCCACAGGGGCAAAAGCCTTATCACAGCGAGCAAATCAGTGGTTGAACGCTACGGAGTAACCACCGGAGATAAATTCATACTAACCGACAGCGCGAATTCCATGGACTATGCTTTCACTGTTGCCGATACATGCGATGAAAGCGCAGGGCTTATGGTATTTATGGATATCGACAGCATGCGGGAGCTTTTTGGCGAGGACGATGATTATTACAACTGCGTCCTTTCTGACAAGCCTCTTGATATAGACGAGGGCAGGCTTTACGGCACGACCACAAAGACTGATATCGAACGTTCCGCGTCTGTTTTCACGGAGCTTATGATGTCGATGATCGTTATGCTGATCGTGATAGCGATAATAATTTTCTTCGCTGTGATGTTCCTTATGCTGAACGTTATGGTTGAACGCGCTTCGTTCGGAATTTCACTCGTCAAGGTGTTCGGCTACAAGACAAGGGACGTAAAGAGGCTTTATCTCAACGGAAATGCGCTGCTTATAGCAATAGGCGCACTTATAGAAATACCGATTTCAAAGCTTATCATAGATAAGGTATTTCCGCTGTTTATCCCGAATGTAACAAGCGGAATAAACCTTGTATTCCCACTGTATATTTATCCGATAATCTTTGGCGGAACAATGGCCGTTTACTATGTTATAACCGCTATTCTTGTCAGAAAGCTCGGTAAGATCACGCCTGCCGAGGTTCTCAAAAACAGGGAGTAAATCATATCTCGGGGACTGCCGGAACGATCTGGCGTCACAAAAAAGTGTGGGTGGAAACTATTAGTTTCCACCACATTGTTTATCCTGTTTTAAATTGACTGAACCTCTGCATTGACATGTATCTATTACTGCTTTTGCTCTCCCATTCTCATAATTCATCAGCGAATGCCGGCAAATTCCGACCACCTCCGCGGCCTGCCGGATAGTCAGCCTGCGCGAAGTCTGAGCACATTCAGCCGCTCGCCATCAGTAAGCGTACGAAGACGGCGTAAGCAGGAGCGAGATGCAGCGGAGGACGAAGCTCAACTACCGTACAGTCTGCAAATACGGACTGGACGCTGTGCAGAAAACCCGGCGCAGCAGAGCATACACGATTCTTTTCCGCAATGCCGCTGCCCTGGCAGAGCTATCTGTCGCA
>ERZ780166.508-NODE-508-length-29929-cov-2.638247_pt1 | contig 29929 bp, 16 predicted proteins | sample MGYA00511366_ERZ780166 | MGnify/ENA primary metagenome ERZ780166 (study PRJEB29588, sample SAMEA2162231) | human gut metagenome | biome: human gut; feature: human-associated habitat; material: faeces | place: Denmark | collected 2008/2010 ...
AGTCGAGGAAGTACGTGTTTATCGTGACAACATCGATGATTGTTTCGATTTTGTAATCGATCTTCTTGATGAGGCTGAGCCTTATCTTCCTCTTGTGAACCCGTCTCAGGATGAGTACGGACGTATCACCAAGCCTGTCTGCGCATCTCTTAAGGCAAAGGTTGCAGTGTATGCGGCCAGTCCTCTGTTCAACGGCAATGACGAGCAGGCTTCTTTAGTAGATGGACGTGGCACGAGACTTTTCCCAGCCAAATCAGATGCTGAAAAACTTAAGCGCTGGGAAGACGCTCTTGAGGCTTGTGAGGATGCCCTTGAAGTCTGTGAAGAGGCCAACATTAAACTGTATGACAAGACTTATGTGCGTCAGGAATACAGAATGTGCGACACTCTCGTGACTGACCTTACCATTCGCAATGCTTTCTGCGAGAGGTGGAACAGTGAACTTATCTGGGGAAACACCCAGATGTCCTCGGTTCCTTTCCAGCAATGGTGCGTGCCTATTCTCCAAATGGACGCCAATGGCGCGAAACTCGGAGGTATCGGCGGTACTGATTTTGTTGGAGTTCCTCTTAAGATAGCCGAGGAGTTCTACACGAAAAACGGACTTCCTATCAATTACGATAAGGAATTTGCAAGTGTCGATCAATTCCAGCTTAGATCCGGAGATGCCGCGCACAAGTATTACATCAAGCAAGGCTACCAGACTGTTCAGCTTAATTTTGACCGCGAACCAAGATTCTATGCTGATCTTGGATTCGATGGTGGTAAGTGGCTTGGCGCTCTTGGTAACTACAACGACTTGCAGCCGGAAGACGTTCATACGCTTGAGGCCCGCGGAGGTTCCTCAAACGGAAAGACAAACAACAAGGAGGCCGGTCCTGTGACAGGCTATTTCGCTAAAAAGCTTGCTCCGTACAGGCTAATCTGGTCCGGGAATGCTTCTCATGCATCTTGTTCCGCTTATTGGTTCCCTTGGCCGATGATCCGCCTGTCGGACCTCTATCTGCTTTATGCCGAGGCTATTAATGAGGTTGAGGGTCCGAATGGGGCTTACAGTGAAGAGCTTTTCAATGCGCTTGATGCAGTGCGTGAACGCGCTGGTATCCCGAGCGTAAAGGAGTCTTGGGATAATTTCAGCACTCGGCCAGACCTTTACAAGTCACAGGCAGGAATGCGTGAGATCATCCATCGAGAGCGTTTGATCGAGTTGTCGTTCGAGAGCCAGAGATACTGGGATCTCCGCCGCTGGAAGGAGGCGTCAACAGAGTACCAGAAGGGTATTTACGGCTTCCGTGTGTCGGCTCCTGCTCCAAAGGACTACTATCAGAAGACGTTGATTGCGAACCAGAACTTCGGTCTCAGGGACTATTTCTGGCCAATCTACACTTACTACATTGAGAGAAACCCTAATCTTGTTCAGAATCTGGGTTGGTAATTATTTTAATGTCATAAAGAATGAATCACATACTTAAAACAACATTCTCCATTCTCTGTTCCGTTCTGCTTTTTGCGGCATGCAACGACGGAGCGAACGATTTCGGGAGAATAGATCAGAAGGACGAGAATATTCCCGCTCCGAGTCCTATATCTGTTGCGAGCGTGAGGAGCATCAGTGGTGGTGCGGTCATCAAGGTCAACATCCCTGATGATGACAACATCAAAGGTGTCATCGCCAAATACACCCGTAATGGAAAAGAGGTTAACGCCAAGATTTCCCGCTATGTGGACAGCCTTACAGTGGTCGGATTTTTTGACACGAAACCTCATGTTGTGGAATTGGCCGCGATCAATGTAAATGAGGTTGAGTCAACCCCTGTAAAAGTTGAGATAACCCCTTTGGAGCCGGCAATCTCGTTGGCAACCGCAACACTTTACCAGACCTTTGGTGGAGTCAAGGTGCGCATTGACGGCAATACCCCTAAGGAGAATCTTACAGTTGTACTCCTTAGGGACACCGATCTGAGTGACTTTGACAAACCAGTAGGGCAGATGAAATGGGAGCAGGTGACAACCTTGTTCACCGCCGCTGAGAGTATCACCCTGTCAAGGCGTAACATTGATCCTGTGGAGGCCATCTTTGGGGCCTATCTTCGTGACAGGTGGGGTAACGTCTCTGATACGGTAAAGGCCATCATCACTCCTCTTGAGGAAGTAAAACTTGTGAAGTCCAAGTTCAGGGATGCCAAGATCAAGGATGATAACTGTACCGCCAGCGCCGCTTCCTACAGCATTGACAAGCTTTGGGACGATCTCAATGACCCTAACGGCAAGGGTACGAACCTCTTTGACAGTAACCCTGTGCCAATGCCTGCCTGGGTCACCATTGACCTTGGCGTTTTGACCAAACTCAGCCACGTTCAGACTCTTCCTCGTGGACGCAGCTACTACTGCTATGATGGCGCGCAGGTCCGCAGGTTTGAGTTCTGGGGTAGCAAGAACCCGACGGGTGAGAAGGTTGAAGGTAACGAGCATGGATTCGACAACACTTGGTTCTGCCTCGGTCGTTTCGAGCAGGCAAAGCCTTCCGGCTATGAGCCAGATGGCTCTGTGGGTACTGTAACTCAGGATGATGTCCAGTATTGGAACGCTGGTAATGATTTCGAGTTCAACAATGAGGAATATCCTCACGCCTATGATGAGCTTCGCTACCTCCGTATCGTTTTCATGGACACTTTTGCATCCTACGGCTATCAGGGTAGCACGTTCAAGATCCAGATGGGTGAGATCACACCTTATGGTCAGGTGCTTCATGAATATAGGTAACAAACTACACTATGATGAATATGAAAACATTGAAAACAAGCATATTTGCTGCGACATTTGCCTTGGCTGCGCTGGTTTCATGCACCTCGCAGGATGATATCTACAAGGAATTTGTCAAGGACGGTGGCTTAATATATCCGGCCAAGGCTGCTGATGTCAAGTCTGAGACCGGATTCAACAAGGTGACCTTGTTCTGGCCAGTCCCGAAGGATCCGTCAGTCAGAAGCGCCAGAATTTACTGGGACAACAAGACTGACTCCATCGACTTGAACTACTCTGATTTCACAGACACTGTTTCTGTGAAAATCGTTAATCTTGACGACAGAAGCTACACGTTCACTATAGTCAACTTCGACAAGTTTGGCAACAAATCAATGGAATCCGATTTGACCGCTACTCCATACGGTAAGAACTGGCTCTCCACGCATGAGGAAAGGCAGTTCAAACACGCTTGGGTTGACGGCACCACAGCTACTGTCCAGCTCACAGAATCGACATCGGAGATGGTCGCCACCAAGTTCCGCTACAAGAATCTTGACGGCGAATGGGTCGAGTTCGGTCCGAGGATGACCCCGAGGGAAGTCAACTTCAAACTCACTAACGCCATGCGCGGAAAGTATTTCGAGTTCAGCTCCGGATTCCTTCCAAGCGACGGTAGGGACACGGCCTGGATGGAGTGGACAAAGTCCTCCTACCCGATTGTCTATCCGCTTGACACCAAGGATTGGACTGTTACCGCAACCACTGGCGGCACTATGGGAGAGAATACTCCGGACAAGATATTCGATGGAATCGCGGATGCCAATCATCGTTGGCACAGTACCGCAGGCAATAATTTCCCTAAGATATTGTCAATTGACACCAATTGCGAAGCCGGAAAAGAGCCTACTTACAAGACTTTCTCCATGGCTCGTAACCCTATAACGAGCTACCGTTACATCTTCAACTTCCAGATTTTCACAGGCAACGAACCGTTCAATCCGGATGAGAAGAATTTCGCTTCAGTATTCGGAACTCCGATATGTAATTCCTTGCTGTACTGGGGTGACAACCCCGGCAGCAGGAACTGCACGATGGAATCAGGACGTTACATTGCGATTGTCTTCACCGACTCCAGGAACAAGCAGGGTTACCTCGACCTTTGGGAGCTTACTGTCTGGGGCTACATCGAGGCTGATGCCAACTAATAATTAAACTATCCGAAAAAATGAACATCAAAAAAATGTCAATATTCTTTCTGGCGGCATTGGTCTCCGCTACGACTTTCCTTTCCTGCAACGTGAAGGAGGACAACGGAGGCGGTTCGGACAAAGAACCTGAAAAGCCGACTCTGACCGAGATCAAGTTCAAAGCCGAGCTCCCTGACGCTCCCGCCGGATTCAAGACGACCTGGAGCGCAGGAGACGAGATTGTCGTCTACAGCGTGAAGGGCAACTTCACCTCTAAGGAGACAATGAAGGCCACAGACGTTACCTCTGACGGCAAGACCGCCACATTCGTCTCTTCCGGAAAGCTTCTCAAAGAAGCTGAATATTTCTACGGAATGCTCAAGGACTGCGGAGTCAAGGGCTTCAAGCTCAAGCAGTACTGGTCAACGGACAATATGGACAGGTGCCGCGATGCGGTGCCTTCCGTTACCGTGGCAGGATGCGACAAGAACGACATGACTCTGAAGTTCCAGAACATGTTCTCTCTTCTTTCTGTGACAGTCACCAACCCGGACACCAAGTATGTCAGGGTCTCAGGCAACAACGGTGAGGTCATCAACAAGAACGCCTTCATCGCTTTCGCAGATTACACCCTTTCTGACAACCCGTCACCAGACTTTGAAAGCACAGTTTCCATCAGGAAATATGTCAACGGAGCCGGCACCTACCATATCGGTCTCCGCCCTGACCTTCTCTTGAACAGCGGCTACACAATCGTGGCCTGCGATGCCTCCGACAACGTCATCGGCAGGATCGCCTCCTACGAGACACTTGAGACTCAGCCAGGCAAGGTTTACAACGCCGGAGAGATCGAGGCTCCACGTGAGCTCTCTCCCGTATTTGACGAGTCCAAGATAGCCCTTTCCCTCGCCGCCATCAGCGACGTGCACATCGAGGGGTCGAGCGATGCCTATGCCAATAAGTTCACCGCAGCCCTCAACCAGCTCAAGGCCAAGGCCGCCGAGAATGATGCTAATGGCATTGATGGTGTCCTTGTGGCGGGAGACCTTATTCAGAAGGCGGAAGTGACAATGGCGCAAAACTTTAAGGCTCTTTACGAAGAAGTGTTCAATCCGACTGATGTTCCGATGATCTACACGGTCGGTAATCATGACATGAATCCTAAATATGATTGGACTCCAAGCACTGTCGCTCAGTCGGTCGCTATGGCCAATACATTCGGCGATGACTATTTCAAGACAGACATCGACAACACGATGAGGAACAACTACGAGGCTCGCCACTGCGTCATCGGAGGCTATCATATTCTCGCTGTGACTCCTAACGGCGACCAGCCGATCACATATTCACCAAACGTCATCACTTGGCTTGACCAGCAGTTGGATGCCATCACGAAGACTGATCCTAACAGGTACGTGATTGTGCTGACGCACCCTATGATCTACAACACGATCTACGGCAGTCTCCTTGGTGAGGACGGCGGAGTCTGGACTTCCACTCTGCCTAACTACTGGGCCACAAGGGTTCTTACAGGCGTGCTTGAGAAATATCCTCAGGTTGTCTCGTTCCACGGCCACCTCCACTTCCCGATCAACGATCCGCGTTCCCTCTGGCAGGGTAAGTGGACGGCTCTCGGATGTGGATCCACAAGGTATATGGCCATCGAGCCTGCCGGCTGGGAAGGCATCAGCAGCACCCCTACCGTGATGAACGATGCCAACAACTTCTCGCAGGGTTATTTGGTACAGTTCGATGTCAACGGCAACATGCGTATCGTAAAGATGGACTTCTTCAACAACGGAACCATCGGTGAACCTTATGTGATGCAGTACCCTGACGCCGCCGGTGCGAACCTCGCGAAGTACAACAACGTGACCCGCAAGGCCGCCAACCAGGCTCCGACAATGAGCACGATCGAGGCCAAGGATGTTAAGGATACAGATGCCGCTTCCGTGACATTCGCCGCTGGCAAGGATGATGAGTTCGTTCACCACTATATCGTTACCCTCTCCAAGGCTGGCAATGTGGTTGCGACCAAGAAGATCCTCGCCGATTTCTACCTCCATCCGAATACCTCAGAGATGAAGTCAAGCTGGACCTACGGTTTCGGAGCCCTTGAGTCCGGCCAGTACACCGTTTCTGTTGTCGCCGTGGATTCCTGGGATGCAGAGAGCGCCCCGGTTACCGCAACCTTCAACTGCGGTGACGTGACTCCTTCGGAAAAGGTGGAGCTTTGGGAAAACGACAAAGCTGGTTCAAGAGAACTTTCCGGACCAGTCGCGGATAACGGCAAGACCGCCGGTGTCGGAGGTTGGCTGAGCTACAAGGACGGTGTCGCATCCTGGACAGAGAACACCACCGGAGCGCCACGTACCGCGACTCTGGAACTCTCCAACGGCAGCAAGATCACTGTCAATCAGGTGGAGGCCAAAGATCTTGTTGGCAATTATACGTTCTATAATTATTCCTTCAAGACTACCGGTGTCAGCAACACAACCGTTGTAAACCAAGCCGGAAGGCAGCACGAGACCGCTGTCGAGTTCAAGGTAGTTGATAATCCTGAGACCATCAACGGTCATATCCATAACCTCGATCTCGTGGGTCTATATCTCGACTTTAAGGTTCCGGCCTCTTTTGAAATAGTGGATGGAACTCCAGTACACCTACATGTCCCTTGATTACCAGAAGGTAAGCAATGGAACAGAAGTCGCCTGCATCACTCAGCTCACAAAGAGTGCGACCTACAGTGGGAACTATTTTGCACCTCTTAAATTCGGTGTTGATGACTGTAACCATGCGTGGATTGGATGGGGACTTGATGATATCTTCGGAGCCCCTAAGTTCACAATCGGTACAGGCACCCAGAGACTTGTTTCCGGAGGTATGTATTGCTGTGGCTTCTCATTTGTCCTCAAGGGTTACACAGAAGGTGCGTACACAACCATCTACCAGTTCAACTACAACAACTCGTGGACATATAATGGCACCAAGGGTGGTGGATATTTCGCAAAGAAATAACTCGCTTGAATAATACTTTATAGGGGGTAGGCTCGACATCCGGTCTGCCCCTTATTAATTTGTGGAACCATGTAGGGTAAGCATTCGAGGAAGTACGTGCGTCGATAAAGTTTGACTGCAACTTGCATCAGTGTGATGCCGGTTGCAGTCTTTTTATGGGAGTGTGATATTGGCTCGAGTTACTTTGCAGACAAGGCGCGCCAGTTTCCGGGTAAGCCATTCTGTGGCTCATTAATTCTCCCAAGTGTGAATAATCGCGCACACTTAGAAATGCATTAGTCTAATAATCACTAACTTGCAAGTCCAGGTGTGAGAATATTCGCACACCTAAAAGTCGCTACCTTCATCGCAAGGCATCCTGTCGCCTATTTGTAAAGTGAAAAATCTTCCACACCTGAAAACATATCTGCTTAATAACCAGCAACTCACTGTTCTGTGTGCGAGAATACTCACATATCCGAGGGAAGCTTTCTCATTGTGGTACTTTCGGCGGCTTCCAGAAGTTTCCTGAGTGGATCGAGGAGACCGGAGGTATCTCCAGAAGGCCGCCTGGATTGGTGTGAGATTATATCCATTTGATTATTATGGAGAATGTGTTATATTTCCTCTATAAAAATGTTTCTTTCTTATGGGACGGGCGTAAAAATCGCAGATTTTATGTAAGTTTGCAGGTAATGCTGGAATTGTAAGATTATGATAACCGATGATTCATCACTGTTTGATTCTTTGAATCAGGATATATTGAATCTTGGTTTTACGACGCAGACGCTCAGCAGACTAGAAACATTAACACGCCAGGTTAACGATGGCACCGCATTATCTGAACGAATTCCACAAGCGTAACAGTCAGGCCTGTCGAAAGGATCTACAGTCCTTACGGCTGCAGCGATTATCTGTAGAGGATGTCCTCCGACAGAGTCGGATGTTCGGCAGATCTACGACACGGATGATCTTGTCGGAGACGGTCGAATCCAAGAACGTTTAGTTGAGTTAGATATTTCATCTATAAGCCAATTGAAGCAAACTCTGCGGTAAGCCCATTTTTTATCGACTTACCGCAGAGTTATTCATAATAAACCTTGCGGAAAGTCGATTTTTTTTTAACTTTGCGCAAGGTTATCAATAAATATCATGAAGGTAATAGGCAGAAAATCAGAGATTGGGCAAATCCGGAAGTTGTATGATTCCGGAAAATCAGAGTTTGTTGTTGTCTATGGAAGACGGCGCGTGGGAAAGACTTTTCTGGTGAACCAGTTCTTCGACAATAAATTCCTTTTCAAGGTGACCGGGCTTGCGGTCAAGGACAAGGCCGCACAACTTGTCAATTTCGGAGAGGCTCTCAAAAAACAGGGCTCGCCCCTTTGCCCTTACCCGAAATCCTGGATGGAAGCGTTTGGCTTCTTGAAGACGCTTATCGAAAGTTCAAAGGTGAATGGACGCAAGGTCGTGTTCATTGATGAGTTGCCGTTCATGTACACCAATCGATGTGATCTGGTCGTGGCGATCGAACATTTCTGGAATGACTGGGGATGCACGCAAGACAATCTTATGCTGATTGTCTGCGGCTCCGCCACATCGTGGATAACAAAGAAGATCCTCCGGAACAAAGGCGGTCTGCATAACAGGGTGACAGGGAAGATCTATCTCCGCCCCTTCAACCTGACGGACTGCAAGGCCTATTTCAGATCCGTCGGCATCAGCCTTGATGAAAAGGACATCGCTGAATGTTATATGATTATGGGTGGAATCCCTTATTATCTCAGTCTCTTTGAGAAAGGGAAAAGTCTCGCCCAGAATGTGGATGACCTATTCTTCAAAAGAAAAGGCAAACTGGATGGTGAGTTCGACAACTTGTACGCCTCCCTGTTTGAGAATAGCGAGGACTATATGAAAGTGATCGAGGCGCTCAGCCGCAAGAACGCCGGTCTGACCAGAAAGGAGGTCATCGCGGCGACAGGGCTTCCTGACGGAGGAGGCCTTAGCACTATCCTGTCTGACTTGGATGACTGCGACATAATCCGGAAATATAAGGCCTTCGGTAAAAAAGAAAATGATGCTGTCTATCAACTGACGGATTTCTACACAATCTTCTACTACAAGTTCATCAAGAAATATGGCACTTCGGACAAATCTTTCTGGTTCTACCAGACCGGCACCACCCTTCATAATGCTTGGGCAGGAATCGCGTTCGAGAGACTGTGTATGTACCATCATGTTCAGGTGGAAAAAGCACTTGGTATTCAGGGTATTATGACGGAAACTTCGTCTTGGCGCTCGGAGGGCGCTCAGATTGATATGGTGATAAGCCGCGCCGACCGTGTCATAGACCTCTGCGAGATCAAATTCTGGGAAGGCCCTTTCTCAATCACAAAAAAATACCGTCAGGAACTGGACAACAAGATCAACACCTTCCGCGACTCCCTCAAGCTTCGCCGGACCATCCACCTCGTCTTCATCACAACCTATGGCCTGAAGCCCAATGAATATAGCGGCGTGGTCCAGAACGAAGTGACCTTGGCTGACCTGTTCGGATGAATATGACGGAAATATTCGGTATCTTTACGGGAAAATGGATATTCGATAATTTGAGATAGTATGAAATTCATAAGTTGGAACGTGAACGGACTTCGCGCCTGTGCGGGGAAAGGGTTTGATGAGGTGTTCAACACGCTGGACGCGGATTTTTTCTGTCTGCAGGAGACGAAGATGCAGCCGGGGCAGCTGGATCTGGAGTTCCTGGGGTACACGTCGTACTGGAACTCGGCGGAGAAGAAAGGCTACTCCGGCACGGCGATATATTCAAGGCACACGCCGCTCTCGGTGACGTACGGCATCGGGGTTGAGGAACACGACCACGAAGGACGCGTAATCACTCTGGAGATGCCTGAGTTCTACCTCGTCTGCGTCTATGTGCCGAACTCGCAGGACGGTCTTCGGAGGCTCGACTACCGGATGCGGTGGGAGGATGATTTCCGGGAATATCTTGCCGGCCTCGCCGCCCGGAAGGGTGTGGTGGTCTGCGGTGACATGAACGTGGCCCACAATGAGATAGACATCAAGAATCCGGACACGAACCGCCGCAACGCCGGGTTCACCGATGAGGAACGCGGCAAGTTCTCCGGGCTTCTGGACTCGGGTTTCACTGACTCCTGGCGCTTACAGCACCCGGACGAGGTGAAATATTCCTGGTGGTCGTACCGCTTCCACGCCCGCGAGAAGAACGTCGGTTGGCGGCTGGACTATTTCCTCGTCTCCGACTCCCTCAGGGACAAGATCGCAGCCACCGAGATCCACACCGAGATCCTCGGCTCCGACCACTGCCCCGTCGAGCTCGACCTTGATCTGTAAGACAAGGCCGTGCGCGGGAACAGGCCATCTGCTCACGAGGGCGCTATATTCATTGGTCTCGTGAGCGAAGAGGGCATCTTCGCGCATGAGGGATCTCTTTCCCTGCCTTTCGTGAGCGGAAATGGGCATTTCACTCACATTCAAAGGCTGTTAGGGAAGAATGAATATTATTGCGTATATTTCGCTGCGTAAAGTACGCAATGACATTGGCGGAGCCCCGTGGCGTATAACGCACTGAATGACAGTCAACTCTGAAATACCGCCATCCCATTTGTCCCGGTGGCTATTTGGAAACCTTTGAAAGTAAGTAAATAACATGTTGCGATAGTTCTCGCAGTCCGGGCATATTTTTTAATTGAATATTTAGTCGTAACTTAGCGGACTGCTTGACAGGCAAAGAATTTGTGGGGAAGAATAGCCGGTCGCTTGGATGCGACAGCTGAGTTCGCGGGGGTGGATGGTGTCGAAGTATCGATAGAAGTGCCGGTAAAGGAAGGACTGGAGCGGGGAAGTGCCGGAGCTGCATAATGAGTGGAACATTTATTAACACTAATGAATATGAAAACAAATAGATTTTTAGGCTTCATCATGTCTGTGGCGGCCCTTGCTTTCGCGGCCACGGCTTGTGATGACAAGAAAGAGGACTTGGGCGCTCCGTCGGTGGAGGTCGAAAAGTCCGAGATTTCATTTGAGAAGACCGGCGGAACCGAGACCGTTCAGGTGACGGCCACCAGAGACTGGAAGGCCACCACCGAGCAGGACTGGATCTCCATCGGACCGAAAGGAGGAGAAGCCTCCTCGAAGGCTGTGACTGTCGAGATCAAGGTGATGGAGAACACCGGGGTTGATCGTGAAGGATCTGTGAAGTTCGACATCGGCTTTGATTCCAAGACTTTGACCGTTAAGCAGAAAGGAACAGGTTCCGTGGCCGACATGACCGTCTACAAGAACGACTTTGACAAGGCGGAAGCAACAAAGACCTATGGAACAGGCACAAGCTGGCCATATCTCGATCAGTTTGACGGTTGGAAGAACGCGACTGGAACGGGAGCGGGAAGTGAGGAATATTCGTTTAAGGCGATGTCGGCCAGGGCGAACTCCACTTCCAACAGCAACTATTCCGACTATGCCGGATCCGGAAGCAACAACCTGTTCTTTGGTTCGAACGCCTATTTCTCCGTGACCGGCATCAAACTTCAGTCAGCCACTGACTATTCTTTGACTTTCGGAGCGGAGAAATATAGCCAGGATAATGGTAGCCTGTTCAAGCATAATGAGTTCCATGTCTATGTCAGCAATGACGGAGCTAAGTGGGTCGAGCTTGAGTATTCATTTCCTAATGGCGACAAGGAAGGTCGCTGGGATCTTGCGACCTCTAATTTCACAGTTCCGTCAGGAACAACGACGCTTGGCATCTATGTAAAGGTCGATGTGGCTAGCTCTTATCGCCTTGATGACCTTTGCCTTGCCGTCGCTTCCTCAGCAGGCACCGTCATCGACTTCTCCAAGGGCGTTGACCTCGGCACCGGCGGTGGCGGTGGTGGAACGACCACTCCGACCGAGGGAACCGTGGCTTCTATCGTTTCGGGCAAAACCGATGCGTCCGTGACTCTGAAGGATGTCCTTGTCACAGGCGTGACGAATAAGAGTGCTGTTGTCACCGACGCTACTGGTAGCATCCTTGTCTTTGTCAACGCTACTCCGGGAGTAAAGGTTGGAGACAAAGTCACTGTGACCGGTACCACGGGCAAGCACAACGGACTTATGCAGATTACTGAGCCGAAATTCCAGATCGCATCGTCAGGCAACACCGTGACCTATCCTGATCCTAAGACTATTGACGAAAGCAATGTGTCTTCCTATAAGAGTGATGTGGTTGAATTCGTCACATTCAAGGGTAAGGTGAAAAAGAACGATGTTTACTACAACATATTCATAGGAGGGGTTACGGACAAGGATTTGTCGTTGTCTTACTTCCCTGGTGACATGGAATCTTTCGTGGACAAGGAAATTACCGTCAAGGGCTACTTCGTGGGAGGTGGAACCCACTACCAGATTGTGGCGGTCAATGTTGACGGTAAGGACATCACCGAGGCCGTAGAAAACGGCGGAGGCAATCCTGGCGGCGGCGACAATCCTGGCGGAGAGACTCCGGCTGTGGGCGAGTTTGCCAGCAACGTCAAATGGACAGTGGTTGACAAGGAGTCATATTCAGAGAAAGCGACCGTCAATGGTGTCAGTGATGTCGATATACTTAAGCTTGGCACAGGAAAGAAGGTTGGCTCAGCTACGATTGTGGTTCCTGCCGGTACGAAGAAAATCTCTTTCTATGGTTTGGCCTGGAAAGGTAAGACAGCAAGTGTTGTGGCTGAATCTGATGGAAAGGCTATCTGCGAAGCCATCGGTCTGACAGGAAATCCAGGATGCTCGAACACGTCTCCTTACACGATAGAAAATGTCACAACCGCATCCAAGAAGACCATAGACATCGCCGCCCAAAATGGTGGGAAACCACTTTCCGCTGACATGACAATCACTGTCAAGTCGGTAAAGGGCACGGATTGCAGGGCTGTACTTTTTGGCATACAGGCGGAAAAATAAATTAATATCAAAGAGCGACAAAGGGATGCCCGGAAAAGCGGGCAGCCCTTTTGCTCTCTAATAATACGAACACATGAAGATAACGTTGAGCAGGTTCTGGATGATTTGCGCCGGGGTTGTAATGCTGGCGCTATCATCTTGTGGCTCAGGTGGTAAGGAGGATGTGCTTCCGCCGACAGTCGAGGTGAAGACCGCGGTGGTTGAGGCGGGAGGATATTCACAGTTCATTTATGTGAAGGCCTCGTCATCCTGGAGGATCACTATAACTTCGGTGGACGGCGGCGAGCCTGTGGATTGGATTATTGCTGATCCGAGCTCTGGCAGCGGCGACATGGATGTCACCCTGAAGGTGGAGGAGAACAAATCGGAGAAGGAGCGCTCGGCTGTGATAACGGTGGAGAACAGCGCGGGCAAGGCTTCGAAGACTATCAGTCAGAAGGCTAAAGGGTCAGAAGTGAAGCCTGATCCGACACCATCCGGCGGCAATCTCTCTCCGAAGACAGGGTGGATGGAACTTCCGGCTATTCCGGAGGGGATGGATGCGTTCACGCATTCGATGACTGTCGGGTCGGTGAGCACGCGAAATTATTCATTCCTTTGGGATTACAGCAATCTGGTGGCGCCGTGGGTGGCTTATCCTCTGTGCAAATGGAACATTGGCAACAACATCAAGAGAACCAATGCTTGGGGGCTGGATCCTCTGCTTCCGGAAGGCAAGCAACCGGTGCTGTTCAGAGGCTTCAGCGAGGGGAACAACGGATGGTATGCCAGAGGTCACCAGATCCCTTCGGCGGACAGGCTCACCTCGTACGAGTCAAACTCTATGACATTCTACGGCACGAATATGACTCCTCAGATACAGGATGGTTTCAACGGGGACATCTGGGCTACCCTCGAAGGCAAAGTTCGCTCCTGGGCCAACAGTTCCGATACCCTCTATGTCGTGACCGGTTGCGTGATCGACTATCCGGAAGGCCAGACGGTAAAGTACGCCCTTGACAACTACGGCAAGAAGGTTACCGTTCCGACCGCGTACTACAAGGTCGTCCTCCGCTACATGAAGAATTCCACGGTTGGCTATTCGGGCTATTCCGCCTGTGCCGTGTGGCTGGACCACAAAGTCTACAGCACGAAGAACATAGACTCGAAGTACTCGATGTCCGTCAAGGATCTTGAGAAGAAGGTCGGCATGGATTTCTTTGTGAACCTGCCTGCCGTTGTCGGCGAGGAAATGGCCGCCAAGATTGAATCCGAGGACCCGTCCAAGGTTTCCTGGTGGTGGTAAGATACCATGAATTAATACAATACTAAACTGATATGCGTTTGAGAAAAATACTTTATTCCGCTCTGCTGCTACTGGTTGTGGCCGCCACGGCCTGTGCCAAGGGGGACAAGGGCGCGAGGGGGTATGTCATCGGCTTCTACAATGTCGAGAACCTCTTCGACACCTACCACGACGAGGGCAAGAATGACTATGAATATCTCCCCGACGGGGCAAACCGCTGGACTGACGCGCGGTACAACCGCAAGCTCCGCAACATCGCCACGGTGATCAAGGCGATGGCTGACGAGAACAAGGCTTTCCACACGGTTCTGGGCCTGAGCGAGGTCGAGAACCGCCATGTGCTTGAGGATCTGGTCAGCCAGAATGAGATCGCAGATGCCAATTACCAGATCGTGCACTATGACGGTCCGGACCGCCGAGGCGTCGATGTGGCCCTGCTTTACAGGCCGGAGCAGTTCAAACTGATTGAAAGCAAATCCATTCCGTTTGATTTCAACAGTAAGGACATAAAGTTCGACATGGACGAGGAGTCTCAGGGACACTTCCGCACCCGTGATGTGCTGATGGTCAGGGGTGAGATCAAGGGCGAGATGTTCGCGTTCTTCGTCGCCCACCTTCCATCCAGGATCGGAGGCAAGGGGAGCGACCTTAGGAGCCGTGGCGCGGAAATCATCTACGAGAACTCCGCCAAACTGATGAATGAATATCCCGGGATCAAGATCGTGGTGATGGGTGACATGAACGACAACCCTACGGACGAGAGCATGGCCGTCTATATGCACGGCAAGGAGAATGTCTCCGAAGTCGGCAAGATGGACTTCTTCTCTCCGTTTACCTCAATGTTGAAAGCCGGTTACGGCTCTTTGGCCTATCGTGGCGAGTGGAACATCTACGACATCATCCTTGCGAACGAGGCGCTTGTGAACGCTCCGAAGGGGACGCTCAGGATTGTTCCGATCGTGAAGGGCAAGTACTACGGACGCGTCTTCAACCAGCCGTTCATGGTTCAGCAGACAGGACAGTACAAGGGTACGCCGTTCCGGACATATTCATCCGGCTCCTACGTCGGCGGCTACAGCGACCACTACCCGACCTATATTGTCATTAGTAACAAGTAGTTACTTCAGTCGCTTCGGCACTTCGACAAGCTCGGTGACTGAAAGTGCAGTGACCGCAGAGGCTCGGTCACTGAGCTTGTCGAAGTGACCCTCCAAATGGATAAATAGTTAATATTCAATAAATATGAACAAAAGAATATTCCTTGCCGCATCGGCTCTGTTTCTGGCTCTGACTTTATCGGCCCAGAACTACACCGGTGGCGTGAAAGGTACGGTCGTCAGCCGCTTGAGCAAGGCGACCATTGACGGAGCGGATCTGATCCTGTATTCAGAAGGAAAGGAAGTCGCCCGTGTGAAGGCCGGACAGGACGGAACATTCCAGATCGGGAACCTGAAGGACGGAATGTACGACCTTGTCATCGAAAGCCCGGACTATCTCCAGTCCAGAGTCAACGTGACCGTCAATGACGGCTATGTCAAGAACATGTTCAACCTGTCCCTGACCCCGGTGGCGAAAGTCGCCGAGGTGGACGACGCCAGTTTCTCCGAGTTCGACATGGACGATTCCGGCTATCAGGACAGCCCTACCATCCTTTTCGGCCAGAACGATGTGTTCAACAATATGGCCGGCTACAATTTCAGTTCCGTGCGCTTCCGTGTCCGCGGCTATTCCAGTGAGTCACAGGATGTCTATCTTGCTGGCGTGAGGATGAACGACGCGATCACGGGCTACACGCCGTACTCCCTCTGGAGCGGTCTCAACGAGGCCACCAGAAGCAAGGAGTCCGTGAACGGAGCCGAGGTCTCCGATTTCGGATTCGGCGGCTACAACGGCCTCACGAACATCATGCCGATGGCCTCTTCCGTCCGCACAGGCTGGAGAGGAAGCGTGCTGACCAACAGCGCTCTGTACAGGCTCCGCCTGATGCTGACCTACGCTTCCGGACAGTTGGACAACGGCTGGTCCTACGCTTTCAGCGCATCGGCGAGGCTTGGCGGAAATGACTGGATAAAGGGTGTTTTCTACCGCTCGTTCGGCTACTACGGAGCCGTGGAGAAGAGGTTCGGCGAGGAGCATAAGCTGGGATTCACATTCATGGCCGCCCCTGGCGAGCGTGGGGCGCAGAACGGTTCCACCCAGGAGGTCTACGATCTGATGGGCGACAACATGTACAACTCCAACTGGGGCTACTATAACGGCAAGGTGCGCAACGCCCGCGTCCGCAAGACCCACGAGCCGATCGCCATCCTCAAGTACGACTTCACACCGGAGTCCCAGAAGTTCTCGGCCTCGGCCACAGTGCTTTACAGATTCGGAAAGAACGGCTACACGGCTCTTGACTGGTACGATGCCCCGGATCCTCGTCCTGACTACTACAGGAACCTTCCGAGCTATTTCTACATGGACAACACGGACTACAACCGTCGTAACTTCGCCAAGTACGCATGGGCGAAGGAGGCTTGGGAGACCGACCTCCCATCGACCACCCACATCAACTGGGATCGTCTCTATGCCGTGAACTCCTTGAACTCCACCGCCTCAGGTAACCGCTCGAAGTACGTGATCGAGGAGAGGCGTGTGGACCAGAACGACCTCAACTTCGCTGTCAACGCCAAGTGGAATCCTGTCAAGTTCCTGACAGTCAACGGAGGACTCTCCTACAAGTGGAATCGCACGGAGTACTACAAGATTCTGGACGACCTGCTCGGAGGAGACTACTATGTCAACATCGACCAGTTCGCCGAGAGGGATTTCGCCGCCTATCCGACGATGATCCAGAACGATCTGGACTACTATCTTAAGAACGGAGCCGCCCAGACCCTTGCCCAGGGCGACAAGTACGGCTACGACTACTATGCCCACGTCCGCCGCGCGGAGGCATGGGCCTCAGGACGTTTCACGTTCGGCGGCTTCGAGGCGACGGTGGCCGGAAGGCTGGGATATTCGAAATTCTGGAGGGAAGGTCTTTTGAGGAAGGGTCTTTTCCCGGGACTTGACGACAACGGCAACCCGTTCACCTACAATGGGGAAGTCATCACCAAGTACGACCAGATCGACGGCAGGCCGATAACCTCGAAGGGCGAGTCCGACAAGAAGGACTTCCTGACGGGATCCGGAAAGATCAACCTCGGCTACTTCATCAGCGGAGGCCACAGGATCTACGCCGACGCAGCCTACATCACCGAGGCCCCGACATTCAACCAGGCGTTCATCTCCCCGAGGACGAGGAACACCGTGATGCCTGACCTCAAGACCATCAAGACATTGACGGCGGACATCAACTACGCCTACAGCAATTCCGGCTACGATGTTCGCGTCACCGGATTCTACACCTCCATAAAGGATCAGACGGACGTGATGAGCTTCTACGATGACTCGCAGAACTCGTTCACCAACTTCGCGATGTCCGGAATCGACGAGAGGCACGTCGGAGTCGAACTCGGCTTCAAGGTGCCGACCCCGGTGCCGAACCTTTCCCTTCAGGGAGTGTTCACCTACGGCAAGTACATCTACACCTCCAACCCTACGATGTACCAGACATTCGACAACAGCGCTGAATATGTCGCCGGAACCTACGGAGTGACAATTCCTTACTGGAAGAGCCATCCTACCGTGGACGGAAAGACCGTGCAGCACTATGTGCCTAGTACCCCGCAGCTTGCGACCAGCCTTGGTCTCGCGTGGAACAAGAACTACTGGTTCATCGACGCGGATGTGGATTTCTTCGGGAACTCCTATCTGGACATGAACCCTCTCTATAGGACGGACATGGCCACAGCCGGGCCTGACGGCCAGGTGACCGCCCAGGAGATCGAGTACATGGCCGCGCAGGAGAAGTTCAAGAACTTCATGCTCGTGAACGCCAGCGTGGGCAAGTCATGGTATATTCAGAGAAAGTACCAGCTCGGCTTCTCGATGCAGGTGAAGAACCTCCTGAACAACAGGGATGTACGCACCGGCGGCTACGAGCAGACCCGCCTTGTGGACAACACCGTCAGCAAGGAGAGATTCTACAGGTTTGATTCCAAGTACTTCTACATGAGCGGAATCAACTACATGTTGAACATTTATTTCAGATTCTAAGGATTCCAAGGTATGAAAAGAATATATTTCGCGCTGATCGCCGCCATTTTCGTCCTCGCCTCCTGCGAGGAATGGGACCAGGTCTTCACCACGGACTACGGCAAGGCTGATGTCTACGAGCCTGTGACGATGACCCCCAACACGACCATCGCCCAGCTCAAGGCTCTGTACAAGTCCGGTCCGGTGAAGATCGAGAAGGACATCGTCATCGGAGGACAGGTGGTCTCCGAGGACCGCAGCGGCAATGTTTACAAGAGCATCTACATCCAGGACGCCACGGGCGGCATAGAGTTGAAGATCGGCAAGAACGCCCTCTACAACGACTACAAGCTCGGCCAGTGGGTCTATGTCAAGTGCGGCGGCCTCACGCTCGGCGCCTACAACGGAATGATCCAGCTGGGCTACGCCGATCCTACCGGTGAATATGAGACCTCCTACATCGAGGTTCAGTACATCATTGACACTCGCTCACATATTCAGAGGTAAGATTGACACTCCGCTGCAGCCTAAGAAAGTCTCCGCCGCCGATCTTCTGAAAGAGGAGAACATCGGCTGCTATGTCGAGCTTGACGGCCTGACCTACGCCAACGAGATCTTCTGCCTGATCTACATAGACTCCTACAAGGACAAGAAGTCCTCGTCCAACAGGATATTCCTTTCCGGCACAGGCAAGGACTACAAGCCGGTCGCAGATCCGACGTGGGGCATAACGACCTGGGCGATGTCCAAGCAGGGTTTCATCGGCTACCTGAATTCCGGAAAGTTCGATGACGGGGATGTGGCTGACTATTCGAGGAAGATCTCGGATCCCGAACTCAAGGCCACCCTGCTGAAGAACGCCGACGCCTATGCCGTAAGCCAGTATTTCAAAATGGGCAGCCAGACCGTCCAGATCCGCACGAGCGGCTACTCCCGTTTCGCCGACACCCAGATTGACCCGTCGGTGCTTGCCGGGACCCCGATCAATGTCAAGGGCATCCTTACCATCTACAAGGGCAATGCACAGTTCACCCTCATTGATCTTACAGGAGTGGAAATCGTTAAATAATTAAACCACATTATGAGAAAAGCAATCTTAGCATTAGGAGCGATCGCTATGATGGCAGCCTGCACACAGACAAAGAACAATCCGTTCCTGGAGGAATGGAACACACCTTACGGCATTCCGCCGTTCGAGAAGATTCAGCTTACCGATTACATTCCTGCCGTCAAGGCCGGGATTGAGGAGCAGAACAAGGAACTTGAGGCCATCCTGGGCAATCAGGAGGCTCCTACCTTTGAGAACACCGTGGCGGCTTACGAGCTGTCCGGCAAGACTTTGACCAAGACGACGGCCGTGCTGTTCAACCTTCAGGAGACAGAAGGCAGCGATGAGATGAACAAAGTTGTCGAGGAGGCCACCGCGCTGATGACCGAGCACGAGGACAACATCTCGATGAACAAGGCGTTCTTCGAGCGTGTCAAGGCTGTCTATGACGCTGACCAGAGCGGACTTACGAGAGAGCAGCAGATGGTTCTCAAGAAGCTCTACCAGAGTTTCACCCGCAACGGTGTGGATCTGGAGGAGGCCGCCCAGGCAAGGCTTAAGGAGATCAACCAGAAGATCGCCGCCGCGCAGCAGAAGTTCGGCACGAACCTTCTGGCCGAGAACAACGCGTTCAAGGAGCAATTCGGACTCCCTGTCTCATCCTACACCTCCGAGATGACATCCTGCGAGGACAGGAACCGCCGCGAGGCGATGTTCAAAGCCTATTCGTCAAGGGGCAACAATGGCAATGAATATGACAACAAGGCTCTCTGCCTTGAGATCCTGAAACTCCGCGCCGAGAAGGCCAGACTCCTTGGCTTCGACAATTTCGCAGCCTATCAGCTGGACAACAAGATGGCTCACGACCCTGCTACCGTGGACGCTTTCCTTGACAGGATCATCGGCCCGGCAGTGGCCAAGGCTAAGGAAGAGGTGGCTGACATGCAGGTGATTATGGATGAGGACATCCAGGCCGGTAAGGTGGCCGCAGGTTCGAGGATCGAGCCTTGGGACTGGTTCTACTACGCCGAGAAGGTACGTCAGCGGAAATATTCATTGGACGAGAATCTGACGAAGCCATATTTCCGGATGGAGAATGTCCGCAACGGCATATTCTTCGCCGCCAACAAGCTTTACGGCATCTCCGTCGAGCCGCTGAAGGACGTTCCGCTCTACAACCCTGCCGTCGAGGCCTTCAAGGTCATTGACGCGGACGGAAGTCTTCTTGGAATATTCTCGACCGACTATTTCCCTCGCTCTTCGAAGAGAGGCGGCGCATGGATGACGAACTTCCGTGAGCAGTATGTTGACGCCCAGGGCAATGACGTTCGCCCTATCGTCATCAACGTCTGCAACATGACGGCTCCGACCGACTCTCTCCCGGCCCTCTTCACCATTGATGAGGTCGAGACTGTGTTCCACGAGTTCGGCCATGCCCTTCACGGACTTCTCACAAAGTGCCACTATCCTTCCGTCAGCGGAACCAATGTCGCCCGTGACTTCGTGGAGACATTCTCTCAGTTTAATGAGAACTGGGCTTTCCAGCCGGAGATTCTCGCTGAATATGCCAAGCATTACCAGACCGGTGAGGTTATTCCTGACTCCCTCGTGGCCAAGATTAACAATGCCGGCAAGTTCAACCAGGGCTTCATGACCTCAGAGCTTTGCGCCGCGTCCATCCTCGACATGAAGTGGCACGAACTCACCGAGGAGGATCTCGCGAAGCTTTCCGAGGGAGACCAGGCCGCCAATGTGGCAGAATTCGAGAAGAAGGTCTGCAAGGAGATGGGTCTCATCGACGAGATCATCCCGCGCTACCGCACGACCTACTTCAACCACATATTCAACAGCGGCTACAGTGCCGGCTACTATAGCTACCTCTGGGCCGAGGTTCTGGACAAGGACGCTTTCGAGTACTTCCAGCAGCAGGGCATCTACAATCCTGAGGTGGCTCTGAAGTTCCGCCAGACTTTCCTTGAGAAGGGTGGCAGCGAGGAACCGATGACCCTCTACCTCTCCTTCCGTGGCGCGCAGCCTGATCCCAGCGCCCTCCTCCGCGCCCGCGGACTGACTGAAAAATAGAACAGTATTCCGAAACTAAGAGGAAAGACATATTTATAAGTATAAGAAGGACATCCCCTTTTTGAAATTTTGCACGTTACCAAAATTTTCAAAAAGGGGATGTCCTTCTTATGTCCCGATGATTGAATACTTTTCCGTCGGTCGCTGAGCTTGTCGAAGCACCGGTAAGCCAAAACTGCATAAACAACTGCTGACAGAAGGGCAGAAAAAAGGCAAATGGCAAATTTTGCACGTTACCAAAATTTGCCATTTGATTTTTCTGCCCTAAGGGTGGCAATCTGTGAATGTCGAAAGGGATTGGTACACGAGAAGCCTCTCTGCGGTACCAAGTGCTCTAAATAATGCCTTTGGTACGTATAACTGCTTTCTGGTGTACCAAACCTCTATAATAATGCCTTTGGTACACGAGAGGGCTTTCTGGGGAACAAACTGAATTTATTTTGTCAAAATTATTCTGCTAAAATAATTTTGGCAGAATAATTTTTTGTTATATTTGCCGTAGATGGGATTAACTATGGACAATTATATCAATCCGTTCTTTGTCGCGGGAAGGATTCCTCCAGAATTTTTCTGTGACAGGGACACAGAAACCAAGCGGTTGACGGGCTGCATATTAAATGGGGAAAATGTCGTTCTGGCCTCTCCGAGGAGGGTCGGGAAGACGGAGCTTATTTATCATTGCTTTGATGAAGAGAGGCTGAAAGACAAGTTTTTCGTGATATTCGTGGATATTCTTCACACCTCCAGTCTGAGGGAACTTATAATGGAGTTCGGAAATGGGGTTTTCAAGAAGGTCGCGAGGCATAGTGACAAACTTATGAAGTCTTTCGCTTCGACTCTAAGGTCGCTTCAAGGGAGTTTTGGATTTGATCCGGTGAGTGGAAAGCCGACATTCAACGTCCGTCTGGGGGATATTACCGCTCCTGAATATACCATTGAGGAGATATTCGAATATTTGGAGAAGGCGGACAGGCGCTGCATTGTTGTTATCGATGAGTTCCAGCAGGTTGTGAAATACCGCGAGAAAGGTGTGGAGGCATTGCTGAGGGCGAATATTCAGCGCTCTTCCAACTCTATTTTTATCTTTTCCGGCAGTGAGAGGAGGATAATGGATCAGATGTTTCTGGACTCAAAAAGGCCGTTTTACCAAAGTGCGACCAATTTGAGTATGGATCCGATTGACAGGGGCGTTTATGCTCGGTTTGCACGGGGTCTGTTCGCAAGGTATGGAAAGACAGTTACGGAAGAGGGAATCCACAAAGCGTACGATATGTTTGAGGGAATAACCGCCTACGTGCAGAGGATAATGCACGATGCGTTTACGGAGACGGTTACAGGTGGAACCGCGGATGTCGATCTTGTGGACAATATGACGGACCGCTTTATCGAGGAGAGTTCCAGACGCATTCGCGAGCAACTTTCGGTAATAACGGAGCAACAGAAAGAATTGCTGTATGCAATTCATTCAGAGGGTATTGCTAAAGGGTTGACGGCTTCGGCGTTTGTGAAAAGACACAGACTGAAGTCCGCAAGCTCCGTCCAGTCCGCGACCAAACAGCTCCTTGAGATGGATCTTATTACAAAAGAGGGCAATGAATATACTCTCTCGGATCCATTGCTGAAACTTTGGCTTACACGTGAAATCCAATAATTCATTAATATTATGAAAAGAATGTTTTTGACCCTCCTTCTTGGAGGAATGACGCTTTCGGCGGTTGGTAGGCCTGCTGAAGTGACCGACGAGGCGAGGCTTTTGAGGTTCCCGGCGACGAACGGGACGGAAGTTGTGTTCTCTTACGCCGGCGACCTGTTCACGGCTCCGCTCAGCGGTGGCGAGGCACGCCGACTGACCTCCCACATCGGCTACGAGATGTTCGCGCACTACTCACCGGATGGCAAGACGATCGCCTTTACCGGGGAATATGACGGCAACCGTGAGGTTTACATCATCCCGGCAGGGGGAGGAGAGCCTGTCCGCCTGACCTACACGTCCACCAACGGACGTGACGATCTCGGTGACAGGATGGGACCTAACAACATCGTAATGGGATGGACACCTGACGGAAAGAACATCATATTCAGAAACCGCACGGGCGATGGCTTTTCCGGCAAGCTGTGGACGGTTTCCGTGAACGGCGGGATGCCTCAGGAGATTCCGCTTCCGGAAGGAGGTTTCTGCTCCTATTCGCCTGACGGAAAGAAACTTGCTTACAACCGGGTGATGAGAGAGTTCAGGACCTGGAAATATTACCGTGGCGGAATGGCCGACGAGATCTGGGTCTATGACGGCAGGAAGGTCGAGAAGATCACCGACAACCCGGCACAGGACATATTCCCGATGTGGGTAGGCGACGAGATCTATTTCGCGTCCGACCGTGACATGACGATGAACCTTTTCGTTTACAACACGAAGACCAAGGCCACGGCCAAGGTGACATCGTTCGACGACTATGATGTGAAGTTCCCAAGCACAAACGGCAAGCTCATCGTGTACGAGAAGGGAGGCTACCTCTACAAGCTGGATCCGGCCACAAAGGCCAGCGAGCGGATCCACATCACCCTCGGCTCCGACCTTGTCTATGCCCGTGCCGAAAGGATGAATGTCGGCAAGAAAGGCCGCTCTTCGTTCAGCCTTTCCCCAGATGGCAAGAGAATGGCCATCACAGCCCGCGGAGAACTCTTCGACGTGCCTGTCGGAAAGGGAATCACGAGGAACATCACCAAGACCCCTGGCTCGAACGAGCGCAGCGCCGACTGGAGTCCTGACGGAAAGTACATCGCCTTCATAGGTGACGGAACAGGGGAGACCGAGGTCTATCTCTACGATGTCGCCGCCGGTGGCGAGCCTGTCCAGGTCACCAAGGACAACGACACCTACATCCGTGACCTTCAATGGAGTCCGGACAGCAAGCACATCCTTTACACCGACAGAAAGAACCGCATCGTTGAGGTCGATCCGTTCGCCAAAACCAAACGGACTGTCCTTCAATGCCCTGAACAGGAAATAAGGGATGTTGAATATTCCCCTGACAGCAAGTGGCTTACCTACAGCCGCCCTGCCCCGAACAAAATGAGCGTGGTCTATGTCTATAACCTCGCTTCCGCCAAGGAATATCCTGTCACGGAGAAATGGTACGACTCCAGTTCCCCGACATTCTCAACAGATGGTAAATACTTGATATTCACATCTGATAGGGATTTCCGTCCGATCTACAGCTGGATCGAGTGGAACTTCGCCTACACGGACAGAAGCGGAGTTTATATGACGATGCTCGCTGCCGGCACACCTTCACCGCTGCTCCCGACTGACAGCGAGTCTGTGAATATTTCCGAAGATAAGAAGGATGAAGCGGCTCCGGCGGAAGCCGCCAAAGACAAGAAGGCCGTCAAGGCTTCTAAAGACGCCGGCAATGCTGCTTCAGGCAAGAAGACTGTGGACGTGAAGATCGACATCAATGGCCTGGTAGACAGAACCATAAAACTTCCTGTAGGAGGCTCACGCTCATATTTCTCTGACGGCAAGAAGCTCTGGTACAGGGACGGTCGTGGCACTCAGGTGCTTGATTTCGAGACCGGTAAGTCCGAGCAGTGTTCTGAAGGAATGGTCATCTACCGTCCGGGCGACAAGAAGGCTCTCTCGACCGCCAAAGGCAAATGGACAGCCGTCAGCTTCCCGTCCGCGAAAGTCGGCGGAGGCGAGGCCATTGACCTTGATAATATGTACACGACAGTGGATTACGCCCAGGAGTGGCCTCAGATCTTCGACGAGGTCTGGAGAGCGTTCCGCGACGGCTACTATCTTGAGAATATGCACGGCCGCGACTGGAAGGCCGTCAAGGAGAAGTATGCAGCTCTCCTGCCTTATGTCAAGACCCGTCTTGACCTCAATTACGTGATCGGCGGAATGATCGGCGAGGTCGCCAGCGGTCACGCCTACGTCAATCCGGGCGACTACCCTAAGCCTGAGCGCATCCCGATGGGCCTTCTCGGTGCTAAGATGAGCAAGGACAAGAGCGGTTACTTCAAGATCAATCACATTTACTCCGGCGCTGTCTATAGGAACGAACTCCGCTCACCGTTGACCGAACCGGGAATGAATATCTCCGAGGGCGATTTCATCACGGCCATTGACGGACAGTCTCTTAAGGACGTTGACAACATCTACAGGCTCCTTGTCGGAAAAGCTGACAAACTTGTCGAACTGACCGTCAGCAAGTCAGCCGCCGAGGGAGGCCGCAAGGTCGTTGTCAAGCCTATTTCCGATGAATATCCTCTTGAGCATTACGAATGGGTTATGAAGAACATCCGTACCGTTGAGGAGAAGTCCGGTGGCAAGGTAGGCTACATCTATATCCCTGATATGGGACCTGAGGGACTGAACGAGTTCGCGAGATGGTACTATCCGCAGCTCGACAAGGAGGCTCTCATCATCGATGATCGTGCCAACGGTGGCGGAAACATCTCTCCGATGGTCATCGAGAGGCTTCTCCGCAAGGTTTACAGGATGACGATGTACAGGAACTCCAACCAGAACGGGACTATCCCGGAGGCTACCCACACCGGTCCTAAGGTGCTGCTGATCAATAAATATTCAGCATCGGACGGCGATCTCTTCCCGTGGAGCTTCAAGGCCAACAACCTTGGAACGGTGATCGGGACGAGAACCTGGGGCGGAATCGTGGGCATCAGCGGCTCCCTGCCGTACATGGACGGAACCGACGTGCGCGTGCCGTTCTTCACGAACTACGACGCGGCGACGGGCCAGTGGATCGTCGAGAACCACGGTGTCGATCCGGACATCCTGCTGGACAATGACCCGATCAAGGAATATGCCGGTGAGGATCAGCAGCTTGACAAGGCCATTGAGGTTGCCCTTCAGCAGATCAAGGACCGCAAGCCACTTCCGAAGACCCCGGCTCCACGTACCTTCGTGGATCTTGGACTGCCTCAGATCAAGTAACGGATTACCAAGACACTGAAATCAAGACACTGAAATATGAAGACAACAGGAATCCGGCCGTCCATTCTGGCGGCAATGTTTATTGGTCTTACATTAGGTTTATGCGGATGTGGCGCGGCCACGGCGCCGGAATCCCTCCGGTGCGAGTACCAGGAAGGCGATGACATCGTGATTGACACCCAGGCCCCAAGGCTCTCCTGGATAAACAACACGACCCAGACGGCGTGGCAGGTGCTGGTGGCGACGGACAGGAATGCCCTCAAGGAAGGCAAGGCCGACATCTGGGACTCGGGTAAGACGGTTGGTGCCGAGTCGCATCTGGTGGCATATTCAGGCCCGGCTATGGAGTCCATGAAGGACTATTGGTGGACGGTCAGGATCTGGGACGGAAAGGACAAGGTCTCCGCCTGGGCGAGACCTGCCCGCTGGACGACAGGAATGTTCAGCGAAAGTGACTGGCGGGCGAAGTGGATAGGTGCCTCATGGCAGGATGACAGCGATCCGGAGGCGGACAACTCCGCGCCCATATTCAGAAAGGAATTCACTGTCAGAGAGGGACTTGTCCGTGCGAAGGCATTTGTCTGCGGACTTGGCTGGTTCGAGATGTCCCTCAATGGCAGGAAGGTCGGAGACGATTATTTCGTTCCTGGCCTGACGGATTACACGGCCAGACCGGCGCTTCTCACCAATCCGCGGATCCCGCTGGAGCCGGAAGTCACCGCCTACAGAACCCTGTATCTCGCCTACGACATCACCGACATGCTCGGCAAGGGGGCGAACGCCGTCTCGATGCTCCTTGGGAGCGGCTATTTCCATGAAGGGTTGTTCAACAACAACACCATAGCGAACTACGGCTACCCGAGGTTCATCCTGCAGATGGCGCTTGAATATTCAGACGGAGCCATTGAATATGTCTGCTCGGACACCACATGGAAGGAGGCTCACTCTCCGGTCGTGTTCAGCAACCTCTATCAGGGAGAAGTCTATGATGCCAACTTTGAGATTCCGGGATGGAACAAGCCAGGATTGGATGACTCCTCGTTTAGCCACGCCGTCCTGAAGGAAGCTCCGCAGGGCAGGCTGACCGCCAACATGGGACCGACAGACAAGGTGCTGGAAACCCTTAAGCCTGTCAGTTTCGAGCGTCTGGAGGACGGCACGTTCAAGATTGATTTCGGCAAGGTCATCTCAGGATGGGTCAAGCTGGACGGCGTGAATGTCAGGAAAGGAGACACACTGAGGGTTAACCACCTGTCCGAGTATCCGGCCGGCAGGTGTGAATATGTCAGCGCTTCCGACGGCAAGGTCACGACAAGCCCTCGGTTCACCTGGTACGTGTTCCGGGAGGCGATAGTCTCCGGGATGGAGAACCTTGACGTCACACAGGTCGTGGCAGAGTCGGTCGGCAGCAATGTGAAGCCTGACGCCGAGTTTGACTGCTCGAATCCGTTGTTCTGTCAGATCGAAAAGATCTGGAGACAGTCGCAGGTGGACAACATGCATGCTGGAGTGGCTTCCGACTGCCCTCACCGGGAGAGACTTCCTTACACCGGCGACGGCGAGGTAGCCATGCCGATGGTTCTCGCCAACTTCGATGCCGCCTCCTTCTACAACAAATGGATCGGCGATGTCAAGGGCAGTCAGAATCCGGAGTCAGGCTATGTTCCGAACGGCGCTCCGTGGGAGCCATGCTGTGGAGGAGGCCCGGCCTGGGGAGCCGCCATCTGTGTCATGCCTTGGGAGTTCTACAACAGCTACGGTGACAAGACGCTTCTCGCCGACTGCCTCCAGCCGATGAAGGATTTCGTGCGCTACTACGACACCTGGCGGGCAGAGGACGGCACCTCGTCCTTCCACAAGCCTACGCCTCAGGGCGCGCCTCTCTACTGGTACAACCTCGGCGACTGGGCTCCGGCATTCGGCCTGCCTCAGGACGAACTCGTCCACACATTCTTCTATTGGTTGTGCGCCGACATCACATCGAAAGCGGCCAAGGTGCTTGGAGACGAGGCGGGAGCCGCCGCCTATTCCGCCAAGGCCCAAGGGATCCGTGACGCCTTCAACAAACGGTTCTACGATCCTGAGACAAAAAGCTACGGGGATTTCGGCTCCAATGTCTATGCCTTGTACATGGGTGTTCCCCGCGAGAGACTTGAGGATGTGCGCGCCACACTCCGCGACGAGCTGATGGTCAAGTACAACGGCCATGTCAATGTGGGATTCGTCGCTCACCGCTTCCTTTATGAGACGCTTGCCCTGAACGGAATGAACGATGTCGCTTGGGCGCTCCTCAACCAAAAGGACTTCCCGAGCTTCGGATGGTGGCTTGAGCAGGGTGCGACAACCACGTGGGAGCAGTGGAACGGCAACGATTCGCGCAACCATCCGATGTTCGGTGGCGGTCTCGTCTGGTTCTACAGGATGCTTGCGGGAGTGCGCACTGATCCGGAAGAGCCTGGCTACAAGCACATCATCATCCGTCCGGTTCCAGTCCGTGAGCTGGGCGAAGTCTCCTACACGACGGCGACTCCTTACGGAACGTTGGTCTCCAAAGTCACGGTGGACGGTGACAAGGTACGCATGGAAGGCCGGATTCCTTTTGGAACCCACGCCACGGTCTATGTCCCGAAAAACACGGATGCCGCCATCCTTGACCCGCAGGACGACTCCAGCTACGAGATCCACAGCATCGGCCCTGGAGCCTATTCCTTCTGAGGTACCTGTCGTGCAGGCCGCTTTGAAAATCCCGTTACCGTTCGTCGACAAAAAATTTGCAGTCTGAAAGGATTTATGTAAATTTACGGGATTGTTTAAAACGAATTTTCAACACGACTATGGGAGGCAGGAAAAAAGTGATCATATTCGCTGGCCTTGGTGGGCTGGCGATCGGTGTGTGCGCCATGCTGGCGGTCGGAGGGGCGATGAGCCGCACTTCCACCAATGAGTATTGTATGAGTTGCCACTACCACGAGCAGGCTGACGCGGACTGGAAGAAGTCCGAGCACTACAACAGCGAGAGCGGTGTGGTGACGGATTGCGCCTCCTGCCATCTTCCTCCGAAAGAGAACGGCTACCTTCGGTACTACATGATCAAGGCCAGGATGGGAGCCAAGGATCTGTGGGCCAAGATGACCAAGGATAAGGACGAAATCAATTGGGACTCAAAAAGAACCCTTGAGCACGGATCAAAAATCGTTTACAACGAATCCTGCGAGAAATGTCACGTCAATCTTTTCCCGACCGGAATCACGGATGACGGCATCACTGCTCATCTCTACTATGAGGAGAACGCCAGGAAACTGAATCTCCAGTGCATCAGCTGCCATCTGAACACTGGCCACGACATGCCGGGCTACGAACATAAGAGGCTGGAAGGCAAGGTGATGGACACGGGAGGCGGTGAAAAGTACGACAGCGTGGCTGTGGTGGCTTCATTCGCGAACTTCACGGAAACGGTTCCCGGTACGACAGCCGCGATCAGAATGGTCGCTGTTCCGGGAGGCGAGTTCACGATCGGCAGCCCGGACAACGAG
>ERZ780166.515-NODE-515-length-29581-cov-2.505656_pt1 | contig 29581 bp, 24 predicted proteins | sample MGYA00511366_ERZ780166 | MGnify/ENA primary metagenome ERZ780166 (study PRJEB29588, sample SAMEA2162231) | human gut metagenome | biome: human gut; feature: human-associated habitat; material: faeces | place: Denmark | collected 2008/2010 ...
CAGAAAACAACCATGAATTTTATCGTGGACGGCACGGCAGACATTATGGTTGAAGTTACCGGCTGAAAAATTTACAAAAACGTTAAAAAGCCCGGTTTAAAATAAGCAGGGAATTTTTGCTTTATCTTGAATTATATAAAAATAACTTAAATTTTTTGGGAAAGGAAGAGGCCGATGCTGAAAAAAATATGTGCAGCCGTGGGCGGTTTTGTCATCAGGTCGTGCCACGATACAGGGCGCATAATGCAGCTGTTTCTGGATACGGCTGCGCGGCTGAAAAATGCAGATGCCAGGGAAACCATACGGCAGATGTCAAGGCTCGGCGCCGATTCTTTGCCCATTGTGCTGATGACGATACTTTTTACCGGCATGGTTTTTGCCCTGCAGACGGCAACGGAATTTGTGCGTTTCGGCGCAGCGTCCTCCGTTGGCGGCATAGTGGCAATCGCGCTTGGGCGCGAGCTTGTGCCCGTGCTTACCGGCGTGGTTGTTGCCGGGCGCATAGGCGCTGCCATAGCGGCGGAGCTTGGTACCATGAAGGTAACCGAACAGATTGACGCCTTAAAAGTAATGGCCACCAACCCGATAACATACCTTGTAGTGCCGCGCTTTCTGGCGGCGGTGCTGATGATGCCTGTGCTTATTGTTTTTGCCAACGGCATCGGTAATATCGGCGGCTGGGTGGTTGCCCATTATTACGCAGGCATCAGTAATTTTACATATGTTAATTCCATTAAAGTATTTGCCGATATTTTTGATGTTACCGGCGGCATGCTTAAAAGCATGGTTTTCGGCGGCATTATCGCCATTGTGGCAAGCCATAAGGGGCTGGGTGCCAAACAGGGCGCCGAAGGCGTAGGCCTTGCCACAACGGAATCCGTAGTGCTTTCGATAATTTTAATTTTTATTGCCAACTACTTTTTATCGGCAGTGCTGTATGTATGAGGTAAATTAAATGGCAGAAGCGGTTATCAGTTTGCGCCAATTGAATATCACCTTCGGCACGCATACGGTGCTGGACAATATTGACCTTGACGTTTACAAGGGCGAAACGCTGGCGGTGCTTGGCCCTTCCGGCACCGGCAAAAGTACGGTGCTGCGCTCGATGATAGGGCTTCTGGAGCCGAACGGAGGGCAGATTTTCATTCAGGGCGAAGATGTAAGCGGGCTTGATGAGGACGGCTGGAACCGTCTGCGCATGAAAATGGGCATGGTGTTTCAGTATTCGGCACTGTTTGACTTTTTAACGGTGGGCGAAAACGTCGCTTTCGGGCTGCGCCAGCATACTGATAAGAGTGATGAAGAAATACAGGGCATTGTAACGCAGATGCTTGATTTGGTTGGCCTGCCAGGTACGCAGGATTTGTACCCGGCGGAACTTAGCGGCGGCATGAAAAAGCGCGTGGGGCTTGCCCGCGCTATTGCGGTAAACCCGGAAATAGTTTTGTATGACGAACCGACGGCCGGGCTTGACCCGATTATGAGCCGCAATATCAGCCGGCTTATAAAAAAGACGCAGGAGCAGCTGCATGTAACTTCGGTGCTGGTAACGCATGACATGCAGTCGGCGTTTTACGCGGCGGACCGTGTGGCAATGCTTTATGAAGGGCATATCGTGGCCATAGGTACGGCAGAAGAAATGAAAAACAGCACCAACCCGATTGTAAAGGCCTTTATAGAAGGGCGCGAGATTAAAGAGCAGGTGATAAAATGAGTTCCAGCGAAGTTAAAGTAGGCGCAATAACCCTGGGCGGAGCCGCAATCTTGGCAGCGATGATAACCTTTCTGGGAACATTCAGCTTTGGCAGTGACAAATACGACATTACAATAGATTACCCGCAGGTTGCCGGGCTGATGGAGGGCAACATGGTGCGCTATGCCGGTGTGCAGGTAGGCACCGTTAAAGGCCTTGCCGTTAACGAGGACGGCATTGAAGTTACCGCCGAAATTAACGACAATGTGCGCATTCCGCAGGAATCGACATTTTCCATTAATTCCGACGGCATTTTAGGCGAAAAATTTGTCGATATTCAGCCGCCGCCGCGTGCGGTAAGCGCTTTTTTGGAGGACGGCGACAGGGTTAAAGGCGTTCCCGGAGGCGGGTTTGACACCTTTATGAGTGCGTCCGGCGATGCGCTTGAAAAACTGGAAAACATTGCCGATGCTCTTGACAATGTGTTTGGCGACCCGGAAGTGCAGCAGTCGCTGCGTGAGGGTTTCATTAATATGAAAGACATCAGCGCCAACATGAATACTTTTACCAAGGTAATGGCTGATGTGGCGGTTGACAACCAGCAGCAGATTAACAGCATGGTTAAGCAGCTGAGCGAAATGTCGGCGCGTATGAACGCAACGGCCGACAGTATGCAGAATATTATCGGCGAGGTTAATGCCGGGCATACAGGGCAGAATTTTGCCGTAATTGTAGAGAACATGGCCAAAACAAGTGCCAGAATTGAAGAAGCCAGCAAACTTTTGGAAAAAGTTGCCAGCGACCCGCAGACCGAAGATGATTTAAAAGCTACTTTGCATAATGCACGCGAGGCAAGCGAAAAAGCCAACCGCATGCTGGGCGTTCTGGAAACGGCAGAAATAAGCGCCGACGTTACGCACAGCGCTGAAGGCGGCGACTGGCGCAGCAATCTGGGCGTAACCTTCCGCCCGCAGGACGACACTTTTTTTTACCTGGGCGGCTATGACCTTGGCGACAGCAACAAGCTGGATTTACAGTTTGGCAAGCAGTTTGACGCCGCCGATGTAAGCATGGGCAGCATGCAGGGCGAGTTCGGCGTGGGGCTTGGCTACAATATAGCCGACCGTTTCCGCCTTTATACGCAGGTATATGATTTTGACGATACCAAAGTAAAACTTGGCGGCGAGCTTAAAATTAACGATAATTTCTCGCTTTTGGGCGAGCAGACCGATTTGCGCCACGGCAGCAAAAGCAACACCTATGTTGGTATGCGCACCTATTTTTAAAAGTTTGTTAACTTTTGAAAAAACAGTTGACTTTTAGGGTTAAAAAATATAAAATTTAAGCACTGACTAATCAGTCAATGATTGGAGGTAAATGAAATGTTCAGTTATAAAAAAGCAAAAAACGTGCTGGCACTGACGGCTGCATTAAGCGTGCTGTGCTCCCAGTCCGTCTTTGCCGTTACTTTGGAACTGGATTTGGAAGAAACCATCCAGAGGGCGCTGCTTACCAATCCGAGTGTAAAAATTGCAGAATACAACAGAAAAGCTGCTAAAGCTGATTACAGTGCTGCTAAAGGGGCGCGCGGCATCAGCATCAGCCTGAGCCATGATTCCGGGCGCGGCGGTTATGCTGATTATGCCTGGCGCAATGTTAATGGCGGAGCACCTATATGGACTAAAAGCATAGGCAACAGCCACAGCAACTCCATTACTGCCAGCCTGCCTATTTTTACGGGCGGCGAACTGCAGGGGCAGATTGGCCAGGCCAAGGCTAATTACCGCAGCATGCTTTCTGCTGAAGAACAGGCTTATAATGAAATGAAGGAAACCGCAACCACCGGTTATTTTAATATGCTTAACGCAACCAATATGAAAGCTCTGCGTCAGGAATCGGTTGACCGTTTGCAGGCGCATCTGGATAATGTTATTGCCCAGTACAATGTAGGCATTGTAGCTCGTGCAGACGTACTGCGCAGTGAAGGTGAGCTTGCCAACGCACAGCAGAATTATATTACCGCTTCCAACGAATATGATGTTGCTGAAGCAACTTTAAATAACATCATCGGCACACCGCTTGGCACTACCCTTTTGCTGAAGGACAGGCTGCAGTATGAGCCTTACGAAAACGATATGGCTTACTGCCTGGCTTACAGCGAGCAGCACCGTCCTGAACTGAAACAGGCTGAATACGCCATAGATTCGGCAGAAGCGGCACTGGTTGTAGCGCGCAGCGGGCATATGCCTAAGGTATACGCTAATGCCAGCAACAACTGGGGCGGCAACGGCAGCGACTGGCCGGGCGATGACGATGAAAACTGGAGCGTTGGCGTAACTGCAAGCATGAACGTGTTTGACAGCGGCGTAACGTGGTCTAAGATTCATGCAGCACAGGAAAACCTTGCCAAAGCAAAGGAATCCCAGCGCCAGATAAAAGACAATGTAGAACTTGAAGTACGCACTGATTACCTTAACCTGCGCGAGGCCGAAAAACGCATCACTACTACGCAGGTTGCCGTAGCAAGTGCTGAAGAAGATTACCACATTGCAGTTGTACGTTATCAGGCGGGCGTTGGTACCAATATCGACGTTATGGATGCGCAGGAAGCCCTGACGCAGGCCAAAACCAACTATTACCAGGCTCTCTATAACTACAACACTTCTAAAGCAGCTCTCAATACTTCCATGGGCGTAGGTGTTCCCGTACCGGAACCGAGAACCTTCCCCGAACCGGTTGAAGATACTGCTGCACAAGCCGCCGATGCACAGAGTGCAGGTACTGATACGGCGGCTCAAACTGAAAACGCAGCTGATGGCAGCGCACAGGCACCGGCAAATACTGCTGACGCTGAACAGCCTGCCGCTGAAAATGCTGCAAGCACCGCTGCCGAAAACGGAAACACGGCAGCTGCTGAACAGACAGCAGAATAAAATTAAACTAATTTGTATTGAAAAGCATTACATCTTGTAAAATTTAAGGTGTAATGCTTTTTCTGTTTTGAAACAGCAGGAAGATTATTTTTAACGTAGAATACATAAACTGTCAAATTATAATTTTTTCTGCGGAGGCAGATATGAACAGATTTTGGAAAATATTCCTGCTGGTTTTGGCAGTGACGGTAGCGCTTTATGCGGCGGCAGTTAAATTTATTGCGCCGCAGTATCTGGCGCAGGTGCCGGAGCTTGTTAAAACCATGTCGCAAAATTATATAAACGGTACCGTTACGGTAGAACGTTTTGACTGGAACGGGCGCCTGCAATTTACTGCTTACGGTTTACAGGTAAGCGGCACGGACGGAGAGCGCATTGCGCAGGTGCCGGAGGCGAGATTTTCCGTTTCGCCTTTGCAGGCTCTTGCTGCGCCTGCACGCGCTCTGTCGGATATAGAACTGGTGCGCCCGCAGCTGTATTTAAAAATGAACGCCAAAGATGAGTGGAACCTGCGTAACTTTTTAAAGCCTTCCGATTCTTCGGAAACGCCTTTTTACGGCTACCTTGCTATTGAAGACGGTACCGTATCGGTAGAAACTCCGCACGGAAACTGGAATTTTGGCCTTAACGCTTCGCTTGACGGCAGCGGCAACCCGAACTTTGCCGTTGACGGCACCGTTGTTTACGGCGGCGAAGAATTAAAAATTGCCGGTGTGGTAGACAGCAATGCCCACGGGCGGCTGGCTTTAAAAACGGAAAAATTTACTTTAACGGACTTTGGTGGTTTCGCTGCCGCTTACGCACCTGTGCAGAAACTTGCCGGTGAAGTTGACGGCTTGAACCTCATCTGGGAAAACGACGGCGAAAATACAAGCTTAAGCGGCAAGGGCAGCATTCAGCTTGCGGCGGAAGTACTGCCTGGCGGCGAGCCGCTGCCTGTTGAACTGGCCGGCAGCATTGAGGCTGATGGGCGTGAGGTAAAGCTTGAAGATTTAGCGCTTACCGTTGACGGAAATACGGCGCAGATAAACTGCGATGTAGATTTTAACGACATTGAAAGAATTCAGGGCAAGGGTGAAATAAAAGCGGCAAAACTTGCTTTGCAGGGCGAAGAATTTACCAATCTGAATTTGCCCTTTACTATTGTGGACAGCCGCATAATGCTTGATGAAGCCGGTGTGGATGTGGCTCAGGGCCACTTGCGCCTTGACGGTGAATACAATATTAAAGACGGTGAAATTTTTGCTGTTTTAAACGCTTCCGGCATTACGGATTTTGCTTTGGAAGGGTTTAAAGAAGATACTGTTGATTTGGACGGTTTGCTTGCCATTCACGGGCAGACCGGCGTAAAAGGCGAAACACATCTGACCGTTGCCGGTAATATGGACCGCCTTGGCTGGCGTGATTTGCAGATGAGCGATGTCGATTTTGAAGCGCTGGTTGGCAGTGAAAGCTGCGAAATTGAAAAGTTTGCGGCTTTTGCGGGTGACGGCGGCGCGCTGAACCTGACAGGCAGCGTTATGTTTGACGGGTCTTTCAGCGGCAGCGGCAAAATGGTTAATTTCCCGCTGGACAGCTTCTTTACAGCAGTTGGGCAAAACGGCAGCGGCACGGCAACTGCCGGATTTAAATTTGGCGGCGATTTGAACGGCATTAATTTTTACGCCAATACGCAGGTTAAAAACGTGCATATTGCAGGGCTTGTATTCCCCGAAGCACACGGCAAAATTGATATGTCCGGCAGTGTGCTGCACTTAACCGATTACCGCGTTGCCATGGAACAGGGGTATAACTTTATTAACGGCATGGTGGATATCGGCGGCGCCGAACCTGTGGTAAGCGTAACCGTAAGCACCAAAGGCATCCGTGCCGAACCGTTGGTGGCAGCTGCGGCGCTTGGTGTTAAACTTACGGGCAACATTGATAACGAAGTAAGCGTTATGGGCCCGATATCTTCGCCGGAAATTGAAGGCAGCCTGCTTTTGACTGACGGCAGCGCCGAAGGCTTTTTGATAGATAAAATCAGCGGACGCTATTATTATGCGCCCGACGGCAGCCTGCGCCTTACCGAAGGTTATATTAAGGCGCTTTCCACCGAGGCTTCGCTGAGCGGCACCATGGATGCGGCACAGAATCTTAATTTTACCCTTGATATAACCGATATGGATTTGGGTGCTTTGCCAATCAGCGATGAGACCGTGGCGCTTGACGGCTTTGTTAACGCCCAGGGCAGCCTTACCGGCACGCTTACGCATCCGGAATTTAACGGCAGCATCAGCAGTGACGCTGTGTTTATTAACGGCGAAGAACTTAAAAACATTCTTGGTACGCTTACTGCGGACGGCAGGCATAATAATCGCGTGGAGGCGTCGTTTGAGCAATCGCCCGACGGCAGGTTTGCTGCCGAACTTTCTCTGGATACTGTTGAACGCACATTAACAGGCAATGTCGATTTTATTTACGGCAATTTGCGCTCCATTTTAAAAATGGCACGCGTGGAACTTGATATTGACGGGCTGGCAGACGGCCACCTGAAGATTAACCCGCGCGGCAGGGGCAGCGGTATTTTTGCCGACATGCGCGTTTACGAGATAAAAGTTAAAGATTTGAGCTATGATTCCATGCGCTTTAAAGGACGCCTGCAAAACGGCATTTTAAGTTTTGACGAACTGAAACTTACCGAAAGCGTTCCGGAAACAAACGGCAAAGTGGCAATAGAGGAAACGCCGGGTTCCGTAAATGCCGGCGGCTGGGTAAACCTGCATACGCATGAACTTAATATCAGCGCTTCGGCGCAGCATGCAAACCCGGCTATAATTACGGCTTTGATGGATGCACCGGTAAAATTAAACGGTAAAGTTGATATGTCGCTTGCTTTGAACGGCAGTTTGGAAAATCCGCAGGGCAATGCGGATATAGACCTTGTTGACGGCGATGTTGAAGGCATCGGCTTTGACGCCCTGACTGCAAAACTGAGCCTTGCCAACGATACGCTGCGCCTGGAAAACGCCCAGCTGAACAAAGATATCTACAAATTAAGCGCCAGCGGCGATATACCGCTTGATTTGCTGCGCAGCACAGAGCAGCGCCGCAATCCGGCAGCATCCATGAATATTAAGGTTAATCTTGACAATGCGCGCCTCGGGCTGCTGCACCTTTTAAGCCCGATGGTTGAGTGGGGCGTTGGCGAAACCCTTGGGCAGGTAACTCTGGCCGGTACGCTGGAAGAACCGCTTGTTTACGGCGAAGTAACCCTTCACGGCGGCTCGATGAAACTGAAGGATGCGTATACAGTATTTGACAATATTAATCTTGACGTTGACTTTACAGGCAACGACATTCAGCTGAATGAATTTTCGGTGCAGATGGGCAAAGGCACGGTAACTGCTTCCGGCAGCTATGCCCTGCGCGCACAGGAAGATAAAACCTATATCATCAACGCCGTCTTTAAAGATGCGGAAATCGCTTCGGAAATTTTCTCCGGGCGCATTAACGGCACGGCGGGCATCATTCCGCAGCGCTATTTTATCCGCACCGATACGGAGGAAGGCATCCGCCGCGGCGGCATTGGCTACCGCCCGCATATTCAGGCAGATATCCGTCTGGACGACGTGCTTGTCAATATGCCTACGATACCGGAACTTTCAGAAGGCAGCAGCAACTGCGGGCTGGATGTTAAGGTAACACTTGGGCCGGATATTCACCTTTACAACAAATATTTGTACGATTTGTGGCTTTCCGGAGGATTGCATGTTACCGGCAGTACAGTGTATACTAATATAGACGGCAACATTAAGGTGGATAAGGGAACCATAACCTATCTGCGCACGCCGTTTGAAATTCACAATGCTTCGGTGGCATGGCCGGTGCCCGGCGATGTGCTGCCGACGGTAAACCTCGATGCTACTACGCGCTTCAGACGCTATGATATTTTCCTGCGCGTTACGGGGCCGCTTGAGCAGATGGAAATGATTCTGCGCAGTGACCCGGCGCTGACCAAAGACCAGATTATAAAAATACTGACTTTGCAGCGCGAAGTAACCGGCACAAACCAGGGCGTAACGCAGGATGACTTCCAGAACCTGATGACGGTGGGCCTGGAAATGACGGTGCTGGGCGACGTGGAAGAAATCTTTAAGGAAACGCTTGGGCTTAATGAATTTATGATTTATTCCGGACGCCTGCGTACGGGGCACAGCCTTGGGCGTGAAGAAGGCGAGCTTACCGAGGATGAAAAAGACCAGTATAATATTCTGGTAAGCAAGTATCTGACGGATAATCTGCTTGTCGGTTATACGGTAAGCTCCGACAGCGAACATGAAAGCATTTTTGCCCAGTATGATATTTCGCGCCATATGAGCATTAACTATGAACGCAACAAAGATTATGATACAACCGAAGACTGGTATGGCGTTGAATATAAAGTTACTTTTTAAGTAAATTTTGAGAAAGTTTAATTAATATTTAAGGAAGGTATGCCCATGCTGAAAGAATATCTGGCAGAGCTGCAGAAAACGCCGCTGCTTTCCCGTGAGGAGGAAACGGAGCTTTGGCAGCGCTATGCCGGAGGTGACAAAGAGGCGTATAATAAATTGATGACGTCTTACCAGCCGCTGGTATTTAAAACGGCGGCCGGGTTCAGGCTGCCCGAACAGCAGACAATGGAGCTTGTGCAGGAAGGTATGCTCGGGCTGTTGGAGGCGGCGGAGCGTTATGATTATAAACGCGGCATTGCCTTCAGCGTATTTGCCGTGCACCGCATCCGCGGCAGAATGCTTGATTTTCTGCATGTGGAGGACGGCGCAAAAAGTTTTTCGCTGGACGATACCAATGCGGCAGGCATAGCCTGGGCTGATGTGCTGGCTGCTTTCGGCAGGACGCCGTTTGAAGAAGCCGAGCTGAATATGATTACAGACAGGGTGGCTCAGGCTTTGCAGCGTCTGCCTGCCAAGGAACAGCAGGTGCTGACGGGCATTTATCTGGAAGACCGCAGTGCTGCCGATATGGCAGACAGCATCCATGTAAGCCTCGGGCATATTTACCGTTTGCAGAAGCAGGGGGTAAAACGCATCCGCGGCATGCTGTCGCATTTTATGGCCGATTTAAAAAGAAGCTAATCGGAGAAAATAGGTATTTTTATGCTTTTTTTAGGTTATTATTGATTTTAACGGCGGAATATGGGAAAATATAATAAATTTTGCCCTGATAAAATTTCCTGAAAAAACAGATTATATATTTATCAGTCTGTGCAGAAAGGAGTTTAGCGGTGGCAAAAGATATTTACGAAAATATAGATGATGTAAAATGCAGTCTGGATAATGCCCAGCGCAGCTTCCGCAAAAACAACGGCCTGCGCGGGGAGCTTGATTTGATGCTGGCAGAGGCGTCCATCCGCTATCTGCGTGAAAAACGCGGCTTTGCAAGTGTATGGAACAGGCAGAAGCTGGCAGCGGCTTTGGCGGTGCTTTTGGTACTGGCAGGCTACGGCGGCTGGTGGTATGCAGGCATTACGCATGACGGAGAGGAAAAACCTCAGGTTATGCAGAACGCTGTGGTGCAGCAGGCTGAACCGCAGATGCAGCAGACAGGCAAGGCAGATAAAACCCGGCAGGAGGATGCTGTTAAGGCAGCGGAACCTGCTGAGTCAAATATAAAAAACAATACAAATTATAAAAATTATTTAGCTGAAACAGATATGCAGCAGCTTGTCAGAACAGGCAGGCAGGTTCTGCAGGATGCTGATTAGTTAGGGAGGATTTGAATGAACAAGAGAAAATATGCACAGTTGTCCTTGAGTCTGGCAGCCATGCTGATGGCTGCGCCTGTGTGGGCTGCAGAACAGAATCAGTCCGCAGCGGATGTAGTTGCCAATCAGACTATGACCATTGGCGGCAAGGAGCAGATTGTCAGCCAGAAAGCGCTGGAACAGGCAAGAAAAGCGCAGGAAGAATCAGGTAAATCTTTCCCTAAAAAGGGTAAGGACGGCAAATATACTTATTATATGCATAACAATCCTTCGGAAGATATTTCTGACCCGAATTATAAAAGTGGCGGTACTAAAAAATCCGGCGGCAGGATTGTAGAAATCGTTCCCGGCAAGGGCGTTGTGCGCGAAGGCGGCAGCGGTATCGAAAAAGAAGATGCAGAAAATGGCAGTGAAACTTCTGCGGCAGAAAATGTACAGCAGGGCGCAGCTTCCGAGCCTTATGAAAGCGGTGTCCAGGCAGTAACCGGTGAAACTGCTGTAAGTAATGCAACTGACGGACAGATTACCGCCGGAGAGAGCCAGACCGCTGAAGTTAAAGAGCCGATGATTAGAGAAGCAGACGGCAGCCTGCGCCCAATGACGATAGAAGAACGCCAGAAATGGCAGGCCGAGCAGGAACAGCAACGTACGGCACAGGAGGCAATGCAGCAAAACGCACAGACCAATGCCATGGCGCAGGAGCCTGTTTTGAATATGCCGGTGGCCCAGCAGAGACGTGCCAGTGAACCGGCAGCGCCGTATATCGGTCAGCTGGTAACGAAGATTTCCGTAAAAGGCAATAAAATTACCAAAGCCGAAGATATCGAAGCAGTTGTTACCACGAAGCCGGGGATGCAGTTAACTCAGGAAGGCCTTGCCAAAGATTTGCATGCAATTTACGGTTTGGGCTGGTATTATGATTTGCAGCCGGAATTTACCAAAGTTCCGGAAGGCGTGCAGCTTACCTATCATGTACTGGAAAATCCTGTTTATAAAAAACTGGAAGTAGAAGGCAATACCAAAATTTCCACTTCCGAAATTGAAAAAATTCTTGATTTGCCGAAAGACCAGATAATTAATATTAAAGACGTTAATGTCAAAGTGCAGCGCCTTGAAGCGGAATACAACAAGCAGGGCTATATACTGGCGCGCGTGGCTGATATCCGCATGCTGCCGGACGGCACTTTGCTTTTACTTGTAAACGAAGGCATTGTTGAAGACTTTAAGGTTAAAGGCAACGTAAAAACCAAAGATTACGTTATTACCCGTGAAATGAAGCTGAAAAAAGGCGAGCCGTTTAACGCCAAGGATGCCCGCCGCAGCATGCAGCGCATTTATAACCTCGGTTATTTTGAAGACGTAAATATTAAACTTAACCCGGGCCAGGAACCTAACGCCGTGGAAATTGAAATTACCGTTGTGGAAATGAACACCGGTACTTTCGGTATCGGCGCAGGCTACAGCAACGCTGACGGCTTTATCGGCATGGTTTCTGTCGGCGACAGAAACTTCCGCGGCACCGGCGACAGCGTTAATGTACGCTGGGAGTTCGGCGGAGTAGATAACAAGAACTATGAATTTACCTATGTAAAACCGTGGATTGACGATAAGGAAACCAAGGCCAGCATCGTATTGTATGATGTTACCAACGAATATGCGGACTATGATATCGACGCCAACGAAATTGCGCGTTACGATAAAAAGCGCCGCGGTCAGGAATTAACTTTCAGCCGCAGAACAGATAATGAATTCATCAGTAACTATGTAACGCTGAAAAACCGCGATGATATTTACAAAGGCATGGCTGATGGATATGAGAATCCGAATGACCAATATTATGAAGATGGGTTTAAACCAGGACATCCTGATTGGAAGCCATATTATCCTGGAACTGCTGCAGAGCGCCGTGAAGAAAACTTTGGTGTTACTCGCAGTATTACCGTTGGCCGTGTATTCGATTCGCGCGATAATATTTATGACCCGCATGAAGGCAAACGTATCGGCTACAGTGTAGAATGGGCCGGCCTTGGCGGCGATTTTGACTTCACTAAATTCACCGGCGACTGGCGTTATTACTACCGTGCCGGCGGCGAAAATGTCTGGGCACTGAACCTTGGTGCAGGCTGGGCTGACGGCGATATGCCTTTGAGCCAGCGCTTCTCGATGGGCGGCAATGACGGCTTGCGCGGTTATGAAGATGACCAGTTCCGTGGCAACAGTATGTTGAAGGCTACGCTCGAATACCGCTTCCCGATTATCAAAAAAGTACAGGGCGTACTCTTTACCGATAACGGCTATGCATGGGATAAACGTTTTGAAGACGAATTTGACCTTGGCCTTATTAAAAACAGCATTGGTGTCGGCATGCGCATTAACTCCCCGCTGGGCCCGGTTAAACTTGACTATGGCTGGGGCGATGACGGCGGCAGGTTCCACTTCAGCTTTGGCGGCCAGTTCTGATTAACAAGTTATGTGGTTAATAAAGCTTTTGGTGTGCTGCCTTTGTATGGCTGCACTGCCTGCCTTTGCCGAGCCGGTAGAGCGCGTTGATGTGCAGATTACCGATAATGGGGCTACAAGCCGGGTACTGCTTGACAGAATGGGTAAAAGCATGCAGGTTGTGGCCGAGCAGCTTTTTGTCGATAAAGACAGCGTTAGTATTAATGCCGCGCGCGGCGATTATGAACGTCTGCTGGCGGAAGTAGGCGACAGGGTGTTGACGGGTTATCAGATGCAGAGCGTTTCCGTTAATGCCGGTGCCGTAACAAACATTAACATTCAGGTTGCACCGTGGAGCGCAGCCGTGAATGATGTTTTTGTGGATTTGCAGTTTTCCGGCGTTGAACCGGGAACGGCCGAGTGGCTGCAGCAGCGCCTGCCGCAGCTTAAAAGCAGGATTGAAAGCATATTAATGGGTTCCTCCGTTGATGCTTCGGACTGGGCGGGCGGCATTTTACGCCGTATGGTGCGCAGCGAAGTGGAAAAAGAACTGCCGGAATTTAAGGCTGCCGTTGATGTGGTGCATGAAGACAGCCGTACCGTTGTGCAGGTGGTAATTTATCCTGTCGGCCAGCTGGTGCAGGACATAAATTATTCCATGGAATCGCAGTCGATACCAAATTTGCTGCTGCTTGATTTAAAACAGCGTTATGCCCAGAAGGCCGAGGCGCTGCGCGGGCTGCCTGTTGATTTTGTGAAAAAGCACCGGATGGAACTGGAAAATTTGCTGTTAACGGATTTGAAGAACGAAAAATCAGTGCAGAGGCATAATCTGGAGCCTTCGGTAAAACTTGTGCCTGCCAGCACGCTGGGTGTGGAAATCGGCATGGGCTCGGACAAATACAAAATCTGGTTTGAAGGCTACGGCGATATCGGCCGCAATGACGACAATATTTCCGGGCGTGCGCATATCGGCAAATTCATTTCCGAGCAGGATGAAATTTTTGGCGAAGCAGGCGTTACGCTTGACGAAGTAGACTGGGATTTTTCCGCAGGCTATGCGCGTCACTGGGGCAAGGCAACACTGAGCTACATGCGGCGCGGGCCGGACGGGCATAATGCTTACCGCGGCGAGTACGATTTTACCAATAAGTGGCGGCTGCGCACGGAATATTTTTCCGGTACGGATACTACGGAAATAGCTGTCCGTTACAGAATTCACGAATTTTTGAGCGCCGAATACGTTTATTCCAACGACAAGCCCTATTTCCGCATTGTGGGAAATTTATAGGCATTAGTTGAAAGATAAACGCAGGGCTGATATAATTAAAAATATAATTAAATTTGAAAGCAGGGATATTTATTATGATGCAGCAATTACGCAATCCTAAAAACGTAAAAATGATTTCCTTATTTGTTGCCGCAATCTTTGTTCTCAGCTGCTTTGCAGTAACATTGCAGCAGGGTGCTTTCACAAGCATCGCTTCTGCGGCGGCTTCCGAATCCGCAATCGGTGTGGTTAACTACCAGATGCTTCTGGCACAGTCCCCGGATATTGCCGGTGTGCAGGATGCCATGAAACAAGAGGTTGCTGCCCAGCAGAAAAATTTTGATGAAAAAAGCAAGGATATGAACGATACCGAAAAGCAGCGTTATTACCAGCAGCTGCAGGAAGTTATCGCCAACAAGGAAAAAGAGCTGATGGAACCTGTGTTCCAGAAAATTGAAGCAGCCATTAAAAAAGTTGCCGATAAAAAAGGCCTGGCAGTTGTAGTTGAAAAAAATACCGTAGTTTATGGCGGTCTCGATATTACTGACGAAGTGGCAAAAACCTTGCAAAGCGGAAAATAATTTTACGGGACCCGGCAGGGTCCTGTTTGCTGTGGGGCTATGAAAGGAAGATAGTATTATGCGCCAGCTGCAAATTTTATTACTGATATTCATAGCCGTTTTTTGTCTTAGTGCCTGCGGAAATATTCCCGGTTCCGGCGAAAAGATAGCCTATATTAACTGGGAAGAAGCTGTTAAGGCGCATCCGCGCCACGAAGCGCTGAAGCAGGGGCAGGCCGAATATGACAAGCTGCTTGCTTACCGTGACCAGCAGGCCGATATTGCCCATAAGCAAATAAGCGGGCTGGCTTTATTGCAGAAGATAAAACAGAACAGCAAAAGCAGTTATTATGAAGCCGATTACCGTACTTCGCTTTATGCCAGGCAGGCCGAAGAGCAGCATGAATTTAAAGCCGTTCTGCAAAAAGCTGCTGACGAAGCGGATGAAATTCTTGCGTCTGAGCGTGAAAGTATTGAAAACGATTATCAGCTGAGGCTGTTTAACCTGCGGCTGCGCCTTGATACCGTGCGTATGAAGCCGGAGGCCCGCAAGCAGGTGGAAGCGGAGCTGAAAAGCGTGCGTACCGAAATGCTGGATAAGCTGGAAGAAGTAAACCGCAGGCGCAATGAAATTATTGCCGAAAAAACCGCACCGGCGCGTGAAGCCATGCAGCAGCGCATAGCGGAATATGCTGCCGGGCTGCGCAGTGAGCTGCACGGAAAGCTGCGGGAGGATATCGCCAAAGACGATAAGGATTTGCAGCAGGGGCCGGAGGCTTTCAGCAAGGTGCTGGCTGTAATTGACGGCAGGCTTGATAAGATTAAAGAAGGCAATGATAAAATTGCCTCGGAAATAAGCCATGATATTGAAAGCAGGGTAACGCGCTTTGCCAAGGAACGCGGTTATACCATTGTTTTTAATAAAGTTAAAGTAAATGTAAAAGCAGACGATATTACCGCTGAGGTAATAAAAGAACTGAAGAAATCAAAATAACAGGAGCGGATAAAAGATGAAAAAACAAATTATTGCCGGTTTACTGGCTGCAACAGCTTTGTTATCCTTTGGCTGCAGCGGCCGTAATGCAGAATTCGGCGTTGTTGACATGCACGCCGTTGAAAGCAAGGCTGCGGTTGTAAAAACCGTGCAGGAAGAAGTAACAACCAAAGGCAAAGCACTGCAGGATGAAATGAACACTGCCCTGGAAGGCAAAACCGGGGACGAACGCAAAAAAGTGCTGGAAGATTATACTTCCAGAATGAATGTTATCCGTTCTGAAGCGCAGAATAAATTAAAGGCCAGCCTTGATACCGCATTAAACGAAGTTGCCAAAGAAAAGGGCCTTGGCGCAGTACTGATTAAAGACGCAGTGCCGCAGGGCGGCGTTGATGTTACGGAAGACGTAATTGCCAAAATGAAATAAAAATCTGTAACCTGGCGGGCGGCACGGCCGTCCGCTTTTTAAATAAGCTGGTTATACAGGAGGCTGTATGATGGAAAAAACTGTCCGTGAATTAGCAGAATTTTTGCATGGCAAACTGGAAAACGACGCACCTGAATTAAAGGTTACCGGTGTTAACGGCCTTGTTGAAGCAGGTGCCAACGATATTTCCTTTGCCGTTCCGCCGCATGTGGAGCATTGCCATTTAAGCAAGGCAGGCGTTATGGTGCTTGGGTTTGATGACCCTGCGCTTCCCGATAACCGCCCGGTAATCAGGGTGGAAAATCCGCGTGCCGCTTTTGCCGCTCTTTTGGAATTGTTCCGCCACAGGGCTGAAGTAGAACGTGTTATAAGCGATAAAGCATATATTGCCCACAGCGCGAAAATAGGCAAAGATGTTGCGATTATGCCGTTTGCTTATATTGATGAGGGTGCTGAAATCGGTGAGGGCACCGTTATTTACCCGCATGTATATGTCGGCAGAAACGTAAAGGTTGGCAGTAATTGCCTGTTCTATCCAAGCTCCACTATACGCGAAGGCTGCGTGCTGGGCAATAAGGTTGTCTTGCAGTCCGGCGCTGTTATCGGCGGTGACGGCTTCGGCTATATTACCGATAAAAAGACCGGCAAACACAGCTTTGTTTTGCAGGCAGGCAATGTTGTGCTGGAGGACGAGGTTGAAATCGGCAGCAATTCCTGTATCGACAGGGCTACCGCAGGAAGTACGGTTGTAGGCGCCGGTACCAAAATTGATAACCTTGTACATCTCGGGCATAACGACGTATTGGGCAAAAACTGCCTCGTTGTTGCGCATGTTGGTATCAGCGGCAGCGTAACCGCCGGTGATAACTGCGTTTTTGCAGGCCAGGTAGGCACCGTAGGCCATATTACTATCGGCAACAACTGCCAGTTTGCAGGCAGAACGGGCATTACCCACAACATTCCCGATAATTCCGTTTGTGCCGGTTTCCCGGCGCAGCCGTACAAAGAATGGCTGAAGCAGGAGGCAAACCTGCGCAAGGTTGGCGATTTGCTGAAAAAAGTAAAAGAGCTTGAAAAGGCTTTGGCAGAGTTAAAGAAATAAGATTTTGCAGGACGTGTTGTAAGTGATTGCTTATTATATAGTTAAATTTTTCAGCTGGCTGATGTGCGTATCGCCTAAATTTGTACGCAATGGCGTGGCGCATTTTCTGGGCAGCGTTGCGGTTATGGCAACGCCTGAATGGAGGCTTAAAATGGCCGCTGCCAACGTACATGAATGCCTTGGCGTTGACGAGGCGCGCGCCAGGCAGATTGCCGAGGACAGCCTGCACCGCTTCGGCAGGATGATTGTTGAGGTTATGCGGTTTCCCTTATTGAAGCCGGATAATATCGACAAGCTCGTAACCGTTGACGGGCTGGAGTATCTTGAAAAAGCCTATAAAGAAGGCAAGGGCGTAATTATGGCTACCGGGCACTTCGGCAACTGGGAGCTTTTGGGCGCGACGGTGGCACTGCACGGTTATCCGATGCTTTCCATCACGCGCAAGCAGAACAACAGCCAGATGGACCGTTTTATAAACGAATACCGTGAAATGGTTGGGCAGAAGGTGGCCTATAACCGCGGCAAAAGCGGGCTTTTGGCCATCAGCCGCATGCTGAAGGAAAAGCATTTGCTCGGCGTGCTGTTTGACCAGGATACCAATGATGACGGCGTGGAAATAGAGCTTTTCGGCAAAAAATGCATTACTCCTTATGGCCCGGCAGCCTTGTCGCGTTTATACGGTTCGCCGATACTGCCGATTTTTATGCACAATAATCCGGACGGAACTTTGCGTGCCAAGATTTATCCGCCGCTTTACACGCCGCGCACCAAAGATAAAGAAAAAGATTTTTACGATGTTACCAAAGAACTTATTACGGTGCTGGAACACGAAATAATAGAAAACCCGCCGATGTGGTTCTGGGTGCATGACCGTTGGAAAGACGGACGGCAGCGTTTTGCCGGTAAAAAATAAAAGCAGACAGGAGGAAAAGTATGCCGAATCAGGAATATCAGCAGACTTTGGCCCAAAAAGTATCTTATACGGGCGTTGGGCTGCACTCCGGCAAGGAAGTGCTGATGACGCTCTGCCCGGCAGAAGTAAATACAGGCATTGTTTTCGTCAGGACGGATTTGCCGGAATGCCCGGAAATACCGGCAATTGCAGAAAACGTAACTTCTACTTTAAAGGCCACAACTTTAAGCGCCAACGGCGCGGAAGTTTTTACGGTTGAACATTTAATGGCGGCACTGGCTGCCATGCAGATTGACAACTGCCGCATTGAAATGAATTCGCCGGAGCCGCCGGTAACAGACGGCAGCGCCGCAGTGTTCTGCGATTTGATTTTGCAGGCAGGGCGCGTTAAGCAGGAGGCTGTGCGCAGGGTTTACGCCGTGCCGAAGTCTTTTGCCGTTTATGAAGGCGATAAATATATTACCATACAGCCATATGACGGATACCGTATTTCCTTTGTTTCCATTAATCCGCATCCGAAGCTGGGAACCCAGTATTTTGATATCGAGCTGACAGAGGAAAGCTTCTTAAAGGAAATTGCCCGTGCCCGTACAGTCGGCTTTATGCATGAAATCAAGCAGCTGCAGGCAATGGGGCTTGGCCTCGGCGGCAGCATTGAAAACGTAGTTATTTTTGATGAAGACAAGGTTTTAACGCCGATGCGTTTTGAGGACGAATTAATCCGCCATAAAATACTTGACGTTGTCGGTGATTTGTATTTGCTCGGCGCGCTGAAAGGGCATGTCATTGCCGTTAAGTCAGGGCATGCGTTTAATTCGGGGCTGGCAAAACAAATCAGGGCCTATCAGTTAAAGGAGGAAGAAAAATGACCGTATTAGAAGCAAGCGAAATTCAGAAAATTATTCCCCACCGTTACCCCATGCTTTTGGTTGACCGCATTATTGAACTGGAACCAATGAAACGTGCAGTGGGAATTAAGAATATTACCATGAATGAAATGCAGTTTCTTGGCCACTTCCCCGGCGACCCGATTATGCCCGGCGTTTTAATGATTGAAGCCATGGCTCAGGTTGGCGGCGTAGCACTGCTTTATCCTGAAGAAAACCGCGGCAAAATTGCCGTGTTCGGCAAAATTGACAATGTGCGTTTCCGCAAACAGATTATTCCCGGCGACCAGGTAATTACCGAAGCGATTATTACCAAAATCCGCGGCAACATGGGCGTTTGCGAATGTAAGGGCAGGGTTGACGGCAAGGTTGCCTGCGAATGTGAATGCACCTTTGCGATTATGGACGCTAAAAAATAATTTAACAAAATACGTTGTATTTGCAAAAAAAATAAAGAAAAACGGCGTATTTTGCAGTTAACCGCTTATAAAAGCTGATTTTGGAAAGTGAAAAAAAGATTTGATTTGCGAATATATAATAGTAAGTTGCAAATCGTTTATAAGAATTTGCAGATTAAAATGAGCGGTTAATTTTGAGGAGTGAATATGATGAATTCGGTAATAATGCCTGTACATAAAATCCATCCGACGGCGATTGTGCATCCGAACGCGGTAATAGGCAAAAACGTGGAAATCGGCGCTTATGCCATTGTCGGTGATGATGTTGTAATTGGCGACGGCTGCAAACTTTATCCGCATGCCGTTATCCATGAACATACTACGGTAGGCAAAAACTGCACTTTCTTCCCCGGCTGTTCCATTGGCGCAGTGCCGCAGGACCTGAAATTTGCCGGAGAACACAGCTCTACCATCATCGGTGACGGCTGCATTTTCCGTGAATGCACCACGGTAAACCGTGCAACCGGCGAAGGCAACAAAACAATTATCGGCAATAATCTTTTAATGATGGCTTATACCCACGTTGCACATAACTGTATTGTAGGCAACAATGTTATTATGTCTAATGTTGCAACTCTGGCAGGGCATGTAACGGTTGAAGACCGTGCCGTTATCGGCGGTCTTGCTGCCGTGCATCAGTTCTGCAAAATCGGCCGCAGCGCCATGATTGGCGGGCAGGCACATGTAAATCAGGACGTGCCGCCGTTTATGATTGTATCCGGGCAGCCGGCTTATGTATTCGGCCTGAACAGCGTTGGCCTGGCACGTGCCGGTATTCCGCAGGCAGAGCGCAGCCAGCTGAAAAAGGCCTTCCGCATTCTGTACCGCAGCGGACTTTCTTTGCAGGAAGCAATCGCAACCATGGAACAGGAGCTTGACAGCTGCGAACCGGTTGAACATTTAATGCGTTTCCTGCGTACGGCAGAGCGCGGTATTTTGAGAACCCCGAAAAATTAAGGTGGTGGCTTAATGGAAACTGAAACCCTGGGGCTGCTTTCCGGTATCGGGCATTTGCCTGTTGATGTTGCAAAATCTGCCAAAGCACGCGGCTGCCGTATAGTTGCTATCGGCGTAGTGCCGGATATTGACCCGGAACTGCCGGAGGTTGCCGATGTTTACTACGATATTCATATCGGAAAAATTGGTAAGATTATTTCTGCTTTAAAAAAGAATAATGTTAAAATCGTAACCATGATTGGCAAGGTTACAAAGGAAATTTTGTATAAAAAAGGCGCTATCATTCCGGATATGCGTGCTTTAAAAATACTTTCTTCCGTGCCCGACCGTAAGGACGATACCATAATGAACGCTATCGTGAAAGAACTGGAAAGCGAAGAAATTTTTGTTATGGACCAGACTTACCTGATTAAGCCGCTGATGCCCGGTCCGGGCGTGCTGACTAAACGCCAGCCTACGCCGGAAGAACTGGCAGATATGGATTTTGGCTATAAAATGGCAAAAGAAATTGGCAGGCTTGATATTGGACAGACGGTTGTTGTAAAAAACATGGCTGTTATGGCGGTGGAAGCAATAGAAGGCACTGATGCCTGCATTTTGCGCGGCGGCAAACTTGGCAAGGACGCCGTTGTTGCCAAAACGGCCAAACCTGCGCAGGACGACCGCTTTGACGTGCCGGGCGTAGGCACCAAAACAATTCAGTCCATGATTGAATCGGGCTGCAAGGCTTTGGTTATTGAGGCAGGGCATACGCTTTTAACCGAGCGTGAAAAGGTAGTTGCCCTTGCTGATGAACATGGTATTACGATTGTTGCAAAATAATTGAAAAATTATTGAGAAAAACGCAAGGCTGGACTTAAAGTCCGGCCTTTTTGTGTTATAATATATAATGAATTGGTATGCAATAAAGTAAAACAGATAGAAGAAAGGAACCGTTATGGCCAAGATACTTATTTCTGCCGGTGAGGCTTCCGGCGATGTGCACGCTGCTGCCGTAACAAAGGCACTGAAAAAAATAGACCCTTCCTGCGAAGTGTTCGGCATGGGCGGCGACTGCCTGCGTGAAGCCGGCGGCGAGGTTTTGTTTGATATAAAAGAACATGGCGTAATGGGTTTTATAGAAGTTGTAAAAAAACTGCCGGCGCTTTTCAAGCTGCGCAGTGATTTTGGCAGGGTAATGGATGAACGCAGGCCGGACTGCCTGGTTACGGTTGATTACCCAGGGTTTAATATGAAGCTTGCAAAGCTTGCAAAAGACAAGGGTATTCCCGTTGTTTCGTATATACCGCCTTCTGCATGGGCCTGGAACAAAGGACGTGCGCCGAAAGTGGCAAAGCTGGTTACCAAAATAGCTTCTATTTTTCCGTTTGAGTACGATGTTTATAAAGAAGCAGGGGCCGATGTGGAATTTGTCGGTCATCCGCTGATAGATATAGTAAAACCGGAACTTGACAGAAAGCAGGCTCTGGATTTTGCCGGCAAACAAAGCGGACGCAGGCTGATTTTGCTCCTGCCGGGCAGCCGTTTGATGGAAATACAGAAAATGCTGCCGACGCTTCTTGACGCGGCAAAATTAATTTCTGAAAAAGAGCCCGATATTGATTTTGCTATGCCGAGAGCTTCTACAATACCGAAAGAAATGCTGGAGGGCATGATTGAAAAAAGTGGCCTGAAAGTAAAAATTGTGGAAGGGCATATTTACGATGTAATGAGTGTTGCAGACTTGGCGCTTGCCACCAGCGGAACGGTAACTCTTGAGGCTGCGCTGTGCGGGCTGGGCTGCGTTATCGTGTATAAAACTTCTCCCATATCGGCATTTATTGCCCGCAGGGTTATTAATATACCTGATATCGGGCTGCCGAACATTGTGGCAGGCAGGCATATTTTGCCGGAGCTCTTGCAGGAGGACTTTACGCCTGAAAAAACGGCGCAGGAAGCACTGCATCTTTTGGAACCTGAACGCAATGCACAGATGAAACAGGATTTAGAGTACGTAAGAGAAAGATTGGGCGCCCCCGGTGCGGTAAACCGAGTTGCGGAACTTGTGCTCCGCGTAGCCAAGGAGAAAAAATGAATTTATATTTTCGTTTGTTAAGTTATGTACGTCCATATTTAATAAGAATTACCATTGCTATTATTTGTACAATGATGGCAGCTGGATGTAATTTGTATTTGCCGTGGATTATTAAAGATGTTGTTGATAAGGTGCTTGTAGATAAAGATACGGTAATGCTTAATTATATCGCTGCAAGTATCATAATAGTTTTTATCGTAAGAGGATTGTTTTTCTATGGGCAAAGTTACCTTATGAGCTGGGTAGGCCAGAAGGTTGTAATTGATGTCCGCGGAGATATTTTCCGTAAGCTGCAGCGACTGAGCATGTCTTTTTATGATAAAAATAAAACCGGCACCATTATGAGTTATGTTACCAATGACGTTGCTGCCATGCAGACGGCAATGGTAGATAAAGCGGTAGAATTTGTTACCGAAGGGCTTATCCTGGTGGGCAGTATTGCTGCTATGCTGTGGCTGGACTGGAAACTGACACTGTTTACCTTCTGCACATTCCCAGCAGTTTTATGGTGCATGGATTATTTCGGCAAGAAAATCCGCAGAAATGGCGGCGAAATACAGGCCTGCACGGCAGAACTGACCTCCGTTTTGCAGGAGAGCGTATCTTCGGCGCGGGTTATTAAATCTTTTGTACGCGAAGATTATGAAACTAATAAATTTGACAATCAAAATAAAGAAAACTTTTATGCCAACATGAAAAATATTAAGTTAAATTCGCTGCTTACTCCGACAGTTGAGTTTGTGGCTGCCGTAGGCGTAACCATTGTTATGTGGTACGGCGGGCGCAGCGTTATTGACGGCGATATTACTGCCGGTGCGCTGGTAGCGTTTTTGACTTATGCTGTTAATATAGCGAATCCTATCAAACGCCTTACCAAAGTAGCGGCAAGTATTCAGCAGGCATTGGCTGCCGGAGAGCGTGTTTTTGGAGTGCTTGATTTGCCGGAAGCCATTAAGGAAATCCCCAATGCTAAAGTTCTGCCCCCTGTTAATGGCAAGGTTGAGTTTGATAACGTAAAATTCTCCTACAATCCGCAGGAAGAAGTTCTGGACGGTTTGTCCTTTACCGTTAACCCCGGTGAGGTAATTGCCATAGTCGGACCTTCCGGTGCAGGTAAATCTACCATTGCCAGCCTGCTGCCCCGTTTTTATGATGTTACCGGCGGCGACATCCGCATTGACGGATACAGCATTAAAGATGTAACGCTTGATTCCCTGCGCGGGCAGGTAGGCATAGTGCCGCAGGAAACCATGCTTTTTAACGGCAGCGTTTACGATAACATTTTGTACGGGCGGCTTGATGCAACTCCTGACGAGGTAAAAGCCGCTGCCAAAGCGGCCAATGCCGATGAATTTATCAGCCAGCTGCCGCAGGGTTATGCAACCATGCTCGGCGACCGCGGCGTGAATATTTCCGGCGGCCAGCGCCAGCGCATTTCTATTGCCCGGGCAATACTTAAAAATCCGCGCATTTTAATTTTGGATGAAGCGACATCCGCACTTGATACGGAAAGCGAGCGCGTTGTGCAGGATGCCCTTGACCGTTTGATGATAGGGCGTACGTCCTTTGTAATTGCGCACCGCCTTTCGACTATTAAAAATGCCGATAAGATTCTGGTGCTTGAACATGGCGCGCTTGTGGAAGCAGGCACGCATGATGAACTGATTGCCAAAAACGGGCTGTATGCCCATCTTTATCAAATCCAGTACCGCAGCAAGGAAACGAAATGAGGGTAGCCGATGTATATAATTTATAACTTACTGATGATTGGCGCATTTTTCCTCGTAATGCCGTATTTCATCTACCGTTCGATATGTGAAAAAGGCTTTACACGCAGGATGCGCCAGAGCCTTGGCGGTATCCGCGATGAAGAAATTGAAGCTGTTGCGCTTAAGGGCTGTATTTGGATTCACGGTGCGTCCGTTGGCGAAATTGTAGCAACCAGCCCGCTGGTAAAGGAAATACGCAAGGCGATGCCGGAAATTCCGATTCTGGTTTCGGCTGTTACGGTTGGCGGTTATGATATGGCACGCCAGATTATTCCGGAAGCAGATGCCATTATTTATTTCCCGCTGGATTTGCCTTTTGTGTCGGAATCCGTTGTAAAACGAATCCGCCCGCGCATTTTTATGCCGGTAGAAACAGAACTGTGGCCTAATCTTCTGCGCGCGCTGCGTGAACGCAATATCCCTGTAATGATGGTTAACGGCCGTATTTCCGAAAAATCGGTAAAAACCTACCGCTATTTGTACGGCATTTGGGATGATATGCTGAATACTGTAAGCCGTTTCTGCATGCAGTCCAGCATTGACGCCGATTATATCCGCCATTTGGGCGCAGACCCCAGCAAAATTTATGTAACTGGCAACACTAAGTTTGACCAGACCTATGCGGAAGTTACGCAGGAGGATCTGGATAATTATAAAAAAGAACTGGGCATCGAAGGGGCGTATCCGGTTATTGTTGCCGGTTCCACCCATCCTACCGAAGAAAAAGCCATGCTGGAGGCTTTTAAAACTATTAAGGAAACTTATCCCGAGGCGCGTCTAGTTATTGCTCCGCGTAAGCCGGAACGCACTAACGAAATTGTGCGCCTGGTTGGGCATTTTAGTTATGAGGTTGGGCTCCGTTCCAAGCTTTTGAAAATTGACGGCGTACGTCCGCAGTACCCGGTGCTTTTGATTGACACCATCGGCGAACTGGGGCGCATTTATTCCGTCGGCGATGTGGTATTTGTGGGCGGTTCTTTAATTAACCACGGCGGACATAACGTACTTGAACCTGCCGCTCATGCCAAACCTATTCTGGTTGGCCCAAGCATGCAGAACTTTAAAGATTCCTATTCGCTTTTGAGCAAGGTTGGCGCCTGCAAAATGGTGAGCGGCATACCCGAGCTTACCAAAGAGCTGCTGGATATTATAAACGATGATAAACGCCGTGCCAAAATGGGCGCAGCGTCTTTGCAGGTTATTAAGGAAAACCGCGGCGCTGCTGTGCGCAGTATTGAATATCTTGAAGATTTGCTGCGCATTACTACCGTTCCGGCAACTATTATGTCGCGTTACCCGACCAATATCCGCAATCTTAATGATGAGGGCGGCATCAGCCTGCGCCATGCTGATTATATTATTCAGTATGTGTACCAGATGGTGCACGGCACGGAAACGCCTTTTATGGGTAGCGTGCTTTTAGTGGTGCTGCGTTTCTTCTCTTATTTGTACGAATTTGGCGTTTGCAGCAAATTGTGGCTGTATAACGTGGGCTTTTTTAAACAGACAAAACTTGATTGCTGCGTAATTTCCATCGGCAATATTACTGTTGGCGGCACGGGCAAAACCCCTACCGCGCAGAAAGTTGCGGCAATGATTAAAAGCATGGGCTATAATGTTGTTATCTTAAACCGCGGCTACCGCTCTCACTGGGATAAAGAACTGGGCGTGGTAAGTGACGGCAAGAAGATTTTCATGACGGCCTATGAGGCAGGCGACGAAGCTTACCTGATGGCGAAAACCCTGCCCGGCATTCCCGTTATTATCGGTAAAAACCGTGCCGTTACCGGCCAGTTTGCCGTAGATAAAATGAAGGCCGAAGTAATTATCATGGACGACGGCTATCAGCACTGGCATTTGTACCGCGACCTTGATGTGGTGCTGGTAGATACTTACAATATGTTTGGCAACGGCTGCCGCGCGGCACACTGCGCGAGCCGCTTAAGCATCTGGACAGGGCCGGGCTCTTTTTGCTCACCAAAACCGACCAGAGCTCGCAGTTCAGCCGTATTAACCTCCGCAAAAACCTTGCAAAATACAACGACCGTGCCCCGGTTATCGAAAGTATCCATCACCCGAAAAACTTTGTCGAAATTGCCGACTGGTACAAGGGCATTCATGAAAATACGCTGGAACTTTCCGAACTGGAGGGCAAAAAAGTTATGGTCTTTTCCGCTATCGGCAACCCGTCCTCTTTCGAGCAGACTCTCGCCGGTATCGGGCTTGATATCCTTGAAGCAATCCGCTATCCTGACCACCACGATTACGGTATGCTGGAAATGCAGTACATCAGCGAGCGTGCGGCCAGCAAAGAAGCGGTGGCGCTTATTACAACCGGTAAAGACGCGGTTAAAATTCCGACGGAATTCATTTACTTCAACAGGGATTTGCCGCTGTACATATTAAACATGGATATTATGATTACCGAAGGGCAGGACTTGTTTGAAAAAGCAATTGTCAATGCCATTAAAAAGGAGACGAAGAAGTAATGAAGGTTTTATGTGTAATTCCGGCCCGCTATGCTTCCACCAGGCTGCCGGGCAAGCCGCTGGCGCTGATTGCCGGTAAGCCGATGATTCAGCATACTTATATGCGCGCCTGCGAAGCGGAAGAACCGGATGATGTAATTGTAGCAACGGACAATGAAAAAGTTTACGATACCGTTGCAGGCTTCGGCGGCAAAGCCGTGATGACTTCGCCGGACCATCCGAGCGGAACTGACCGTTTGGCGGAAGTTGCCATGCAGTATCCTGATGTTGATCTAATTATTAACGTGCAGGGCGATGAGCCGATGATTGACCCGGATATTATTGACCGTCTGGCCAAAGCCTTTGAAGGCAATGATGATTTAAAAATGGCAACCATGAAGGTGCCGATGAAGGAAAGCGAATACAACGACCCGGCTGCCGTAAAAGTTGTAACGGATGACAACGGTTATGCGCTGTATTTTTCGCGCAGCCTGATTCCGTATCCGCGCAACGAGATTGAAGGCATGCGCGTTTATAAACATGTTGGCGTTTATGCTTACCGCCGTGACTTTTTACTGCAGTACGCAGCGCTGGAACCTACCATGCTTGAAAAGGTGGAAGGGCTTGAACAGCTGCGCGCGCTGGAAAACGGCTATAAAATAAAAGTGCTTGAAAGCGATTTTCAGGGTATCGGCATTGATACTCCCGAAGATTTGGAAGCAATCAACAAGCTCTTTGCGGCAAAAAACAATAAATAACTGAACAAATAACTATCAGTAAATAAAGGAGGCAGACATGAATATAGTAACAGTTGGCAATTATAAAGTTGGGCAGGGCTGCCCCATGCTGCTTATGGCAGGCCCCTGCGTACTGGAAGGCTATGAACGCAGCCTGATGATTGGCCAGCGTGCCAAAGCCATTGCAGATAAACTCGGCATGCCCTATGTTTTTAAGGCATCTTTCGATAAAGCAAACCGTTCTTCCTATAATTCTTTCCGCGGGCCGGGATTAAAAGAAGGTTTGGCCATTCTGGCCCAGATTAAAAAAGATTTGGGCGTACCCATTGTAACGGATATTCACGAACCTGCGCAGGCAGAGCCCGTTGCGAAAGTTGCCGATATTTTGCAGATTCCGGCATTTTTGTGCCGCCAGACAGACCTTGTTTATCAGGCTGCCAAAACCGGCAGAACCGTTAACGTAAAAAAAGGCCAATTCCTTGCTCCGTGGGATATGAAAAACGTTATCAAAAAAATTGAAGAAGCCGGCAACCACAACATTATGCTTACAGAGCGCGGCGCAAGTTTTGGCTATAATACTCTGGTTACGGATATGCGCGGGCTTGCCATTATGCGTGAACTCGGCTACCCGGTTGTAATGGACGCTACCCACAGCGTGCAGATTCCCGGCGGGCAGGGTACTTCCTCCGGCGGCCAGAGCCAGTATGTGCCGCATATGGCAAGGGCTGCTGCCGCAGTAGGCATCGATGCTTTGTTCCTTGAAGTACACGATAACCCGGCTGAAGCTCTTTCGGACGGGCCGAACATGGTAAAACTGGATAATTTGGAAGCACTCTTGAAAGATGTGCTGGCTATAGATAAAATTGTACGCGGCTGATTGGGCTGCCTGCATTTAAAGGAGTGATTTCCTGATGGAAGATGTAATGCTGGAACAGGCGCGGCAGGTTCTGCGTATGGAAGCGGAAGCCGTGCTGGAACAGGTTGAACGCATAGACGAACATTTTAAAGCAGCGGTTGAAATGATTATGGCCTGCCCCGGCCGCACCGTTATTACCGGTATGGGCAAATCGGGCATTATCGGGCGCAAAATGGCAGCAACGCTTGCCAGCACCGGCACGCCTTCTTTTTACCTGCATCCGGCAGAAGGCATTCACGGCGACCTGGGCATGGTAACCGAAGGCGACGTTGTTATTGCGCTTTCCAACAGTGGTGAAACCGGCGAAGTGCTGCATATACTGCCTTCGCTGCGCAGAATAGGTGCCAAATTAATTGCCATGGTAGGCAATCCCAATTCCACTTTGGCCAAAAATTCCGATATTGTTTTAAATGTCGGTGTCACGAGAGAAGCCTGCCCGCTCGGGCTTGCGCCTACTTCAAGCACAACCGCGGCGCTTGCTTACGGCGATGCGCTGGCACTGGCGCTGCTTTCAAAACGTAAATTTACGGCCAGCCAGTTTGCTGTATTCCATCCGGGAGGCTCTCTGGGGCGCAAATTGCTTCTTACTGTTGAAGATATTATGCACAGCGGCACGGAAAACCCGCTTGTTAAAGCAGATATCAGCGTGCAGGACGCACTTTTTGTTATTACCGACAAGGGTCTTGGCGCTGTTTCCGTTGTTGATGATGACAACAAAATGCTGGGCGTGCTGACAGACGGCGATATCCGCCGCGGGCTGAGCAAAGGCGTGGACTTTTTAAAACGCCCGGTAACGGAACTTATGACGGCCAGCCCGAAAACCATTACCAAAGAAAAACTGGCTGCACAGGCTTTGCATATCATGGAAAGCAACCGCCCGAAACCGATTACGGTACTGCCGGTTGTAGATGCCGAAAACCATGTTATCGGGCTTTTGCATATGACTGACCTTGTACGTCAGGGCGTGGTATAATGGAAAGAAACGTAAAAAATGCCTCCAAAATAAAACTGCTGGCCCTTGATGTGGACGGCGTACTGACGGATGGCAGCCTGAATATCGGCGCTGAGGGCGAACTTTTTAAAGCCTTCAACGCGCGCGACGGGCTTGGGCTGAGCTGCCTTCTGCGCAGCGGCGTGCGTGTGGCAATTATTACCGGGCGCAAAAGCGCCATTATTCACCGCCGGGCGGAAGAACTGGGCATTACAGAGCTTTATGAAGGCATTAAAGATAAAAGGAA
>ERZ780166.541-NODE-541-length-28420-cov-3.259404_pt1 | contig 28420 bp, 29 predicted proteins | sample MGYA00511366_ERZ780166 | MGnify/ENA primary metagenome ERZ780166 (study PRJEB29588, sample SAMEA2162231) | human gut metagenome | biome: human gut; feature: human-associated habitat; material: faeces | place: Denmark | collected 2008/2010 ...
CCGCCGATAATAATAATATCCGTCATTTTATCAGCCATAAAAAACACCTTATTTCAGCATATCCAAAATTACAGGTTTCGGCATAACGCCGCTTACGCTTTTAACTGCTTCTCCATTTTCAAAAACAATAAAAGTAGGCACAACTTCCACGCCATATTCGGTTGCCAGCGCCTCAGCCTGGTCAATATCAACCTTGCACACCTTAACATCTGCCAGTTCGTCGGCCAGCTGGTCAACAATCGGGCTCATCATACGGCAGGGGCCGCACCAGGTTGCAAAAAAATCTACCAAAACTTTGCCTTTTGCTTCCAATACTTCCTGTTTAAAATTTTCTGCGCTTAAATGTAATGCTGCCATTTATATCACTCCTTAAAAAATTATCTTATCTCGTGGTTTAATCATAGCATTTTTTGACCTTTTGTTCAAGGAGAAAAGCTGTAAATTAAAGCAAAATTACAAATAATTCACATTTGCAGTAAATAATTTTTATTATAATCAAGCAAAAATAAAACCCCAAAGCCAAAAACTTTGGGGTAGTAAGCAAAATTACATAGCTTCTTCAACCGGATATACGCTGATTTGGCGTTTATCGCGGCCTTTGCGTTCAAATTTAACGCGGCCTTCAACCATTGCATAAATGGTGTAATCTTTGCCCATGCCTACATTGTGGCCGGGATAGAAGCGGGTACCACGCTGACGAACGATGATGCTGCCTGCGGTAACGAGCTGGCTTTCATGTGCTTTGGTGCCGAGGCGCTGAGAGTTGGAGTCACGTCCGTTGTGGGAGCTGCCGGTACCTTTTTTATGAGCATGTAATTGAAGAATCAGTTCAAACATCGGTATTCACCTCCTGGTGTCTTTCACTTTGACATACTGCGGAAACTGCCGTTCTACACTCTGCAATGCCAGAACCATTGTTTCAAGTATTGCCTGTGTATTGCTGTCCGCCCGGTCAAGTTTTAATGTAAAGATGCCGCTTTCTTCATCAACTGTGTACTGCGGCTTAAGTTTTAAATAACGCTCCAAACCGATAAGCGGAGCCTGAGTCAGTACGGAAACCGAATTGCAGACAAGGTCGTAACCGTCCTCCTCTGCCGCTCCGGCGTGCCCTGCTACCTCATAAGAAGTAATATCTCCGTTTTTATCACGGTAAATACTGACTTTAACCATTATGCTTCAATTTTGGAGATTTCTACTTTAGTAAACGGCTGACGGTGGCCCTGGCGTTTACGGTAGTTGGATTTAGCTTTGTATTTGAAAACGAGGATTTTTTCGCCTTTGCCCTGCTCTACAACTTTAGCAGTAACTTTTGCGCCTTCAACTACAGGCTGGCCGATTTTAACATCAGCATCGTTAACTACGGTAAGAACTTCGTCAAATACTACTTCGCTGCCGGCTTCTGCATTCAGTTTTTCAACGTTCAATACATCGCCTTCAGCAACACGGTACTGTTTACCGCCGGTTTTAATAACTGCGTACATTTATTTGCACCTCCCTTATTATATACTCGCCAAATACGGTACTCCATCCGGAGTTTACGGAACCTCTCTGCGCGGTTGGGGACAGACTCAATCAGTCTATACTGGAATAATTTACCACACCGGGCGTTATTTGTCAACACCGGTGTTATCTAAAAGTGAAAAAGTTTCAAGCTGCAAACGCGGCTCTGCCGTTACGGCAAGCGTGCAGTTCAGTTCTTTTTCCCACTGGCGTATAACTTTATGGTTCAGCCATTCGGCAAGCCACGGGCTGACCATAATTAAAATGCTGCGCGGCGCACATGGCTTGGCCAGAAGCGTACGCAGGCGGCGTTTTATTTCAAGCCCTACCGTTTCCTGCGACTGCACCCTGCCGCTGCCCTGGCAGACCGGGCACGGCGCATAAAGCACTGCCGACAAGTTCTGACGGGCTTTTTTGCGGGTTATTTCCACAAGGTTAAGCACCGTCATATCCTGTACGCAGGGTTTCATTTTATCGGCGCGCAGCGCCTGCTGCAAACGTTCCATTATTTCTTCGCGGTATTCTTTTTTATCCATGTCGATAAAATCCGCCACAATAATGCCGCCAATATCGCGCAGGCGCAGCTGGCGTGCTATTTCGTCCGCAGCCTCGCGGTTAATCTGCATTACGGTTTCAGCCAGGTTTTCGCGCCCGCTGAAATGCCCGCTGTTAACATCTATAACGGTCATAGCTTCCGTATAATCTATAACAAGGTAGCCGCCGCTCGGCAAATCAATGCGCCTGTCGCTGATGGAAGCAATATCGTCGCTTAAACGGTAGTACGAAAAAATATCGGTCTGCTTGTCGTGAAGCAGCAGTTTGCAGTTTCTGCTTTCGGCAATATTCTGCAAAAGCTCCTGCAAACGCCCGTAAACAGCCGGGCTGTCCACAACAACCTCATCAATACAGGCATTAAGATAGTCGCGCACAATGCGTACGGAAATATCAAGTTCGCGGTGCAGCACCTGCGGTGAACGTGCGAGCTTGGCACGCGCCTGTATAATCTGCCAGTCTGCCATAAGCTGTTGCAAATCAGCACGCAAAACTTCTTCCGGCATACCGGCAGCATTAGTGCGCATAACCGCGCCTGCCGCCCCGTTTGTAACTTCGTCGGCAATTTTCTTCAGGCGGCTGCGTTCGGCGCTGTCCGTAATTTTACGCGAAATACCGGTATAATTTGCTTCCGGCAGCAGTGCCGCATACCTGCCGGCAAGCGATATATCAAGCGTTGCCGTAGGACCTTTGCTGCCGCGGGCGTCTTTTGTTATTTCAACCAGCACACGCTGCCCTTCGGTAATGCCTGTTTTGTCGCCTAAATACAAAAAAGCGTTCTTATCAAGACCAATATCTATAAAAGCAGCCTGTATGCCGCGTACAACATTGCACACGCGCCCCAGAAAGATGCTGCCGACAAGCTGCGCACTGTTATTGCGCTCAACAACATATTCCATTAAACGGCCGTTTTCCACAATGCCCATGCGGGTTTCTTCCGGGTTAACAGCCGAAATAATTATTTTAGCCGTCATCAGCACCCTCTTTCTTTAATCTTTGCGCCGTTAATGCGTTCCGCGCACCACATCAATACCGGCAGCAGTAAATTTATCTTCCAGTTCTTTAATTACCGGGCAGATTACACGGTTGCCGTTTTCATCTTTCGGCATGGTGCAGTTGCTTAAATGCAATGCATCCGGCTGCATTTTTATAATGCGTTCAACTTTTTTGTTAATGCCTTCCTGGTTAGGCAGTTTATTTTCGCCGCAGCCGTTGCAGGTAAAAACGGCTGCAGCCTGCAAAGTTTCATCGCCATAACGTTCAAACGCGCCTGTTTTTTCGTTTAACGCACGAAGGCAGCCGCTGCCCGTGCAGGATGCGCTTACACGCAGGCAGCGCAGTACAGCAATTTTCTTCATTAAGTACTCCTCCATAAAGTTCAAATATCATTCATTTTTTTAGTTTGCAGCCGCCGTTTGATATAATCGCTGAAAAGCGCATAAAAAACGGAACACAAGGGCACGCTTATAATCATGCCCATAATGCCGCCAAGCCCTGCGCCTATCATAGCCGCAACAAGCAGCCACAGCTCCGGCAGGCCGACGGATTTGCCGACAATTCTCGGATAAAGAATATCGCCTTCAATACGCTGCAGTACAAGGAAAAAGATAATAAAAACAATAACTTTTTCCGGCTGCGATATTACTATAAATATGCAGCCTATAACTGCACTGGTTATGGAGCCGATATACGGCACAACCGCAAGGCACGCAACCAGTGCGGAAATAACAAAAGCATAAGGTATGCTTAAAATTATCATACCGGCAAAACACATCAGCCCCAATAAGAAAGCCTCCAGAAGCTGCCCGCCGATAAACCCGGAACAAATCCTTTTGGCAAGCGATGCCGCCGCAATAATGTATTTGGCGCGTTCAGCACTGCAAAAAGCATAAAGCGCGCGGCGTGATGATACTGCAAGCTGTTTCTTTTCCAGCAGAATATACACCGCAAACACAAAGCCCATTACAAGGTTTGCCACCACACCGGCAACCGAAGCCGTAATGCTTAAAGTCTGCGAAAGCAGAGCCGCTTTATTGGCCTGCCAGTAAGCTTCCACGGCAGCCTGCCATTCATAAATTTTGTCCTGAACGTATGCCACGTCTTCTGGCGAAAAATTCCATGACAAAAGCTGCTCCTGCAAAAAGGCATTAAAATATACAATATCCTGCGGCAGTTTATGGCTTAAAATAACAATGCTTGCATGCAGTTCCGGCAAAACGGCAAAAAGCAGTGCCGTTATTACGCCAAAAATAAGCATAAAGCCTGCAATAAGGCAAACCGGCCCTCTAAACCTGGCAGCACGCTCTTTTAACACACGCATCCATATCTGCTCAAATTTTTCTATAAACACATTTACGGTAAAAGCAATAACGCAGCCCGTAATAAGCGGCATTAAAATGCCCAGCGCACTGCCCAGCAGAGATAAGGTTATTTCATAATTCCACAAGGCCCATATAAAAATTATAACGGCAACAAGCTGCTGCCAGATGTTTTTTTGCATAATTTACTCCGTTTCATTTAATAAGCTAATTGTAACACAAAAAACGGCGTCTGCAAAATAAATAACAGTACGTGCATTAAGCCTGATTGTACAAACAGCACATTTGTGGTATAATGCAAATGTTATAGTGCGCCTGTAGCTCAGTGGATAGAGCAGCGGCCTCCGGAAACTGTGCCCGCACGAAAATACGAACTCTGCCGAGCCAGTATTTATGCGCTTCAACGGATTTTAAAAATACATTTCATGCGTTAAATCGTGCAGATTTCGTGCAGATTTTCACAAAAATATCAACAACTCACTTACATTATTAGACATATGCGCCTGTAGCTCAGTGGATAGAGCAGCGACCTCCGGAGTCGTGTGCGGAGGTTCGATTCCTCTCAGGCGCACCAGCCCACTTAATCCGAACCAATTTTTAACAGAAATTAGTTCGGATTTTTTATTTCTATCTATTTAAATCTGTATTATGATTTTAAACATAAGTTACAGAAAATTGATTTTGTTCGCATTCACGATTATAATTATTATATAATTATTTTATAGAAAAAGTAACATAAAGAGTTTTAACAGGAGATAGATTAATGAATTATTTATCAGTGTCACAAACCGCAATACGTTGGGAACTTTCTACACGGCGTATACAAATTTTATGCAATCAAAACCGTATACCAGGTGCTGTTAAAATTGGAAATCAATGGGCAATCCCATCTAACGAAACTAAGCCAGCAGACGCCAGAATTAAAAGTGGAAAATATATCAAAGATCGATAAACACTAAAACTGTCTATATCGGTTATCAGCTAAACTACGTAGATATAAAATACATTTCTAATGAAATTAATAAAATATATTATACAAAAGGAGAACCTACTCTATGCCCACATTAGAATGGATAGGAAAAAATAAAGTTATCAACCATCATCAAGAAGTACCTTATAAGGTGTTGGAACGCAAATACAGCTTTGATGAAAATGGTCAACATGAAGAAGATAACGGAAGTGAAAATATGATTATCCATGGCGACAATTTGGAAGCATTAAAGGCTCTACTTCCACGCTATGAAGGCAAAATAAAATGTATCTATATCGATCCGCCTTACAATACTGGTAATGAAAAATGGATATATAATGACAATGTAAATGACCCAAAAATCCAAAAATGGCTGGGTGAAATTGTAGGAAAAGACGGCGAAGATCTCACTTGTCATGACAAGTGGTTGTGTATGATATATCCCCGATTAAAATTACTACAAAAACTATTAGCAAATGATGGTGTTATCTTTATTAGTATTAGCGACAATGAACATTCTCATTTACGCATAATATGTGATGATATTTTTGGTTCAACAAATTTTATTGCTAATTTTGTATGGAAAAGTAGAGCTAAACCATCTAACACTGGATCGGCAAAATTAAAGCCGCAAAATGATGCAGAATATATTCTATGTTATGGCAAAAGCCAAAATCCCCTTTTTCAATTAGTTTGTTCTGGGCAGGAACGTAGCTACCCTCATCATGATTATGATGGTGATTACAGGCTTCAAACGATACTGAAATCGAATCGTGGCGAAAGCAGGAGGGAAACTATGACATTTGAATTAAATGGATACACACCTCCTCCGACAAAACGCTGGCAAGCTGGCGAAGATAAAATAAAGGATCTGTATTCTCGTAACAGAATCAGCTTTGAAACAGGCGAACCTATGCTTAAGTGTTATAAACACGAAGAAACTGAAGAACTTTCGCCATTCTATTGCTTTATAGAAAAAGAAGTTAGCAGTACAGCCGAAAATGGTAAAAAAATGTTAAATACCATCTTAGGCAATCAGCATGGATTCGATACGGTAAAACCAATTGAAATTTTAACTTATTTGCTAAAACATGTTTGTGATAAAAATTCCATTGTGCTCGATTCCTTTGCTGGCTCTGGAACTACAGCCCATGCTATTCTTAATCTAAACAAAGCTGATAATGGCAATCGCAAATTTATCCTTATCGAAATGATGGACTACTCAGAATCAATTACTGCAAATAGATTAAAACGGGTTATCTCTGGTTTTAATACAGATTTAGAAGAAGTTCTTTATGATAAAGAAATTACTTTAGATAACCTTGCCAACGGTATAGACATGATAAACGAAGCAAAAGAAATTGTTTCATTAGCTAAAAATAAATATTCATCGGTAAAAAATCCTAAAATTAAAAATGGGCATCTTATTGTTACTGCCGTTATTAAAGCAGCAGACCAAATTGCCGGTACTGGTGGCAACTTCAGTTATTATGAATTAGGTGAACCACTATTAATTGGTGATTGTCTTAACGAAGCTGTTCCTACTGAAAAAATCCGTGAATATATTTGGTTTATGGAAACTAAAACTCCATTTACCCCTCCAACAGGTGATAACCAATATTACCTTGGGCAACACAATGACACCGGCTATTATTTCTACTACGAACCACAAAAAATAACTGTATTGGACTATTCATTCCTTGCAACTGTTAATGAAAAAGCAAATTATACCGTTATTTATGCTGACCGTTGCTCTATTGGGGAAGATAAGTTAATGCAGATGAGCATTACATTTAAGAAAATCCCTCGCGACATCAGTAAATTATAATAAACATCATTACAAATCGGAGGAAGAAAACAATGCCTACATTGGACTGGATTGGTAAAAATAAAGTCATTAATCATCATCTGTCTGTCCCCTTCCGAATGTTAAAACGCAAATACAGCTTTGATGAAAATGGGCAACATGAAGAAGATAATAGCAGCGAAAATATGATAATTAAAGGTGATAATTTAGAAGCATTAAAAGCCCTGCTTCCACGCTATGAAGGACAAATAAAGTGTATCTATATTGACCCACCATACAATACAGGTAATGAAGATTGGAGTTACAATGATAATGTAAATGACCCTAAAATAAAACAATGGTTAGGAAAAGTAGTTGGAAAAGAGGGTGAAGATCTATCCCGACACGATAAATGGTTATGCATGATGTATCCGCGTTTAAAATTACTACGAAAATTGCTCGCACCAGATGGAGTATTTTTTGTTTCTATAGGTGACGATGAACTTACTAATTTATTATATTTAGTTAATGAAATTTTTGGCAAAATAAATGCTATTTTTGTGTGGAAATCGCGTTCTAAACCTACAAACGCGGGAAATGCAAAATACCGCCCTCAAAAAGTAGCAGAATATGTAATCATGTTTACTCAAGATGAAAATAGGATATTTAATGTAGGTCAAAGAGATGACGACTATTCTTACCCCTATGCTGATGAAAAAGGTAGTTACCGCACATCTACCATACTCACATCAAATCTTGGCAGTTATAAAAGAGAAACTATGCGATTCGAAATTGCTGGTTATACGCCACCAGCCGATAAGCGTTGGAAAGCCGGTTATACCACAATCAAAAGCTTACTTGATAATAATAGGCTTTTATTTACAAAAGACGGTACACCAATGGAAAAAATATACGATTATGATAACGAAAGTGTTTTAACCCCACTTTATACATTGATAGACCCTAAGATCAGCGGTAGCGCTGAAAGCGGAAAAAGCACATTAAATAAAATAATCGGAATGGGGCATGGATTTGATACAGTTAAACCTAATGGATTAATAGAATATCTAATCGGAATTTGCACTAGTAAAAATGATATTATTCTAGATTCATTTGCCGGAACAGGCACCACAGCGCATGCTGTATTAAATATGAATAAAGCGGATGGTGGAAATCGTAAATTTATTCTTGTAGAAATGATGGATTACGCTGAGTCTATTACAGCTAATAGAATTAAAGAAGTTATTATTGGTTATAAAGCAGATCAAGAAAATATTCTCTATGATAAGGAAATTACTATTGACAACATTGTCAATGGTATTGATATGCTTAACGAAGCAAAAAAAATTGCTTCAGCTGCAAAAGAAAAATATACTTCTGTTCGAAAGCCCAAGATTGAAAATGGTCATTTAATAGTTACTGCTATTACCAAAGCAGCAGACCAAATTGCCGGTACTGGTGGCAATTTCAGTTATTATGAATTAGGTGAACCACTATTAATTGGTGATTGTCTTAACGAAGCTGTTCCTACTGAAAAAATCCGTGAATATATTTGGTTTATGGAAACTAAAACTCCTTTTACCCTTCCAACAGGCGATAACCAATATTACCTTGGACACCACAATGACACTGGCTATTATTTCTATTATGAACCGCGACAGATTACGGTACTAAATTACAATTTTCTTTCAACCATTAAAGAAAAAACTTCAGAAACTGTAATTTACGCCGATCGTTGCTCTATTGGGGAAGATAAGTTAATGCATATGGGCATTACATTTAAGAAGATTCCTCGCGACATCAGTAAACTATAAGGAGGCTCTAGACAATGGAAATGAAGTCATATCAGAAAATTGTAATTTCTGATTTAAACCGTTATTTGGAACTATTAAATGAAACCAAAAGTTATATAGAAGCATTTCGTCTGTTTTGGAAAGAAAAAAGTGCACCGTCTTTAGGGCATTATAAAGATATTTTACCCGGTGTACCTAACCTTTGCTTTAAAGTACCAACAGGTGGAGGCAAAACCTTTATTGCCTGTAATGCCATTCGTTCCGTTTTTGCGGCACTTCCTGTTAGTAAAGCAAAAGCTGTGGTCTGGCTCGTTCCATCTGACGCAATTTTAACTCAAACTGTACGTGCTCTCAAGAATCCTGATCATCCATACCGGCAAAAAATTGATGTAGATTTTGGTGGGCGTGTAGAGGTCTACACAAAACAAGAATTATTAAACGGTCAGAACTTTAATCCAACTACTGTTACTGAACAACTTTCTATTATGGTTCTATCCTATGATTCATTCCGTAGACGTAGCAGCAGGGACAGGGAAGCTTTAAAAGCTTATCAGGAAAACAGCAATTTAGCTGAATTCGCAAAAGTTTTAGGTAAACCAGAATACCCTATTGAAAGAGCAGATGAAACAGCTTTGTTTCAAATTATCAATCAGCTTAATCCTTTAGTAATTGTGGACGAAAGCCACCATGCACGATCCGAACTAAGCCTTGAAATGTTAATAAATTTTAATCCTTGTTTCGTATTAGATTTAACCGCCACACCAAAAAGTGAAAGTAACATCATCTCTTATGTAGACGCAGTACAATTAAAAGCCGAGCATATGGTAAAATTGCCGGTTATTGTATATAACCGTGATAATCAGAATGAAGTATTAATTGACGCAATTGATTTGCGAAATAGGCTAGAAGAAATTTCAATTAAAGCGCAAAAAGTAAGCAAAAAATATATACGTCCTATCGTATTATTTCAAGCGCAGCCGAAAAACAATGATGATGCAACTACTTTCGAAAAGCTGAAAGAGCGGCTTATAGCTGCTGACATCCCCGCAGAGCAAATCGCTATCCGTACTGCTGATGTAAACGAATTAAAAAATATAAACTTGCTTTCTCCTGAATGCGAAATAAGATATATCATTACGGTAAATGCTCTAAAAGAAGGTTGGGACTGCCCGTTTGCTTATATTCTAGCTTCTCTTGCTAACAAAACAAGTACCGTAGATGTTGAACAAATTTTAGGGAGAGTTCTTCGCCTACCTCATACCTCACAACATCCTGACCCAGGGCTTAATATGTCTTATGTACTTACTTCATCAAATAATTTTAATGAAACAATACAGCATATCATAAAAGGGCTAAATGATGCCGGTTTCAGCGATAAAGACTATCGCCTTTCCACACCTACTGCTTTATCTACTCAAACTCCTATCCAAGAGCAGTCAGAAATTCCCGGTTTTGCAGAAACTTCGACAGATGAAGCTGACGATTTTGCAGATATCGATAGCCAAGCGATAAAAAATGAACTGGAACGCAGACGAGATCCTAAACAAAACTCAGAAACCATTCCGAAAGTTGAGAGCATGTTAGAAGCTGCAAAAAAAGCAGGTAATGAATATGATGAAGCGTTGACAAACACCAGTAACGATTCCTTTGCAAATAATATGCCGTGGGAGGTGCGAGATAAAGTGAATACATTCCGTGTCAATCCCCAATTTGAAGACGATATAAAAAAATTAAAAATTCCACAGTTTTTCCTAAAAATAGATGATACTTTATTTACTACCGGAGATACTGTGTTACTTGCAAAAGAACAACTTGCAGAAGACTTTACGTTGAAGGGCAAAGCTTACAATATTGACTTTACAACAGCAGATGATGAAATTGCCCAAATTGATATACGTGAAGGTCAAGGCGGTTTACCCAAAGTATTTAAAATGAGCAGTGCTGACCAGCGTTATTTTAAGGAATATTTTAACAATCTACCACCTGAAGGGCGTAAACGCCAATGCACTGAAATTATCTACAATCAGCTTAACAAGTTCAACATCATAGACGCAGGCGAACTACGTGATTACATAAATAAAATTATCGACGATATGGACAAAAACCAACTTTCTGCACTGGAGAAAGCTCCCCTCAGCTATGCTAACAAAATAAAAACTAAAATCGACAATCTTCTGACACAGCACTACAAAGAAACATTTAAAAAATGGCTTGATATAGAGAGGATCATTTGTAAGCCTTCTTTTTGCTTACCTACTTCAATTCACCCAACAATAAGTACAAATACAATCGGAGGTTCTCTTTATGAGGCCGAAGAAGAAATGAATCAACTTGAGCGTGATTTAGTAATGGAACTCACAGCCCTTCCTAATGTACGCTGGTGGCATAGAAATATTGCCAAACGTGGCTTCTGTATCAATGGCTTTATCAAGCATTATCCTGATATTATGATAATGACACAAAAAGGAAAAATCATATTAGCTGAAACTAAAGGCGACCACTTACAAAATGATGATAGCAGGGATAAAATTGAATTAGGTAAAGAATGGGCAAGCCAAGCTGGCAATCAGTTCCGTTATTATATGGTATTCAGGGATAATGATAATGTACTTCCCGGTGCAATTTGCATGAGCAACTTTATAGCAATTATCAAAGAGCTATAATAATCCCCAAAACGATATAATCACTTACCACAAAAAAATTAGCCAATCTCTGCTTTTTGCAAAGATTGGCTTTTTTTATTTATTTCCACCTAAGTTTTTAAAAACTCCCGACATAGTTTCCGCACCTCTGCGCCTACTTTCTTCAAGGCTGTGTAAATATATACTGGTAGTAGCAATATCGGTATGCCCCATCATTGCCTTTACTGTAGTTAAGGGTACATTATTTGCTAAAGCATATGAAGCAGCCATATGCCTGAACGAATGGACGCAAACTTTCGATATATCGTTATGCTCTAAAAACGCTACAAGCCAATGATAAAATCCGCTTGGATGAGCTATACCGGCTTCTTTTGAACGAATATCACGTTTTAAGAATACATAATTACCAGGATTAGTTATACCATATTTATGCAGCCACTTCTCCTGATATTCTTTATGCTTTTTAAATAACTCTACCAAGCGATCATCAATGTAAACCGCTCTTTTTGATTCATCTGTCTTGGTATCTTTCAGTTTCACTGTCCCGCCCTTTTCAACATAACTTGATTTCTTTACATCAATCGTTCGATTCTCAAAATCAATTTTGTGCCACCTCAAAGCAAATATCTCGCCACGTCTAATACCTGTAAATAAATCAAGATAACTTAGTAATTTATATTTAACGTTCGTTGCATTATCCGGCAAAGCAAATAAAACACGTAAAAATTTTCCCAATTCATTCTCCTGAAGTATTGGTCTTTTTGCATGTATAGCTTTTGGTTTATCCTCTTTAGGTATTAAGTTACACGGGTTTACAGCAAGGTATTTCCATTCTACAGCTTTATTAAGCATAGCCCGCAATACTCTGTAAGTTAGATGAATAGTACCCTTGCTGAGTTTTCCACTTTTACCGTCACGGCGTTGCCCATCTTTTCCCAAATCTTCAAAAAAGGTAATGATATGCTCTGCCTTGATTTTCGCTAAATACATACTTCCAAAATATGGCAGCAACCTGCCATCAATGGCTACCCTATCACCATTAGCAGTAGTTGGGCTCAGCGTATTGCCATACCTATCCCACCAAACCTTCACGAACTCCTCAAAACGGATTTTCATTTTAGCAGGTACAGGCTGCTTTTTAGCTTCAAAATAAAATAGCTGCAACTGCCTGTCGGCATCTCTTTCCGATGTTGCCATAACAGTTTTGCTCAAACGGACAGCTTTACCCTTAACGTCATAACCATTGCTAACAAAAAGCCGCCATTTGCCATTGCCTAAGTTAACTTTGCTGCCAGGCATAAATTTCACCTCCTAAAAATTAAAAGGCAGGCTGCTTTGTAACAGCCTGCCCTCATACCTTTACAGTCCCAGCTGTTTGTTTTTCCAGCGCTCAACAACCTGACGAGAGAAAATATAACGTTTCCCAGCTTTCATTGCAGGTAATTTTTTCTCCCGAATCATGTTAAGCAGTACCCTGTAAGTAAGCTTACCGTCAAACATGTCAAGAACTTCTTCGGCATAAATAACGTCATTAGTCATTGCAATACCCCCTTCATATGTATAATATATTTTTAAAAGCAATTATTTTTGCAGAGGTTGATAGCAACCTCTGCACTTTTTTACCACCAATAATTATTTCCGCCTTCACGATTTCTGCGGTTATCAATAGCAAAGCCGTAGTTAACTACAGCAGAAACATTTTCTTTTTTCTTAAAATTTTCTTTGGGCAAAATATTGCGCAGTAAACGTCCAAATGCATTATCAGGTATACTGCTCACATCAATGCCCTCCTCTTCAAGGCGTTTTTTAATTTCGTCCAAGCGAATAAATTCGCCGGTGCGCTCAATTAAGTTGTTGCTGCACCACTGCTTTACCGCCTTAGTAACACTAAAGCTTCCGTTATATGCCGTTTCCAAAGCTGCTCTGTTAATAGGCGCACCAGCATAAATATCTGCCGCAGCTCGCACTGCTTTAGAAGCTATCGCATCTAAATCGGCGCGCAGCATTTCCGTCAGATTTGGATTCCTCTCCTCAACAGGTATAGTGGAGCCGGTATTAATCAACCACACTCGTCGTTCGAACGCACCACTTCGATCATCTACTTCTGGCAAAAAATTACCAGCGAACATTAAAAACGCCGTTACCTTTGCATTAAAATGCTGCACATATTTTTGTTGCAGCAGAACTTTATCTGCTCCGACTATCTTCTTGAATTTAGCCAGTGCCTTTTTGCCCATTTGACCTTCCTCCAAATCTCCACATAAGGACACATGTGCACCAGCAAGATTACCGGCACCGAATCGATCTCCGAGATCCTCAAGAGACAGATAAGTACAAGCAACATCGGGCAATAATGCATCAAAAAGGCGTAAAAATTCACTTTTTCCAGAACCTGCTGGCCCAATTAAAAAGCCGCTAAGTTGTAATCGTCGGATATTGCTCAAAGCAAGCCCAAGCATTTGAAAAAGTGCTTTTTTGCCAAAAGCATCTTTTCCCAAGTGTTCAAAAAAGAATTTTGTAGAAGAAGATAATTTGCCTTCAATGTAATTTGCGTTTATGCAAAATTTACAACCATATGCAGAAGAATGTGGTAAAAGCATTTTATTTTTTAGATCGTAAACGCCGTTTTTAAAGCAAACATAACGCTCGCAATCAATAGTATCAAGGTCAATAGTAACCGAGTCGTCCAATAATAACTTCTTGTAAACACCTTCAACAATATTCTTTTTTAGAGCATAACTGCTAATTTTTTCCGGTAGTATATTAACGAGAAAGTATTGAAACGTGTTTTTAAAGTTGCCTTTTTCGTTAAGCAAACGATATGCACCAGTCACTACATCATAAACATAAAGCCCTAAATCGTCACGTCCAAAAATTACATCTGTTGCCATAAGTTCTTTAATTACAAACGAAACTTGCAATAAAGTTTTGTCCTGAGCATCTACGATCAACGATCGAGGCTTACCAGCTTCAAAAGAAACATTCTCCAATACTTCTTCCTCAGTTTCAGGAATTTCATAAATTTCTGCGCTTGCTTCACAAGCTTCTGGCATTACAATTCCGTCAACAGAGTCATCATCGCCAAAATCCGTGAATTTTTCAATGCTGCCATCTTCAATTTCACGAATAAAGTTATTTCCCGACATTTGCAACACCGCCCTTCATTAACAGATGAATGTCCGAAAATGTAGTTGCTGCGAAAAAACCTACCGTTGATAACAGATTTTCAAGTTCCCATGCGCTTTTGTGCGTGTATGTAGTACAAATCTGGTGAACAGCCTTTCCATCACTGCGTTCAATAACAGTGGCAGAAATTGCCGCCTTTTTCCTACCAATAACTGCTAAAAGATAAGCAGGTTCCACGGCTTTGTTCTCTCCAATAAAGTAACCTTCAACGCTATCCTGCTCAGCAGAAGTCGCAAAAAGTGCTGCCGTAAATTTTCCTGGTGCTCCAGCCTTCGCCAAGAATTTTACATTAATAAGCCGCCAGCTAGCAAACTCGCCATCTCCATGGGCTATCACTATGCCTGCCTGTGGATCATATGCAAAGTGCGCCACACTTTTGCCTTTTTTTAAGTAAACCATCCATGGTACTTCAGCAGTTGTTTCCAACCCCGCATTTTTCAACGCTACTACAGCTGCGACTTCAGCATTCGTTAATTTCTGCATAATAATTCCTCCTTAAATTCAAGCGCTTGGTTTTCCAAGCTTCTTTTTTCTTAATTATAATACAGCTTTTTGCTTGAAACCTTCACAAAAGTAGGAAATATTAATTTTGAAATTAGCATTTATATGTTTTTGCTTGTTTTTAGTTTAGGTTTATTGTAGAATAAACACAAGATACTTGTGAAAGAGGGAACAAAATCATGAATACAAAAATTGGTACATTTATGCGGGACTTATGCAATTATCAGCCCAATAATAATATTTTTACAGTATTGCCAATGGAACAATTAAAATTTCAGTATCTTAGTAATATTGCCAATTTACTGCCATTTGTATTAGAGAGTTTTAATCTTAACGTTTCTGATATAAATACCATTCATGATATTTATCATTGGAAATCAGACTTATGTTATGCTACAGGTAAATATTTAGTAGAACTAGGCCCTTTACCATTAAGTAAAGTGCCTAATGATATTCAAAAATTAGTTAGTTTACCGGAAAATGCAGAAAATAAAATTAGAAATTTTTTGCGCAAACAAAATATACGTCCATGGGCAGAAATTGAAAAAGAAATAAAAGGAAGCAAAAACTGGTTAAGCGTCAAAGATAAGTTGCAAACAGCACTGCTCTTAGATTTTATTTATGAATTAATAGCCTCTAATAAAAACAAAAAGCTTTTTGGTAAAATATCTACGCTTGACATTCTTAATTTACTTAAAGAAACAGTCCCCGACATTAACTTCATACCTAAATTATCACCATACAATAATTATTTTGATTGCAGCAAATATTCTGACCCTTATCGTTATTATTACAACTTACAAAAAGAAACTGATAAAGATGGTAATAAAACTGAAAAAATAAATGTAACAGATGATAATTTAAGGTTATATCCTCTTACTAAGGACTCAGTTACTAGAACAGAAATACTACTTAACTATTACTATCAATTGGCAGAACCTTATTTAAATAAAAATCATAAACTTCACAAATATTACGCAGAACAAGCCCAATATACAAAAAGTTCTCAAGCTAAAGAGTTTCTAAAAAATACAATAAATACTGAATATGCACTTCTTTACCAACAACTTCCATATTTATATACAGCCAACTGGTTAAATGAAATCGAACCAACAAGCTCTAACTTCTTAGCATCATTTTGGTCTATAGAAATTATAGATGACAATAATGCCGCGAAAGTTACAAGTAAATTAAAAGACTTTAGCCTTACAAAGGATATTACTACTAATATCAATCCCTCATATGTTTATAAAGCTAACAATAAAAATTTCTCATATACGAAAAAATGTATATATCAGTTGTATTATTTCGCATACCTTTCACAAACAATTACCGATATGCGAAATACTTTCGAGTCCTATTATAATGATATGAATCAACGTAAAAATATTACTATGAACATAAGCAGAAATATTATTTTTAATATTTTTCGCTTTGGCTATCTGTTAAGGCATTCTATTTTTTTTAGAGCCAAACATTCAGAACTTTTAGCCAAATTAGGTTTTGACAGAGAACAAATTTCTATTGAAGCGCCAGCAATATCTACACCATCATATTTTTCATCTACATTTTTAAACTTATTAAGTCAACAACATTCCCCAAATTCAGATATAGAGCTATTAAAAAACGAATCAGAGAAATATACTCACTTAATTACTGAACCTGTTAAGAAATTCTCAGAATATAATAACGACATAATATTGGAAGCACTTAATAAAGCATTATCTACAATCTATTCCATTGACTCTTATAAACCCAAAAACAGTACAGCCCTAATAGATATAATTCAAGAAGATTTAATTTCATTTTTATATATTGATACTACAACTAAAGAATGGAAAAAACTTAACGAACTCTTAACTGACTATTACAAAGCAAATGAGCCTAAAAAATGATTTTTTAATTCTGATTTTCCAGTTTTCCAACAAAAATTAAAAACTTTATTCTATTACGCGTCCTAAAGTTTACTAATTATTTTTAAAATTAACCAGAAAACTGGAAATCTAGAAAAATAAAAGGTTACTGTTTATTTTATTATTACAGTAACCTTTTATTTCTGAATATATACTATTTTACTCATACATATTTTCTTCTAACCGCTCTACAGCCTATATAAGTAATCTTCTATAATAAATAATAACGTAAAATACATTAAAATAACCTAATTAGGAGGATTTTAATGTATGATACACACGGTTAATCTTTATTGTACTTTTATATCTTTAGAAATTTACAACTACTGTTTTGGCAAGCTGAAAAATTACGTTAACTCCCTGCGATACAATTTATATCCAAAGAAAAGTAATAATAACCATTACCGCTGCTATAAAACAAACTGCTTTAACAACATAGGTATTTCGTCCATTAATCTTTGCCGATATTTTGGCTGTAAAACCGGCAGCTATGTCGAGTTAGTAGTTAACTGTCCCAAAGTGATTTACAATGCTGACGAAACAAAATTAGTTAATGTTACTGATTATAATATATTAGAAGAAAAATTTAATCGCATAATCCAGCACTTAAACAGCGAAGTTTTTAGCACAAATATTTTACCAAATCTTAATAGTTGGCATGTACGCCGTATTGATTATGCCGTTGATATTGTGACACCATTTGTAAATGAATACACTGCAATCTTCAATAAAGGTTACATACCAAAAGGTTTTTCTTTAAAAGAATATTACAATACGTCTTTTCATATTAAATCTGATGCCTGTAACTATAACTTCTATAACAAAACTGAAGAACTGGCAACAAAACACAATACTCATATTAGCAGCAACATTTTGCGTTTAGAAGTTCAGTGTAAAGCAGATAAAATACGTAAATTGATAAACGATTATTACCTATCCAATAATAGTCTCTTATCTTTATGGAATCAAACCATAGCCAAAAATGTTATTGCTGAAGCTGTAAAGCGTGTTATAGGAACTTATGATTTCTTTCCAGTAAATACTTTAAGAGAAAAAATTTACGATTCTGACTTACCAAAAGCATATAAACATTATGCCTGGCAATTAACAAAATTACTGAACAGTGATATTTTCAATCTAAGCGAACTATACCAAATAATAGAAACTTCTGAAGAATATAAAAAAGATTTATTGAAAGAAATATTACATCTATATCAAAAACGTTTGACAGAAAAACGCTTCAATAAAACAAAAGCTGCTATAAAGGGCCTCAATTATAGTTACGCTAAAAGTTATCTTAACAAAATTAACCTTAGTCCAATAGCAATACCACAAAATTGCCAGGCAGAGTATTTGCCAAATCCTCTAAAACTTATTCAATAAAATTAAGCCTGCCCTTACGCTAATCATCCGTAAAAGCAGGCTACGTAATTTAATTTTATTTTTCCATAAAATCTTACCACCAAAATAATAACGGTATAAGCACAAGGTTGATATTACTTAGCAGTGCATATAACAGCCACAACAATAAACCGAATAACGCCGTTATCAATAAAGCTGCAAACCAATGAGTTTGCAAAAAGCTGACGATCGCGGCGATAAACATTGCACCAATAAAAAGCATTTCCAATTTACTCATATCCTCATCCCCTTTAAAAAGTTATACCTTTTAAATACATTAGCTTAAATAACGCACAAAATATCAATTTTAAACAAACTATAATCACTAAATCTTCTATACCGAAATTCAATTTAAACACCTATTAATCTAATAACACTTTTGTCAACTAGGAATTATCCGACAGGCTACACATACCAAGTAACAAGACATAAACAATAATTATCAACACTACCACTGCCTGTAAACGATAATTCCAGCAAAAGTGCTTAATAACAGATACGCTAAAACAGTACTAACATCAGCAGCTAACGAGTAGTAAAGCATGTTACCACTTTTTCCATTTTGCGGATTTTTTCATGCGCAATACAAAAAGTATCATCATAACCTTTTGCTTTCTGCTTAACTCTTTAGATTTTAAAATAAATTTTATAAAGCTTTGCTTGCTGATATATTTAGGCCATGTAGGTTTGTAAAAGTTTAACATAACCATTCCCCTTTTATTACACTATAGAAAATGGGATAGCCAGTTTTAGGCTGTCCCATTTTCTACATTAAACATTTTCTACTTTTTGTCCATACATCTAAATTTTTTGCTATGCAATCATAAAGTCAATATCAGCAGCTGCTTTTAAAAACTTACGCGCCAATCTTTACCCTTATTTTTTAACAACACTGTTAACATCTCGTCAGAATAACCTGCTTTTCCACAACCATCATCGTGTTCTGCAATCACATCATCATAAAACTCTTTTGCCAAAAGCCCACCAATAAAACTGCCTGCTGCCCATGCAATCGGAAATGCCATAATAAACAACCTCTCTTTCAAATACTAAAATATGTAGATTAAACAATCACTAAAGAAAGCTTTTGCATCATTCCTTATATATAGTATAAAAAACGAGATAGCCATAGACTGACTATCTCATGGAAATAATATATATTTATAATTTTATTAATATATCAATAATGAGTATATTCACGATTGATACGAACTTCACGAAGTTTACCTTCACCATTGAATATGAAGTTCCACATATCAGAGTTAGGAGAATATACTGTTACTGTATAATCAGATTTCTCAAAATAATATCCTTCATTAGTTAAGAAAGATTCCACCACAGATCTTTCAGAGCCTATTCGAATATTACCAGTGAAAATTACATCAGTAGCATTGGGTCTGATATGTACCCAATAAGGATCTTCTCTTAAACCAAAATGTGTTTGGACTTCTACTAGTCCATCATCATAACGAACATTAGGTTCTCCACTAGCAACGAAAGAATTTTTTGGAGATACTAACATCTGTTTTACATTACTATCCATATTCTTACCGGAATATGTTAAAGGATCAAGATCTTTATTAGCATATTGGGTATAAAGAATATTGAATATATTCTGAACCTTTTTCATGGTATCATCATAGCCAGAATCGGTATAAGGATCAGGATATTCAAAGAGAAGATCATCATAGTATTTAAACATTCCACGAGTACTGTCATCTACTACGAATACACGAGGAACCTCATAATTAAAACCATTAACAGTATTAATCTTCATGGTATCATCCAGTATAATACCATCAACGTAATATACACCCATTCGATTAAAATAATTATTAGGATTATTTACAAAGGTACAAATAGGTTGTGCTGATGGATTCGGTACCGGTTCTCCAAAGAAATATTCATATTGAGCACCAATGAAATCATCACTACCATTTAATTTACCAGGTACATAAGCACTAACGATTTGAGTAAAATTCCTTTTCTTAATAATTTCATCTTTCAAATTAGTTGGTGCCTGGATATTTGTTTTAATTTCAGCACGTTTTTCTATACCAAAATCATATCGTAATGCTAAATTACCGATAGCATTTACAGGTGCTAATTCAGGATATTTATCAAGATTAAATTGCATTTCTTTATAGTCAAGAATATTTCTTTGACCAGAAGCAACTTTATCCATGATAAGTTTAGCAAATTCATATCCTGCTTTATTACGTTCTATTTTGTCTCCATCAAGATCATCTAAATAATTCATGATTCTAGTACTGGAAATAGATACAGAACCGGTATCGTATTCTTCAAAATATTCTTTAGGCGTACCATTTCCAGCTAAGAAGCAGGAATAAATTATATAGCAGAAGATAAATAAAGCAATGATCTTCTTCCAAGGTTTTCCTTCTTTCTTGGTAGTGTTCTTAACTTCTTCTGAAGTTAAATTTTGATCCGCTTGAGTATTAGATACAGAATTATCCCAGCCGATTTCTTGCCCACAATTGTGACATGGATTTTCACCATACTCAATCAATTGATTACAATGTGGGCATGTGTACATTTGTTTACCTTCCATAATATTCATCTTCCTTTCTCAATTATACTTAATAATTCAATGCCAGTTGTAAATTAAATTCCAACATTGAATATTGGGCTTAAATAATATTGAACCATTTAACAGCTTTATCAGTTCTTTTCTGAATAAATTTGGAAGAACACTTCTCAAAACTAGCAGCACTCTATTCAATATTAGTGAAATTCATTTGATCAAGCATTAACATTATAACTTTCAGCTTCTTTAAGCATGAAACTCAGCAGTTGAACTTAACTACTTCCTGCGCTTTATACAGTGCTTTGCTTTCGCCAAGCTGCGCGTATATTGACATTAAACGGTCTTTAGCTATTTTTAATTATCTGATGTAGTTTGCATAATGTTACCCCTAAAACAAGTAGTTTTGTATATTTTTATCATACAAAACTACTTGTCCTTACCTATTGGCTATGTGCATAAATTTATTTCAATATCTCCCTGTAATCTATATCCATAGCTTTAGCTATAAGCATTATATATTCCAGATTAAATTCCCCTTTTCCGCGTTCCATGCGGGATATAGCAGTCTTTGGTACTGATGACCGCAAAGAAAGCTGACCTTGTGTAAAACGGTTCAGTTTGCGGTAATACATTATTTTAGCGCCTATCCTTTTATGTTCATTTAAAATTGTTTCCTGTAAAGTCATTTTAATCACCCTTAGCCGCAGTTAAACGCAAGAGTTAAATCTATAAAAATTAAAATCAAGCAAATAAACGTAACCGTTAGATATTTTCGGTATTGCTCAGAAGCTGGTTTACATCTATATTCAAGGCATCGGCAATTAAAAGCAGGGTTTCTAACGAGTAACTTTTGCCTTTATTGCCGCGTTCTATCTGCCCTAAATACGTTCTGGTAATACCTACTTTACCTGCAAGGTATTCTTGAGTATAGCCGCGCAATTTGCGGTAATATGCTATTTTTAAGCCTATCATTTTATAGCGCATTGCAAACATGGCTTACTCAACCTCCCTTTATTATATTTTCTCACATTTTAAATTTTGGCAGGTTGGTTTATAGTTATCATTTATGCGTCTATAGTTTTCTTTTAAATTTTAATGCCGATTATTTAGAAAATCCCACATGGCATTTTGCCATGTGGGATAGTTTTTTACTTTTTGATAATGATTTTCAAAATTTCATAAAGAATTTCTATTAATTTTTCTTTATCCATAATTACCTCCTACGCTGCTCTATTTGCCTGCTTTTGACAATCCATACAAAGCGGATGTCCAAATTTGGCCACCGAATATTCAATTACCCTATCGCTTGTAATAACTTCTCCGCAGCCTGCACAGATTATTTCGTTGGCTGAAGCTGCCGGTTTATTTTTTACCTTTGCTTTATTAGCGACAGTTTTTTGTTTTGCGACTCCACTTTGCGGTTCAGCATAGTTATTCTCGTCAGTCTTGCTGTCTGCTTCCGGGTCATCACCTGTTGCAATGCAGAAGCTGAGCATATAGGCGTACTTCGTTGCTGCTGTCTGTGCTTTCATTACTGCCTTATCACCAGCGTCCTGACCGCTACCTATTCCGTAAATTTTTACTTCTTCTCCGCTGTCGCTGTCGATAAGTGTTATTTCTACCTTTACTGTTGCCAGATGCTCGGTATTCCCCTTAAGATTGGTAACGTCTGTAAATTCTATCAGTTCCGGCACGGCAACACAGGCTATTTTATTTTTCGTCAGCGATTCATTAACCTTTTGCAGTACATCTTCTGCCGTGGCATATTTATACTTGTGAAAGCTGTTCAATCCGTTTTTGGCCACATAAGCACATTCAGCCATAACGGCGAGTAATTTTTTAGCAATATTAGTGTTTTCCATCTTGATGTTCTCCTTTCAAGGCATAAAAATAGCAGGCAACCTTTAATGGCTGCCTGCTTCAACTAATACTTTATTATTTTATCAACCACTGATAATCCTGCCTGCAATCTACAACAAAATCTACATAAACCGTTTCATCCTTAAACTGATAAATTACAAGGAAACGCTTTGCAATAACAAGCTTGCGGTATTTATTATACGGTATAAATTCACCGTCAAGAAACGGTGCCCTTTCCGGCAATACCGAAAGCGAGCGTATTGCTTTTATTATATCCGCTTTTATGCTTTGGGCATTTTGCAAACTGTCTGCCGCAATATAAGCGATAATTTCTCCGAGTGCTTCCCTCGCCTTATCCGAAACAATTACCTTATACTGCTTCAAGTTTTCCATTTTCTATTCCTTTCAGCACGTCATCAAGATAATTTTCCAGTTCGTCAACCGTATATTCTTTATTCCCGGCCAGTCGTTCTGCTTCTACCGTAAGTAGTGTTTCCCTCAGTTTCAGCATTTTTTCGCGCCTGTTAAAGCTGTCTATATCCATAACAACCAAATCGCCTTCGCCGTTTTTTGTAAGGTAAACCGGTTCTTTGGTTTTTTTGCACAGTTCCGATATTTCGTTATAGTTCTGCCTGATAGCAGCAGACGGTTTTATAAGCATTGCGCTCACCTCTGATAGCATTATTTTAGTAATATTATACTTCTATTTTGCTATATAGACAAGTTTGCTCAATCTCAATATTCATCCGGGAATAGAACTGTCAGCCTGTCATATTCATTGCCTGTACTGCTTTCGGCAATAATCCATATTTTGCCATTTGAGGTATTATATGCCCCCAAAACCATACTAAAAGTTTTAACGGCTTCGTTATTGCTTTCGGTATCGGCTTCCGATACATCGCCCCAGTCAAGCGATTTAAAACGGCGCATTGCTTCGTAAATTTCTCTTTGAAATTTGCCGTTATTGATAGTTTCGGTTGTTATCCTCAGCGTTTGAAATCTCTGTACATTATCAAATAAACTCATAATACTTTCTCCTTTCAGGTATAAAAATAGCAGGCAGTTTTTACGCTGCCTGCTTCATACCGGCTTTTACCATTCTGCCGTAAGGACAGTTACCGGCAACTGCGCAGTAGTCTCTGCACTTTCTGTCATTCCAGCGTTCTTTAGGCGTGCAAAGCTGCGGCAGATAGCCTTTTTCAAGAGCTTCCTTTAAGCGTTTTGCTTTGGTTTCCATATAAAGCTTAATCCAACGGTCAGATATTTTGTTAATATTGATGATATATACCTGCCTCCTGATATTTCTTTCTTCTGCAATACGCAGACTGAAATCGCGGCAAAATGCCTGTATTTTCATGCTCTCAACCTTAAAACCGCGCTGCTCTAAAAGTATACGGTAGTAGTTAACCTGTATTGCCCAATCTAATATATGCCGCACACCGTCAGTACGCCATTCTTTCCTCGTCTTGGGCTGGCCTTTCTTTAAACCTGTTTTATATACTTCGCCTGTCGGCACGTCCACTTTGTAGTAGCCCAAAGCACGCATAAGTTTGTAGGAACTTGTTATTTTGTAATCGCCAAGCGTTTTATCGCTCAGGTCTATAATCTGTCCGTACAGGTCAAATTTGCCGCTTGTTACCTCATCAGCAAGGCGTTCTTCGCTTAAAATATTGCCTTCCGTATGACCTTCGTTAATGGTGTGGACGGCGCTGCCGTGCAGAGCGTAAAGCTGCTGCATGGGGTCAACGGCATAATCAGTTGTTTTCTTTAAATATGTTTCCCTTATGCCGCAGAGAAGCTCCGTCACCGTAGGCTCTTTAATGTTCCTTTCCAAAGACTGTGCTATTGCCCTCAGCGTCGGCAGAAACATACAACGCTGCTTTTTTACGCAGGATTTTAAACAATCCGTTATTTTTACTTTATCACCGTGCGGACAGATGAATGCTGTTGCTGTCATGCTGCTAATCCTCCTTATCATCTTTAATTTTTATTGCAATGCGTTCTCCGCTTTCAAACTTGTTAAAATTAAAATAATCTCCGGCTTTATCTGAGAAGTTGTATGTTTTTATAATTTTTTTACTTGCTTTCTCTAAATCTTCCTCGTAACCGAGATGAGCTTTCGGAAAAGTAGTGTTTAAAAATTCTACTGCTTCTTTCCACCAGGTAAAGTAATAGGTATCGCCGTTGCCTTGATAGCTGTAATCAACTACATAACGATCGGTAAAATAAATGCCAAGCTTATCCGTATTGATATAAATTTCGCAACCCGGTTCTTCACTTTGGTACACCATTTTAACAGTTCCGTTATATTTTTCTTTCAACATATATTCCAGTACCGTCATATTCGGGTTCCATGCACTCTCAGTATCTACACGCAGATAATAGCCTGCCGTATCTTTCTCTACATTAGCATCACAGTTTGCAAAATAATCCCTGCCGTCGCAGTATTCACCGTTGGCGACTTTAGGCAGACCGCAAAATTTTATAAACTGCTTAACGGAGTTAAGCTTCCGGTCGCCAAGGCATTTACTTACAAGCTGCCGTATTTCTTCCAGCGGCTTTTTACGCTTACTGTAAAAAACTATGCTGTTGGCGCAGTAATTTGCCATGTTCATTCCTCCCAAAAGATGTCCAATGTCCTGATGTCCAGTAAGAAAAGGGAGTGTAAAAGCCTGTTTTGAGCCTTTACACACCTTTTTTGCGTTGGACATGCGGACATTGGACATTATACCTATATCTCTATTAAGCAATTTGAGAAGCCTGCGGCAGCATAATAATCTTCCTGTTTTTTGCTGCTTCCACGCTCTCGTCCAATAATGTGCCGCCTATGCGTTCCAGTTCTGTTGCACGGTTGTAGTCCGCTACGTCCTGCGAGCTTCTTGTTACGGCATTGACCAAACCATACTGCGTAAATTCTCCCGCCATGATGAAGTGGCGCAGGATAGATGCCCGCTCGTTTTTGTTTAAAACATACCTGTCGCCCAGCACTTCTACCGTCTGTACCGGGTCATCACCTGTTTTAAGGTTCTTTGCCATGCGCAGCTTATTGACGGTAAGCATGAACTTTGTTTCATCAACGGCAGCACTTACAATGTCCTGCACTTTCATAAAATAGGCTTTATCGTCCTGAGCAAGCGTGGCGTCACTGTAAAGCTCATAAGCATTATCGGTATCTTCTACCTGCCTGCCGGTGTGGTATTTTTTATGGGCAAGGTCTTTGCTGATTAAACCGTTTTTGCATACCAGGCGGTATACCAAAGGCTCAACTTTCAATGCACCCAAGCCGATTTCACTGTTGGATACTACAAAACCGGCCTGCACAATATCACCGGGTACGATTTCTGTTTTCATGGTTTTGTTAATAACCTTTAAGTAGAGATGTGTTTCCGTTACATCACAGCTTGCAATCTCACAGCCTTTCATAGCTGCAATAACGGGCAGCACATGGTCTACCAGTTCCAGATTATCCAGTCTGCGGTAACGGTCGCTTAAAAAGGCACGCAGCTTACCGTCCAAAGTGCGGAGCATACGTTTCTCCGGCGTGGTATTAAGCCAGCTATTAATATTGCTGTCAAGCAGAGTAGGATTTTCCTGACGCATACGCTCATAATACTTGTACGGAATACCCAAGCGGTCGGCAATCTGCCTGTGGGCGATTTCGGAAATACGGTAGCTTAACTTATCGCTATCTGTTGCAACGGTGAGCATACTTAACCCATTTACCGAATTAACGGTAATACTGCGGGTATCGGCAATTAAATCCTTGCGTGCAGCCCTTTGGCGTTCCAGTTCTCCGTATAAATTTTGAATAGTTTTGATTCCCTGTTTCATAGTTAGTTCCTCCTAAGTTTTATTTATTAGATTTGCTTATATATAAAAATAACGGCAGCTCAAAGCAGGACTGCCGTTAGAATTTTATCTATATTAATAATATATATTTGAAATTCTATAAAACACTTTATATCAAGCACTAATTTAGTTATCTATACATTTTTCAAAGTATTGCTTTTATATCTCCTCAATGCTATACTTTATATAAAACTTATGTTTATTTTAACGATTTTATGTTTGTTATTATTCAGGTGATAATCATGCGCTCCATCATTCATGTCGATATGAATAACTTTTACGCTTCTGTTGAGTGTCTATTCCGTCCTGAAATACGGCATTTACCCGTTGCCGTAGCAGGCGACCCGCTTAACAGGCACGGCATTATACTGGCTAAAAATATGATAGCAAAACGGTTGGGAATTAAAACCGGCGAAGCAATCTGGGAAGCCAAGCAGAAAGCGCCGAAGCTTGTTACCGTACCGCCTGATTTTGCCAAATATCTGAAATTTTCCCGGCTTGCCAGAGGCATACTCTATGATTATACCGACCAGATTGAAGCTTTTGGACTTGATGAAAACTGGGCAGATGTTACAGGCTCATTATCTCTTTTTGGCAATGCGCATAATATAGCAGAACTAATACGCAAGCGTGTAAAGGATGAACTCGGTATTACCGTAAGTATAGGCGTTTCTTTTAATAAGATTTTTGCTAAATTAGGCTCAGACTATAAGAAGCCTGACGCTATTACAGATATTATGCCTGATAATTTTAAGTCTTTGGTATGGCCACTTCCTGCTTCTGACTTATTGTATGTAGGCAAAGCAACAAGCCGTAAGTTAACAAGTATCGGTATTACAACTATCGGCGGCATTGCCAAATGCCCTAAAGATGTTTTGTGCCGTAAACTCGGCAAATGGGGCGCGGTACTTTGGCTTTTTGCAAACGGTTTAGATACTGCTCCTGTGCGTTTAATTGGGCAGGAAGCCGCTGTAAAATCTGTTGGTAATGGAATTACCTGCCCAAGGGATTTAACCAATAATGAAGATGTACAGCTTGTTTTTACAGTGCTTGCTGAGTCGGTAGCGGCAAGACTAAGGGATTATAATTTAAAATGCACCGGCGTTGAAATACAGATAAGGGACAAGAACCTGTATTACATGACCCGGCAGCAAAAAATAAGCCGGCCTACTTTTTTAAGCAGCGATATTATAGCAGCAGCCATGCAGCTTTTCAGCGCCAACTACCGTTGGTTTTATCCGGTGAGAGCCGTTGCGCTTAGGGGCATTAATTTAGTAACGGCAGATACGTTGGTTGAACTTTCCCTATTTGAAGATGAGAACAGAAATTTAGCGGCTGAAAATTTAGCCCGTACAATAGATGGCCTGCGCAAACGCTTTGGGCATGATTCCATACTGCGTGCGTCAAGCCTGTTAGACCGGAATCTGACTGGCTTTAATCCCAAAGAAGACCATACCATACACCCGGTATCATATTTTAGATAAGAAGGTGCTGAAGATGCCACGAATAGAACTGGATATAATTGTTGAACACCGTAAAGACGGGCTTGCCTTACCTAAAACCATAATTTGGGATGACGGGCGCCGCTTTGATATTGACCG
>ERZ780166.545-NODE-545-length-28302-cov-2.744752_pt1 | contig 28302 bp, 22 predicted proteins | sample MGYA00511366_ERZ780166 | MGnify/ENA primary metagenome ERZ780166 (study PRJEB29588, sample SAMEA2162231) | human gut metagenome | biome: human gut; feature: human-associated habitat; material: faeces | place: Denmark | collected 2008/2010 ...
TGTTTTGCGAAGCAAAATGCGACTGTCCTTACATGGAGCAATGCCCAGCAAGCTGTGCAGGATTTTGCCTCCTTGTGATATTCATTATTATATCAAAAGTTTCTTTTTTCTATTACATGTAGTATTGATTACTACGTAACATTAACACAAAAACTTTACTTTGTATAGAGGATATTATGATTTTTATTAAAATTTTATAGTCAGCACGTTTTGGTCGGAATCTTCCAGATAATATAAAGATGTCAGTCCTTTGCAGTAATGCACGATCTTCTGATCCGTGATAAAGTAGGTGAATGCCTGTTCGTACAGCTCCCTGTCTGCAAACCTGACAGAGCAGAAACCATCTCCCCGCTCATAGGCAGCCCGATATACATTTCCGATGCTGTCTGCATCCCATGTGTCAAAATAAAGATTTTCATGGACATAATAATTGTCTTTTACCGCCTGACACACCGGAACGATAATATCGTCATTCGGCTGGTGCGTTTTCTGTAATTCCCCGGTCGTAACTGCAAAATAATTATAATTGATAAAGGAATCCAGCCCCATTCCGTCACCGCTGTAGGTGGCATTTCCCCAGGTCGTATCAATATAGTAATACTCTCCATCCAGCTTTACCAGATTCCATGCATGAGACTGTCCGTCTGCCGTTCCGGCCACCACTGCACAGGGAATGTCCAGTTTTTCCAAAAGATACTGCGTTGCTGCAGCGTATCCCTGACAAACCGTTTCCCCATTGACAAACACACTGATGATGTTCTGATTGTCCGGCGCACCTGTGCTATACGCAACATTCGAAGCCAGATAATCAAACACATATTTTGCTTTGTCATAATCCGGCGCTTGCGCATCGATTCCTGCCAAAATCTGACTGACTGTCTCATCGATCTGTGCCTGCATGTCCATCCGCTCGGCATCCGTCATGGTAAACTTTGGTGTAAAATGGAGATCCACCAGCTTTTCCCCTCTGGTATACTGCGTGTAAGTGTAGCCCGATACCCAGAACAGTCCGCCGTGATCCGCCATCACCGAAACATACGCCTGATGCAGGACTTCGTTGTCTAACGTGCTCAGCGCCACATCTTCTTTTTCATAGAGTATCGCATCATAAACCTCGTCGTACACAGTGCGTACTTCCTCCGGAAGCGTCTGATATGCATAACAGTCCACAGACTGCTTTTCAACGGATGGCTCTGCCTGCTTCTCTGTTTCCCCGGAAACTGCTGCCTGTTCTGTGTCCGTCTCCTGTTCTGTACTTTTTACTTCCGTGCCTTTTCCTTCTGCAATTTTCTCCTCCACATAGCGGGTAATATCGGATAATTGATTGGTTGTCTGCTGACACCCCGAAAGCAGAATGAGTGCTGCACACGCCGCACTCCCTGCCACATAGGAAAAAAATTTTTTTCTCACCTGATTCTCCTGTCAAATGCATACTTCATGCTGTATGTATCTTTTTTGCCTTTCAGCCAAAATAAGTGCTCACCAGATCCTTCAATGCCTGCTGGTCTGCTGCTGCCATCAGTTCTCTTGCAGAATGCATTGCAAGCAATGGGATTCCGATATCTACTGTTTTTACCGGAAGTAATGCTGATGCGATCGAGCCTAATGTGCCGCCTCCTGCAAGATCCGAACGGTTCACAAATTTCTGATATGGGATCTGATCCTTCTCACAGATCTGCTGGATCACTGCGACCGCTCCACAGTCTGTCGCATAGGACTGGGAGCATGCTTCCTTGATACAGAATCCTTTTCCAAGCACCGGCTTGTTGGTCAGATCCATCTTTCCGGCATAGTTTGGATGAAGTCCATGTGCCACATCCACGGATAAAATCATGCTGTTGTACAGTCTGTTCCACACTTCTTTTTCCAGTCCGCACTCAGTCAGAATGCGCACCAGCATATCATGGAGCAGAATGGAACCGGCACCCTGTTTGGAACGGCTTCCGATCTCCTCGTGATCGAACAGTGCAATGAGATTCATGCCGTCCGCCCTGTCGCTGTCGATGATCGCAGACACCAGTGCAGAACAGGAATTTAAGTTATCGAGTCTGGATGCAGAGATAAACTCATCGTTTAATCCCACAAACTCCGGCTTTTCTTTATTGTAAATAGTCAGCTCAAAATCCAGAATATCCTCTTTTTTCACAGCAAGCTCTTTTGCAAGAAAATCAAGAAAATAGTCTGCATCATCGGAAAGTCCGCAGATTGGGAGCAGTTCCGTCTGCTTATTTAATTCCACGCCCTTGTTCACCTCACGGTTCATGTGGATCGCAAGATTCGGGATGGTCATAAGATTTTTTTCAGACTGGAACGTGACCACTTTCGGTGTAAACACATCCCCACTGCGCACTGCAACTCTTCCGGCTACACCGAGTGGACGGTCGAGCCATGTATTTAAGATTGCGCCGCCGTAAACTTCCACATTCACCTGTGCGTATCCGTTTGTCTGAATATCGCAGGACGGTTTGATCCTTAAGCATGGGAAATCTGTATGTGCTGCTGCAATGCGGATTGCAGGCTCTCTGTCACTCCAATTCTGCGGTAATGTGAATGCAAACAATGTCGTTTCATGATGATTTATCACATATTTTCCGCCCGCTTTTAGATTCCATGCCATACCGTAATCAACCACTTCAAAACCGGCATCTGTCAGTCTTTTTTCGCATGCGCTCACTGCGTGCGCCGGTGAGATTCCTTTCTCCAGTAAATCAAATAAAATTTCTGTCTCTGTCATATCTGTTACCAACCTTTCCATCAAACCTCAGACTTTTTATCTGCGGCTGCAAATCTGTATAATCATTCCGTATTTTGCATTCGCAAATCCTCTGTATTCTAGCATATTTTCTCTAATTTGTCATTTCAGTTATTTACAAGAAAACAAACCAATGATAAATTTATGTTGATACCATTTTCTTTTGGGAGGATTTTATGATCGCTTTAAAAATTGCCGAAGTCAAAGACTTTATGAATAAATTACTGTGCCAGGATGTGTTTGACCACTTTCTCATTCAGGAGGCTATCATCACAACGAATGTCTCCTGCCATATCGACGGCACGCTGCAAAAAGACTTCTACACCTTAGAAGAACTCGAAGAACAGAATCTCACCGGGCTTTCCTTTGTTCCGTATGGTCTTTTGCGCAGTTCCTGCTTCAACCTGATCAAAGGAAAGAAAACTCCTTCCTATTTCAAGTTTTCCCTCCTGTTATCGCCGGAAAATCTCAAACGCACCCTCTCCCAGACCGGAAGTTCCTTCACGGAAAATGATATTTCCGCCGTGTTCTTAAATATCCGCTTCCAGAATGGAGAACTGACCGTGACCACGGGTATCTCCTACCGGATCTTCTCGACCGACAAAACTCTTGAGCACGAGTGGGACACACTCCTCAAACGCTTTCTGACGAAAAATCAGATTTCATTTGACGAATTGTAGCGTCTGGCTTCCCCCTCTCTCCCGGCTTTTGCCAAAGTGTAAAGCTATGGAATGGATAAAAGGGTTCCTTATAAAACTTTTGTGAGAATTGAGTGCTTTATCAGTGTTCACATTTTGACTTTAAGTTTATGTACATTCATCAATGGACAGTCCACGCAATGTGTCCGTCTGGGACACACTTCCTTTATCTGTATCTAGCGCAAGTAAATGCCGGAATCAGCATCCTTTATTGCAGGTCAAAAATCAAAGAAAGCCTGAGTGATTTTTGACCTGCTCATCTGCTGATTTTCCGGCATGTAACTTGCGCACGATACAGATAAGAAGGAAGTGTGGCCGCAGACGAACACATTGTGCGGACTGTCCATTTCTGAATGAATATAAACAATCAAAAAAGTCAAAATGTGAACACTGATAAAGCCGCAATTCGAGCAAGTTTTATAAGAAACCCTTTTATCTATTCCATAATGAAAACCAAGTAAAAGCCGGGAGAGAGGGGGAAGCCAGACGCTACAATGCCACGGTAAATAAGATTGATTTTCCGTCCTCGCTTTTGGCTGAAATTTTGCCCTTGTGTGCTTTCACGATCGCATACACGACGGAAAGTCCGATTCCAAAGCCCCCCGTCCTGGAATTGTGGGAAGCGTCCATACGGTAAAAACGCTCGAAAAGAAGGTCCAGCTTTCCTTTCTCGATCTGGTCTGTGGTATTCCACACGGTAATGATTTTGCTTTTTTCGGAAGTTTTTAGTGCGATGCGGATAATGCCCTGCTCTGAGGAATATTTCATTGCATTGTCCAAAAGCAGGGAGATCATCTGCCGGATATTTTTCTCATCGCCGACATATTCCACATGCTCTGCCACATTGATCTCAAATTGTTTTCCTTTTGTTTTTGCGACAGAGCGAAATCCCTCTGCGGTATCAAGCACTGCATCCGAAAGTGAAAATGACACTTTTTCCAGCTTTGTTCCTTCCTCGTCCATGCGGGAGAGAAACACCAGTTTTTCCGTGAGGGAAGTCAGTCTTGCAACCTGTTTTCTCGTACTCTGCGTCCACTCGTTTTCCCCCTCCATCATCTCTATGACTTCGGTGTTGGCATCGATGATCGTGAGCGGCGTTTTGATCTCATGGCTTGCGTCCGTGATAAAGCGTTTCTGTTTCTCATAGCTTTCTGACACCGGTTTTAACACTTTTCCGGAGAAAAAGTATATCATGACAAACACAATGACAAGTCCGAGTGCTCCTGTTCCCACGCTGGCAAGAACATATGTTCTTATGGTAGAGATTTCCCGCTGACAGTTTAAAAATACATACATCGTCGAGCCGTCACTGTCCGTTGCAAGGTATTTATAATCAGCGAAAAAGCCTTTTTTCTTTCCTTTTTTCCACAGCTCCGCTGCGTATTCCTCCGCTGTCCCGGCTGAGATGGAAGCAATTTTTCCGGTATCCACAGATTCCACTGTACCGTCCGGTGCGATCGTCACTGTAAAATACCGGGTGTCAAACGGACTTTCCTGCGAAATTCCATGCTTTTGCAGGTCATTCATTGCCGGTGGCTGATCTGACTTAGGTTCCAATTTTTTTCCAAAATCTCCGGGTGTCATATCCGGGAAAGTACCTCCGTTGTCAGCGATCAGGGAGAGTCTTGCATCCAGCGCCTGATTGGTACTGATATAGTTTGCAATATTGATCGTACCGACAATTGCGATCAGCACGATAGAAACAGACAGCATTGCAATTGCAATAAATTTTCTTCTTAATTTTTTAAGCATTGTCTTTCTCCAATGAATATCCAAGTCCTCTGGCCGCCCTGATCTTCACCTGACTTCCAATGGAGGTTATTTTTTTTCTCAAATAGGAAATATATACCCATACGACATTTTGTTCCGCTTCTGAATCGTAACCCCAGATTTTATCCATAAAAAGATCCGGGGAAATGACCTGTCCTGGATTAGACATGAGCATTTCAAGCATCTGGTATTCCTTGCCAGCAAGACGGATACCTTCTGGATTCTCCGGTCCTGTGAGCTGATAGGTAGAACGGTTCAGTGCAATATCGCCAAATGCCAGCACATTATCGGTCGTGTCCGTCTGCCTCCTTGTCATTGCCCGGATCCTCGCCAAAAGCTCTTTCATGGAAAATGGTTTCGGCAGATAATCGTCTGCGCCACTGTCTAAACCCTCCACACGGTCATCAATCTCTGCCTTTGCTGTGAGCAGCAGGACCGGAACGGAATTTCCATGTCTGCGGATTGTTTTTAATACGGTGATACCATCCATTTTGGGCATCATGATATCTAAGATCACACCGTCATAATTGTCACCGTTTTCCAGATAGTCCAAGGCTTCTGCACCATCGTACACAGCGTCTACCGAGTAATTGTTATGTTTTAACACCGTGACAAGCGCACGGCTCAAATCCTCTTCATCTTCTGCAAGCAATAACCTCATACAAAATCCCATGCCTTTCGTTTATTTCACAGTGATACCGATTCCTGCCCTCAGCTGTTTTTATTCTGCGGTCACTTCTGTCGTCGTTCCCGATGTTGTGAGCGTGTACGTTGCTCCGCTCTCCACCTCTGCGGTGCTGATGATCACACAGTCATAGGTTTTTAATGCCGTGTAACTTACGATCACATTTCCCTCACTGTCTGTCAGCACAACGTCACCGGCTTCCATTTGTTCTCCTAATTTTACCATAAGAACCTTCTGTTTGGAAGAATCACTCATCCCCTCTGCCATGCCGCTGCTGCCGATAGCCACAAGCGTTCCGCCGTTCACATACGCAGACGACCGGTCTCCGTAATCGATCGCACTGTTTCCGTTATCAGACGGACCGTCAATGTAGATCTCACCGCCGTTGATCGTCAGATCGCCGTTGGAATCCACGCCGTCGCCGCCTGCCAGAATGTGGATATATCCACCGTTTAATTCCATTTTCTCGCCTGCTGTATTGATACCGTCATCACTTGCAGTGATATCAATCGTTCCATCGTTGATCGTCACCGTCAGGCCTTCCAGACCTTCATAACTCTCTGTCACGGTGATCGTACCACCATTTACTATCAGTGCATCATCTGCATGCACACCATCATCGCCTGTCGCAAGCGTGTATGTTCCATCTGCGATCGTAATATTTGCGTTGCTGTGGATGGAATCATCTGCGGAATCAATCTGGTAAGTTCCTCCATTTAAGTACATGCCGCCACCTGCCTTAATTCCTTTTGTGCTGGTGCCGCTCTCGTCGGTTGTGGTATCCTGTGGCATATTTTCTCCGTCCGGCTTTTCGCCCATCTGTGGCATGCTTTCTCCGTCCGGTTTCTCGCCGTTTTGTGGCATTCCGCCACCCGGCACATCTGACTCATGCGTTTTCAGACTGTTTGCAGCGCCGCCCCCAGCTGTGATGTCAAGTGTTCCATCCTCGATCTGCACGATATTGGAAGCGTCCATGCCATCGCCATCACTTGTAATCGTAAAATCACCATCTGCAATATAAATATAGCCCTTTTCTTCATCATCTGCATTTTCCGCATGAATGCCATCTTTTTCTGCGGTTAAAATAAAGGTTCCATCTGCGATACGCACACTGTCTTTTCCCGATAATGCGTGCCCTGCTGCTGTGATATCGTATGTACCGCCTGTGATCTTCAGATCATCTTTGGATACAATTCCATGTCCTTCTGCTGATATGATCGTCAGACTTCCAGTGCCGTTTAACGTAAGGTCTGATTTTGCAAAAATCACGGCATCAATGTTGTTGTCGTCAATCGCAACATACTCATCCGTATTGCGAAGTGTATTCTGCGATCCTTCTGCAAGCGTTACAAATACTTTCTCTGCGCTTTTTACATACACTGCTGCACTTGAAGCACAGGTAATGTACACATTATCAAATACGATCTGCACTTTCGCATTATCTGCATCCACCACAATCTGTCCTTCCGACAGTGTTCCGGAAAAAATATATGTCCCTTCTGCCGTGATCGTCACCATCTGTCCATTGATTGCAACGCCATCCGTTTCCCCTGTGATACCATCATCGGAAAGTGTGACATAAACTGCCCCACTCTCCTCATAGGTTCCTGCCAGATCCCGCTCAGTAAACATATCTGCACTTGAAAAAGTTCCTGCTTCACTCTGTGCTGATGTTTCTTCTGCATTTGTTTCTGTTTCCGAGGAAACAACATTGCCAGTACTGCTCTTTGTCCCTGTACAGCCTGCCACTGCCGTCATGGATAATGCCATGGCAAAAAACAACGCCAGCAGTTTTTTTCTTCTATAACTCATTGACATTTGCCTCCTGTCTCATCATACTGATTTCCAGATTTCCGTTTCTGCATCTCAATTCATCGAGAAATGTTTTCTCTTCCGCATTGTCTTTTAACGTCACATGATAGGTAAGTTTGTAAAGACTTCCCATATTGGAGGTTTTCACAGCGACTACTTCACAGGATGATAAATATTTTTCAAAAAGATCATCAAATGCTGCTCCGTAATTTAAATCCTCCGGGATTGTGATACGAAGTGTTTTCTCTCTTACTTCTGCTTTTTTTACACCGAATCCGGTCACATTTAACACAAACATCACGGCTCCCATAATGAGCGAAAACAGTACTGCAAACCCAAGATAACCCATCCCTGCGATCAGTCCTGCCGCCATTGCAAGAAAAATGGTTCCGATCTCTTTTGCAGTTCCCGGCACAGAACGGAAACGTACAAGCGAAAATGCTCCTGCCACAGCCACTCCGGCACCTACATTTCCGTTTACCATCATGATAACAATGCAAACGATTGCCGGAAGCATTGCGAGTGTCACTGCAAAGCTTGTCGTATAGCGGTTTTTATAAGTGTAAACCCATGTGATGAATGCCCCGATCAGCAGTGACACCACAATACAGAGCAAAAAATCCGGCACGGAAATCACCGCCGCACCTGCTGTATCAAAAATTCCTGTAAATAAATTGTTTAACATATTAATTTCTCCATTTCTTTTTTAACATTTTATTGCCTGCTGCACAACCTCATCTCCGGTAAACACAAAGAAATTTTCCGGTGGACAGCTTCTTCTCTGCTCTCTCGCATAAATCGTGCGGTAGGCGGTCGCATATTTGGAAAATGACGTTTTGTAAATCTGATTTTCTGTCAGAAAATGAACCATCCAGAGCGGTATTGCGCCCGCCGTTTTCACTTCCATAAGCACTTTATTTTTATCTAAAATTGCTTCTCCGTAAATTCCTTTACAAAGAGAAAGGTCGTAATTTCTCCAGAGAATGTTCTGATCAAACGTGATCCGGAACTCGTGATCGTCCTTCGCATAAAAAGCTTCTCTCTCATAGGAAAGCATCACTGCCGGAGCCAGCTTTTTATAATTTTTCAGACAGTAATCGATTTCTCTGGTGATCTGTGTGTCTTTTACTTTTTCATGAAAAAGCAGGTAACGTTCTGCCTCGTCCTCCGTCATTGCAATTCTTCTTTTGTATACAACAGACTCATACTTCTTTTTCAGTTCCACAAAAACGGTCGTGTCCTTGTCTGCCGTGCCGTAACTTCTCAATCTCAGTTTTTCTTTATAAACCGGGTGTTCCATTGATCTTTGGATCAGCAGATAGTCCGGTGTATCAAAGTAGAGACTGCATATTGTACTCACTCCATGCTCGTCTGCGGTCATGTACTGTTTCATTTGATTTTTTAACAGTTCCGCCTGCGTGATATCCAACATATATTTGATCTCACACCTTTTAAATATCATCTGATCTGCCATAAGTGTCTCCTTTCCTTTGCGCATATCTTATCAGGCGAACCTTAAATGAACTTAAAAAAAGAAACCATCCTTTAAAAAATGGTTTCTTTGTCATGTTTCATTATGTTTTTCTGTTATCTGGATTCGGACTGGAGTTCGGCGATGGCGGTGTTGTATTCGGACTCGGTGTAATCTTCCAGAATGACTTCCCTTGTTGCCCGAAAGCGGATGATCATGTTTTTGATGGCGGCAATGTTTGCCTGGCGTTGACCGATTTCTTTTCCGATTTCTTTGCCGGCTTCCTCTCCCTGCTGATATGCTTTTTCTGCGACTTCTTCTGAATATTTTCTCATTATTTCACACACTGCGTTTACACCTCCCTCTTCATGTTTCAGATAGTGCACACGGTTGGTTAATTTCGGAAATTTGGCATTATCTATCTCTTTTTGCAGAAAACAGTCCATGTATTCTGAAATAGTTGTTCCGTCTTTTACAGTGGTATTGACGAATACACGCTCCAATCCGTCATCTACTTTTTCCTGCGTTTCCCGGATCACGCTGTCCACGTGATAGATCACCCTGCCACGTTTAAAGATATCGAACTCGGAAATATACACAACGATCAGATCGATCGTCTCCTCAAATTTATCATCCGTCTGCGAGTCCCGCACCGTGATGACCGATGCATTGAACCGCACTCTTTTTAAATGGTGATCCTTGTTAGAACGCTGCACTTCCACGTTACACTTTTTTCCATTTCCAAGGATACAGAGTGCATCCAGACGGACAGATCGCCCGTACAGGTTTCTCTCACTGCTCTGTACGATAACGTCTTTTACGATGAGTTTCTCATCTTCTAAAATGATACGCAGCATCTCCTGACATACACCAATATCATCTGCCAGTACTTCAAAAAACGTATCATCAATAGGTCTGAAATTTTTAACCTGTTCTTTCTTTTCCTCTAATGTCATTTGTTTTTTCCCGGTCATTTGTTTTTTCCCGGTCATTTGACCTCCTGCTTTTATGGTATACAAACAGGTTTTCCGAATGATCTATGCTTATTATATAGAACCCCTCAAGATTCTTCAAGACTGTTTGCATGGATTTTTTAGTTACTGTTCTAAATCTGTACCTGTCATTTTCTCCTGCTGAATGGTCCACCGATGTGGTGATGGATTTTTTGGTTACGTTAGCATGTTTTGTAACTTTGATTTGATAAAAAAGATAGGTTTATTGTAAGGGGTGATTTTTGGAAAGTCAAGAAATTAATTGACTATGTTTATCCGCGCTCCTTTTCCTTATCCTGCCGCAAAATACTGTCAATGTTGTGTTTAATAATACCATATTCTTTGGTCTGTTTTTTAAACGGTTGATTGCATAGGTAGTAAATAGCGATTTTACTACTTTCCTAACTACCTTTGAGACGGAATGCATGAAGGGAAATTATCTTACAATCGGTAATTTATCATATCTGTACTCAGCCTTAAAAGATTCCGAAAAGAACACAATTGCAAAGTATTATTCTGAAAAATACAACAAACAGTATAAGCCATCTTCTCATTTGAGAATTAGTAGTAGAGACATGGAATCTGCATTAAAGATTTTTAACTTAATAAGAAACCAGTGTGCTCATAGTTATTGCACATGATATACCCTATTCTCATCGCCACGCTTCATCTCCAGCGCTGTCCCATCCTTCCAGTCACAGCAATTGCGTAAGTACTCCGCCTCCGTGTTCAAAAAGTTTTCCGCATTTGGCGGCAGCACAATCGGCTCAATCGTATTGTTTTCGTAATTGCAGACATAAATGGTTTTGACACAATTTAAAAATACCCTGTCAAATCGCATTTTTTTCTTTTCCTGTGTATATCTCATATATTCAAACAGTGCACCTGCATCAATATCATTCTCGTCGGTCGGATGTAGAAAAAGATACAAACCATTGTAGTGCTTATGGATATAATTTGCATTTAGTTTTTCCAGTTTGCGGTCAAAACGATATTTCGCCTTGGAAAGATAATCCTGCTGCACAGTATTATCTGGCAGAATCGCCCAGAACCTTCCGTTGTAAAAATTCAGCCGTTCCCCATATTTTTCAAACGCCAGAGGAGGCAGTTCCTCTTTCCGGCAGCCAAGATATTTTTCGATAAAACTCTCCTCCTGCCCGTCATCCGGCAAAAGTGCCTGACTGACTTCCAACCCGAAATCCATGTTTGGATTAATCCAATCCGGCGATTCACTTTTCACAAAATATGGTTCGTATTCCTTCCACAGATATTTCAATGATACCGCCGCATAAATTTCATTCAAAAGCTTTTCATATGCCACCAGATTTACCTGCCTTTTCTTCCACAATTTTATTGACGAAAATGTTTTTTTCCGATAGGATGATTATATCGTGATTTCATCACTCAATAATTTCGCCGCTCGCCGAGCATATAAATATGTTCTTTTCGCTTGCGCTCATTATACCATAACTTATTCGATTTTTCCTGAAAGGATTCAAAATATGAAAAAAGTAAAACAAATTTTAGCAATCATCGGTGTCATTATTCTGGTTGGACTTTATGTCTCTACCATCGTATGTGCAGTTTCTGCCAGTGAAAATTTTATGAACATGCTCATGACATCCATTTATGCCTCTGTGATCATCCCTGTTTTGATCTGGGCATACAGTTTTATTTACAAACTGATCAAAAAAGATTCCGAAGAAAAAGATACTGCAGAGCATTAAAAAATCAGCACCTGAACAAAATTTTCTGTCAGGTGCTGATCCTGCTTTTATCTTATTTATTCTTCTGTGTTCTCAGATACAGTTTCTGTGTTCTCAACAGTCTCCGTGCTTTCTGTATCCTCTGTGACTGTCAGTTCCTCAATCGTTTTTGAAAAAGCATCCGCAAGAGACGTTTCTGTCAGATAAATGCTTCCTCCATCAGCTGAAATAATATAGTATGCATTCAAAGTATCATTTTTATTTCCTACAAAAAGAGAAACAGACCCTTCACTTGTTGTGTAGGATATCAGATCTTCCGGCTGGTCAAATCCAAACTCTTTCAGATCTGTATAATCACTGATCTCTTCTATTGCTGTCAGCGATGACAGTGTTGCAAGCATGCTGTCGATCGCTTCTTCATCCATATCCAGTGATGTGTCTCCGTCATAGGTCCATGTATCCCCATCCTTTGTAAAAGTATACGTCACATGGTCAACCTCATAAGAAAATGCTGTGATCGTGTCAACGTCCACTTTGGAAATATAAATGGTAGAAGCCTCTTCTTCCGCTGTTTTCTCTTCCTCTTTATTTTTGTTATACCATTTCATTCCGAAGGTGGCAGCGATAAGCACTGCCAGCACGATCAGAATTACAATAAACTGAATTTTCTGTTTTTTCATATTCTATCTGTCTCCAATCTTGATTTTCTATCATCTATTGTTTTATTTTTTTCTTCTTGATGCCCATATCACAATTCCAAGAATCATCATAATGACCGGAAGCACGATCATCAGACCAAGCCCATACAGAATCCCTGCCGCTGCATCCACCGTGATGGCGCTTAGCGTGTAATCTTTTGTCGGGATCACACTTGTTGCAAGATCAGAATCGCCAACCATCTGGGCAATGATATCTGTAAACATTGCGCTGTTATTTCCGGAAACGATCTGGTCTGCACTGTCTGCAAACATTTCCACAGATCCGACGACCACTACTTTTGCGACTGTATCTTCATCGATTGTTTTTTCCATGGCAACTGCAACCGCAAATGGTCCTGCAGCATCTCCCTCCTCCAGCTCTGATGTTGTTGCATTTGCTGCATCTGTCTTGGATACTGCTTTATCTGTCGTCTCCAATAATGCTGTATAAGTTGTATCATCTGTATCTTCCCCATAGGTGATTGCCTCGCTGTATGGAGCAAAGATATATGAACCGCTGACAGAACTTGTATATGCACTTGAATTTACGTCAGGAAGCAGGTAATACGGTGTATTGCTGTAATAATAGGATTTATCATTTTCCATGACAATGCCGGAAACACGCTCCATTCCGCAGGCTGACAGGATCGACTCGAAGTTTTCCAAACCCTGTGCCTGGAAATTGCAGGTGATCAGCACTTTTCCACCCTGATTGATATAATCGATCACTTTGTTGGCATCATCCTCCGAAAAATCAGTCGTCGGTCCATTGATAATAAGTGCTGCTGCATCTTCCGGAACCGCATCCTCTTTTAATAATGCAAGGTCAGATAAAGTGATATTTGCTTTTTCAATTGCTTCTGTAAATCCACCGGATAAAGCTGTTTCCCCATGTCCGGACACCTGATAGATCACTGGAAGTTCTGTCGAATCCATTGTCACATACTGAATCGCACTTGTAAGCTGTCCCTCTGCATCATATCCATCAATGCTTCTGGAATAACTGCTGTAATCATAACTATAGGTATACACATCATTGTAATCAATGACTCTGGAACGCTCGCTGCTCACAACGATCATGCTGTTTGAAGTTACAGAACTGTCTGTATACTGTGCTGCAAAAGCCGGGTTTGCAGCCGGATTGATATAGGAAACTTTGATGTGATCCGACAGAGATTCATATCTCTGTAATGTCTCATCCAGCTTTGTGTCTTTTGATGCATCGGACACCAGCACATAAATTGTCACGTCCTCGTCGAGACCTTTCAGATAATCCTTCGTATCATCTGTGATGGAGTAAATTTTCGTTGAAGTGACATCAATGGAGGTCCATGTTGCCGGAAGTTCTGCCACGAACAGGTTCACAACAACAGTCACTGCCACCATTGCAATGATCATTCCCGTTGAAAATACACCTGTCGATATTTTTTTTGAGCTGATGCTCCAGCGGCGTTTCTGAACGGACTGACCTGTCAAGAACAAAAGTAATCCAATGATCGTTACGTAATAGACAATTCCCGCCACATCCAATGTTCCATTCATAAAGTTATCAAGCGGCGTATAAAAATCGTAGCAGCCTAAAATTTTTGTCAGAAGATTTCCGCTCTCTGAGATCAAATTACAAATGCTTCCCATCATATAGCCGGCAAATAATGCAACAAATGTCAAAACTGCGGAAATCACCTGGCTTTCGGTCAATGAGGAAATAAACATACCAACGGCAATGCAGGCGCAGCCATACAGCCAGAATCCAAGCACTGCTGCATAGGATTCCCCTAATGGGATCGTTCCGTAGGACATTAACAGCAATGGTGTGATTGCAATGATCACCATATCTATGGTAAATACAAAAGCCATTGCGAGATATTTTCCCAATACTACTTTTCCCACAGATACCGGCGCGGTCAAAATCAACTGGTCTGTTCTGCTGTGGCGTTCCTCCGCAAAACTGCGCATAGTCAGCACAGGTACCGTGATCAGCATGATAAATGCGATCGCCGACAGTGAGTAAGAAATATAAGGATAGCCTGCGCGCAGATTGTAAACATAAAAATATAGTCCATAGAGTACAAGAACTGCTGCAATAAACAACCATCCTGTCACCGTCTGAAAGTAAGCTTTTACTTCTCTTTTTAATATCGCAAACATTATTTCCTGTCCTCCTTACTCTCTTTTCCAAAATAAGGCTTTACAAAATGGAGTTTTTTCTCCGGCAGAACTTCCTTCTGTGTCCCCTCTTTTTCCGTGAGTTCAAGGAACACATCCTCAAGAGATTTTGAAACGGGATTCATCTGCAGAATGACAAATCCATGGTTGACGCAGGAGTCAAACACCCGTTCCCTGATATCCATTCCCGGTTTTGCGATCAGATTCAGATGTGCACACGCTTCGTCCTTCTGCTCTAATGGAATGCATTTTTCAACTTCTGCGATCCCGGCAAATGTCTCCTGCACTGCCGCATTGTCTCCTTTGATCAGAAGTTCGATCTCCTGCGCCCCGGACATCTGTTTCATCAGATTTTCCGTGGAATCGCCTGCCACTAATTTTCCTTTGGAAATAATGAAAATATGATCACACACTGCAGATATTTCAGACAAAATATGCGAACTTAAAATAACCGTATGATTTTTGCCAAGTTCTTTGATGAGGTCACGGATCTCGATGATCTGTTTTGGATCAAGTCCGACCGTCGGTTCGTCCAGAATGATGATCTCCGGATACCCCAGCACTGCCTGTGCAAATCCAACTCTCTGCCTGTAGCCTTTTGACAGGTTACGGATCAGTCTTGACTGCTGTGCGGTGATTCCGGTCGTCTCCATCGCCTCCTCCACATATTTATTTCTCAGACTTTTTTCGAGCTTCTTTAACTCTGCCACAAAGTTCAGATACTCCCTGACTGTCATATCCACATAAAGAGGCGGGATCTCCGGCAGATATCCCACACATTTTTTTGCCTCTTCCGGCTGTGCAAAAATATCAAATCCGTTGATTTTTACCTCTCCGCTGGTTGCACCTAAATACCCTGTAATAATGTTCATCGTGGTAGATTTTCCGGCGCCGTTTGGTCCTAAAAATCCATAAATTTTTCCTGGTTCCACAGTCAATGTCAGATCATTCACTGCAATATGGTCGCCATATTTTTTTACCAGATGGCTGATCTCGATCACAATGTTTTCCTCCTTACTTCCGGCTCGCATGAAAATCGCGAAATCCGTCTGTTTTTACGAATTTCGCAACTGTCGGTTTTCGATAGTACTATCTTATCGAAAAAATGTGTTTTCTTTTGGAAAAAAATGTGATAACTTTGTGAAACGACGATTTTTCTCTTCTTAAGTACCTGCTATTTAAACATATATATTGTATTTCTTCAGATCCTCTTTGACCTGCCCGATCGTCTCAAAGCAGATTCCGTGAATTCCGGCTTTTTCGGCTCCCTCGATATTTTCCATCCGGTCATCGATAAATACACACTCATCCGCTGTGAGCTGATATTTTTTTAATAATGTCTCATAGATTTCCACATCCGGTTTGACCTGTCTCACACTGTAAGAAAAGATATCGCCGTCTGTCAACAGTAAGAAATCCAGCGCATTGTCCTTCGTTCTCTGATAAGTCCAATCTCCATAGTTAGAAAGAATATACACATGCAAGCCTTCTTTTTTCATATTGGAAATCCATTCTTTCGTATAGGAAAACTGTGTGATTGCCAGTTCCAGATGATTCCAGAACAGATCGATCTCTTTTTTATATTCCGGTGCCTTCTCATAAAATGCCTGTAGGATCTGTTCATCTGACCAGATGCCACGGTCTGTCTCAAGCCAGACCGGAGTATTGACCGTAGCATCCGCAACTGCTTTCACTATCTTATCATCAAATCCAAGTTGTTTCATTGCGTCTTCCGGCTCCCACGCCACAAGAACTTTCCCGACATCTAAAATTATATTCTTTACCATACAATCCTCCATGTTTTGTCACAAAAGGCAGGGTGCCACTGCACGCCTGCCTCAGTCTCTTTATTTATTGCGGTAAATGATATCTTCTCTTCCCGGTCCGTTAGAAACCATTGTGATCGGGTATCCGATCTGTCCTTCAATGAACTCAATGTAATTTCTGCAGTTTTCCGGAAGATCCTCGTATTTCTTAATTCCACGGATATCACATTTCCATCCCGGAAGTTTTTTGAATACTGGTTTTGCTTTCTCTAATTTTGCAGTTACAGGGAAGTCTGTGGTTACTTCTCCGTCGATATCGTATCCAACACATACCGGGATCTCATCTAAGTATCCTAATACGTCAAGTACGGTAAGCGCTACATCCGTTGTTCCCTGCAGACGGCATCCATACTTACTTGCAACACAGTCATACCATCCCATTCTTCTTGGACGTCCGGTTGTTGCTCCGAATTCACCGCCGTCTCCGCCGCGTCTTCTCAGTTCGTCTGCCTCATCTCCAAAGATCTCGCTAACGAATGCTCCTGCTCCTACTGCGGAAGAGTATGCTTTACTTACTGTTACAATCTTCTTGATCTCATATGGTGGGATGCCTGCTCCGATCGCACCATATGCTGCTAAAGTAGAGGAAGATGTTACCATTGGATAAATTCCGTGATCCGGATCTTTTAAAGTACCAAGCTGGCCTTCCAATAAGATCTTTTTGCCTTCCTTAATCGCTTTGTCTAAGAATAAAGAAACATCTCCGACATATGGAGCGACCATGTCTCTGTACTCATGCAAAGTAGCTAATAACTCTTCTTCTTTTAATAATGGTTTGTGATACATATGCTCAAGCATAATGTTCTTTGTCTCGCAGGTACGTTTTACTTTTGCCTGCAATAATTCCTCATCGAATAACTCACTTACCTGAAAACCGATCTTTGCATATTTGTCTGAATAAAATGGTGCGATACCGGACTTGGTAGAACCGAAAGAATTCTTTCCAAGACGCTCCTCTTCATACTGATCGAAAAGAACGTGGTAAGGCATAACCATCTGTGCTCTATCTGAAATCATGATTTTTGGTGCAGGCACATTGCGGTCTGTGATTGATTTGATCTCACTCATTACTTTCGGGATATCCAGTGCGACACCGTTTCCGATAATGTTGGTGATGTGGCTGTGGAATACACCGGATGGCAATGTATGTAATGCAAATTTACCATAGTTGTTTACGATGGTGTGACCTGCATTTGCTCCACCCTGAAAACGGATAACGATGTCCGCTTCATCTGCAAGCATATCTGTGATTTTTCCTTTTCCCTCGTCGCCCCAGTTAGCGCCTACTACTGCTGTAACCATTTGATTTTCCTCCTGCATAAAAAAAGTGATGGTCTGTAAAAACCATCACACTTTCCTGTTTTTACTTTATGATTATACACGAATATATGTCATAAGTAAAATTAATATTCATTATATTTGATATAATTGTTTATTATATTATAATATTCCATATGCTATCAGACACGATTGGTTTCAGAAACATGGAAACCAAAAGCGTAACTGCCAGAATCAGGACAGGTTCATATCGTACCAAAATTCCTTTCGAATCCACTGATTTTAAAGAGAACGGAAAAGAAAATCTTCTGCTTATTTCATATCCCAGCACGGTTCCTGCCGTATTGGTGATCAGATCATCAATATCCGTAAGCCGGAATGTAAATATCTGTAATAGTTCAATCCCCAGTGATACCGCGAGTCCCATGAAAAACATAGTTTTGAAAGACCGGAAATTCTTCCAGACCGCAGGTACAAAAAATCCCATCGGTATAAATAAAATGATATTCAAAATCGTATTTTTCATATATGCAAACGGACTATTTACAATGTCTGCAAACGGTATCAGATTCAGACCAAAATCCATCTGAAATATCCCAACCGCAGGGACACCCACAACCGAAAACAGAGCAATCGCATAAAATGCAAATATCAGTTTTACACAAAATGGTTTAAATTCCCATTTCCTGTAGATTGTACACTGCAAAATAGCCAAAGCAGGAATCACAAAAATAGCAGACGAGACACAGTCTATCCCAATCGATAATAAACGCATCATTTACGTTTCCCCCTAAATATCCTGATCCTGCATATAAATTTATCATATTCCTGCCCGTAATCCCATTGATATTCTATTAAGATTGATGAAGAATTGATGAACTTTTTCTGACATTTTTTCACTACGGAACAAGCAGAAAATCATATAATTTTTCTGCCGCTGCCGACATCGGCGCACGCTCGTTTGAGACAATGCAAAACTCACGTTCCGGTATCGCCCTGTCAAATTTCAATACGAATAATTCCCCATTTTCAATGTATTTTTCTGCGAAATCCGACACGACACTGGCAACACCGAGGTTGCGCACTGCAAACTGGATGAGCATATCGCTTGTTGCAAGTTCAAATTCCGGCCGGACAAATGTGCCGCGCTCTGCCAGATAATCTTCCACATATTTTCTTGTGGAAGTACTGCCCTCGAGACACATCACCGGAAGATTTTCAAGCTCTTTATAGCTTAATTTTCCACCCTTTAAGTACTCAAACTTTTTTCCTGCCACAAAGACATCCTGAATTTTGCGGACAGGTGTCATTTTAAAATCGTATTTGTTGTTCACCGGGGTACTGATGATTCCAAAATCAATTTTTCCGTCCTGTAAATGTTTCAACGTCTCCGGTGTCGGGGCATTCGTCACGGTCACCTTGATCTGTGGAAATGCATCATGGAACGCTTCTAAATAAGGAAGCAGATAAAACTGCAATGTCATGTCACTAGCCCCCACACAGATTTCTCCGGCATCTAAGTTTAACATCTCTGAGAGTTTTTTCTCCCCGGTAAGGATTGTCTCATATCCTTTTCTCACATATTCTGCAAGCAGTCCGCCTTCTTTTGTCAAGCGCACGCCTTTGGATGTCCGCACAAAGAGAGCGCAGGAAAGATCACTTTCTAAGTGCTTGACTGCCTGGCTGACTGCCGGCTGTGAGATGGAAAGTGCCTCTGCTGCAAGGGAGATACTGTTGTATTTGGATACATAATAAAAAATTTTGTAGTATTCGAGGTTTGTCTGCATTATTTTACTCCGTGATTTTACTGTGACTTGCAAATAATTGCTTTCTTATTATAACAGTTTCCCACGAAAAAATCTTTTCTTTTGCGAAAACAAAAAATTTATATTTTTTCGCAAAAATAAACATTGTCTTTTTGCGGTCCATGCCTTATACTAAGTTGCTGAAACGTAAAGAATATGCGTGTTGAGGCTAAAAAACACGGACAGATTTTTAACTATTTTATAAATCAAGGAGTACAGATTATGACAAAAGACATGACAATGGGAAGCCCGCTCAGAATGATCTTACTTTTTTCCGTTCCGGTTTTACTGGGAAATATTTTTCAGCAGTTTTATAACATGGTGGATACGATCATTGTCGGGCAGTATCTTGGTGAGGATGCTCTGGCTGCGGTAGGCTCTACCGGATGTCTGATGTTCCTTGTATTAGGATTTGCAAATGGTATTGCGCAGGGATTTGGCGTTATGGTCTCCCACGCCTTCGGTGCAAAAGATTTCAAGCTGTTAAAGCATTATGTCGCACTCTCCCTGATACTGACTGCCATTGTATCGTTACTTCTGACTATCCCTACGGTGGCAGCTTCCAGACAGTTTCTTATTTTAATGAAAACACCGGACAATATCTTAGGACTCGCAGACTCTTATATTAAAGTCATTTTCGCAGGTATCCTGCTCACGATGTCCTACAACGTTGCCGCCGGTATTTTAAGAGGGATCGGCGACAGCAAAACACCGCTGTATTTCCTGATTCTCTCTTCCTTTTTAAATATTGTGCTCGACCTGTTTTTGATCGTCGTCGTAAAACTTGGAACCGCAGGCGCTGCCTATGCAACGATCATTGCGCAGGGTGTCTCCGCACTGCTTTGCTTTATTTATATGTTCCGCAAATTCGACATTTTAAAAACCAGCCGGGAAGATTACTATCTCGACGGATACGGTGTGTTCAATATGCTTTCCATCGGTATTCCGATGGCGCTCAACTATTCCATCACCGCTATCGGAACCATGATCCTGCAGGGTGCAGTCAATATTTTCGGTTCCAGTGTTGTGGCTGGACAGAGCCGCCTCCAAAGTGGAAAACCTCTCCACCCAGACCATGCCGACACTCGGCACTGCGATTGCCACCTACTGCGGTCAGAACCTCGGCGCAGGAAAATACAAACGTATCTACGAGGGAATGCGCAAAGGATTTTTCATCTGCATTTTTATCTCGCTTGCTGCCTCTGCCATCTGCGTATTCGGCGGACGTTTTATTGTGAGCTGGTTTGTGAGCAATCCTTCTGAAGAAATTTTCGACTATGCCATGCAGTATCTGAACACCATCAGTTTCTTCATGCTGCCGCTCGCATGGATTTTCCTTTACCGGAACGCCCTGCAGGGCTTAAACCGCGGACTTGTTCCAATGTTAAGCGGTGTTGTGGAAATGGTGTGCCGTATTATCGTGATCGCCGTCACCTTAAATCCGTTCGGTTACTGGGCAGTCCGTCTGGCAAGCCCGATCACATGGCTGTTCACCGGAATCCTTCTGATCGTAACGTATTTTATCTGGGAAAAACAGAGCCGGAAAAAACATTCCGGTTCATCGGACTAAAATTTTAGTTTTCCACCCCACTTCTGAACAGTCTCCACAAGCTGTATCAGATACCGGAACACTGGCTCCGTGATGACTGCGAACACAATCATGAGCATTGCACATTTTCCTGTGACCGCCGTGATCGCAAACAGTTCACTGAAAAACAGCATACAAAATAACCAGCCGATGACCATCGCTGCGATCAGGATCGCATGCGGTGTTGTCATCGGTTTTGCTATATGATAAAGGATCATGAAGCCGACAACTGCGATCAGGATCGTGCACGACGTGGAAACGCACTCTTTTTCCACTCCGAACTCCCTGCAGAAAATCACCAGACCGCTCACCACGATAAAATCTGTAATCCCAGCCGGAAGCGCCTGGATCAGGACATTGGTAAGAAAATGCCCATGGATCTGATTCCGGTTCTGCTCCAGCGCCAGAAAAAATGACGGAATCCCGATCGTAAAAACACTGATGAGCGACACCTGCGATGGCTCCAGCGGATAATCAATCAGAAACAGCATGGAAAATACGGCTAAGAGCATGGAGAAAATGTTCTTGACCAGATAAAGGCTGGCAGTGCGCCCGATGTTGTTCACCACCCGCCGCCCTTCCATGACAACCGCCGGCATTTTATTGAAATCGTTATCGAGCAGCACAAGCTGTGCCACATGCGAAGCCGCCTCACTGCCTGATGCCATCGCAATGCTGCAGTCTGCATCTTTTAACGCAAGAATATCGTTCACGCCGTCTCCGGTCATTGCCACGGTCTTTCCCTGCTCTTTTAATGCCTGCACCAGAAGACGTTTCTGCTCCGGTGTCACCCTGCCGAACACCGTGTATTTTTTTGCTGCCTTCCGCACTGCCTCCGCTGTTTTCAACGTTGCTGCGTCCACCTGTTTTTCCGCATGGCGGATTCCCGCTTTCTTTGCAATCTCCGATACCGTGACCGGATTGTCCCCGGAGATCACTTTCACTTCCACTCCCCGCTTGGAAAAGTAACGGAATGTATCCATTGCCCCCTCACGAATTGCATTGTTGAGCAGGATAAATGCAATGGGAGTTGCATTTTCTGTCAGTTCTTTTCCATCCAGATTCCCCTCATACTCTGCAAATACAAGCACACGATATCCCTTTTCCAGAAATACTTCGATCGTTCCCTGAACAGCCGCATAATCCTGCCGTAGCACAAATTCCGGTGCGCCGACCACATAAGCTTTTCCTGCCAGAACCACTCCGCTGTATTTTGTGGCAGACGAAAACGGGACGATTTTTTCTGCACTGTTTTCCATCGGCTCCGTAAAATACTGCTGCAATGCCTCCATCGTTGCATTGTCGCACGGCAGGGCACGCACACAGTCAGAGATCGTTTTTGCAACTTTATTTTTCTCCTCTTCGGCTGCAAGGTTCTGGTCTTTAGCAAGGATAAACTGTGCCACTTCCATTTCTGGCACGGTAATGGTTCCGGTCTTATCCACGCACAACACATTTACCCGCGCCAGTGTCTCGATACATTTCATGTCATGGATCAGTACCTTTTGTTTTCCAAGCCTCATCACCGACACCACCATCGCCACACTTGCAAGAAGGTACAGACCTTCCGGAATCATTCCGAGAATGGCTGCCACCATGCCTGTCACACTATCTTTCATCGCCGCCCCGGAAAAAAAGTATTGCTGTAAAAACAGGATCGCCCCGATCGGCAAGATGATCACGCCCACGGTCTGCACAAGGCGGTTCAACGCCCGGATCATCTCCGACTGCTCGCCCTCTTTTGTCTGCGTCGCCTGTAACATCAGTCCTGAAATATAAGAATCTTTTCCCACTTTTTCCAGTTTTGCCATGCACTCTCCTGATATCACAAAACTTCCCGAAAAAAGGGAATCTCCCTCTTTTTTTACAATCTCATCGGCCTCCCCTGTGATCAAAGCCTCGTTGACCGTGATATTGCCGGATAACACCAGTGCGTCCGCCGGAATCTGTCCACCTGCTGAAAGCGTTATCACATCATCCTGCACCAGTTCATCCGCCAAAACCTCCTGATCACTTCCGTTGCGCCAGACCGTGATTTTCGGTGTATTTAATATCGTAAGATCATCCAGGATTTTTTTGGAACGCAGCTCCTGGATGATCCCGATCAACATATTTGCAATAATAATAGGTAAAAAAGTAAGATCCCGAAAAGACCCCACTACGATCAGAAGGATCGTAATGATCAAAAAAATAAGATTATAATAAGTTACAACATTTGAGCGGATGATCCGTGCCACTGTCTTTGTGGAAGAATCTACGCTTTCATTCGACAACCCTGCTTTTTTCCGAAATTCCACTTCAGCAGTGGACAGTCCACTCATATTCTGGCACATTCTGCATCTCTCCATCTCACTTTATGATGCTTTAGTATGCCCTGTTTTTTGTTAAACTATTTGAACAATCGCTAATTGTTCTTTATTTTGCTTTTAATGCCCAGACAGCTTTGATCTGGCTTCTGATTTTTCCATAGTCCCATTTCTGGCCACTGCGGTATAAAGAAAACGGATCGTTAATGGAAAATCCCTCATCATCATAATCATAGAGCAGGATAAAATGTCCCCCTGTGGTGAAATCTCCCTGCCGCACAGAGCAGATCACGATGTCTCCCTGATCTAAGTGCTGTTTGATCTCAATCTGGCTGATATTGATCTGCTCGGAGCGGACACCGTAAGCTGCCGCCCCCTCTGTCATAAGCGACCACATCGTTCCTGTGCCGGACATATAGTAACCTTCCTGCATGGCAAATTTTGCGATTGCAGCCGGAGTTGCCTCCTCGTTTCCAGTCAGTGCAACTACTGCCATCGCCAGTGTTGTCGGACCGCATCCGCTGATCGCAACATTGCTGTCATCCCCATATGCAAGGCAGCCCCAGCGTTTATCCCACTGTAAAAAGAGCGGATATTCTTCCTGTAACTCTTTCTCTGTCAGTTCTGCTTTATCATAATCCCTTGTATTCCCTTTGTAATCAGCTACAAATGCGATCATTTCCGGATTATTTGCCAGATTGATCAGTAATTTTTCCGGATATTTCTCTGCATTTTCCACGATCTGTGCGTAGCGTTCATCTGACGCTTCCATCTGTTCTAACTGTCTGATTGCCTGATTTAAGGAATAATCTACCGGTTTTGATAACACAACCTGTGGAATCTCCGCAAACGGATCATTCGTTTCTTCGCTGTCTGCCGGTTCTTCGACAGTTTCTGTAGCAGACTGTTCCTCTTTTTCCGTTCCATCTGCTGTTGTTCCATTATCTACGTTATTTGTAATTTGATTTTCTTTTTTCTCTTCACCGGAGTTATCCTGCGCTGATGCCAGCACTTCTTCTGTTTTTCCAAGTTTGATCTCAGGAAAATATCTTCCACAGACACATCCCAGTAAAAAAGATGTCAAAAGCATTACACTCAAAACGATTTTTCTTTTCCGTACAAGCTTTTTCTGTCTCAGTCTTCTTTCGTCTAATTCTGTCTGATTCTGTATCTGGCGCTGATTCTGCTCCTTCATCTATCGGTAACCTCTCTCGTATTTCTTTCTTGCGTAGCGTGTTCTATTATATACATAAACCCTGCAATTTTGCTACCCTCTTCATAAAATATTAATAAAACTTTGGGTTTTCTTTGGAATACTTACAGAAAAAAACAGGTGCCAAATGTATGATCCATTCAGCACCTGCCCTGTCCTGTCTGTTTTTATTTGTTGCTGAGATATTCGTGAATACCCATAGCTGCTACTTTACCGGCACCCATCGCAAGGATAACAGTTGCTGCACCTGTCACAGCGTCACCACCGGCATAAACACCTTCTTTGGAAGTTGCACCAGTCTCTTCTTCCGCAATAATGCATTTTCTGCGGTTGATATCAAGACCCTTTGTAGTGGATGAGATCAGAGGGTTTGGAGAAGTACCAAGTGACATGATCACAGTATCTGCCTCGATCTCATATTCAGAGCCCGGAATCTCAACCGGACTTCTTCTTCCGGAAGCATCCGGTTCGCCAAGTTCCATTTTGATCACTTTTGCACCCTTTACACAACCGTTTTCATCCACCAATAATTCGGTTGGATTCTGGAGAAGATCAAAGATGATACCCTCCTCTTTTGCGTGATGTACTTCCTCTTTACGGGCCGGAAGTTCTTCCTCACCACGACGATATACGATATGTACCTCTGCACCCAGTCTTCTTGCTGTTCTGGCAGCGTCCATTGCCACATTACCACCACCTACTACGATGACTTTCTTACCTGCTTTGATCGGTGTGTCGTAATTGTCCAGAAAAGCTTTCATAAGGTTGTTTCTTGTTAAATACTCATTGGCTGAGAATACACCCATTGCCTGTTCGCCCGGAATACCCATAAATCTTGGGAGTCCTGCACCGGATCCAATGAAGACTGCTTCAAAGCCCTCGTTGTCCATCAACTCATCGATTGTAACGGATTTACCGATGACAACGTTGGTCTCGATCTTAACCCCTAATGCTTTCACGTTTTCCACTTCAGCGGCAACCACTTTCTTCTTTGGAAGACGGAATTCAGGGATACCGTAAACCAAAACACCGCCTGCCTGATGCAATGCTTCGAAAATCGTCACATCATAACCAAGCTTTGCAAGATCTCCTGCACAGGTAAGACCTGCCGGACCTGAGCCGATCACTGCTACTTTATGTCCATTTAACTTTTCTGCCTTTTTCGGTTTAATGCCATGTTCTCTTGCCCAGTCTGCAACAAAACGCTCTAATTTACCGATCGCTACAGGCTCTCCTTTGATTCCACGGATACATTTTCCCTCGCACTGTGTCTCCTGTGGACATACACGGCCACAGACTGCCGGAAGTGCGGAAGACTCGCTGATCACATGGTAAGCAGCCTCAAAATTACCTTCTTTGACTTCTGCGATAAATCCCGGAATATTGATGGATACCGGACATCCTTTCATGCACTGTGCATTTTTACAGTTTAAGCAGCGGGCAGCTTCTGCCATTGCCTCTTCTTCGTTATATCCCAAACATACTTCTTCAAAGTTCGCTGCACGAACGGCTGGCTCCTGCTCACGAACCGGAACTCTAGTTAATACGTCCATTTTTTCCTCCTGATTCTATGTAACTGACCAGACAGTTTTCTCTCTGATCTGACAAATTTCTGATTTTTAACTGTTACAATTGCCACATCCGCCGTGATGTGTTGCACCTTCCTGTAATTTCAACATTGCTCTTCCCTCTTCGGTCTTGTACTGAGCCTGTCTTCTCATCGCCTGATCAAAATCAACCAGATGTCCGTCGAACTCCGGTCCGTCTACACATGCAAATTTCACTTCATCGCCGACAACCAGACGACATGCACCACACATTCCGGTTCCGTCTACCATGATCGGATTCATGGAAACAACCGTTGGAATTCCTAATTCTTTTGTCAATTTGCAGACAAATTTCATCATGATCATTGGTCCGATTGCCACACAGTGGTCATAACGGTTACCATTATCCCAGAGTTCCTGCAGCTGCGCCGTGCCGGTTCCGTGAAAGCCGTAAGAGCCATCATCCGTCGTCACATAGAGATTCGCTGCCACTGCCCGCATCTCATCCTCAAGAATCAGAAGATCCTTATTGCGGGATCCCATAATCACATCACAGTCCACACCATGCTCATGCAGCCACTTTACCTGCGGATACACCGGTGCGGTACCGACGCCGCCCGCGATGAACACAATCTTTTTCTTCTTCAGTTCCTCGATATCCTCATCTATCAGATCAGAAGGACATCCAAGCGGTCCCACGAAATCTGCGAACGCATCCCCCTGCTCCAAGGATACCATGCGCTGTGTGGAAGCTCCCACCGTCTGAAATACGATCGTGATCGTACCGGCTTCCCTGTTATAATCACAGATTGTGAGCGGAATACGCTCCCCCTGCTCATCAATCTTGACAATGACAAACTGTCCCGGTTCGCAATACTGTGCAACACGCGGTGCCTTGACATCCATCAGATAGATCTTGTCTGCCAGCTTTTCTTTTTTAACAATCGGATACATAATTTCCTCCTCGCCCTTTGTACTATCTTAATATAATAAAGGAAAAGCCCCTACATTTCAACGGCTTTTCCCATATTTTCTGTTTATATCTGCTATTCCGACTTCGTTTCGGACTGTATGTGACGTTTTTTCTCCCTGCGCCCTACTCCTGTGTCTCCACTTTGGAAAATAGGATACGGTCGTTATCGAGCGCCTTTCCCGCGCGGAGCGCAAACTGCTCCAACAAGTCATCCACCGACATCGCCGCACGTTCCTCTCCCGCAACGTCCAACACAATGTTTCCCGCGTTCATCATCAATGTCCGGTTGCCGAGCGTCAGCGCCTGGTGCATGTTGTGCGTCACCATCAGACAGGTGATCTGCCGCTCTGCCACAATCTGTCTGGTCAGATGCAGCACCTTCTCTGCCGTCGCCGGATCGAGTGCTGCCGTGTGCTCATCCAGAAGAAGAATTTTCGGCGTGACCATCGTCGCCATGAGAAGTGTGAGTGCCTGCCGCTGACCGCCGGAGAGAAGTCCCACCGGCTGCTTCATACGGTCTTCCAGTCCCATGTCAAGCAGCGCAAGCTGCTCTCTGAACTTCTTCTTATCCGCCGCGTTGATCCTGCTGAAATATGCATTCCGGGAGGTTGTCGTCCGAAGATAGGCGAGCGCCATGTTTTCCTCGATCGTCATGTGCGGCGCCGTCCCCTTTAACGGATCCTGAAACAGATGACCGATCACTTTGCTTCTCACATGCTCCTGCTGATAGGTAATATCCTCCCCACCGAGCATGATCAGACCGCGGTCCGGGAAAAAAGCTCCGGTAATCGCATTGAACAGGGTGGATTTTCCCGCGCCATTGCTGCCGACGATCGTTGCAAAATCTCCGGCGCCAAGCGTCAGATTGACGCCGTTTAGGGCACACTTTTCATTGACGGTGCCGGGATTAAAGGTCTTGCTGACATTTTTCATAATCAGCATGGATTCTCTTTCTGCTGCCATATCACGCATTTCCTCCTTTTCCCTTCCGTTCTTCTCGCAGTAATTCCGCAATA
>ERZ780166.557-NODE-557-length-27860-cov-3.206114_pt1 | contig 27860 bp, 19 predicted proteins | sample MGYA00511366_ERZ780166 | MGnify/ENA primary metagenome ERZ780166 (study PRJEB29588, sample SAMEA2162231) | human gut metagenome | biome: human gut; feature: human-associated habitat; material: faeces | place: Denmark | collected 2008/2010 ...
AAAGTTAATTGTATTTAATTTTTTGGGAAAGGCCATGAAGGAGATTTTAATTGAAGAAGGCCGGCCAACAGATATTATAGAAAAGGATGGGAAACAATACATTTTGACATCATCGACGCTTTATGTCGGCAGTATCCAGTCGGGATTTCGTAAGGTGGGAAGCAATTCTGACAAAGAAGAAAAGAAGAATGCCGAGGAGGATAATTGGTCGTTAGAATTTTTATTTTCCTGTGGAGATTATGTTTATGTATCGATGACTGTGCCTGCTAAGTATCATAGTTTTAGTTGGTTGTGGCAGATATCATTAAAAAATGGCGAGTGGAAAAAAATCATGGACGAAATGCTCGATTTTTCTTTTGATACGGATGCCAAAGAGGTGGCTGCAGGGATTGAAATTGGCGAAAAAAATGCTGAGGTATTGTATTATAAATTCCATGAAGATGGAACGTATGAAAAGAAAAAAATCAAGGCGATTCCGGGAGCTGTGGAAAATGGAGTTATTTACACCGCATCGAAAAAAGAATTTCTCGCTATTTCGGTGAAAGACAACAAAAAAACGGTGTTAAAGCATGTAGGGCGGTATTGTGAAATTGCAGATTTAAAGTATGAAAATTTAAGTAATGTAAGGCAGGAAAAAAAGGGGAAAATTATTTACAAGGTATCCGTTTATTTGTCAAAAAAACCACTGAAAAACCGATATGGAAAGCCGATGCCGGATTATGATAATTATTATTGCTATGATTTGGAAACAAAGCAGACGCAGACGGTGAATACAGGTGTCAGCTATATAGATTTTGATTATGCGGAAGGAAAGACATATATGAAAAATCGGGGAAAATGGCTTACACTTGAAAAGGAAACGAACACGGTAGAAATGGCAATTGATTATGTTTATGGGGATAATGCGATATTAAATAAAAGAGTTGTGCGTGTGGTGCAAAAAGACAAAAAGGAAAAGGTAGTCTCGGATAAAGTGTATACTTTTTGTGGAGACGAACAAGGAAATTGCCGGATTGAAGATGTGACCGGCAAGTATGGAACGCTTGAGAAGCAGGAAAAATGGTTTACAATTACAGCAAAACAAGTAAAAGCGATTTCGGATAAGAAGTTGTTAAAAGGGCTGATGAAAACGGATGAATAGGGGGCACGCATGTGATATGTTTTGTCTTGCATGTTGTAGAAAATGATGTTAGACTATAAGAGATAAGCAGGGCATGGGGCAAAATCTGGATTATCTGAGTACGAATCAGCCAACGGATGAATACACTCATAAACTTCAGCATCGTGTGCTGGAAATGCGCGATGATAAAGAATGGAGGGAAAATTATATGACGTGGGAAATGAAATTGGATGAAAGATATGAAACGGGTCATAAGGCAGGCAGGGAGGAAGAACTATGCAGACTGATAAAAAAGAAACTTGAAAAAGGGAAAAACATTGCGCAGATTGCAGATGAGTGCGAGGAGACGGAAGAAAGGATACTTGAATTGATGGAGAAGATGGAGAAAACATCTTACAATGAATAAATTATTTATATGTCAAGGAGGGGGAACATGAAAAAAACAATTAAGGGGAAACTTACACTAAACACAGCAATTTTTATTGTTGCAGCAATTATTGTCTGCGAAATTGTCAGTGTGAATGCATTAAAAACAAACATGACAAATCAGACGAGACAATATGTCAGCAGAGAGGCACAGACCAATGCACGTGTGGTTAATGAATGGCTGCAGGGGCAGGCAAACACGGTACATACAATTACGAATACGATTGCTTTTATGAACACAAAAGATACGGATCACGTGATGGATTACCTGGAAAAAGCCTTGAGTGAGAATAAAGAGGCATTGATGTATTATTTGTGTTTTGGATATGATGGAGGAGTATTTCCTGCAAACCATTCTAAAATAGATCTGGATCCAACGACAAGAGACTGGTGGAAGCAGGCCATTAAGAAAAATAGTTTGATTTATACGGCACCATATAAAGATTTTGCTTCCGGGAAAATGATTGTTACCATTGCAGAACCGCTGGAAATAAAAGGCGAACAGGCGGTTGTGCTGGCGGATATTACGATTGATACTTTGACCAAACTTGTTTCGAATGTAAGTACGGATGAAAACATTCAGGGCTTTTTGTTAGATGCCGATGGCATGGTTGTTTCGCATCAGAATAAGGATTATCTGCCGAAAGAGGAAGGAAATACTTCTTTGGCAAAGGCACTTTCTGTTAATGTAAAAGAGGCTTCCGAGATAACAGATTATGATGGATATTCAAAATTTATTCATACCGCGCAGATTACAACTACCGGATGGACATTTGGTGTAACGGAGCGGGAATCAGTAGTAACAACACAAGTGGTGAAGAGTGTGATTTTAGTTGTCGGAATCGGGGTTGTCCTTTTGATTCTCGTAGTTCTTCTTACCATTGCCAGTGTGAAGAAAAATTTGAGGCCACTTGAAAATATGAAGACATTTATCCGGGAGAAAGTCATCGGTGATTCTCAAAAGAATGTACATAAAAATGAGGTTGAGGAAATCTCTTATTTATTACAGGAGTTAGAACAGCGTTTTATTGGTGTGATTCGCAAAACAAAAGATGAATCCAATGTCATTCATACCAGAGTGGAAAATACGAATGACAAGGTCTCTTTAATTAATCAGAATATTATGGAAATCAGTGCAGCAATGGAAGAAACCGGAGCAAACATTGATTCCCAGACAACCAGTATTCAAAACATTGATAAAACTTGCAAGGATACAACGAATGCAGTGGATATTCTTGTATCCCATGCAGAAGAAATGTCCGATAAAGCGAAAGAGATTGGTGAGCGTGTCAATGAAGCGGTGCAGAAATTAATGACAGATAAAGAAAGTGCTGTGGTGAAGGCAGACGAAAGCAGAAATCGTATGCAAATGGCGATTCAGCAGACAAGAATTATTGGCGGGATTACAACTGTCTCAGCGTCAATTGAAGAAATTGCTTCTCAGACAAATCTGCTTGCATTAAATGCTTCGATTGAGGCGGCAAGAGCAGGCGAGCAGGGAAGAGGCTTTGCTGTCGTTGCCAATGAAGTCAAAAATCTTGCGGATGAGATTAAGACTCTTGTAAGTACGGTTCAGGGAAGTATTTCTGATGTAGAACATGGAACAGAACAGCTTAATACTAATATTGAGGAGTCACAGTCAGCATTTGGAAAGAATGTTGAAGATGCTGATGCGGCATATGGAGTGTTTGAACAGATAATACAGGCAGCAGACGGAGCAGGGCAGGTACAGGAAGAGATTGGTGAAGTTACACATTCATCAGAGAAGAAACTTTCAGAGGTTAAAGACTGTTTTGATAATCAGGAGCAGCAGCTTCAGCAGGTTCTTGCACATATTGAACATGCCAATGACTTGGGAACAACGAAGAGTTCTATGTTTGAGGATATGAACAATCTTGTTGCACAGCTTAGTCCTATGGCTAAAGATATAGAAAAAAATTACCGATAAAAATATTCAGGAATCTTCTAAGCAGGTTGTTGGTGTAATCAAGGCAATAGAGGAAATAGCAAGCCAGACTAATCTCTTATCACTTTAACAAAAGAAAAGACGTGGTGTGATAATAGTAGATTTTAAAATATGATAATGTATAATGTAGTGCGTGAGTGTTATATATATTTGCAGTCAGCAGATAATATAAGTGTTAAAGTATAAATATCGTAAGTATTATATTTTATGTGAGCCTTAGGTGTTTATGGCTTGTGTGAATTTTAATGAGGGTAATATAGTAATAAAAAGGTATGTTTGATAAGTATAAAAAGTATAGAATAATAGGTGTTATTGTTGTAATCGTTGCGATAGCAGTATTATTTGCAGCGAATATAAGAATAAGAAGTGTAAGGCAGTACAGGTCGGATGCCAATAATCTGGTGCAGGAGCAGCAGAGTATAAGTGACCTGTTAAACAGCACCACAAAGGATGAAGTGGATAATAAAGAGAGCAGTGCTACGCGGGATGATGGCGCCGGTGACGATAATAATCCGTCAGATGATACGGATATAATGTCCGAAATGTTCAATAATTCATCTGAGCAGGAGAATGAAAAAGACGATACTGGCAACAGTGATTATAATGCTGGTGCAGGAGAAAATGTCGTTGTTAGTGATAATGTCAGCATCAATGACGATAACAGCCAGAGTGGTGGAGATAGTCAGAATAGCAGCAGTACAGGTGGCGAGGACATTTCTAAGGATGATAATTCAGACAGCGGCAGTGACAAAGCTGATAAGAAGCCAGCAATTATATCCTGTACAATAGAGATAAGGTGCGATGAGGCGACAGCTAAAAAGTCGTCCATAGATAATCCAGGAATAAGAGAGCTTATACCAGATAGTGGAATTATATTAGGCCAGATATCTTATTCGGGATATGAAGGCATTAGTGCCTATGACGTGTTATCAGCAGCAGCCAATATGAATGGCATAAGTGTGGATACCAAATGGACAACACAGTATGGCGGTGTATATGTAACTGCGATAGCAGGACTTGAGGAGATGATGGTAGGAAGGTGGTCAGGATGGATGTACAGTGTGAATGGCAAAGTTCCTATGAAAACTGCAAGTTCTTATAATGTGGAAAATGGAGATGCTATTGTGTGGTATTATTATGCACCATAGCTTATATTATGAAGTATATCATATGTATTAGAGATTTAGCCGGAAGGAGAGATGTGTATGGAAAGAAAGTATATCGGCCAGATACATCCTGCTGTCGGCTTTTTTTATATTGCAGCAGTACTCGTTATAACTATGATTACGATGAACCCGTATCTGCTTGCCATATCATGTATAACTTCAATTATTGTTATGGGCTATCTGAAAGGGCTTTCAGAGCTTAGGAAAAATATTGTACCTGATATATCTGTAATTATATTTACAGTCGGTATACAGCCGGTGTTTTCAGGAAGCGGAAAGACTGTGCTGTATTATGTAAATGACAGAGCGGTATATCTTGAAGGTTATATATACGGACTTGTAATTGCCATGCTTCTTATAACGGTATTTAACTGGTGTACGGTTATGAGAATACTTATGGACTCCGAGAAATTAATGTATCTTATCGGCAGATTATCTCCGACACTTGCAATGATGATTACTATGATATTAAGGTTTATTCCGCTTATGAGACAGAGGTATAGAGTTATACACGAAGGTCAGGTAGGAATGGGAAGATATAATAATCCGTATAGTAAAAAGAAAAATGTGTTGTATGCGTTCATGGGTTTTATTGAAAAAATCAGACATAGAATAAAAGAAATATCAATACTTATATCCTGGTCACTTGAGAATTCAATAGAAACTTCTAATTCCATGGAGTCGCGTGGATATGGACTTAAGGGAAGGACAAGTTATCACAGATATATATTGAAAAAAACAGACATAATTCAGATGATTTTAATTGCAGGTGCATTTGCATATGTACTTGTACCGGTATTATTAAGGCAGTTTAGGGCATATTATCTGCCAAGGGTATATATTGAAAGCGTGTCTGTGTGGCATGTGATTGTAATGGTTGTATATATTGTGCTTGCGGTATTTCCGGTTGTCTTTTATAAGAAATCGGACATAGAGCGTGTATAGATTAAAAAGATATATTCTAATAAAGTAAGATAGTGGAAAGTAAATAGCCAGTTAAATTGAGGAAGGTTATGGATAATATAATACAAATCAGGGATTTGACATTTGCGTATGCGGCAGGTGATGAGCCGGTCTTAAGTGATATTAATATAGATATAAGCAGCGGAGAATTCGTCATAATAATGGGAAGTTCGGGAAGCGGAAAGACAACGCTGCTTAAGATGTTAAAAAGAAATATGATACCAGCCGGAAGATATTCGGGCAGAGTATATATATATGGGAAAGAAGCCGACAAGCTAACTGACAGGGAAAATGCTGCTGGCATAGGTTATGTAAGTCAGGACCCGGATAATCAGATAGTGACAGATAAGGTGTGGCATGAGCTTGCATTTGGACTTGAAAATCTGGGGATGGATAATGTGACTATAAGAAAAAAGGTAGCTGAGATGTCGGAGTACTTTGGCATAACAGGCTGGTATGACAAGGAAGTCAGCAAGCTCAGTGGAGGACAGAAACAGATACTTAATCTGGCTTCAGTTATGGTTATGCAGCCGGGAATACTGCTTCTTGACGAACCGACAGCCAATCTTGACCCGCTTGCAGCAATAAGATTTCTTGATGTTGTGAAGAGAATTAATCAGGAACTTGGCGTCACAGTTGTTATGGTTGAGCACAATCTTGAGCATATATATGCAGATGCTGACAGGATAATAGCGATAGATAAAGGCAGGGTGGCAGCCAACAGCTCACCTAAAAAAGCTGCGGCGGATATTATTGCGGCGGGAAGTTTTCTTATAGAGGGACTTCCAGTAGCGTCTAGATTGTATTCAGGTTACAATAAGAAGAATGGTAATAGTGTTGTAAGTTATAATAATGTTAATATAGATAGTAATAATAAAGATAATCACATACTATCAGATGAAATTCCATTAACTGTAAAAGAAGGAAGACGGTGGTACGTTAATTATAAAAAAGTTTATGGAAAAGATATTACAAAGGATAAAGATAAAATTAATAACTTTGCAGGAAAAAGCATTATAAACGATAAAGTAATAAAGAAAGATGTGTTAGAAGAAGATAATATAACAGGTAATAAAAACAAAAAAAGAATAGGCTTTATCAAAAAAAATAATCTTGAAAATAAAAGTAGTCGAAAGAATACAGATAATATAGAGAATACGGTCTGTCAGCTTAAAAATGTTTCCTACTCTTATAATAAAAAGCTGCCATATATCATTGATGGTGTAGATGTGAGCTTTAAGGAAGGTCAGATAACGGCTATTCTTGGTGGTAATGGGGCAGGAAAGTCTACAATGCTTAAGCTGATAGCCGGCATAATAGAGCCTGTACGTGGAAAGATTATAAGTAATAAAAGAATAATAATGCTTCCGCAGGACCCTAAGGCGGTATTTACTGAAGTGAGTGTAGAGGAAGAGCTTGCAGAGGTGCTTATGGATAAGGGAAATGGTATATATAATAATATGCCAATGGAGGATAAGAGAGAAATAGTTGAACAGATTATTGAAGAATTCGGACTTAATGATATAAGAAAAAATAATCCATATGATATAAGCGGAGGACAGCAGGAAAAGCTTGCTATTGCAAAGGTGCTTTTATTAAAGCCGGAGGTACTCTTATTAGATGAGCCGACAAACGGATTGGACCCCTACTTTAAAAAGACTTTAGGAAAACTTTTAAAAAAGATTAATGCAGATGGGGTAACTATAATAATTGTGTCGCACGACCTTGAATTTGTTGACAGTTTCTGTGATGATGTCATAATGTTGTTTGATAAGAAGGTAGCGGCAAAGGATAGCACACACAAGTTTCTTAGGGATAATATGTTCTATACTACCAACTATTATAGGATTATGAAATAACTAATATATTATTTATAGTTATTAACATAAGTACAATATATATTTTATCAGAAAATATAATTAGTTATGACTTTAAGCATTATAATATAAGCGAATACAGATATAATTGTGGATGTGCAAAGTAATAAATGGGGATAATCAGTTATGAATTACAGTATTATGTTGATAAGTATGGCGATATTGCTGGCGGCGGTACTTATATATGTGCATATATTTGAAAAAAGAAAACCGCGGGCAAGAGAAATGGTTGTTATAGCAATGGTGTCAGCAATCACAGTTGTTGCCAATATAATATGCGCCTATACAATTCCGCTTCATGCGGGAACGGCCGTGGTAATAATAACAGGCATAGCACTTGGTCCAGAGGCTGGCGTGCTTACCGGGGCGCTTGCAAGATTTGTGTGTAACTTCTTTATGGGGCAGGGTATATGGACTCCGTGGGAGATGGTTGCATGGGCTATGCTTGGCGGTCTGGCAGGGGTATTTTTTTATAAGCCAGTGTATACAGGATATCTTGAGGATAAAAAGAAAATACGCCGAGAGAGTACTAAGTATGGTGTAATGCAGCTTGCAGCACCGGCTGCAATAATAATATTGTGTGAACTTGCAGGATATATTGAATATATAATAGCAGCACCCAGTGGTGAGACTTATATGGGCTGGAGAGTGTATGTTTTCGGTATTGCAGGAATAATAATAGCTGCTGTTATTACAAGGAAAAAGGTGGCTGTCAATTCAGTAACTACAACTGTTTACACATTTGTAAGTGTATTCATACTGTATGGAGGACTTATGAACCTTGCAGCGATGTTTATGAGCAGTTCGTATCAGAATGGAGATATAAGTATATCGCTTGAAAGCCTGAAGCTTCTGTATATAACGGGAATTCCTTACGATGCCATGCATGCGCTTGGTGCGGCTGTTTGTGTGTTTCTGTTTGGCAATACACTTATACAGAAGATGACAAGAATCAGAATAAAATATGGACTTGTTTCAGACAGGGGATGATTAATTATAAAAAATGTGGTAATGTATGTATAAATGGTGTCACTTTCTAAAGTGATAATTGATATTTAGATGGAGATATATAATGAATTATATAGTGTTAGACCTTGAATGGAATCAGAGTTACAGAGGAAAGCAGTATACGGTCGAAGGACTTCCATTTGAGATTATACAGATAGGTGCAGTAAAGCTTGATGAAAATAAAAATGTGCAGGACAGGTGGGAATGTCTGGTAAGGCCGGTTGTATATAAAAAGCTTCACGGTAAAGTATCAGAAATGCTAGGAATATCCATAAACGACTTAGAGAATGGAAAGGATTTTAAAAGTGCAGCTGATGAGTTTCTTGCATGGTGTGGTGAGGATTATAAGTTTATAACATGGGGAGGTTCTGACCTTACAGAGTTTCAGAGAAATATGAAGTACTTTGGTGTAGAGTATAAATTTCCATTTCCATTCACATACTATGACCTTCAGAAGCTGTACAGCAAGGTATATTCGGATGGCAAGACAAGAAGAAGTCTTAAGGCAGCCATTGAGGAGCTTGGATTTACTGAGGATGCAGAGTATCATTCGGCTATTAATGATGCCATATACACAGCAAGAATATTTGCAAATATGGACTTTGACAGCGTAAGTGTGTATGAGAGTATAGATACTTACAGGATACCACAATCAAGAAAAGACGAGATATATATGAATTTTAATACATATGAGAAGTATATATCGAAGGGCTTTAAGACAAGGGAGAAAGCAGCAGATGACAGGACAGCAAGGTCGTGCCGGTGTTATATATGTAATAAGCCGATGAGGAGGCTTATTAAGTGGTTTGCGACTTCATCCAAGAACTATTATTCAGTTTTTGTGTGTGAGGAACATGGACTTTTCAAAGGAAGAATGAGGGTAAAGCAGTGCGATAATGGTTTTTACTATGATGTAAGGATATTGAAGCAGACAGATGAAGAGGGCGTTAATGGTATTGTAGACAAGCAGATAAAGGAACGGGAGCACAGAAGAAAAAAAAGAATGGAAGAGCATAGGAGAAAGTGCGAAAACCAGAACCAGAATAAAATTAAGTATAAATATAGGTAAGATAATATATGCAAAAAGGTCAGAGGGTTGTTAGAACGGACAACTCTCTGACCTTTTCTAAATATTAACTATAAATGAGCAAATAAAGAAAACTGCATAAATAAAAATATTTATCTTTGTATGGTGTGCAGACTGCAGATACATTTTTAAATAAATATATATACAGATTGATTTAATAAAATCTACGCAAGCAACTGGTTAAAGTCGTTCAGACATAAAGGCTTTGAATAATAGAAACCCTGTATATTATCACAATTTATGCCGGTTAAGAAATCTACCTGATTTTTAGTTTCAACACCTTCGGCTGTGACAGATATTCCAAGCTCTTTTGCAAGCGTTATAGTATGGTCAAGAAGACGTTCACCACTGAAATCACCGATATAATCAATAAGGCTTTTATCGATCTTTAAAGTATCAAAGCACTTCATATTGATAGTTGAAAGAGATGAATATCCTGAACCAAAGTCATCCACAAGTAAAGAAAATCCATTGCGGTGGAAACGATCTGCAAGGTCTTTAATGTTAGCATTATCAATAGCTGCACTTTCAGTTATTTCAATAGGAACAAACTTTGTATCAACACCTATTTCAGAAGCAATATTTTTGTAAAGTTCAACTACTGATTCAAAGTAAAGTGTTGCACGCGACAGGTTGACAGATATAGGAATAAGCTGCTTACCCTGATTTTTCCATATTACCTGCTGTGTGCATACTTTTCTGAATACATATTCATCTAAAGTCTTAATAAGTCCGTCTTTTTCAAATAAAGGTATAAACCTGGCAGGAGATATAAGATTGCCATCTTCGCCTCTCCATCTGACAAGGGCTTCTGCACCTACAAGTTCATTGTTGGCAGGATTATACTTAGGCTGATACCATATTTCAAATTCATTATTCTTAATCGCACGGGAAAAATTATCTTCCATAGCCCTGTTTTCAAGAATTTTCAATGTATCATTATAGCTGTAGAACTGATAACTTATATCTTTGCGGTCTTTAACCTGATTCTTGGCAAAGTTAGCTTCACTATAGGCTTCTTCAACTTTTTTATCAGGAGTCCATCTGGTTATGCCAAAGTAGGGTATTATATTAGGAATTTTAAGTGTAACAACTATATTTTTAAGTGCTTCTTCAATCTTTTCAATATGTTGTATAACATTTTCTTCAGACCCGCCTTCACAGTAGATAACAAAATGGTCAGCATTGATATGACCGCCAAAGTCTTTATCATCTATAGAGTTTTCTATACAGTTCCATATAGCCTTAAGAGTCTCATCACCTTTGGTTATGCCACATATAGAGTTGATAATCTTAAACTCATGTATATCCATTGATATAAGAAATCCCGGAAGTTCATAATCAAGCAGGGTATTTTTAAAGTTGCTGTAATTACCGCCACCTGTTATAAGGTCTATATAGGCGATACGTTCAAGCTCACGCTGCTTTTCGGCACTTATATCTTCAAAGCCTACAACCATATGGTGAAGTTCAGGTGAGTCATCTATATTAACAAACTTGGCACGGCAGTAAGCAATGCCGCCGTCACGCACAATGCTGTAATCATACTGGTAAGAATTCTTAATCTTAAATTGTTCACGAAGATTATCAAGGGATGTCTCCATAAGTGTCGTCTCTTTTTCCTCATTTACAACAGTTTTATCGATATATTCTTTCATAAGATCTGAGTAAAGAGGAATGGAATTGAGTGAATTATTAAGCATACTTCTGACAGCCGGATTAATCTTGTATGGGTATACCTGTTCGGTATCAATATCAACATAGTATACACTGTTAAAGTTGCGGATAAGTGCATTTACAACACAGTTAAGCTTAGGGTCTTCCTCAATAGCTTCAATAAGTCCAAGTACACATAATGGATTATGGTTATCATCATAAGTTACAGTACACATAGATATACGGAAGTCCTTATTATTCATTGAAGATAATATTTCACTTACACTTTCACAGCCATTATCGATAGCATTAAACATTTTTGCAAGCTTACGTTTCTCTATTAAATTATTCAAAAATGCATTATCCTGTGTATTAGTAATGGTGTCCGGTATATTCATATTCCTTACGGTATAAGCAGACGGAATAATTGTTTTATTGGCAGGATAATAGCAGAACATATACTTGTTCCATTCTGCAAATGCTTTCTGTACAATGCCAGTAGTACCTTCATTAAGAGAGCCTATATCAATTAGGTCTGTATTTGCAAAAGCTTTATTTATTGGTTCTTTAATATACGGTTCTTCCATATGCATTCCTCTATTCTTTCATAAACATATCTTTTATACTTGTGTGTAAAGTGTACGATTATATACCAGTATTATAATCGTATGTATAAATGTAATTGGGAGTATATTACAAAATAAAAAGTATATAGATATTAATCTTCATTTTTTATTACAACATATGCTTATACTATAACACTTTGCTTACATTTGGTAAATAATAGAAATAAGTAATATTTGTAAAAAATGTTAGTAATTATTAATAAAATTAAGTGAGATATTACATATACTAAATATTATTAAGGGTGGGGTATATGTTCAATTTTAAGTAACCTTTTCGATGAGCTCAAATTAATTTTTAGTATAGTGAGTTTATGTAAAATGACATTTTAATAGTTATAAAAAGTATATTATGTATTTTATTGTTTGACTATATGTTATAAATATATTATCAATATGCATAGTGATAATAACTTAAGAAGGAGAATAGCATATAAAAGACCCTAAAAGGATAGCTGAACTTGAAGCCATGCTAAAGGAAAGCAGGGAAAGCAACGGTAAGGGATAATATTATAGCAATACAGGTATGGCAAAGGTGCCGGTTTTGAATTAAGTAAGCGGATAGATATATAGTTGATTACGACTCTATATATCTATCCGCTTATATTATTTTAAATAATTGTTATCTGTATATTAGATATACTTAACTGCCTGCAAACAACATTACATAACCGCAAATATAATGGCAGCAGCGACAACTATCTGGATGATAGCAAATCTGAATACTACCTGGGCATCTGACCAGCCCTTGTTTTTTCTCATATGGTCGTGAATAGGTGTTCGTATATTCTGCATAAGATTGATATGAAGAAATCTTATGAAAGAAACCTTGATTAATCCAAGTCCGCCATCGATTATAAGGATGATGGCAAGTGGAATGAATAACAGTGGGCAGTGGAGCTTGAGGAATGAAAATGCAATAAATATTCCGATAGCCCTTGAACCGGCATCGCCCATAAGCAGCCTGCTAGGTGATGCGTTGAACCACAGGTAACCAAGTATACATACAACCATAATAAGTATTACGTGTCTGAAAGAACTTTCTATGTCAAATATTCTGAATAACAGAAATGCAGATGTAAGTGTAATGGCAGAAAGAGTTCCGCACAGTCCGTCAACACCGTCTGAACAGTTAGTGACATTGATACTTGCCCAGATGAGTATAACAATAAGTATACCGTAAATAACAGGGTTAAGTGTAACTGTCAGCTTAAAAAGTGCTATATCAAATGTGTTAGGGTTGTAGTGGAGGTATGTCACAGCAGCCATAACAGCAATGATAAAATCAATAATCCCTTTCTTTAACTCGCCCCATGGTGATGAAGATGCATCGTCAAGGTAGCCTGAAAGCATAGCGGCAAGTACAAGTATAAGATATATGATAATCTCCGATGTAAGGTTAACGAAAAGCATGCATGTTATCGTGAATACAAGTATAAAGATGATACCAGCGCCACGGGGCTTTCCAACTGACTTTGAGCCGTTGATGGCATATGCTCTTCCGCCGTCTCTTGGAAGTATATTCTTTCCCATATATATTGCAAGACATGTTACTGCAAATGCAAATAATATGCTGGCAAATGTAACTACATTTATGTAGCTGGGACTTATCAGGTAATAAATCATAATAATTCTCCTTAAAATATAAACTTTTATATAAAAACCAGTATACTTATGATAAGTTTATGCAATTATGATGTCAAGTGTAAGATTGAAGTTAATTCTAAAATAGCACGTATGTTTTACGGCTGGAAATTATAAATTGAATAAAAATGACCGATTGTCAAAAAAATCAATAGTATTTAATCTAATGTTATGGTAAAATACAGCTATACAAATGTGTATGTGACCTGATAATATTTTTAGTAGTGCTAAGAGATATAATGGCAGCATATAATAGGTAATAGTGTGCCGATATGAGTAAAACAGGATTAGGCTATTTAAGTTAGGTATCAGGTAATATTAAGTGGAAGGGCGGAGTTATATGGCTATGGCTGATGTATTGAATTATGATGATGTATGCATAAGTGAATTGGATGCTTATCTTTTTGGACAGGGAACTCATTACGAAATATACAATAAGATGGGTGCTCACGTTGCAAAGAAAGATGGTAAGTCAGGTGTTTATTTTGCTGTATGGGCACCAGCGGCTAAGGATGTGTATGTAATAGGTGAGTTTAATGACTGGAAAGCCTATGGATATGACATGAAGAAGATATCAGATGGCGGCATATATGAGCTGTTTATAGAAGGTGCGAAGGAAGGTCAGATGTATAAGTATCTGATTATCGGGCAGAACGGGGAGGCTATATATAAGGCAGACCCATATGCGAATGCGGCACAGTTAAGACCGGAAACAGCTTCTATAGTAGCTAATCTTAACGGATTTAAGTGGACAGATAATGCATGGGTTGAGGCTAAGAAGAAGGAAGACCACTTAAAAGCACCTATGTCGATATACGAGTGTCATCTTGGCTCATGGAAGAAGCAGGATGATGGCACAGAAGACGGATATATTAATTACAGGGATATTGCACCAGAGCTTGCTGAGTATGTATCTGATATGGGTTATACACACATTGAGCTTATGGGTATTGCTGAGTATCCGTTTGATGGTTCATGGGGTTATCAGGTAACAGGGTATTATGCGCCAACAGCAAGATATGGAACACCTGAGGACTTTATGTATTTTGTTAATTATATGCACAGCAAGAAAATCGCAGTCATTCTTGACTGGGTTCCTGCACATTTTCCAAAGGATGCGCATGGACTTGCCAACTTTGATGGAAGCTGCGTATATGAGTATGCTGACCCAAGAAAGGGAGAACATCCTGACTGGGGTACGAAAGTATTTGATTATGGTAAGAATGAAGTGTCTAACTTCCTTATTGCTAATGGTATGTTCTGGGTGGACAAGTTCCATATTGATGGATTAAGAGTGGATGCGGTTGCTTCTATGCTGTATCTTGATTACGGCAGAACAGATGGCAACTGGGTGCCTAACAAGTACGGTGGTAATGGCAATCTTGAAGCTATGAGCTTCTTAAAGCACTTTAACAGTATGATGAAGAAACGTTTCCCACAGGCAGTTACTATAGCAGAGGAGTCAACAGCATGGCCTATGGTAAGTGGTGACCCTGACAACGGAGAGTGTCTCGGATTTACATTTAAGTGGAACATGGGCTGGATGCACGATTTCCTTGAATATATGAAGCTGGATCCTTACTTTAGAAAGTTTAATCACGGTAAGATGACATTTTCTTTGATGTATGCATACAGTGAGAACTTTATACTTGTTCTTTCACATGATGAGGTTGTTCATCTTAAGTGTTCTATGCTTGGAAAGATGCCGGGCGACAGAGAGGACAAGTTTGCCAATCTTAAGCTTGCCTATGCTTATATGTGCGGACATCCTGGCAAGAAGTTACTTTTCATGGGACAGGAGTTCGGTCAGTGGAATGAGTGGAGTGAAAAGAGAGCACTCGACTGGTATCTGTTAGAGGATGATTCGCATAAGGAGTTAAAGGATTTCACAAAGGCATGTCTTATTCTTAATAAGAAGTACAGATGTCTTTACGAAACTGATTACAGTCCTGAGGGCTTCCGTTGGATTAATGCCAACGATAAGGATAACAGTGTATTTTCATTTATAAGAATAAGTCCTGATAAGAAGAGGCATCTTTTATTCGTGTTTAACTTCACTCCGGTTGAACGTCCTAACCACAGAATTGGCGTTCCAGTAAAGGGAAAGTACAAGCTTGTTCTTGGTGATGATATGAAGAACCAGAAGAAGACTCTTACAAGTGTGAGAGGTGAGTGCGATGGATATAAGGAATCACTTCTTATTGACTTACATAGATATGGCATAGCTGTATATGAATTCAATGGTGATGTGAACGCACATAAGCCAACTAAGATTTAAGAAGCGCAAGCAATGAGCAGTGCCGGACGAAAGCCTGACAGTCAAGAAAAACGGCAGCTTTTCTGGACATGTACGGCAGAGTGAATAAATTATGCTATAATGAGCATAGAGAAAGAAGCTGATTATACATATATGAATAATAATGGGACAGGGTATGATTAAAATACGGCTGTCCCGTTTTTTGATTCATTACATTCTGAGGATTTTGTCAGAAGCGGGATGAAATTTTTAATCTGACCATTTGCAGACATAGATTAAATATTTTGTGTGATATGACCGAAATATATGATAACAGGGTCAAAAGGTCTAAGCCCACATGAGCTTGCTCATAAATGGGTAAAAGACCTTATTATAGAAGTAATCAGAACTAAAAAATAGTTTAACAAGCACATAAGACTACAAACACGGAGGTTAATAAGGAATATATGTCAGTTTCAGTATATGCAGGAGATTTTAATAAAGGAAACGTAAAAAACGGGGTTAATGCAGGAACTTCCATTAATTATAAGGAAAATAACGCTGCCAAAGCATACGGAGTGAGTGGCAATTATGGCGGAGTTGTCGTGTCAGGCGGACAGGATAACAGCAGACTTAGGGATAATACATATGAGTCACTTTTAAAGGAAGCAGAGGATGTAAAACAGCAGATTATGGACTCTGCCAAGACAGCACAGATAAGCTTTAAGGCACTTGTCAAGAAGCTTTCAGGAATGGAGTCGGTTGATATATCGGGGGATGGATTTAATATTATGGATTCGTCACCAGATGAGATGGTGTCTATTATAGATAAGATAAGAATAGAGCTTGCCATGCATTCAGATGATTATGTGGCTTATGGTACAGGTGTAAGTAAGAGTGCCATAGAGCAGGTGGCAGGTAGTGCAGGAGTGTCTGCTGACGTAGTGGAAAGGCTTAGCGGCGCAGGAGTAAGTCTTGATGAAGATACATTAAAGCAGGCGCAGTCAGCTCTTGATCAGGCAGCGGCTATAGGAGAGCTCTCAGAGAAGGCAAAGTACTATATGATAGCCAACGACATAGCACCTACTATAGATGGTATATATAAGGCAGAAATGTCTGTTGCAGGTATGCCACAGTCAAGTGGTTATGAAATATCATTTCAGGAGTTTAATGCGATGAGACCTCAGATAGAGTCGCTTATAACAAAATCAGGTCTTACGGTTAATCTTCAGAACCTTAATAACGCACAGGACCTTATCAACAATAATATTCCTGTTACAGAGAAGACACTTAAGTTCAAGTCTATGCTTGATTCACTTAAGGTGGATGACCTTGGAACACAGGAAGGACAGAGCAGGGTGCTTGATAAGATAGCAGACCAGATGGCGATAGGTGGGGATGCTTACGATACACCTCTTACCAACGACCCATCTATATGGGAAAATGTAAAGTCAGCCATAGTTACATTGGCAGATGCAAGCTATGATGATATTGTAAATGTAATATCATCTGGAAAAGCATTTACAATATCAAGTCTTAAAGTCGTTATGCAGGTAGGATGGAGTATGGATGGCACAGCTAATGCAGGTCAGGCAGGTGCAGCAGCACAGCAGGCATACGTTAATCAGCCGGTTATGGCACAGCAGCCAGTGTATGCAGGACAATACGGTTCATATATGCAGACAAGCGGTGGTGCAGGACAGGTAGGTCAGTATGGCGGATACCAGTACAGCCCGGAAAAGGCATACAATACACTTCTTGAGGCAAGAATGTTACTTACAGCAGGTTCAGGTATCGTACTTGAAAGAAATAACACACCACTTCTTTATACACCTATTGATGAACTGACTGATAAGTTAAAGACTATGGAGGCAAATGGTTCAACATATGCAGGAAATATGCAGATGTACAATGACGTGCTGGATGTAAGAAAAGCGCTTTATGATATTGAGATAGCACCAGCACAGATGTATCAGAAGCTTATGAACAGCGACCCATACAAGCTTAGTATTTCTATGGTGTCTAATGTTGCAAGCAGCTTAAGAAGCAGATATGCGCAGGCTATTGGTACTTATAAGACTGTTGGAACACAGGTAAGGGAAGACCTTGATGATTCTATGCTTAAGGCAGTCAATAACAGTGCCGGTGGAATTATGGAAAGACTTGAGCTGGAGAATACACAGGAAAACAGGGATGTTATAAAGCTCCTTGCTTCTAACAACATTGACATAACCAGGGAGTCAGTAGAAAGAGCAAGAAAGATATATTCAACTCTTAATAATCTTGTCAATAACATGAAGCCTGAAACAGTTGTAAAGATGATAGATTCAGGTATCAATCCAATGGATACAGATATATGGACTGTTAACGATTATCTTAGCAGAATGAATCAGGGTGCAACTAAGGATAACGAGGAGAAGTACTCAAGATTCCTTTATAAGCTGGATAAAACAGGTGGAATTACTGAAACAAAGAAGAAACAGTTCATCGGTATCTACCAGATGATGAATATATTTACAAGAGATGCTGGTGTATGTGCCGGAGCACTTATGAAGCAGGGTAAAGAGATTACTATGGGTAATCTTATCAGTGCTTACACAAGCCGCAAACATTCAGGAATAGATGTGACTATTGATGATACAGTTGAATTCACTAAAGAAGATAAAGATATGGTAAGTTACTTTGAGTCTTTATTTGCAAAGTCACAGCAGTATATCACACCTAATACATTGAAAGAATCGGACATTGATATGCCGATTGAAGACCAGCATGTAGAACATTTTGCAGAAAATCTTGCTGAGAATTATGATGAAGAACTTGAAAAGCAGTTAGACAGCAGCTATATAAAGGATGTGACACAGAAGGCAGCAGATGCCGATGCAGAAGTCACAAGAGAGTTAAGAAGAGCCGGAATTAATGAGAATATCGGTAATATTAATGCTGTAAATGAACTTCTTGCAACTGGAGAACTTATGGCATATACAAGAGCGCTTAAGGGCAAGGGAATTGGAAGTGCAGAAGCTGCCAGAGATAAGAACAGTACAGAGGCGGCTGCGTTTATTGACAGTAAGGAGAAGCTTTCAGAAGTATTATCAGGAAGAGAAAAGCTTGAAGCACTTTACACTAATCTTGAAGAGGCAGCAGGTGATGAACTTGAGGAGGCTATTGAGAGTTCACTTACAGATACAGAGGAAGTTCCTGTTGACTATGATACATTTGAAGAATTAAGAATAAGTAACCGACAGATAAGATATATAAGTAATCTTGCAAGAAAAAATGACTACCGTATACCATATGTAAAGGATGGAAAGGCAGGTCTTATTAATCTTACATTCCTTTCAGACAGTAAGGATAAGGGGAAAATATCTATTAAAATGAATACTTCAGCTTATGGAGAATTATCTATTGAGGCGAAGGTTAATGGAAAGGATATGAGTATATTTGTAAAGCAGGATGCCAATACAGTACATCCTGATGATCACAGCATATATAAGAGCTTTGGTGAGCTTGAAACAGCCCTTAAGAGCGGTCACAATATGGACAGTGTAAGGATTAATACAGTAAGAGTGCCAGATGTTAATTATGTTACTTATGAGAATTCGGGAGCATCTGTTCCAGCGGATGAGCTGTACAGAATAGCGCAGACCGTTACAGGAGTATTCTTTGGTAAGTAATAACCTGATTAAAGAATTAACTATAACTACCGATATAAGATATATGAGTTCAATCACGGAGGATTGATAATGTCAGTACAGCAGGGAAGCAGTATAAGATATTTGCGCCGTAGTGTGCGCGGGAACGAGGAATAAATATGAGAATTAACACTAATATATCAGCCATTATATCAAATAATGCATTACAGAAAGCGCAGAATTCTTTATCTGACTCTATCCAGAGACTTTCATCAGGATATAAGATAAACAGTTCCGCAGATGACCCTGCCGGATGTGCCATATCAGAAAAGATGAGAATTCAGATAAGAGGTCTTCAGCAGGCGAATAATAATACTACAGATGGTGTATCTGTGCTCAACACAGCAGAAGGTGCTATTGTAGAGATACAGTCTATGCTCACACGTCTTAAGGAGCTTACAGTACAGGCAGCCAATGATGTTAACTCGGATGATGAGCGTTCTGCCATACAGCAGGAGATTGATAATGTCAATCAGGAAATAGACAGAATATCAGAACAGACAGAATTTAACACACAGTCACTTATCAATGGTAATCTTTCAAGAAGAGTATATTCAGATACTCAGGGAGTAAACCAGCTTTCCATATCAGATGGCTATAAAGCAGGGATATATGGAATTACAATAACACAGGATGCAAGACAGGCTGTAGCAGTATGCGGACAGATAACTATGACAGCTGCAGATACTATCACTAAAGACCAGGAGGGCACTATATCTGTTAATGGATATAAGATAGGCATAGAAGAGGGAGATACTCTTGATACTATTATGGATAAGTTAGTATCAGGTGTCAATCTTACAGGTGGCAAGGCATTTGCAACAGCAGATGCTGCTAATAATACAAAGACCAATGGAACAGATTATGCAGGTTACACAGCCTCTTCAACATATACAGGAAGCAGTCTTGTTATAATGACAAACCAGTACGGAAGAGATCAGAAGCTTGATATTACATGCAGTAATGAACAGCTTGCAGGACTTCTTGGATTAACAGATGCATACGATGCAGATGGAAGCGGCGAAGGCATACATGCAGAAGGAAGCGATGTTATTGCTGAATTTGCACAGGAGACAGATGAGAATGGTAACGCAACAGGTAGCAGAGTTGGCTTCGGTGATTCAGCAGTTCTTTCTACTAATGGTACAAAGGTTACTGTAAAGGATGTTAATAACAAAGAATTCGTTATGGATATTCCAGGTAATGTTGCAGGAACAGTATTTGATGATTCAGTAGGCGCAAAGCAGAGCGGAAAGTCATCGCCATCCGGTGGTACACCAACTGATATCAATCAGGAGGTTACAGATGTAGGAACTATGAGCATACATGTAGGTGCGAATGAAAATCAGGTTATCGTGCTTGATATTCCGCCAATAACTACATATACAATAGGAACAGATAACATTAATGTTATGACAAGCTATACATCACAGTTAGCAATAGCATCTGTAGATACTGCTATTAATTATGTCAACTCAGTACGTTCAAAGATTGGTGCATATGAAAACAGATTTGAGCATACTACTAATAACCTTGAGGTATCAGAGGAAAATGTAACTAAGGCATTATCAGCCAAGATTGATACAGATATGGCAGAAGAGATGACAGAATATACATCACAGACAGTACTTACGCAGGCTGCTACATCTATTCTTTCACAGGCTAACCAGAGACCTTCAGAGGTGTTACAGCTTCTTCAGAACTAGAATTAATGTAAGTATGTCATTTATGGGGCATATAAAACATCAGGTTACAGGAATGGGGATTATATGGATAATGATATGATAAAAACATATTCATATAGAATATCACAGGCTACAAGGTCGCAGCTTGTTGTTATAACATATGATATTGTGATAGATTATCTTAGTGAGGCGGTCCAGAAGGATGACAGCGGGTTCAAGGAAAGCCTTCATATGGCTATGAGAGGAATAGACCAGCTTATCACGGGACTTGATATGAAATATGATGTGTCTGTACAGCTATATCAGTTATATAATTATATGAAAAGGTCACTTATAAATGCACAGGTTTCGTGTGACCATGAAAAGGTTAATGAAGTATCAGGACTTATGAAAAAGCTGAGAGCTTCATTCTTAGAGGTAAGCAGGCAGGATACATCAGAGCCGCTTATGAAGAATACAGAAAAAGTATATTCTGGCCTTACATATTCAAGATACGGAGCTAACGAGATGGCACAGGATACTCTTGGAAACAGAGGATATAAGGCATAAAAATAGGTCATCCACTTTATATATGGTGGATGACCTTATTTTTATTACAGGGTGTCAAAGCTGTAATACATTTGGACTCTGACATCACGAGAAGCTTCTATTGTAAATAATACTAATTATGCGCGGTTTTTCTTAGCTGCATAACCTGCTGTGCATATGCCAGATACAGCTGCTAAAGCAAGAACTGCGTATAAGTAAACATTATATGAGTCAGCAGTCTGTACAGATGTTTCAGAAGCTGTAGAGCTGTCAGCAGAAACAGAAGAAGCTTCTGTAGAAGCATTTACAGAATTATCTGTAGAAGCATCTGTAGCAGAAGAATTATCTGCTGTAGTGCTGTCTTCTGTAGAGCCGCTATTATCAGCATCGTTCTTAGTATTATCAGATGGTGTATTAGTATTATCATCAGAAGCATTATTCTTAGCATCTGCAATAGCCTTTACCTCTGCTGATACATCGAAAGGATTAGCCTTTCCTTCGAGCGCATAAAGATAAGTTACAAGACCTATCATAGCATCCTGACTTGCGTATGTTGATATCTTTTCAGGATTGTAATAATCTTCTATAGGAGTGTATGCACCCTCTATCTTATCAGACTTAAAGTTAGCAACAAATCCCTTATATGTAGTAGCTGCAAATGCTGCATCACCATACTGTGCCTGCATAGCAAGTGCAAGTGCTGTAGAGTCAGAGTTAAGTGAACCCCAGCTTGTTATAGTTCCGTCTTCCGGATTAGCAAGGCTTGTTGTGTAAGCTGTTGCGCCGTCAATCTGTTTCTTAACTTCAGCATCAGTCTTATAGAGACTTGCGAAGAAAGGAAGTACAGTACCATTGTTATCAGCGCTGTGTCCCCAGTAATCAATACCGCTGTTATCTGTGCAGAGTGCAAGTAAAGCTGTCTTAGTTACAGCAACAGCATTATCAGCATTAGTAAGACTGTCCTTGTAAGAAGCGATGGCAGCGTAGTAAGCACCTAAAAGATATGGGTTAAGATTATTAGTGAGCTCATCTGAAGTAGCATTTGCAATAATGTTATCAAAAGCAGCGACAACATTAATTCCGTTATAATCAGCAGCATCCTTGTCAAGAACAGCAAGTGTTAAAAGAAGGTATGCATAGTTGGAATAAATGTCATTTGCAAATGAGCTTGCATTTTCAAGGTTAAGTGTTCCATCAGCATTAAGAAGTGCATCTACACTCTTAAGATATGCATCAGCCTGTACAGAACAATCATATCCTGAACGTACAGAAAGAATAAGGTTTCTTGATGCATTGTAAAATGTACTTGTGTTTGAGATGTCTGTGAAATCAGTGTTATCCATAAGGAACCTGGCTGTAGCCTTAGCTTCTGTTCTGACTTCACTAGCGGATACTGTGTCAGTACCGGCTGTTGTTACAGTAGAATCTGCCATAGCTGGAACAACGCTCATGCATATGAGGCATGCTGCAATGACTAATGAGCAGATTCTCTTTCTTAAAGTATTCATATATCCTCCTTACCAGACTCTCACCAGCTGGCGTGTAATATTATTGTGCAGTAAATATCCTGACTTGCCGCTTACGGTTAACAAACCTGCCATATCTTTGCCTTCCCATGTACAGAATATAGCTATATATTGAGGGAATACCATTATATACTGAATATATAGTAAATCTGCTTACAGTGGCGTAATAAAGATATGTATCGGCATACAGTAGAGTGAGCTGTTATGGATTCTGACCATATTCCTTACTGCCGTATAGATTGTACAGTCAGAGTAAGGAATATGTCAAGAAATATTGATATTAGAACTTTAGATTTCTTTTTGAATAATGATTGCGTCTGTTTCTTGGAGAAGTTCTGTTCTTACAAATATAAACGATAATAAATACACCAGCGGCAGCCCCAAGTACTATCCATATATTTACTTTCAGGCAGCGCTTAGGAGAAAGTGACGTGTTTTCTTCTTCGTTGCTAAGATAAGGAAGCTGGCTGTCTTTAATGGCATTACCTGAGGATATAGTTAAAGTTGTGGCTCCGACAGTGTTATCGCCGTACTTATAGTTAAGCTTTGCAGTAAGCTTGTCATCATTGTTTGTTATGTCATAGTCAGTGTTTACATCCATAGTTACATCAGAAGTAGAGCCGGTAGTAGGAATAGTTATAAATGATGCACTAAGGTTAAAAGCAAGCTTTGACCTGCCAAAAACATCTGAAGAATAGTAATTATCAGTTGAGAACAGTGAGCTTATCTGTGAGTCAGAAGTAGTTGACTTCTTGAAGTTGTTAAAGCCCCAGTCAAACAGTGTTCTCGTATCTGTGTAACGGATTGTATCATCAGGTGAGCGGAATACAACGCATATAAGTCGCATACCATCTTTTTCTGCAAATGTTACGAGTGTCATAAGTGATTCGTCAGTAAATCCGGTCTTTCCACCCTTACAGTATTCATAGTAAAATTCGCGGTCTTTAAGCATTTTATGACGATGTCTTATAGTACGCTGTGCCGACATATTGGTAGCCGGAATAGTATATGATGATGAAGTTGAGTCGATATTAACAAAGGAGGCATTGTTGTAGCAGCCTCTTGCAATCATCGCCATATCATATGCTGTTGTGTAGTGGTTGGCATTGTATAATCCGCTTGGATTGGCAAAGTGGGTGTTTATGGCACCAAGCTCCTTCGCCTTGTTATTCATCATATCAACAAATGCATCGGCCGTTCCTGCAACCTGTTCAGCAAGTGCATAAGCTATCTCATTGGCTGAATATAATAAAAGTCCGTATAATGCCTGCTCAACGGTAATCTGTTCTCCAGCCTTCATACTAAGATTGGCATCCTCATATGGGTTGACAGAATTTGCGGCGTTAGTTGAAATAGTCATTGTATCGCTTAGGTTACAGTTTTCAATAGTAAGAAGACCAGTAAGAATTTTGGTTGTGGAAGCAGGATAACACTTGCGGTAGGCATCCTTTTCGTAGAGTATGGAGCCTGTATCGGCATCTATAAGAATGGCACTTTCGCATGTTATGGAAGGTGCATCAGGCCATGCGGCAGATGTGTCAGTGCTTCCAGTTGCGGCAGCTACGGGTGCTGCCATTGAAAATACGGTAACTGCAATAATCGTTGTGGCAGTTACCATACTTAAAGTTTTTTTAATATATTTTTTAAATGCATTAAACATAGATAAATCCCCATTTTCATATAAGATTTTGTTTTCTATAGTAATATAACACAACTTTTTTTTCTTTAAAATAGTTATTTATAGTCTTTTAGACTTTTTATACTTTTGACACTTACATCATAATATTTTTAAGATTGATTATGGACAGTAACTATAGTATGATATTAGGATGTCATTGTCATATGGTAATAATCCCACGATATGCGAATATTTAGCACGGAACATCCGTAGGTATTAAAGTCGGGAGTTTGCCCACGATACTAAAAAAGAATTATGCAGATAAAAATGCGTGTGTAATAATTTACATTGTTTATTATGGATATGCAGGACAGAATGGAGGAAAATATGCGTTTAAGAAATGTACCCGGTGCAAGAGAGGTAATGGTAGAGAATGAATATGTATTCACAGAACCGGAAGGAATGAAAGGAACTTGGAAGGATGTGTTTAAAAACGATAATCCAATTCATATAGAGATAGGAATGGGAAAAGGTGTGTTTATAACAACACTTGCATCAATGAACCCGGATATTAACTATGTAGGTATAGAAAAGTACTCGAGCGTGCTTTTAAGGGCAGTTGAGAAGCAGGATGAGCTACAGCTTCCTAACTTAAGATTTATCCGTATGGATGCAGAGAATATTAATGAAGTGTTTGGAAAGGACGAGGTTGACAGAATATACTTAAACTTCTCAGACCCATGGCCAAAGGACAGACACGCAAAGAGAAGACTTACATCAAGACAGTTTTTTGCAAGATATGACCAGATGTTAAAGAAAACAGGAAGAGTTGAGTTTAAGACAGATAATAAAGACTTATTCGACTTTTCAGTGGAAGAGGTTAAGGAAGCAGGCTGGATACTTGAGGAATGTACATACGACCTTCACAACGATGCGCGACTTAATGAAGGCAATGTCATGACAGAGTATGAGAAGAAGTTCTCAGAAATGGGCAATCCGATATGCAAGCTTATCGCAGATAGAAAATAAAAAAGGAAAAAGCGGAAATAAATACCCCTTTGCAGCATATATTAAAACAGGCAGCCGGTTAATTCCGGCGCTCATAATGCTGCAAAGGGGTGTATTATTATGCGTTGTAACAGATGTTGTCCTATAAACCGTATCAATGAATTCCTCTACTACCACAAGTGCTGGAATAAGAGGATAGTCAGGTTCAAGCGCTCGTGGGATGAGATATATCATATAGTCAACTGCAAGTGAAAGTATTATATAAATATCATAATTATGTCAGTGTTAGAAAGATGCATTTACATAATCCATCGAAATTATCTCAACCACAAACAAAATAATTTATCTATGTGCATTTTTCCTTATTTGTTCATTTATAGTATAAGATACATTTACATCTTGTCAGGTGAGTCATAAGGCTGTACTGTGATGTTACGTTTCTTAAGGAAATGCTCTACCACTATGTTAAGAATGTAACATATAACTGCCATAGTAGGAACTCCGAGGAACATACCAAGCACGCCGAACATAGCTCCGCCTACCACGATGGCGAATATAACCCACAGAGGCTTAAGTCCTGTACTGTCACCAAGAATTTTGGGACCAAGGAAAAGACCGTCAAACTGCTGGATGACAAGTATCATAACCGCAAAGAATATAACCTGTACAGGATTAACAATAACTATGATTATACCACCAAGAACACCACCGATATAAGGTCCGAAGTAAGGAATCATATTAGTGATACCCACGATAACGCTTATAAGCACTGTGTATGGGAACTTGAATATATTCATACATACAAAGCATATAATTCCGATAATTACCGAATCAATCGCCTTTCCATACATAAACTTAAGGAAAATGTTTGTGCTTTCCCTGCATATGGTTCTTGCTGTATCAGCGGCCTGCTTAGGAAATACAGCGTAAAGAAGCTTTTTAAACTGGTAAAATATATTCTTGTGGTCTGATATCATATAAACAGATACCATAATTGATATAATAAGGTTGACAACTCCTTTTACGATAGCCATAGAAGTATTTACAACGTATGGAAGCAGGTTAGCAAGTGTATCTGTAAGATAGGATATAATCTTAGGATACAGTGATGTAAGGTGCTCATTTATAAGGTTATAATCTATAAAGCCGAGGTCTGCATGCCGGTTTTCAAAGTTATCTACAATCGTAGTCAGGTTGTTGTACCAGACAGGCAGTCTGTCCACGATATCGGTTATACTCGTATACAACTGTGGAAGTATGAATACCATAAGTATTGCAATAACACCGATAGCAATAACATAAGTTACAAGTATTGATAACCACTTGGAAAGCTTGTCTGATTTCATATGAAGTGTATTCTTGAACAGATTTCTGTAGAAAAATCTGACAAGAGGGTACAGTATAAATGCTATAAATGCACCTACAAGGAATGGTGCAATAACCTGAAGTGCCTGTCCAAGCAGCTTGACTGTGTTGTTAAAGCTTCCGACAATCCTTACAAGAAGAATTGTTCCAAGGACAAACATAAGTCCGTATATCACTATTGTAAAGTACCGGCTGTTAGGCTGGAAACGGTTTTTTCTTATAACAGGGTTAATATCCTGTGCGGTGTTCGTGTTGTTACCGCTGTTTTTGTTTTCATCTGTTGACATATATGCTCCTGTATTATTTTATTATTGTTGTTACTGTTGTTGTTGTTGTTGTTGTTGTTGTTGTTGTTGTTGTTGTTGCGTTGTTTACTGCTGTTATCTGGTTATTTACCGGTTGCTTGTCACAGCAGCTATATTGTATATTTATATGTGTTATAAAGATATACTTATATATAAGTATGATACCCTATATGAATAAGTAAAAAAACCCTTTTTTCGTAAAAAAAACCTAAAATAATGCCAATAAATATAAAAAATTGGATTGTTCTTAAATAAATACAAAAAAGCACTTGATTTTTTGATAAAAAGGATATAATATATTTTTTGTTGTTACGGCAACGGAATATAAAATATGCACCGCTAGCTCAGTTGGTAGAGCACC
>ERZ780166.599-NODE-599-length-26371-cov-6.522116_pt1 | contig 26371 bp, 19 predicted proteins | sample MGYA00511366_ERZ780166 | MGnify/ENA primary metagenome ERZ780166 (study PRJEB29588, sample SAMEA2162231) | human gut metagenome | biome: human gut; feature: human-associated habitat; material: faeces | place: Denmark | collected 2008/2010 ...
TATCATGAGGAAATCCGTGGGACAGAGAATACCGGAAAAAGAAATCGCTAACTTCCAGTTCATCAATTACAGGTGACATTGAAAGAGTCAGCCCATTCAAGGTGCTGGCTCTTTCAAAAATTTTATTCTAATAAATTGCACGACAACTTAGTGTAAAACGAACTCCCCATTATGAAAAATGAATAGAAAATGTATAAAAGTGGCAAAAACGAATAATTATAAGGGTTTATGCATTACTAATCAATTTTCTGTCATTTTCATAATCTCTTTATTATTCGTAAATTATACTATTTTAAGCATATACAACGATATTCTGATGGTGTTAAATGATATCGCTTTTTAAACAATCTACAAAAATAATCCACATTATGGAATCCGCTTTCATAAGCAATTGTTTTTACTTTTTTATTCGTATTTTTCAATAACCAGGAAGCTGTCTGTAAACGATACCCTATCAGATAATCAACCGGCGTAGTATGTAAAAATCGTTGGAACAAATTAAGTGCTGTACTTTTGCTGACTCCTATATGTGAAGCTATTTCATTCAGCGACAGCCCATGGTTATAATTTTCATGTATATATTGCATCATTAACTGTACTCTTTTCTGTGCAGCCTCATCGACTGTCTGTGCCTCTTCTTTACCGGATATCTTTACATTTTCATAAAAAATCAACCATAAATTCTGCAACAATGCAAAAGTAGCAAGCTCCCTTATTTTCTCATTCTCCTGTATTTCAATTATTTTTATCATAATTTGTATAATTTCTACCTGCCATGATTCATCAGTTCGAAAACATTGAAAGGATATATTCGATGAAATGATTGGTAAAACATATTTTTTATAGATTAAACTGTTCTCCGGCGCAATAAATTCAGGCATGCATACAAAGTTAGGAATAACACCACCAGATGATGCATAAAACTGATGCAATATTTTAGAATTTATAAAAATCGCTTCTCCTTCTGACAATATAATCTGTTTTTCGCCTATCCCACATGTAACTTGTCCGGACTCGACATATAAAAACTCAAATTCCCTGTGCCAGTGCCATTCAATACAATGAAAATCAAACAGTTCCAGATTATCATAATAATACTGGAATGGATAAGCACTGCTTCCGTGCGGTTTGATTTCCATGAATTCCTCGTCTGTAAGTATTTTATTATATGTTTTATTGTAATCCATCCCCGTATCTCATTCTTTCTTTTTTACGATATTATACAGTATTTATATGATTTAATTCAATGTATATATCTAATATTTGTTATATAATCAAACAAAAAAAGAAACGAAGCATTCTTAAAGCAAAAGTATCCAAATGGCTGCTTTGTACAACAGAGTTGATATGCATAAATATAACATGATATACACATAAAATCAGATCCGCATGTTTTAACACCGGAATCCTATTGAACATAAAACTGCAAAAAACATTGGGAGTGGAGAATAGAGAATGAGTACAGTAAAGAAAAATGACTACAATAAAACAAAAGCAGCCTGTTATATGGGTCTTATCACACAGGCTATTGCGGCGAATTTCGCTCCGCTTCTTTTTTTGAAATTTCATAATGACTATAATATTTCTCTCGGCAATATTGCTTTGATATCCACTTTTTTCTTTTTCACACAGCTTCTGGTGGATATGTTTTGTGCTAAATTTGTAGATTATATAGGATATCGTGTCTGCATTGTTGCATCAGAAATATTTTCTTCACTTGGTCTGGTTGGACTGGCATTTTTACCTGAGCTTTTACCTGATCCTTTCATTGGAATTATATGCAGTGTCGTTATATATGCTATAGGAAGCGGCTTAATCGAAGTGCTTTGCAGCCCTATCATTGAAGCCTGTCCATTCGAAAACAAAGAAGCAACTATGAGCCTGCTCCATTCATTTTACTGTTGGGGAGCTGTTGGAACCATTTTAGTTTCCAGCCTGTTTTTTCTGATATTTGGAATAACCAGTTGGAAATGGCTTGCCGTGATATGGGCACTCATTCCGGCAGTTAATACTTATAACTTCATTACCTGTCCGATTGAACATCTGGTTGACAATGGCACCGGTATGGGAATCAAGAAGCTATTTTCCAAACCGTTTTTCTGGGTTGCGATTTGTCTGATGATCTGTTCCGGAGCTTCTGAACTTACAATGGCTCAATGGGCATCTGCTTATGCTGAATCTGCACTTGGATTATCAAAAACACTGGGAGACTTAGCAGGTCCATGTATGTTCGCAATCACAATGGGAATCAGTCGTATGATTTTTGGAAAATATGGAGAACGACTGGATTTAATGAAGTTTATGAGTTGTTCCGGCATATTATGTGTTATATGCTATCTTCTTTCTGCCTTGTCTCCTAATCCGATTATAGGACTTATAGGTTGTATTTTATGTGGATTTTCAGTTGGCATTATGTGGCCGGGAACCATCAGTATATCTTCAAAAACTTTTCCAAAAGGTGGAACGGCTATGTTCTCTCTCCTTGCCATGGCGGGAGATTTAGGCGGCAGTATTGGGCCTGGAATCGTTGGTCGTATTACCCAGTATGCGGAAAATAATATTCGGATTGGCATGGGCTGCGGACTTATTTTTCCGTTAATTCTATTATTTATGCTGTTTCTTCTATATCGGAAAAATCAGTGCAGGCAGAAATAGCACTGTATAAAGCAAACATAAAACTACCCAATAAAATTTCATATCTTCAGACAGCTTTATTGGGTAGTTAAATCATCATTTTAAAATATTATATTTTTATTTTCAGCTTTTCAAATCATATATATGTTAAATAGTGATGTCTTTTTCACACATTAACTAAAAATGAATGCGGCAACACTCTGGTGATAACAGGCAATGAGCCAGTGCATACAGTATTTTAATATCCCTGCAAATAATCAATCTCCATTTTTTCCATTTTCTTACACCATTCTCTTTCCTCGATGCCTTCTGCACATAGCCTAATGTTAATACTATGTACCATAGAGATGATATTCTTATATAACTCATAATCTCTGGCACTGTTCATCGCCTTAGCTGTAAAATCCTTGTCCAGTTTCACATAACTTGGATTGCTGTTGTATGATTAGTGATCCGCACATTCTCTGGACAATCCCAAGTAGCCAATATAGCAAAAGACCTGGATTCCGTTTTTGATGTGGAATCCAGGTCTTCTATTTGTTGAACAAACCTGCCCGCTCATTGTTTTTAATAAAAGTGTGATGATCCTGTATTGAAATCCGTATATTTTTGTGATTGGGGTTGTATTTTTTGACTTCTCCGCATATAATAAAAATGTGATTAAGAAACACAAAACCTCCAATAAAAGTGTGAAGGAGTGTGTCTATGGAACGATTGATTTTGAATAAGCTGCTGGCCTGGAAGAATTCTCCCTATCGCAAGCCCCTGATTTTGAAGGGTGTGCGCCAGGTGGGTAAGACTTGGATTCTGAAGGAGTTCGGCAGACGCTATTATGAAAATACCGCCTATTTCAACTTTGACGAGAACGAAGAATACAAGCAATTCTTTGAAACTACAAAAGATGTTGACCGTATTCTGCAAAATCTGATGCTGGCAAGCGGTCAGAAGATAGTACCGGAAAAGACTCTCATTATCTTTGATGAGGTGCAGGACTTCCCCAAAGTTATTAACTCCATGAAATATTTCTGCGAGAACGCACCACGGTATCATATTGCCTGCGCCGGTTCTCTGCTGGGCATTGCCTTGGCGAAGCCGTCTTCTTTCCCGGTGGGCAAAGTCAACTTCATGCAGCTTGACCCTATGACCTTTACCGAGTTCCTGCTGGCAAATGGTGATGAGAATCTGGCTAAGTATCTGGAAACAGTAGATAACCTTGAGCCGATCCCCGATGCATTCTTCAATCCGCTTTACGAAAAGCTCAAGATGTACTATGTCACCGGTGGTATGCCGGAATCCGTTAAGATGTGGACGGAGGCAAGGGACGTAGTAGCTATGCAGGAAGCACTATCCGGTATTATCGGTGCTTATGAGCGTGATTTTGCAAAGCATCCTAATATCAGCGAATTCCCGAAGATTTCAATGATCTGGAAATCGATTCCTTCTCAACTTGCGAGGGAAAACAAGAAGTTCATTTACAAGGTAGTCAAGGAAGGGGCCAGAGCCCGTGAGTATGAAGATGCATTACAGTGGCTGGTGGATGCCCGACTGGTGCATAAGATCTACCGCAGCTCCGCTCCTGGCCTTCCGGTAGCTGCTTACGATGACCTCTCAGCCTTTAAGATTTATTTGGTGGATGTTGGTTTGCTCCGCCGTCTGGCGCAGTTGGCACCTACAGCCTTTGGGGAAGGCAACCGCCTTTTTACTGAATTCAAAGGTGCATTAACCGAAAACTTTGTGCTACAGACTTTAATTACTCAGTTTGAAGTCATGCCCCGTTATTGGAGCCAAAACAACCCACCTTATGAAGTGGATTTCCTCATTCAGCGGGAAAACGACATCTTCCCCGTTGAGGTCAAATCCGAAGCCAACACAACTAGCAAGAGTATGAAGAAGTTCAAGGAACTGTTCCCTGATAAGGTCAAGCTCCGCATCCGTTTCTCATTGGATAATCTGAAACTGGACGATGATGTGCTGAATATCCCGCTGTTCATGGCAGATCAGGTGGATCGATTGATAGGATTGGCGTTGGAACAAATTCAGAATTAAATGCAAACGCTATAATAATGAAGCCTCCGCTAGAATCAAAACCAACGGAGGCTTTACAAGTTATTTCAATAAACACTATACCGTATATCTTTTCAGGCTTCAGCAGTTCTATCCCAGAAATCGCACATTTTGTTTTCCTCGTCAATTCTATAAGCTGCTCTTTCGTACATTTATAAGCAAAACTTCCCCAGTCAACCTGTACACAATCCGTAAACAATTCATCTGCAATAAACAGAAAATCCCATCCGCCAAGTCTTTCTATCCTGTTATTATCTGCAAGTATGTCATAAGGATTTTTATTTTCTTTTCACGTATTCAGCCTGTCCTCTTTAATTTCTCCTAAAAGATTGATGACATCATAAACATCTGCCTCCATTAATCTCCCAGTCCCCATATAACAGTCACAGTATCAGAGATATCTATATCATCAGGCTCGATGTCCATATCATAGGAAGCAGACTCACATTTCTCCGGTTCACAGCACCGAAGCGACATTTCCTGCAATGGTCTTGATACAAAATCAATCTCTCCCCATGAATAATCAATATTTATGATTTTTCCCAAATTTACACCTGCTGCCTCTGCCAGTACAGATGCCTTTGCCTGGGAATCCTTTACTGCTGCACCAAGCAGCTCATTCTTTGCCTTCTCCGGATCTGCAACTGTATATTCGATAGTAAATTCCGGAGATACAGAACAATGTGCCAGAGCATATAATATTTTTCCAAGTCTCTTATTATCTGCTGGGAACTCCAGCTTCATACGGTGCACATATTTATATCCTTTGAATCTTCTCTTCCAGCTTTTATCTCTCGCCTGATAGCTCTCGTATTCAGTATCAATGTTGAAATATAGTGTTTTCAGCTCTTTTCTCTCATATCCCAGTTTTTCAATAAGATCCTTTAGGATTTCCACACAATCGGATGATTTCCGCAATGTTTCATCATATTCTTCATACATCCCCTCTATATTGATTCTGAGTCGTATCATATCCGGTTTTACAGATAGTTTTCCCTTACCAGTTACTCTGATTGTTCTTTCCATCATGCTTCGCCCTCCATATTCTGTCTGCACGCATCAAATATACATTCAATGACTTTTTTATCTGCTTTAAAATATTTGCCGAAAGGATTGATCACAACTCCGGCAACCTTATCATTATGCAATCCAATTTCTAAAATCTGTCTGAACGGAATTTCCATCACAACATTCGGAACCGGCTTTTTATGGTTTTCTTCCTCATTAGTAAAGATATACAGCCATTCTATTCCATCCTCTGCTGCCACGGTATCCATGCGAAGTCTTACTTCCTGGTTCAACGTCAGCCTGTCTCCTTCCTGCAAGGTGCTCACATCAAGATTAGGAAACATTTCTCCGCTTACTGTTACAAACGGCACCCATCCCTGTCCATCGTTCATTATGCGAAAACATACTGCTGTGATCACATCTATAAAACTCTCATGATTCTGATTTTCATAAAGATTACTTATGGCATTTTCTATCAGATCATTACCACTTAATGACTCATCTGCTTCCAGGTTATTTCTTCCAAGCACTTCATCAAATGCATCCAGCACCCTGTTCATTTCCGGATCTATCCTGTTCCGGCATTCAGCTTTCAGAACTGCCGGTATTCCAAAGAAAGCCTCGGCTATGCTTCCTGTTATTGCCGCAAGAGTATCTGTATCCCCGCCCAGCGAAACAGCATTTCTTACAGCATCCTCAAAATCTTCCGCCTCCAGAAAAGCGGTGATTGCTTCCGGCACTGTCTGCTGACAGCTCTCAACATGGTGATAATACGGACGGATTTCATTCAATGTCCTGCTCAGGTCATAATGAAATTCCTGCTCCACGTAATCCCTCATATCTTCCTTGGACGCTCCGCTTCTGGCAAGAAATATACAGCTTGCTGTTGCTTCTGCTCCTTTGATTCCTTCCGGATGGTTGTGTGTGACTGCTGCCGTCCACCTTGCGACCTCTCTTGTTCTTTCGATCGTAGGATATAACCAGCCTGCCGCTGATACCCTCATTGCAGATCCGTTGCCATAACTTCCGTATGGTTTTGGCTTATTATCCCTTAGCCAATGCCAGAATTTTCCACCATAGCCCGCATTCGGATATCGCCTTCCCCAGTCCTGCATATTTGCAACTACGGCATCCTCTATCTCTTTTTCATCTGCATCAGAACCTACTGCGATCAATGCCTCTGCCACAGCTACCGTCATAACAGAATCATCCGTAAAACCGCAGCCTCTTGTGAAAAATTCAAATTTCTTTGTCTTATCTCCCCTGTCAAATTCAAACGGACTTCCTATGATATCTCCTAAAATTGCTCCGTACATATCTGCCTCCAGTCTCCGGAAAGCATCCGGTATTATCTCTTTTCTTGTTACAATATGAGTATATCCCGAAGGCACTTTGAGGTGGTCGCTGAATAGGCGACACTTTAAAGCAAAGAAAATACCGGTACTAATCCGTACCGGCATCACAAAGTCAATATTTACTTGTAAACCAATCATAAAACTCAATTTCTTCTTCATCAGAAGTATTTCTATCAATAAATTCCTGTAAATCCTTTTTCATATTATTATAAGTTTCCTGATATTGTGTGCTGTTGCAGAAAACAGTATGCATCATTCCGCCATAAATGCCACATGTGATGGCATAATATCTTTCACATTTTTCCAAAGTTATCCGGCATGAATCCTTGTATTCTTCATCTGAAATTATCAATCCGCCTTCACTTCCTGTCTGATCAGGCTGATAAATATTATCCCACATATATTCTACACTCCCAATATTTCATTTGTATACTTGAACAGTGTCACATTCAACTGCATGATATCATACTGCTTGTCAATAATCGCTTTCTGCACAATCAGGTCAAACTTACTGCTCGGACTGAACGCCCAGTCTGCTCTAGCCATCAAATCTTTTGACTGCTCCAGATCAAGATGAAGTGCGATACACAAAGCCATTACCGTCTTTTTCTTTGGATGATAATTTTCATCACACTGAATTTTTGAGAAATGCTTCCTGTCAAGGTTTGCATTTTTCCATACATCCTTATTATCAACTCCTGCTGTTGCAATCAATTCAAACAGCTTTTCGTGAAAAGATGCCCCCATATTTGCAAGCTGATCTTCTAAGGATATGTCAGCTGACAGCATATAGGGTTCCGTCAACCTGACATCAGCATCCGATTCTGCATTGAAGGGGTAACTTTCCTCAGTTTCTTCACTGCGGAGCATTTGCTCATATAGTTCTTCTTCTGGTATATGTCTGCTTCTGACCCGCCCTCTGTTTCCTACCGGATATTCCTTCTTATGACTTTCCCTGACATAATTGGCATCTATATACGAATCTATCTCTCCAACTATCTGGCCGGATAACTGAAATGATTTCTTATCAAACACCACAAGAATAATCTGCATTTCATTTTCTGTAAGAAACTCACTGAATACAGATACTGCTATCTGTAATGCCTTATCCTTTGGAAAACCATACACTCCGGTTGAAATCAAAGGAAAAGCAATGCTCTCACATTTTAATTCAACAGCTTTCTGCAAGGATTTTCTGTAACAACTCTCCAGAATATCAAACTCATGCTGCTTGCCATCTTCCCATATTGGACCTACAGTATGTATGATATATTTTGCCTGTAGCTGATATGCTCCGGTAACTGCAACATCTCCTCTCGCGATTTTGCCAATCTTTTGACGTTCTGCAAGGAGTTGTTTCTTTCCGGCCGCCTCATAGATTGCCAGATCCGTACCACTTGCACATATCGGATTTGGATTAGCAGTATTGACAATAGCATCCGCCTTTACTTTTGTAATATCATTTCGGACAATCTTAAATGGCATATGGCACCTCCTTCGTTTTACGCTTTACTCGTTCACCACACCACCTGCAATCAGTTTCTTATAAAACTCAACTGCCGCTGCAAGATCCCTATCATCCGGATGTCCTTTGGCAACACCACCAATCAGTTTAAATGGTCCAAATGTATCAAAGCCCTTGCACGAAAACCTTCCCACCAGATTATCATGCTTATCCTCAATAATTCTTTCCATAGATTTGAATGCCTCACTTCCACCATAAGTACACATCAGAAAAATGTTTTTATTCTCTATCAGATGGACAGCTGCAAATTTAAGTACAGACTGATGAAATTTTCCGTAATAAACTCCTGACGCAAATCCTATCAGGTCATAGCCAGATAAATCTTTTTCTGTTACCTGTGTAGCATCTATCAGATCAACTTCATTTGTCTTGGCAATTTCATCAATAATTTTCTTTGTATTTCCATGATGCACTGATGCATAAATAATTGCTGTCTTCATATATTGTTAGTTCCATCCTTTCCATACATCCGGCTGATATCCCAGTGTTGACTGCTTTCCATTCCTTACTACTGGTGTTTTAATTATCTGTGGATTCTCCAACACTTTATCCAACTTGTCTTCATCCGCAATATACTTGATAAGAGCAAGAAGATCCTTGTCTTTGCCATCCCAGTTGATCATATTATTCAGACCACCATTAACCTGTGCAACAGAGTTGAACTCTCCCTTGCTCATTCCCTTTTCTTTCATATCAATAAACTGATACTTAATGCCTCGCTCCTTAAAGAAGCGTTCTGCCTTTTTTGTATCATTACATTTCTTAGTTCCAAATATCTGTATATTCAAATCAGTTCTCCTTTGCTCTGACAAGTTCTTTCTCAATCCATGTCATAATTACATCCACTAGGTAATCCTGCTGCACCTGACTTAATTCTCTTTCTGGCTGCATCTTATGCCATTTCCTGATACACTCACGACAACATGTTGCGGTTGCATGCTGCGCAATAAATACCGGATGTCCCTTTGTCGGTGTCTGCTTTCCATCATTCGGGATAAATGCCGGAGCTTCACGCTTTGCTATAAAATCCTGTGCGTGCTGCCGTATCACATCCAATCCTTTTTCATTGATGTAATCAATGCCCCATGATTTGCCTTCATCAGTTCTTCATCAATGCACATAGCTCATCTGATAATATTTCAATTTGTGTCACCACCGGTGACACAAATTTATTCATACCTGCCTTCGATACCATAATAGATAACGTACGTCAAATTTCTTCCCTGATAAAAAAAGCTATATGTGAACCTTGACTAACCATATACTCTAGTACAGCTTGTGTTCTCTGTGCTTGAACTATATTTACCCTAAAATCATTTCGATGAGAAGCAACATAATTTCCAACATACTCTTCTAAATAATATAATGTATTCATATAAAGCTTTGTTCTACATTCTGGATCTTTTTGAATTAAATTATATATCCACTGAATTCCTTTCTCAAAATATGGTTCCTTGCCTACCGTATTAAGTAATCTAGCCATAGAGTAAAGCACTGCCTTAAAACTTCCCGTATGTGCAATAAAATCATCAAAAAAATCCATTCTTTCTTCAGAAAGCAATGTGCATCTATAAATATTTTCCCTCCATTCAGAATTAGCAAATAAATAACTAGTGATGACCCTATCTTTACCTATCGGACCATTATAATCTGTATAATAGTATCGATCCTTTTCATGACTCAATTCAAGCATTCGCGGTTTCAGGGTCTCCCATACACTCCAAAATTCACTTACCTTACCGTGAATTTCTTGTTCCTGAATAAGCCATTTCAGCAAATTCTCTACATTATCATTCCCAACAAAATCTGCCCTCTCTAAAAATGAATTAACAAGCATAGTTCGATATTGATTATCACAATGTAATAAAACATCTGCAAACCACATTGTGTAATTAAATATGTATCCATATATATTTCCATATTTTTCTTGTACAGAATCCTTATCGTCAAAAGTAATCTTCATTGCGATATCTTTTGTCAACTCCGCAACTAATGATGCTTCTTTAATCTTAAACGGAATCATTAAAATAATCACAAACATAATAGGTATACTTAATTGATTAAAATCAATATCAGAATAATTACTTACTTCTTTGTCTAATGCTTGCTTTATCAGTTTCTTGTTCTTTTCAAAAAAATCATTTATTGAAATATCCCTATTTTTTTTGATTTCTTTTTCATATTGTTCTGCAATAAACGAGAATGCATACAAGAATTGCCAACCATATTGTTTTTTATAATCCCATATATTGCTTGATATCTGATTTATTATACAACTATCATCACTCCAATCTATAAGAATCAATTTCAGTAACAAATACAACGGATTATCTCCACTTATTAAATGACGATTATCTTCACTTATTAAAGTAATTAGCCCCACTATGATTGCTTCTACTCCATTTCCAGCTTGAACAACTTCATATCTTGATGCTTCTGTAAACATTTTTCCCAAACTAAAAACGATTTGCTTACATAATTCTTGTTCTTTTTGTTCTAACTTACCGAAGTAATCTCTCAGTAACACTGCGCTTGTATACGAAGCTATTGATACATATTTATGAATAGCCAACCATTTATCATCGTTATTTATGCTATCATCCGCATGCGTTTTGCATAGCAATTCCCATACCTCTCCTAATTCTTTACAAATCACATTAGTGTCAGAGTACTTCGTATATTTCATGAACTTCTCATTGTGGTTAAACTTATAATTACTCCAACATTGTAAATCTGCATATTTAAAGTAGAAATCGCTGGCTTCTTGGCTTTCTTTGCTTAATACCTTCATATCCTCCGTAAACGCAGGTGCTATAGTATATACTGCATGACCTTCATTATCGATATTAACATCCGTCACCTCTTTATAGCGGCGTAAATCCATTTTGTAATAAGCATACTTATCCTCAGTCTGCCATGTATCTATATCTACTGTTGCTTCATCAATGGCTACAAGGATTTTTTCTCTCTGTTTCGCAAAATCTTCTTCAGATAATTCTAATCGATCAGTCTGATATTTTAAAATCACATCTTCCAATCTGATTTTTCTATGCGTAAGTTCATTACTCTCTTTTCTCTCATTGGTAAATAAATCGTTCTTAAGCAGAGCAAATGAGGTCGTACGTTCAGCACTAAACCGAATGGAATCTAAGTGAAAAATCTCCTTTGTCTTAATTAAATCACAAACAATATCCAACATTTTCTCCTGATAAGCTTCCGCAATACTAACAATTATTGCGGTTAACATTACATTTTTTGACTTACTTAATATATATTGACAATACTCCTCAACCGTATTAGTTGGAGATATTTTTACAATATTAAGTAACCATCTTTCAAATCCCATCAAAAGGCTAACCAGAAGATTTGGACCCACATGGCTTCCCCTATACATTTGCCATAACCGAGTTGATGCCGTCTGAGTTACCGACTGCCCGCCCACACAAATAATAATATCAAAGCATTCTCTATAATCTAAATTTAAATGTGATTTTTTATACGCATCTCCTGCTTTGTTACAAAAATCTATAACAAACTCTGTCGCCAACATCTGATTAGCTTGTAGTAACCCCCATATTGGTGTTTTAAATGCACTCGCAGGATAGTAATCATATGACATATGTTCATTAAGTCCAAAGTAACCATCCATTTCTATAGAATTATAGTATATAGGCATTCCATCAGGTCTAAGCCACAATTTTTTCATCAGTTCAAGTGTCATCTCAGGCATAGCATACGGAACTTTACCATAATGATATATGTCAGAGATAGCTTTTTCTGCTAAATCAATATACAGCTTTGGTGCATCAGTTTTTCTCCTTCTTCTGCCAATAGAATCAATGGGCTCTTCCTCATCATTTATTCCAGCAATAACAGTCTGAAATATATTACACAATTGATCTTTTATCATCCAAGCTGAATTCAGCAAAATATCTTTCAGTTTTTCAATAAAATCTTTCTTTATTTCATATCGAAACTCTTTACTTGCTGATATTTCTTCAAATAAATACAAAGCAACATTACCACTTACCCCCGTATTCTCCGTTCTCTGATTTTCCGATACCTTAGTCCAAGAATCCAAAATTTCAACAACGCATGTTACCAATTCCTGATCCCAGATTATTTTATCTTTATTATCATTAATGAAATTTAAAATCGACGCCCATGCATATCCTGATGGTTTTGAAAATCTTAAAGGCCACATATTTCCCTTATTTAAAGATACTTCTGCATGTTCTGCAACACGACAACATGTATTAATTAAAAAGATAGTTTTCTTTAATAGGGCATAATTATTTTCAGCCATACTTAAAGTGATTTTATTATAGCAGGCTCTCAGTTTTTCTGTACTAATAATTGTTAATAAAATTTCATCTTTCCATATTATATTGATATCCTTACACTCAAGCATTTCATATATAAAACTCTGATGTTCTTCTATAGTCGCAAAATCCGTTAACCATCCGCGGAACAGCTTCCTAATGCGTAATGATGTCCCAAATTGTTCAAAAAAATCTTTTTCAGCAATATTATTTTTATACTGTTCTGTAAAGATATGATTTACTACTAATTCTTCAAACACATCATGTCCATGGTAATATGTTTTAGCATCTTCGGATTGTATTATCACACCAGTCTGTTCCAATTCAAAAAGTGCATCATAATCATCTCCAGATTTTATCATATATGAATAGCTTTCATTTTTAAGCATTTCCTTTGTTATGAATACTAATGCATCTTCTCTTCTCGTTGGTAAGTTGTTTTTACGCATCTTATTATTTCGAATTATTTCATCCCATATTTTTTCTTCGAATGCCTCTCTATTCAAAGCTGATAACTCTGCATCCTCTATATTATCAAGTGTCAAATATAGTCCTAGATAAAATGGTGCGCGAAGCATATCTATCAATTTCTTATCACTTGGCAATACAAATCCAAATTTTACAGACAATTCATAAAGCAAATCTTTACTAATAGGATTAACATGATACGATTGTACACTTACGGAATTTAGTAGCAAATTACAAAACGATTCCATATATGCAGTTCTAATGGTAAGAATTAATTTCCAACCACTATCAATAAACATTTGGAGTAAATCTTCAAATGTGTTCTGATTTTCTAAAATAAAATATTTTTCAACTGCATCAATATATAAAATACGAGTCTCTATCTCCTCATACACTTTTAGCACTTCATCTATTACAAGTGATCCATATGTCATTAAGAAATTTCTCTTATCAGAAACATCCATATCTGTACATCTAAATGCTAGAACAATTGTATCATTATCAATACTCACTAAATCTTTTTTAATGAGAGCAGATTTTCCTGTACCAGCCTCACCATCAATAACTAAGATCTGATTATTAGACTTCAAAAAACTATCCTTATTGAAATTATTGTTATCCAAAGCAATCGTTTTATCTTTGTAAAATACTTCTGTCCTGATATGGTTAAATATATCTTCTTTATGCCTTTTAAGACTTTCACAACACTCTTGTACTGCAGAATCCACTTGAAAAAAAACATTTCTACAAATAGTAAGTCTCTTATCTTGCATAAGCTGGGCTTCAATATTACTAAGACCTTTCCATTCAATTGTTATACCTAACCCTTTCGCAATATTTTCAATATTTGTCTGATATGCCGGTTTCACTTTATCTTTCTCTGAACTTGGTGAAAACTCACGACTAATATAAAAGTAAAGAGTCGTAATACCGGGATAGGCTTTCGAAGCGCCTTCTACCGCTTTTCGCAAGTCCTCTTCTTTACTCGACATAGCAACACTCTCTGCATAATATTTAGCCTGAAACCCTATAAGTTTATCTCCTACTTGAATAGGATTTGTTTCAATATGTGGTTGATTAAAATATCTAAATATTCCATTTTTCTGTCCATATTCATTACAAAACAAACAATATGTTAAATTTTCAAATGCTCTTTGCGGATTATCCGAAAACTTATATTCAAATGCTCTCCAATTTACAGATGTCTCCGGAATCATTATATTTCCCTCCCGTAATTCCAATTTACTATTCAAAAAATATAGAAATCCATTAAAAACTCACACGATATTTTTCTAATATATCGATAAATGAGTGATGTTCCTGTACTGAAATAGATATTATCAATTGTCCTTCTTTCTTATAATACGTTCCCCAGTCAAACAAAGGAGTAACATTATCTTTCACGTATTTCTTTACCACTGAAGCATCTAAGGCAAAAATCAAAACAACACTCTTTCAAAGTAAATTATATCACTATCATTGCAAATAGCATAATAATTCTCTTATTAAATAAAAAACGATACTGCATAGATTTCAATCTACACAATATCGTCTTTCTTCCTAATTATACCTTCATTGTCTTTGCCAATGATGTAAACAGTGCAGCCATCTCAGGGTTACCAAGTACCTTCATCAGTAGTTCTGCATCTACTCCATCTGGTACTGCAATCGTATTACCACTTTCCTCAGATCCTTTCATCTGTGGATTGAGATTTTCCTTATTATAAAAGGCATTCTCCATCATTTCTGCATTCTTTCTTCTGTCCTCATCTATAATGTGGCCATATACCTCTGTTACCATATCCGCCTGTGCATGACCGGAATCTCCCTGGACGGCCTTGATATCTCCGCCACTCAGTTTCAGCTTGTAGGTTACACTTGTATGACGCAGGCTGTGAAATACCACATCCGGCAATCCAAGTTCATCTATAATGTCCTGCATCTTATTCCGAAGATAGCTGTCTCCGATGGGAAGTCCAAAGGTAGTTGCCATTACCAGATTATAATCCTGATATTCATTTCCCAGGGCTTCCTTGATCTCATCCTGTTTCGCTTTCAGTTCCACCAGACACTGTGCAACAGATCTTGGAATGTATACTTTGCGGGAACTGCTGTCTGTCTTTGGTGTTTTCAACACTCTGACCGTCCTGTTATTTTTCCTCTGGCTTGGAAATATCATGATATTGTTCTATTTTCCTTGAACTAAATAGTTTTATTTAATAATTCATCATAAATTTGTTTCTTATACAAGACACTATTCTCCTTTGAAAATCTATATAAATTGGTATCAAATGTTAATGAAAAAGTATTATTTAAATCAATAGTACTATTTGTTTCATTAACAACATTTTCCTTCGCCAAACATGTTATAATGGAATAGTCTAAACCATCATTTTTTCTAATTTTTGCACCGTTATAAATAGACCGTTTACAAAGTCTTTTCAGGTACAGAACACTTTCTTCTGAATCTCCCTTTTTCTTTAAAATTTCCCCCACTTCATTTATGAAAATATCAAATTTTTTAAAAATATCTCTATCTACTTTTTTTAACTTGCAGAATAACCGATGCATATAATCAGACCCACTACCATTATATGCATTTTCCGGGATTACTATTCCTTGTTTTTTTCCGGCTTCTCGCAACATATCCACGCTTGTTTTCCATACGTTACCCAAAACCGCTTCAATTTCTTTATCATACAATTCATTCTTTGTTCCTGGTGTGCTATAATATGCTCTAGATATTCCTTCCAATCTAATATGTATATCATGCCTAACTCCATCATAATATTCTGGGAAAATATCTGCATCATAACAATCTAGTATAACCCCCATTGCTGATGCATATAGGGTAAACAATAGTCTTTCTAATTTAGCACATTCATACTTTCTTTTTTCTTCAACAAAATACATTTTGTCAACTTCATTATTACGAAATTGTTTTTCAAATAACTTCAAATTAAATATTCCGTCTGCATCATTTAGTACTGAAAATTTAATTTTATAAATACGTCGATATTTAGCAATCGCATCATATAAAACCGCAAACTCTAAAATATCCCCCGTATCTTCAATACTTTGCCAAAATAGTTCATATAGTGTTTGTCCTGTTACAAACAGATGATTTGCTTCTCTACAAAGCTTGTAAAAAGCTTTATCATCAACATGCTTTTTTTCAACACATATCGTATTCTTCTTACCTTTTTCGATATTCATCAAATAAATAAAAGCATTTGTATCCAAAATAATATTATTCATTTTTCTTTTCCAATTTCACCTTATATATAACTTAACTTATCTGGATTATACAAAATCCGGATTTTACTAAATACACATTTCTAGTGTACTGGCATATTGATATTTAGTTAAATATGCCAGTACACTAGGTTTACAACAGCTTCCGAATAGGAAGTTGTTGTAATGCTAAATATCAATATGCCAGTACACTAGTTTGTATGTATATATTATATCACATGAAATTGCTTTTACTACCTAATATTTTATTTTTGCCATCTCGCACCAGGAAATAGCCCCCAATAGTCCAGTTACTGCGAAACATATAAGCATTATCATATTTCTTTGCATTTCTGAATCATATGTTTTCCAGCATCCGCTCACCAATGCAGCAACTATACATACAAACACTGTATAAATAATTTTAGCAACTACAAACACATATTGTAAAATCATTGATACAATAAATATAGCCAGTACACCTACGATATATCTTCAAGTGAATAATATATGTAAGCTCTCCCTTCTTCATCCAACCACTGATTTTTCATGGATCGGGTCTTCGACACTTGCTCAACCCTAAAATCCCTACAAGCCGCAGAAATGCGGTGTTTTTTGTCAAATTTTACCATTTTTTGTTGTACGGGGCTGTATTCCGTCTGAAACTATGCTATAATAGGGTATGAAACTCAATTATGACAGAAAATCCAAGGATCCAACCTACTTCGTACAGATGGGGATCCGCAATGGAAGGAAAACAACAACTAAAAATGTTGCCCGTATCGGAAAGCATTCTGAACTTCTAAAGATTACCGATGACCCGCTTGCTTATGCGAAAGAACAGGTCAAAAAATATAATGAGGAGTATAAAAATAAGAACTGCGTATCTTTAGAAATCAAAGTTGATTTTGCTGAAAAGATTAAGGCAACCGGAGACACTGCTTCACACAGTACCCTCTTAAATATTGGCTACTTTTTCCTGCAGCAGTTTTATCATGATCTGAAAATTGATTCTTTCTTTGAATCCGTTACGGCTGATAGGAAAAACGAGTTTGATCCAAACCTGATCAACCGTTTTCTCACTTACTCACGTATTCTGTATCCGGATTCGAAACTTGGAACGCATCAGAATCTCTGCCGTTTTTATGAACAGCCGGTATTCGATTATGTCCATATTTTACGCACAATGGATATCCTGCAGGAACACTACGATGAATATATCGCCCACCTTTTTGAGACCAGCTGCCAGCTTGTTAAAAGAGATACTTCGGTATGCTTTTATGACTGTTCCAACTATTATTTTGAGGTTGAAACGGATGATGAGGATTATGTCGATGCAGTAACCGGGGAAACCATCAAGGGACTGCGAAAGTATGGGCCATGCAAGGAACATCGTCCGAATCCCATCGTGGAAATGGGACTGTTTATGGACAGGGACGGTATCCCCCTTTCCATGTGCATTACCTCCGGGTCAGACAATGAGCAGACGACTGCCATTCCCCTGGAAAAAAAACTCACAAAGATGTTTAAAGGGAAAAAATTCATTTACTGTGCGGATGCCGGACTCGGTTCACTGAATATACGGAATTTCAATTCGATGGGTGGAAGAGCTTTTATTGTTACCCAGTCCATTAAGAAACTTTCGGCTGCCTTGCAGCAGTCTGTATTCAGCGACACGGATTACCATCTGCTTTCTTCCGATGAACCTGCGGTCATAAAGGATATGAAGGAATTCGACCGTCATGATCCCGAAAACAGGGAGCTGTATAATGACAGGATTTATAAGATTATTCCTGCAGACAAGGCGTTCGATCTGGGGCTGCATGAGGAAAAGGAAGGTCAGAACGGCCCTGTCCGTAAGATGAAGTCAAAAGCGGTTGTACCGCAGAAAATAATTGTTTCTTTCTCGAGGAAAATGATGGAATACCAGCGGTATATCCGTAACCGGCAGATTGATCGTGCAAAAAAGCTTTTGAAAAATCTGGATCCGTAGACTTACAAAAAAGGGCCACATGATGTCACACGTTTTATCAAACGAACTTCGTCCACAAAATCCGGCGAAAAGATTACCGATCAATATACCATTGATCAGTCCGTTATTGAAGAAGAAGAGAAATATGATGGTTTTTATGCTGTTGCAACAAATCTGGATGATTCTGCCAAAGATATTTTAGAAGTCAGTGCAAACCGCTATAAGATCGAAGACTGTTTCCGGATGATGAAGACAAACTTCTCAGCACGTCCGGTTTTTCATCAGAAACGGGAACGCATCATTGCTCATTTTATGATCTGCTACACAGCACTGCTTATTTACCGGCTGATGGAGAAAAAGCTGGATCTGCATGGAACCCATTACACGGCAGATACACTGATAGAAACCATGAAAAGTATGGACGTGGCAAACATCGAGGATATGTGCTACATGTCAACCTACACGAGTTCTGATGCGTGTACTGCCCTGAATGCAATAACCGGGCTTGGTCTGGACAAAAAATACTATCAGCCAAAAGAACTGAATAAAAAAATAAAAATAATTTTGAAGTGATGTCTCCATACAACATACTTTAAGACATCAAAAGTGGCAGAATCCAAGTAAAATCAAGGGATTCTGCCACTATACTTTTCCTTAAGTGTCGAAGACGGGATTATATCGTGTGATAGGTCGAATGTCGATAAGTTTTTGACCAAATTATTTTATATTATCTTCTCTTATTCAGCTCTATCCATTCATCTAAAGTGAGCGGCTCGTAATCGGAATACATACAAAAGCAATTAATCATATTGCAAGGAATGCTTTGTTCCTCTCCACTTGCATTTATTGTCTTGGTATTCCTTGTTATCTCCCGAAACTGTTCCAACAGCCTCTGATCCTGCGTATCATGGACATGACCATAAAGCATGTAGGTTTTAGGATTTCCCTCCTCATCCAGTCGATACTGTCCGTTATAACACATAATTGGGTAATGACAAAGAACAACCTTACGCTTATTATCAGATAGTTCCTCATAGGGCTTAATCCATGTAAAACGGCTTGTATGGAACTCCGGTTGACGTACAAACCTATCATGGTTTCCAGTGATAAGGTATAACCTGCCGTTCAGCCTCGTAAGCAGCTCATTGGTTTGTTCTGCAGTTCCCAATGACAAATCGCCTATAATAATCACTTCATCATTCTTCCGGACCTTTCCGTTCCACTTCTGCATCATATATTCATTCATTTCTTCTACGCTACCAAATCCCCTATGGTCCATCTTAGTATTCATGTTCGCATGAAAAAAATGCAAATCTGCTATATAATATCTCAAATAATCACTTCCTACTTTTCCATCACTATCATCTTCTCAATTTCATCAAGATTATCTATATCTGCAACAGCCCAGAAAATTCTTTTAATATTCTTACCCTTTAAAATCTGTGTGGGAATAACGGAATAACCGCCAAATTCCTTAATTAAAATTTCTCGGATTTCCCGTACTTTTAAGCCTTTTTCTTTTCCAGACAAATGAGATAATTCCAACCATTTTTCAATCTCTAATGCCTGCTGTAACTTTTCCCAGCCACTACCTGATAGCATCAGCTCGTACATTAATCTTACCAATGCCGCACCACAAGCTACGGATTGAGGCGAATACTCCACTTTGCTGTTAAGGTACAAGGAATGAAAATCATTAATATATTTTTTCAATTCCGGATCGTCTCCACTGTCTGCCATCTCATATCGAAGGAGTTGCTTCCTTACATCTGCAATCACTAATTCCAAATCATATTCTTCCTCTTTTCTCGTCTCCCATTCCGCATGCGCCAATTTTTTGTACTTTCTTCTTACAATAGCGCAGTCAATTTCGGAAATACAGTTTTGAGTCAGCATTAAAATATCATAGAACTGCTTTACCTGCTCATCCATTCTACTGTTCTGCACGCCAATCGTCTCGCATCCCATTGTTGTCAACTTATCTGCAAACAAATGATTTAAAGGTAATAACTGATATTCCCATTTACTGTTTACAGCAAAAAGATGTTCCCCTGTCCTTTTTTCAAATTCTATTTGCTGTGGCTGAAGAATAAATTCTATTTTCAACTCCTGACGAGGAAACTCTTCGTCCTTTTTGTTACGCTCTGCACTTGTCAATACAGAAGGTATATCTACAAAGTAGGTATGTAAAGGCAAAGTAGTTTTCGGATTTTTGGGTACATGTTCTATAAAATGGAATAATTTATCTGATGCACCCAAAACTTCTTCTATCTTCTTCAAAGTCTCTTCTATTTCCTGATAACTTCCATAAAACAGCATATCTATATCAACACTGGTTCTTTGTGCATCACGCGGAAGATAAAACTGCGTTGCAGCTCCCCCTTTTAGCACAATCCTATCTTCCAAAATCTTTTGTATCTGAAGGAATATTTCCAAATCCCATAGAAATAGTTCCATTCTTGCCATATTTTTAAAGCCGTATTCTTCCATTCTCTCAGCAAATGTATCTCTTTCAAAATCCTTTATTTCATGAAATAACTTTTGGTAATCCACTTTATTCATCCTTTCCGAGTATTTCAACAAATTTTAGTGCCTGCTTTGTAATAAACTTTGATTCAGCAATAAATCGAATATCATACTGTATACTTCTTTTTGCTGCAATAGAAATCATTATCTTTTTATCAATATTACCTAAACGAACCAAATTTTCGTAAATTCTCACTAATTCCTGCAATGCAAGTGGATATTCGTTCCTCGTCACAGCATAGTAGAGATCAACAAATGCCTTCTCTATTGTTGCCAGACCATTTTCGCTATCATCAAAATTTTCAGTTTGATACAACAATACAGCTGACTCTTCTATCCCTGCATATACATTATTTTCATAAATGTCTTTCAAATTGACTGGTTCTATTACCTTATAGTCATTTTCATTTAGTACTTCCGTTATTTCCGTTTTTGATTCTTTTCTAACAAATACAATGTTCGGATACTGTTCCGGTACATGCTGCATATATTTATGCAAAATATCTAATCCTGATATATAATAATCAAATCCTGTTTCATCCAAAATATCTCTGATTTTCTCAGCAGAACCTAATAACGAAATATTTTTCTTCCCTTTCCATTCATTAAAAGCGTATACTCCATTACGAATGCGACGTAAATATCCCCCTTCAACTAATTTAGACATATTCCAATAAAGGGATGACTTCTTCATTTCCGGAAATATTTTTTTAACTTCATCAACATAAAAAGTAGACTGGTCACCCAATAATTCGACCATTTTTTGATACTTTACTTCTAATGCCTTTTCCATATCATACCTCCCAATCTTGAGGACAGTATAACATACTCATTTTTAAATTTCAATAAAATATATGCAAATCTAATCTTTGCTTGTATATCTTTAAAATCTTAAAAATATATAGATATTTTTAAGATTTTAGTTGTTTTCAAAGAAATATATGCAAATTTAATCTTTACACTTATTTCTTTGATGTTTTTAATATCGTTCTGCCATTTTTTTATTTTTTTGCCGCAAAGATGCAAATGGCGCATCCCATCGGTCAGTTTTGCGGAGCAAAACGGTCGCGATGCGTAGCAGAGCGGTCGGACGTAGTCCGCTTTTAATTACCTGAAGGAAGTTTGAATAACCTCCACCATGCATATTGATGGGTTTTAAAACCAGTTCTACACCCTGATTTTTTCTCATCCTGTCTATAAATTATATTCTGTATCTCCCTCACAGAATACTGCAAACCTCTTCTGGAGGACTCGTGTTTTTCTACTCAAATGCTGTACCTCCCAATATCCCCTTCATGTAAAACTCATATATCTTAGTGTTTTCATACCGCACTTCCGGAAAATCCGCCGGAGAATACAATTCTGATGTCAATTCATCTTTACTTTTTGTAATGAAATAAATCTGCTCTTTCATGTATGTCTTCAAATTTAGGTGTAATACATTATGTGTAGAAAATACAAACTGCCCTCTGTGCTCCATACCGTTAATATACGCAATAACACGGTCTGACAAGATTGGATTAAGAACCCGGTCCATCTCATCTGCAAATACCACTTTACATACTAAAAAGAACCGATGTAAACCAGTTTTTTGTTTTACATCGGCTCTTTTTATAGATATCATGTTAAAAAGTGAGTACCAAATATTAAATACATACTTTTAGCTGTTTTTTGTTGATTTTGCTCTTTCTATTAAATCGTTCAACTCCTATGAAATAATCATTATTCTTCCTCTGAACCACTCTTTTTCCTTACATAGAATACGGCTCCAAAAACAATCAGTATAATACAGATACCTATAATAATGATTATCGTATTATTCCATGCATATTTTGAAGTAATGTAATCTGTCTTAGGCGCAGGAATGGTTTCATCAGCTTTGTTGTCTGCCTGACCGTTATCACTCATAACCCTGGTATCAACAACAATCGTGTAATCTGATGCATGGGTAAATACAAGTTCCACATTTCCATCCGAATCAATCTGTCCGGCGCAGATAAATTCCAGTTCTCCGGTCTGTTCATTGTAGTAGAACAGGTTCGCATACAGTCCTGCATTCTTTGATTCCATGTTGACGGTCAGTGTGGCTTTAAATCCAAGCTCTCCGTCATAAGCAAGAGTCAGGTTAATAGAATACCGTTCCCCGGTCACGTTGTTGATGACATCCACAGGAATGGATTTTCCTGCGTCGGCTCCGACTGTCACACCGAAATCAATATCTCCGGCTGCACCAGTAATATCCTTTCCAAAAATCTTCCAGGAAAGACCATTTCCCATATCCAGAACAAGTGTTGTATCCTTGCCCTTGATACTGTCAATTACATCCTTCGGTACTACAGTCGTTCCGTTCATGGCAACTGTTACTGTATCGCCTGACTTAGCTTCTTCAAGCTGTGGCTTGATAACATCCCAGCCTTCCTTGCCGCTGTCGTCCTTGATGTATGGCTTAATTGAAGTACCGTTGTCCTTACCATTATCCGTATCAGGCTGTGGCTCCTGATTCTGATTACCATTGTCTGTGCCAGGCTGCGGTTTCTGGTTCTGACTGCCATTATCCTTGCTGCTGTCATCGGACTCGAGCTTAGCGATAGGCTGTGTGTAACTGTGTCCGCACTTGGAGCAGGTGTAGGTCATGATGCCTTCCTCTGTTGTCGTTGCAGCCTTCGTTACTTTTGATACATAGCTGTGTCCTGTTGCCGGAATATTCTCCGTGTAGCTGTCTCCACAGTAACAGGTGTATGTCCTTACCCCTGCCTCTGTACAGGTTGCCTCCTTCGTAATGCTTCCCGTATAGTTGTGAGTGTGCTGTTCCTCCGGCAGCTTCGCAATGCTCTCTGTGTAGCTGCTGCTGCATCTGGTGCAGGTGTAGGTTCTGACTCCTTCCTCGGTTGTCGTCGGCTGCTTTGTTACGGTTGCTTTATAATCATGTCCCAATGCCGCCAGCTCTTTTCCGGTACTCAGAAGTTTATCGCAGTCCGTACAATAGGTATCTCCCGTGTATCCGGTCTGCGTGCAGGTTGCTTCCCGCTGATTCCGTATTTCAGTATGTATGTGATCACATTCGCTTCTTGTAATCGTAATGCTTACACTTTCTGTCTCGTAGTTGCCCTTGTCAGCTCCTGTATAAACCGCAGTCGCTGTTACTGCCACACCATCTGCAAGTGCCGTGTCCTTATCAGCCTCCTGCCAGCTCCATCCATCCGGAAGCGTAATATCGCCAACCTTCTTTGTGCTGTGCGCCGGAGCCATTTCAGCTTGCGGCATGTTCGGTGCCTGAGCTGCCTTATTTACAGTGATTGTAAGCTTTGTATCAACAGCATTATAATTATCCTTGTCTGATGGTGTAAATGTTACATCATACTCTGTCTTTTTGCTGTCTGCTGCTGTAGGTGTGCTACTGCTGTTCTTCCATGCAAATGTTCCTGTGATTTCAGTTCCATCTGCTGTCTGATAAGTTGCTTTTCCTCCGGTCAGGGTACTGTCTGAAAGTTTCTGTCCGTAGGTAAGTGCGCCTGCTGTCGGCTTCTCTGCAATTACCGGTGTTGCCTTAGTTACTTTAACAGTTATTGTTCCAGTTACTGTATTGTAGTTGTTTGTGTCATCAGGTGTAAATACTGCCTGATAGCCTTTGTTGTTTACAGTCGGAATGATGTTCGTTCCTGTAAAGCTCCATGTTCCGGCAAGTGAATTGCCATCTGCCCCTGTCACACTTCCGCCTGTTATATCTGAACCGGTAAGCGCAGCATCCGGATTGTATCCACGCTCTGCAACGGTTGGTACTGTTACAACTATCGGTGTTGCCTTGGCTACTGTGATGGCTGCTGTTCCGGTAAGTTCCGCGTAATGCGTACTGTCTGCCGGCTTGAATACCCAGCCCGCCTGTGTGGTTCCGGCTGCCGGTATCTCGTCCGGATTGCTCCATGAAAGAATACCTTCTATCACATCATCTGTACCGGCTTCCACAAAAACGGTATTTCCAAGTGTCAGCTTTGAAACCTTTTCCCCATAGGTCAGCGCATTGCTTCCATCTACAGATACGGTGTTTCCGCTCTTAATCTCTACCGTCTTCTTATCTGTAATACTAATCGTCAGCGTGTATCCAGCATTCGCATAGTTCTCCATCGAAGCTGTTACCGTGATAATTGCTGTCTTTCCAACCTTGGACGCATCTACCTGATTTACTTTATAGGTCAGATTTCCGGCTGTATCGACTGTTACCTCACTTAAAAGCTGCTCTGGATCTTTCTTTGCAACCGTATATATTGTAGTTCCCCTATCCGGCGGGAGCTTTCCTGCAATATCCACACCGATTGCCTTATCGTCTGAACCGGAAGCATACGCATAGGTCTTATTTTCCGTGATGCTGGAAACGGTGAGTGGGCGTTTGGTAATATTTACCGTGGCAGAGCCGGAAGCATCCGCATAGCCGGACTGTGAGACTTTATAATATACGGTCTTTGCACCATTCGTGAAGTCGGTGTAGGTCAGGCTGTTCTGTGTGCAGCTATCTGCGCTTTCGCCGTATTTTACGATTGCGCCACTAGGCACGCCGGTGAGGGTGATCCCGTGCGGACTACCGTCATACACACCCTCATAAGCCGCAGCCGAAATGCCGCTGAAGCTCTTCGTCGTGAGTTTGACCTTGATCTGCGCCGTCACAGGCATGCCGGGCTGCTCCACCTCGTTAGCAATCGAAGTAAGATCTAATGTTCCGGTGAGCGTCTGCTCCTCCAGCGTATTCGGATTATAATCGTTCCATGCGACGGGGATTTTATCAAATGTTTTGCCGTCCTCCGTGGTGATCGTCACGGTTTCGGGTAGTCCCAGCTCTTCCAGCGCCGTTCCGTAGGGCTTGTCCGTAATGCCAGTCAGCGTATTGCCGCTCTTTACCGTACGCTTGACAACCGTTACGTTATAGTCCTGAGTCAGCTCCTTGTAATTATTGGTAGCTGTAGGAGTAAACACGATCGTGGTGGTCTTGCTGCCTGCGCTGTCCCAAGATTTCGCAGCACCTGCCTTGAAAGCGAAGGTGCCTTCGCCGCTGCCGCCGGTGAGGGTCGCTTCACTGTTGACATAAACCGATGCAGAAAGCGTCGGCCATTCGGTCACCACCGGATTGGCCTTCTGAATGGTATACTTCACGCTGGCAGTGGCAGCCTTGTTGCCCTCGCCCACCGTGATGTCGGCGGTGTACTCGCCCGCGTTGGTGGGGAGCGTGCCGTTTTCCAATATCTCTGGACCATACTTGCCCGTCTTTATGTAG
>ERZ780166.614-NODE-614-length-25846-cov-3.335388_pt1 | contig 25846 bp, 14 predicted proteins | sample MGYA00511366_ERZ780166 | MGnify/ENA primary metagenome ERZ780166 (study PRJEB29588, sample SAMEA2162231) | human gut metagenome | biome: human gut; feature: human-associated habitat; material: faeces | place: Denmark | collected 2008/2010 ...
GCGTCGGGGAACGGACAGCGGCCATCCCTGCAAGCACTGCCGCCACAAATGGGAGTGCGGCTATCTGCTGCACCAGTGCCGCAAGAAGTTCCGCTCGGTGCTGGGCGATACCGCACCGCCTGCAGCCGGGGCAGTCCGCCCCTGATGCAGCGGCGATAGATGGGAGGTGAGCAATCGTGCAGGAAGAAGTCAACGAGAAAACCATCTCGCTGTGCATCAAAGGAGGAAAAATCACTGCACAGATTTTGAAAGCGGCCCTGATAAAGCTGCTGGCAGAGATGGACAAGAAGAAACAGCAGGCGAAAGGAGAAAAAAGCCAATGTAAGAAAACGGGGCGGCAGAGCATCAAGAGCCTGCAGAAGAGCGGCGCGCAGATCACGAACATCGTTGTCACAGACAATAATATCAAGTCGTTTGACCGGGTAGCCCGGAAATATGGCATTGATTATAGTCTGAAAAAGGTGGAACAGGAGGGCAAAACAGAGTATCTGGTCTTTTTTAAGGCCAAGGATGTGGATGTTATGACCGCCGCCTTTAAGGAATACACCAGTGAAACGCTGAAAAAGCAGAAGCGTGAATCGGTACGTCAAAAGCTGGAAAAGGTGAAAGAGGAACTTTCCAATCACCGTCAGCTTAAGAAAGAAAAGAAGAGGGAGCAGGAACCGACACGATGAAGAATCTGAAAAAACCTGCCCGTCTGTCGCGCAAAGCACCGTCCAACCAGACGGGCGGCACGGCATGGGGCAAAAAACTGGCTGCAGAGTTCAGCAGGATGGCGCAGTCGGCAGATATGAAAAAGCTGATCCTGTTGAATTTTCCGTACATCATCGCCTTTTACATGGTGGAAAAGGCCGCATGGCTTTACCGTCATTGCAATGGCGATACCGTGGTGGACAGGCTCATGGTTCTTTTCATGAACTTTGGTCTGGCCTACAAAAGTGTCTTGCCTAGTTTTCATCCGTTCGACCTGATGGTGGGGCTGGTCGGCGCAGCTGCGCTGAAAGCAGTAATCTACTTCAAAGGGAAAAACGCTAAGAAGTATCGGCAAGGCGAGGAATACGGCTCTGCCCGGTGGGGCAACCAGAAGGACATCGAACCTTTTATTGACCCGGTATTCGAGAACAACGTCATCCTCACACAGACCGAACGGCTGATGATGAGTGGTAGACCAAAGCATCCGAAGTACGCCCGCAATAAAAACGTCATTGTGATTGGCGGCAGCGGCAGTGGTAAGACCCGATTTTACGTCAAGCCCAACTTGATGCAGATGCCCCAAAAGGTCAGTTATGTCATAACTGACCCCAAGGGTACAATTATTATCGAGTGCGGAAAGATGCTCTCGGATGCCGGGTATAAAATCAAAGTCCTGAACACCATCAACTTCAAAAAATCCATGCGGTACAATCCGTTCCATTACATCCGCAGCGAAAAGGATATTCTGAAGCTGGTTAACACCATCATCGCCAACACAAAGGGGGATGGCGAAAAATCCGGCGAAGATTTCTGGGTCAAAGCGGAACGGCTGCTCTACTGCGCACTGATCGGTTACATCTGGTATGAAGCCCCGGAGGAAGAACAGAACTTCTCCACCTTACTGGAGTTCATCAATGCCAGCGAAGCCCGCGAGGATGACGAAAACTTCAAAAATGCCGTGGACGAGCTTTTTGAAGAACTGGAAAAGGACAAGCCGGAACACTTTGCTGTTCGTCAGTATAAAAAGTATAAATTGGCGGCAGGCAAAACGGCAAAGTCCATCCTTATCTCCTGCGGTGCCAGATTAGCCCCATTTGATATTGCGGAGCTGCGTGACCTCATGGCCTACGATGAAATGGAATTGGATTTGCTGGGAGATCGGCGTACTGCCTTGTTTGTTATCATTTCCGATACGGACGATACGTTCAATTTCGTGGTGTCCATCATGTACACCCAGCTTTTTAATCTGCTTTGTGACCGTGCAGACGATCAATGTGGAGGGCAGCTAAAGTATCATGTACGGCTGCTGCTCGATGAGTTTGCGAACATCGGTCTGATCCCGAAGTTTGATAAGCTGATCGCCACCATCCGTAGCCGTGAGATCTCGGCATCCATCATCCTGCAGTCGCAGAGCCAGTTGAAAACCATCTACAAAGATGCCGCAGAAACCATTATCGGTAACTGTGACACCATGCTTTTCCTCGGCGGTAAGGAAAGCTCGACACTCAAAGAGATTTCTGAAACCTTGGGGAAAGAAACCATCGACCTATATAACACTTCCGACACACGCGGTCAAAGCCCATCCTTTGGTACAACCTACCAAAAGACCGGAAAGGAGCTTATGAGCCGGGACGAACTTTCTGTCATGGATGGCAGCAAGTGCATCCTGCAGCTGCGCGGAGTCAGGCCATTCCTGAGCGACAAATTCGACATTACCAAGCATAAGCGGTACAAAGAACTGTCGGACTTTGATAAGAAGAACGCTTTCGATGTAGAACGCTACCTGAAGCACGAACTCAGGCTGCGGATGGATGAAGAATTTGATTGCTACGAGGTGGATGTGTCCGAAGAAAGCACAGCATAGGAAGGAGGTCATTATCCGAAGTAAATTCATCCGCCCGCCTGTCCGGGCAGACCCCATGACATCAACCTCGTCCGACTGATCTCTACATTTTTTGCGATTTCAAAAGGCTGATTTTTATGAAAATGAAAGGAGAAGCCAGAATTGCAGAAGCAGGCAGCACCGAAGATGCGCCAGCCTGTTTTTCTTTTGGAATCGTGTTTTTTATCATTGCTGCAATCTGGCGAAAAATGACTATGGAATTCTTCAATCAGGCTATTACCGTTCTGCAGACTCTCGTTGTTGCCATCGGCGCGGGCCTTGGCGTTTGGGGTGTTGTGAACCTCATGGAAGGGTACGGGAACGACAACCCCGGCGCAAAGTCGCAGGGCATGAAGCAGCTCATGTCCGGCGGCGGTGTCATCCTCATCGGCACCCAGCTGATCCCGCTGCTCTCTGGTCTGTTCGGCTAATCAACAAGCGATAGGAGGAAAACCCGCCATTGTTCGATAATATTTTCGCAGCAATCGAAAAATGGATGAGGGAACTTCTTTCCGGCATGGTGGAGTCCAACCTGAGTACGATGTTCACAGCGGTCAACCAACAGACCAGTGAAATCGCTGCTCAGGTCGGGCAGACACCGCAAGGGTGGAACAGCAGCATTTTCAGCATGATCCGTAACATTTCGGATTCGGTGGTGATTCCCATTGCAGGAATCATCATTACGCTGATCCTCTGCTATGAGCTGATCTCGATGCTGACGGAACGGAACAATCTGCACGATGTGGACACCTGGATGTTCTTCAAGTATTTCGTGAAGATGTGGATCGCAGTCTATCTCGTCAGTCATACGTTCGATATTGCAATGGCGGTATTTGACATTGGACAGTCGGTGGTAAATTCTTCCTCCGGCATTATCCGTGGCAATACCGCCATTGATATTAGTTCTCTTTCCATGCAGATGCAGGCGGCAATGGCAACGATGGCGATTGGCGAACTGGTGACGCTGGCATTGGAAACCCTTGTCGTAAGCTGGTGTCTGAAAATTCTGTCGGTGGTTATTACGGTAATTATGTACGGCAGAATGATAGAAATATACCTCTACACTTCGCTTGCTCCGATTCCATTTGCAACCATGAGTAACCGTGAATGGGGTCATGTGGGAACGAACTACTTCCGAGGGCTGTTCGCGCTGGCATTTCAGGCGTTCCTGATGATGGTCTGCGTGGCAATCTATGCAGCCCTTATCGGCAGCATCCGGGTATCTTCGGATATTCACTCGGCGTTGTTCGGCACGATGGCCTACACGGTGATTCTTTGCTTCTCGCTGCTCAAAACGGGAAGTCTGTCCAAACAGATCTTCGGCAGTCACTAAATCCGGGAAAATCCAATGAAAGGAAAAGACAGCAGACAACGCCGTTTCCCGGCGGCGGTCTGGCTGTTCTGGTGATAAATGGCCTATGTAACGATTCCCAAAGACCTTTCCAAAGTGAAGAACAAGGTCTTTCTGAACCTGACGAAACGCCAGCTAGTGTGTATGGGGGTTGCAGCAGGCATTGGCGTTCCGTTCTATTTTCTTATGCGCGACACGCTGGGAACCAGCAATGCAGCGGCAGGCATGGTGCTTCTGATGCTGCCGGAATTTTTCTTTGCTCTGTGCGAGAAAAACGGGATGCACCTTGAAACCATCCTGACGAATTTTATCAGTGTCCGATTCAAACGCCCATCGGTACGCCGCTATGAGGTCGAAAACCTGTATGAGCGGGAACTGGAAGCCGCAACACCGATCCAGAAGAAAGGAGGCATCCTTGGTAAAAAGTGAACCGAAGAAGAAACCGCAGTCGGGCGGCTTCTTCCAGAAGTTCTTTCGGAAACCCGAAAAGAGCCAGAAGGAACAGCGGTTGACTGTGCAGCGTTCCATTCCATATCTGGAAATGGGGCGTGACGGTATCTGCCGGGTGGAGGAACATCTGTATTCCAAAACCGTCCGATTCTACGACATTAACTATCAACTGGCGCAGAACGAGGACAAAAACACCATCTTTGAAAGCTGGTGCGACTTCCTCAACTACTTCGATGCCAGTATCCGTTTTCAGCTTTCGTTCATCAATCATAAAAGTGACATGAGCGAGTACAACAAGGTCATCCAGATCGAGCCGCAGCACGACCAGTTTGATGATGTGCGTATGGAATATGCACAGATGCTGAAACAGCAGCTTGCCAAGGGCAATAACGGTCTGGTTCGGACGAAGTACATCACGTTCAGTATCGAAGCAAAGAGTGTCCGGGAAGCAAAGCCCCGGTTAGAGCGTATCGAAACCGATATTCTCAACAATTTCAAGGTGCTGGGCGTGAAAGCCTACCCGCTGAACGGCGTGGAACGGCTTCAGATCATGTACGAAACCTTTCATCAGGAGGAACAGCAGAAGTTCGATTTCAGCTATGACCGCATCCTGCAGAGCGGTATGACCACAAAGGACTTCATTGCCCCGACCAGTTTTCTGTTCAAGAGCGGAAAGGACTTTATGATGGGTGACACCTACGGTGCAGCATCCTACCTGAACATCCTTGCCCCGGAACTGACGGATAAGGTGCTGGCCGAGTTTCTGGATATGGACAAAAATCTGGTGGTCAGTATCCATATGCAGTCGGTAGACCAGTTGAAAGCCATCAAACTGATCAAGGGCAAAATTACCGACCTGGACCGTATGAAAATTGAGGAACAGAAGAAAGCTGTGAGGTCTGGTTATGATATGGAAATTATTCCGAGCGACCTTGCAACTTATGGTGGCGAGGCCAAGAAGATTCTGGATGATCTGCAAAGCCGCAATGAGCGTATGTTCCTTGTTACGGTGCTGTTCCTCAATACAGCCAAGACCAAGCAGGAGTTGGATAGTGCTGTGTTTCAGACTGCTGGCATCGCTCAGAAGTTCAACTGCACTCTGAACCGTCTGGATTATTTGCAGGAACAGGGCCTTATGAGCAGCCTGCCGCTGGCAAATAATCTCGTTCCCATCAAGCGCGCACTGACCACCACTTCCACAGCCATCTTCGTTCCCTTCACCACGCAGGAGCTTTTTATGGAGGGCGATTCTCTCTATTATGGTCTGAACGCAGTGTCCAACAACATGATTATGGCAGACCGCAAACAGCTCAAAAACCCGAACGGCCTGATCCTCGGCACACCCGGCAGCGGTAAGTCGTTCAGTGCAAAGCGTGAGATCACCAACGTGTTCTTTACCACAACGGACGATATTATCGTGGCAGACCCGGAAGGCGAGTATTATCCACTGGTGGAAGCACTGGGCGGTCAGGTTATCCATATTTCGTCCACCAGTAAGGACTACATCAACCCGATGGATATTAACCTGAACTACGCGGACGATGATAACCCGCTGGGCATGAAATCGGACTTTATTCTTTCCCTGTGCGAACTGATTATGGGCGCACGGGATGGCATGGAGCCGGAAGAAAAGTCGGTCATTGACCGCTGCCTGCCGCTGGTCTATCAGAAGTATCTGAACGACCCGAAGCCGGAGAATATGCCGACGCTCGGTGATCTGTACGACTGCCTGCGGGAGCAGAAAGAGCGGCAGGCACAACGTATCGCCACGGCACTGGAAATCTACGTCAATGGTTCGCTGCGGGTGTTCAACCACCAGACCAATGTGGAACTGGATGACCGCATTATCTGTTTCGACATCAAAGAGTTGGGCAAGCAGCTGAAAAAGCTTGGTATGCTCATCGTCCAGGATCAGGTCTGGAACCGTGTCACCATCAACCGCAACAGCAAAAAGAACACCCGGTACTATATAGACGAGTTCCACCTCCTGCTGAAAGAGGAACAGACCGCAGCATATAGCGTCGAGATTTGGAAGCGGTTCCGAAAATGGGGCGGTGTGCCGACAGGAATTACACAGAACATCAAGGACCTGCTGGCCAGCCGGGAAATCGAGAACATCTTTGAGAACAGCGATTTCATTTATATGCTTAACCAGGCATCCGGCGATCGGCAAATCCTTGCCAAGCAGCTGAATATCTCGCCGTTCCAGCTTTCCTATGTTACGAACAGCAACGAGGGCGAGGGGCTGCTGTTCTACGGCAATACGATTATCCCATTTAAGGATAAATTCGATACTTCGCTGAAACTGTATAGCCTGATGACAACGAAGCCCAATGAGATGGGAAAATATAAGGAGAAAAAAGAAGCATGAACACATCGAACATTTTTGACCGACTGAGCCGTAAGATTCATCATCACTCTGACATGGAGCCGCACGAAAGCGATTCCGGCCCGCCCTTTGGTGAGGTGGAGCCGCTCAACTTCCACGATGAAGAATCGGTGGTGCATACGGTGCTGGAAGATTTCTATGCCGTTGGCACACTGGCCGATGAACTGACTGACGGCTTTCACATGGAAGCCCACGGTTATCTTGACCGTGAGGAAGTGAACGCCCGTCTGATCGCCTTTGCCCGGAAGCTGGAACAGGTGCTTGATAAGTGGGAAACCCACGCAGCCTTGATCGCATGACGGTTCCAGCCGGAAGGAGGTGATTTCCATAGCAGACAAAAAGTTTCGGGGCAGAGATAAAATCGTCCAGAAAATGACCAAGGATGGTCTGGTGGATGAAAACCTCCGCACCGGGGAACAGAAGTCCGCGACTACAGAAGAAAAGCCGGAGCAGGAAGATTCGGCAAAAGAAACTGCGGAAAAGGAAACAGACGAAGAACCTGTCGTGGACGAAGAAATCTGTATGGATGCCGAGGATGGGAAGGAGGAAACACCCCGGCATCACAGCACCGCCAAGCAGAGCGCAGACTATTATAAAGCCCATCAGGAGGACGGCAAGCCAAAGGATGCGCCTGTGGAATCGGATGCAGAGCCACAGCCCACAAAGAAAGGCCGACTTTCTTTTGAAGATGAAAAAGGCGGCATTGTCCGTGGCATGGGGATGGGCGTTAAAAAGGTGGCGAAGAAAGGAGTAGACGCTACCACCGGGTTTGCCCATCAGAAAGTACATCAGGTAGAAAAGGACAATTCCGGCGTGGAAGCTGCACACAAGTCAGAAGAAGCAGCTGAACGCCTGCACCACTTTGTCAAAGGCAGAAAAAAGCCCAAAGACAAATCTGCCAGAGCGGAGAAAAGAGGTGGCGAGGATCAGAAATCCAGCCGCCTGAAATTCACCGAGGGCGAGGGCGGCACGGCAGAAAATGTAGCAGAACCGCAGCTGAAAAAGAAACAGCCCCAGCCGCCACCGACTGCCGCAGGAGGTGAAGCAAAAACAGTCGGTGCGAAGTTTTACCAGAAAAAACAGTATAAGGATGCCTATGCAGCCGCCAAGCGCGGCCAGAAAGCCGGAACTGCCGCCAGCAAGCAGGCAGCAGCGGCAACAAACACCATTACGGAGAAAGCGAAAGCGGCGGTGCAGGAGATCGTCGTGCAGCATAAAACCTTGTGGGTCGGTATTGGTGTGGGTATCCTGCTGGTGATGGTAATGTTGGGAGCCTTTTCAAGCTGCGGTGCAGCAATTCAGGGGACAGGCAGTACCTTTGTGGGAACGACATATCCCAGCAAGGATGCCGACATGAAAGGTGCGGAAGAAGATTATCTGGAACTGGAAAAAGAACTGGATAAGCAGATTCGGCAGATGGAATTCACCCATCCGGACTATGATGAATACCGCTATCAGCTGGACGAGATCGGCCATGACCCGTATCAGCTGATTTCTCATTTGACGGCAGTTTATGAGCAGTTCACCAGAGGACAGGTCAAGCCTGTTATCAAGGAACTGTTTAAGCAACAGTATCTCCTGAAAGTGTGGGAAACCATTGAGATTCGCACTCGCATGGAAACCAGAGTAGGGATTCGGCCAACGATTGACGCGTTTGGAAATGTCAGCATGGAAACCTATACCTATCAGGAAGAAGTGGAGTACGAATATAAAATCCTCAATATCCTGCTGAAAAATAAGGGCTTCGATACCATCGCGCGGAAGAACATGAACCAGAAGCAGACCGGGCGATACGATGCCTACAACCTGACCTACGGCAACCGCCCCGAACTGTTCGGTGCAGGCTCCCCGACATACAGCGGCGGCACAACGGGCAGTATTGGCACGGTCGGCGGTACTGGTGGCTCCGGCGGCTTCAAGTATGATATTCCTTCGGAAGCCCTTTCGGATGAAAAGTTTGCAAGGATGATTGAGGAAGCCGAAAAGTATCTTGGTATGCCGTATGTGTGGGGCGGAAGTTCCCCAAGCACCAGTTTTGACTGCTCCGGCTTCGTATGCTGGGTCATCAATAACAGCGGCAATGGGTGGAGCGTTGGGCGTACAACAGCCAACGGTCTGCGCGGAAAGTGCAGCTATGTTTCTCCTGCGGATGCACAGCCTGGTGACTTGATTTTCTTTGAGAAAACCTATAACACCGTTGGCGCGTCGCACGTTGGAATCTACGTCGGCAATGGCATGATGATCCACTGCGGCGACCCCATTTCCTATACCAGCATCAATTCGACCTACTGGCAAAGCCACTTTTTAGGCTTTGGCCGCATCAACTGAAAGGAGGGCCGATGGGCAAAAAATTACAGAAATATCTGGATGAAGCCGAAAAAACGGAACAGCAGATCGCGGAACTGGAAGAACGGCTGAGAACCATCCGGGCAGTACAGAAAAAGGAAGAGGACAGCGAGATCATCCGTGCCATCCGCAGCACCAAGATGGGCGGGCGCGAACTGCTGGCTCTGCTGGACAACATTCAGGCGGGCAACGTGACGTTCCTGACCGCTGTGAACAATGCTTCGGAGGAAGCGGAAACGGAGGAAGCGATTGAAAAAGATGCTTAAACGGCTGGGTGTTGTTATTCCCAGCACAATTCTGACCCTGCTGATGGCAGTGGGCTTTTCGACTCCGGCCTTTGCCTTTGTGGATACAACCGAAACAGAAGAACCCGTGCAGGTGGTTGAGGAAGCAGAGCCGACGGAGGAAGAAAAGATCCCGTTCACCATCGCAGGCAACGGCGAGGTGGAGGACAACATCGTAGATGACCCCAGCAAGGAGTTCTTCACAGTAAAGACCACGGGCGGCAACACGTTCTTTCTGGTGATCGACCGGGCGCGAAACAGCGAAAACGTCTATATGCTCTCGATGATCGACGAGTACGATTTGCAGGAGTTTCTGGACGATGAAGAACGGAATGGCAAGCAGGAAGAAGAAACGCCTGCGGTAGTTCTGCCCGAAACCAAACCCGAACCTACCCCGGATGTGGAAATCGAAGAACCGAAAGAGGAATCGAGCGGTGGCATGAATAAGATTCTGCTGCTGGTATTCGTGGCGGCACTGGGCGGTGCAGGTGCTTTCTTCTACTTCTATATTTATAAGCCGAAGCCGAAAGAAGAAACGCCGCAGAGTGAAAATCTGGAAACCGACCAGAGCCTTGCGACTGTGAACGAGGATAATCAGTCCGGCAACGAAAATGGCACATAAGAAAACCGTAACATAAGGATGCAGGGGTAGTCGAAAGGCTATCCCTGCTTTTTTCAAAAAGGAGAAAGCGTTGAAATATCTGGTGATTGCAGAAAAACCGAGTGTATCGAAATCCATTGCAAAAGTGATCGGTGCATACCGACAGGAGGACGGGTATCTGGAGGGTGGGGATTGCGTGGTAAGCTGGTGTCCGGGGCATCTGGCAGAGTATGCAGCCCCGGAACACTATGATGAACGCTATGAAAACTGGCGTTTTGAGGATTTGCCGATTCTCCCTGTTGAGTGGAAACTGCTGGTACACAATACCAAGAAGCCGCAGTTCAATGTTCTGCGTAAACTGCTCCGCAGCAAGAAATTCGATTATGTGGTGAACGCCTGCGACGCAGGGCGCGAGGGTGAAGCGATTTTCCGCCGTGTGTATGCTCTTGCCGGAAGCAAACTCCCCATCAAGCGGCTGTGGATCAGCAGCATGGAGGATGCCGCTATCCAGCAGGGCTTTGAGAACCTGAGAGATGGCGCGGCCTATGATAACCTGTTTGCAGCGTCCGAGTGCAGAGCAAAAGCGGATTGGCTGATCGGTATGAATGGAACCCGTGCTTTTACGAAAAAGTACGGCAGAAAACAGACCATTGGCCGTGTGCAGACCCCGACACTGGCGATGCTGGCCGAACGGCAGGCCAAAATCCAGAACTTTGTAAAGGAACCCTATTACAAAGTGGAACTGTCCGGCGCGGGTGTCGTGGCGGTATCAGAACAGATGGCGCAGGAGCAGGATGCAGATGCTATGCAGGCCGCTTGCGATGGTCAGTGCGCCGTGGTTGGCAGCATCGAGTGCAAGAGGATAGAAAAGAAGCCCCCGAAACTGTATGACCTGACGACCTTGCAGCGAGAAGCAAACCGCTATTATGGCATGACCGCCAGCCAGACCTTGCAGGCATTGCAGGAACTGTATGAAGAAAAGCTGGTGACATACCCCAGAACAGACAGCCAGTTTGTGACTGAGGATATGCGCAAGACGGTGGAAGCTCTGGTGCTGGCCTTAGATGGCGCGGCGGCAGACGTAAGCTGCGTTATCAACAACAGCAAGGTCACAGACCATCATGCGATCCTGCCGACGATGCAGGGCGCAAAGTGTAATAAGGCAAAGCTGTCCGAAACCAAACAGAAGATTCTTTCGCTTATCATCTGGAAACTGGTGCGGGCTGTGCAGCCGTCGTTCATCTATGAGGATGTGCTGGTAACAGTGTGCTGCCAGGGCAGGAACTTCACGGCAAAATATAAGGATGTCCTGCAGCCCGGTTATACGGCAAAGACCGTTCCGTTTGTGGAACCGGAAAAGGACAAGGACAAGGGTGTGCCGCTTCCGAAAAAGATGGGCAAGGAATGGTTCTTCCGGTGGTACGGGCAGAGAAAAAGCAGGGCTTTACTTCACCGCCGAAAGTCTACACCGAAGATACCCTGCTGTCGGCCATGGAAACCGCAGGCAACAAGGAATTTGAAAAGGACACCGAGAAGAAAGGTCTGGGAACCCCTGCAACGCGCGCCGCGATTCTGGAAAAGTTGGTATCCTCCGGCTATGTGCAGCGTAAAGGCAAGCAGATGATTCCCACGGAGGACGGTGTGGCCGCGATCCGCAATATCCCGGACTACCTGAAATCCGCCAGCATGACAGCTGAGTGGGAAAATGACCTGCTGCGGATGGAGCGCGGCGAGATCAAGCCCCACGATTTTATGCAGGGCATCCATGGACTGATCGATAAGATGCTGGCCGACTTGCGGCAGATTCCCACCGTCGCGGCGGCTCCCCATCATAATAAGATAAGCGTAGGAAGCTGCCCGGTCTGCGGAAACCCTGTACATGAGAGTAAGCTCAGCTTTTGTTGTGCAGACCGTAGCTGCAAATTTGCACTCTGGAAAGAAAGCAGATACTTGGCCAATATGAGAAAAACGCTGGACAAGAAGATGGCGGTAGACCTTTTGAAGAAAGGCCGCACCCATGTAAAAGACTTTTATTCCGCGAAAAAAGACAAGACATTCGCCGCTGACCTTGTGATGCGCGTTGAAGAGGGCCGCGCACAGTACAGCATGGAATTTCCCAAAGCACCGATGAAAACCAAAACGTAAAGGAGGTTTGACCATTGCCACAGATTAACGATATTCGAGAATTGGCGCAGCAGAACGCCCGGTATGTCAGTAACTCGCCACAGGACTGGATGAGTTATCTGGATGTGGCGGCGCGGCTGTACCGCTATTCGTTCACCGATACACTCCTGATCCACGCACAGCGGCCCGATGCAACCGCCTGCGCAGAACTGGAACTCTGGAATCAGAAAATGAGCCGATGGGTCAACCGTGGCGCAAAAGGCATCGCGCTTCTGGATGATACCGGACCTCGTACCAAGCTGCGATATGTGTTCGATATTGCTGACACTCATCTGGTGCGCGGTGGAAAAACACCGCTCTTATGGAATCTGGAAAGCCACGAGCATGAGCAGACGATTTTAGACCATCTGGCAGACACCTACGGCCTGTCGCAGACAGACAGCATGAATACTGCCCTGATGGAACTGGCACAGCAGCTGACCGCCGACAATCTGGATGAAGCGATGGACGGTCTGGCCTATGAGGTGGCGGATACATTTCTGGAAGAACTGGACGAAGATAACATCCGCGTCCGCTTCCGGGAATTGATGACCAACAGTATTTTCTATACGCTTTCCCGCCGCTGCGGGCAGGAGCCTATGGATGTGCTGGACGATGATGACTTTATCCGCATTGTGGATTTCAACAAGCTGCCGGTGCTGTCGTTCCTTGGCAACGCGGTTTCCGAACAGTGCGAAGCGGTTCTTTTTGACATTGGCCGAGAGATGCGGAAAATTTACAAAAAAGAAATCACGCAGCAGCTTGAAAAATCCGTTGACAGCTTGTATAATACCAATACGGACTTTAACACATTAAAGCGTGAAACCGAAGAAAACACGACCAAAGGAGGACAAGAAAATGGAGTTGACGTATTACCGCAAGGGAGATTATCTGTTCCCGAATCTGGCCGTGAAGGACGAGCCGCAGATCATCGGGAAGTACGGGATGCTGCGCAGGACGTACCTGAAAGAGAACCGCAAGAACTGGTATCAGAGTATGCTGATGAGCGGCAGACTGAACCAGCATCTGGCGCAGATCGAGGAAGCAGCGGAGAGCCGGGTAGAAACCCTGCTGGACAGCCTGAACGAGAAGTTTCCGGCACCGAGCAAGGAGAAGGACCCGCTGGCATGGGTGGCACACCAGAACAACCTGACGGCAATGGCAGAGGAGATCGTCTTGAAGGAATTGGTGTACAATTAACCGAACCGACAACAGAACAGGATTTGAGCGAAGCAGAGGAAGAAATTGCCTCTGCTTTTTCTTTTCCTGATTTGCCGACCGTGGAACAGCAGATCCGCGCCATTGAAGCACCGATCCAGGCGCGGTATGCGGATGAAATTGCACTTGATCCCGAAGTGGTCGATGAAATCCTGCGCACGGGCAGCAACCGCAGCAAAGGCCAGCTGCGCCTGATCTACAATTTCATGGTCGAGAAAACCCCGGAAGAATACACGGAGTTCGTGAAAAACGAATATGGTACGGGCGGCAAAGGCTTTGAAATTGGCGGTGCGAAGTATGCCGTCTGGTTCGATGATTTAGGGCTGCGTATTGCAGTAGGCAGTACGGCAAAGGGCGGTACGATTGTCAATGCGTTTCTTTCGTGGGAGGATGTCAGCAACCGTATCCATGAACTGCTCCGGCAGGGCGAGTATGCGCCACAGGCGGTTCTGGATGCTGCACGGCAGAACGCTTTGCAGGAGCACGCGCAAACATTGTCCTACATGGAACGTGACTTGGCAGATGGTGTTGCCGAAGCAGTCTTTCAAAATGCAGAAATCTTCAGGGGCGGTTTCCCGGAATTGACAGACAGGCTGGCAGGCTTGCTGGATGATACGGATTTTCTGACTGACCTAAACGACAGATTATCTGCGCTGGGGGAAGCCTACGCCGAAGATAAAGACCTGATGCGGATGCACTTTTATAAGCCGGATAAGGTGGCGGCACTGTTCCACAAGTTTGCGAAACCCTATCAGAATTATGCAGCAAGAGAGGACTTTCACTGGAACGAGTACAAACGATTCATCACGGAAGATGAAATCAATGCTTACTTCACACGGGGCAGCAATTATTCAGACAGTCGGCTGGCAATCTATTCGTTCTTCTTAAATCATGAAGATAAGAAAGAGCGGGCAGACTTTCTGAAAGACCATTACGGGATCGGCGGCAGCAGCCATGCCCTTTGCGGGGCAGATGATTCTCACGAAGATCACGATGGCAGGGGCATTGCTTTGGAGCGTGGCCCATACGGGAACCCGGATGCAAGCGTACATTTGAACTGGAATCAGGCTGCAGGCCGAATTGACCGGCTTATCCGTGACAGTGAGTATTTGAAGCCGGCAGACTACTCCCGGATGCCTGCTTATGAGCAAGAGAAGATGGCAATGCGGGTGATGGGATTCTATCACCATCTGCCGAACGACGTGGAGCGGCCTTATCCGCAAGACCTTTACCATGAAGAAGGAAGAAAGGCTCTTGTTGAAAAGCTGGCAGACCCCGTACAGGCGGTGGAACTGCTGGAGCAGATGGACAATGCACTGCTGTCCGTGCCGCTGGATTCGGGAGAATATGAGCGTAAGGCAGAATCCCTCTCTATCCTGCACCAATATGTCGAGGGAACGTACACGATTTTCCCGGAAAAGAAGAGGGCTGTTGAGATTGCGGTTTCTGAACAGGGGCAGATGTCCATGTTTGACTTCATGGAGCAGGAGCCGCAATCGAAAGAGCAGTCAACCGCCGCAGCGGTTGAGGTACCCCAAAAGGCAAAAGTCGTTGCGCGGTATCAGTCAACGGTGATGATGCAGGAGGGATATATCGAGGATATTGCAATTCTGCAATATTCCGATGGCAAGTTCTATAACCATTACAACTATGACGAAGAAACGGGAACAGGTACAGCAGAATCAGGGCCGTTTAACAGTCTGAATGATGCAAAGGCGGTCATTCGTCAAACGAGAGAAGATGCAAAAGCAGTAGAATCGTTTGAAAATCAGCCCAAGCAAATGTACAGCAGAGAAAACGGCAGTTTTCTGTATTTGGACAATAACCATCTGTACCGCATTGAGCGTTCCAATGCGCATGACGTTTATCTGAAAGATATGGAAAATTCGGCGGTGGCTGGCCGGGTCATTCCGTTACCGTCATATAGCGAAACGCTGGCGAAGAATCCGCTGAACGATTTCCTGAAACTGGATGCAGACCGTACCCAGAAAGACAGCCGCAGCATCTATAAAGAATGTCTGTACACGCTGTTTGAAAAGGTAGAGCGCAGCGAAATCTATCCGCTGCTGCGTGACCGCGATACCACCGAGAAAGAAGCGGAAAATCTGATCCGTGAGAAAATCGAGGATTTGTTTGATTCTGGCGAGGTGGAAAATGCTGTTTACTCCGAGGCTATCGACACATGGGCGCACTTCGGAGAGTGGATTCAAGAAGATATTTTCCAGCGCACCTATCAGGACGTTATTACGGACAGACGGGATGCCGTTGCACTGTATCAGGATAGCAAGGACGCACCGCAGTGGGTGCGCGGCATGATGGTTCCGTATGCAGCGGAAGAAAAGGCCGTTGAGCCGACCTTGCAGCCCCTGCCGCTGGATGCCGCCAACGAGTATAACGCGCTGAAAGAGCGTTACCCGGATGCACTGGTCGGCTATGAGCAGTACGGAAACTTTGAGTTCTACGGCGAGGATGCAAAGCGCGTTTCAGAACTTCTTGGCAGCAAGCTGTTGGAAAAGGAAACCGCACTCGGCAAGGTTGAGGTATCTGGTTTTCCGCGTGAACAGTGGGTTTCACAGGCAATGAAGCTCTGGAAGCAGGGGGAGAGTGTCTATCTGTCCGGCCAGCAGAAAGATGGAACCCATGCCCAAACGAAATACTTCCGCAGAGAGGAATATCTGCCTGTTAATACCACCATCGAACTGGACGATAGAGAGTTCCGTGTGGATTCGGTGGACTTTGGAAATGGAACGGTCAGTTTGCAGGACATGACCCTTGCAAAAGAAGCCCGGTATCCGATTTTCCGAACGGAACAGCTGGAGTACATTCGGCATCTGTACGAACAGGCAGATGTACCGATGGAAGAAGCGGTTGAAATCACAGTCTTTACGGCTCTGCACAATGCGGGTGTGGCCTACGAGGATTTCTCCCCGGAGCAGATGGATGTGATCTATTCGGTGGCAGAAGCAGGCGGCGAGTTGGAAAAACTGCTGAATCCTGACTTCCCGCCAGAACAGATGCAGCTGATCGCAGATGTGCAGAACCGAACGGATGCCATCAGCCGTGCAGCAGCAGAGGAAGCCCTTGAACCGCTGACCCAGCAGCCTATGACCCCGGCAGAGGTCAACCATGCACGGCGGCAGCACAATCTTCCGCTGGACAGTGGAGCAGAAACAGAACAGCCTGCACAGCCCAAACAGAAACCTATTAACTTCCGCATTACGGACGATGATCTCGGCGCAGGAGGGCCGAAAACAAAGTATAAAGCCAATGTGGAAGCCATTCGGGTGCTGCAGACACTGGATGCAGAGCAGCGGCAGGCTACCGCAGAAGAGCAGGAGATACTTTCCCGGTATGTGGGCTGGGGCGGCATTCCGCAGGCGTTCGATGAAAACAACGCGGAATGGTCGAAAGAGTATGCCGAACTGCAGTCCCTGCTCACGGTAGATGAGTATAAGGAAGCCCGTGCCAGTACCCTGAATGCGTTTTACACTTCTCCTACGGTCATCAAGGCGATGTATGAAGCCCTGGGTAATATGGGATTGTCCAAAGGCAACGTGCTGGAACCATCCTGTGGTGTCGGCAATTTCATGGGTCTGGTGCCGGACAGCATGGAGAAGATTCGGATGTATGGTGTGGAGCTGGACAGCATTTCGGGCCGCATTGCACAGCAGCTATACCAGAGAAACAAGATTGCAGTGCAGGGCTTTGAAACCATGCAGTTCCCGGACAGCTTTTTTGACTGTGTTGTGGGCAACGTACCTTTCGGCAATTACAAAGTACCGGACAAGCGGTATGATCGCCACAATTTCCTCATCCACGATTATTTTATCGCCAAGAGCCTTGACCTTGTGCGTCCGGGCGGTGTGGTAGCGGTGGTAACGTCCAGCGGTACGATGGATAAGAAGGATTCCTCTGTCCGTGAGTATCTTGCCAACCGTGCTGATCTGGTCGGTGCGATTCGTCTGCCGAACAATGCGTTCCAGCGCAATGCCAACACGGGCGTGGTTGCTGACATTCTGTTCCTGCAGAAGCGTGACCGCGCAGCGGTGGAGCGGGCTGACTGGGTGAATCTCGGTGAAACACCGGAAGGCTACTCCATCAACCAGTATTTTGCGCAGCATCCTGAGATGGTGCTGGGGGAGGTCACCACGGAAAGCACCCAGTACGGCAAGCAGGAAACTACGGTCAAGCCCATCGAAGGTGCAGACCTTGCCCAGCAGTTAAAAGAAGCAGTCGGCAACATCCATGCCACCATCACGGAGCCAGAAATCTCCGACGATGAACTGGATGTGCAGGAAGAACCCATTCCGGCAGACCCAAGTGTGAAGAATTTCAGCTTCACGAACGTGGACGGGCAGATTTACTACCGTGAAAATTCTTTTATGAACAAGGTGGAACTGCCTGCCGTAACTGCAGAGCGAGTGCTGGGCATGATTGCTCTGCGTGAAACCACCCGGAAACTGTTGGATTGTCAGCTGCGTGATGGTTCGGATGCGGAAGTACAGCTTTTGCAGAATGAACTGAAACAGCAGTACACTGCATTTAAGGCGCAGTATGGCCTTATCAACAGCACGGCCAACAAGCGGGCATTCCGACAGGACAGCAGCTATTGTCTGCTGGCATCACTGGAAATTCTGGATGAGGAGAAGAATCTCAAACGACTTGCCGATATTTTTACCAAACGTACCATCCGTAAGCCGGAGCCTGTTACCTCGGTGGATACACCCAGCGAAGCTCTGGCGCTTTCCATTGGAGAAAAAGCAAAGGTGGATGTGCCGTTTATGGTGCAGCTCTGCGGTAAACCGGAACAGGAGATCACGGATGAACTGGCAGGTGCGATTTTCCGAAACCCTGTGACACAGCAGTGGGAAACCTCGGATGAATACCTGTCCGGCAATGTTCGTGAAAAACTGGCCACAGCAGAAACCTTTGTGGCAAACCATGCTGAATATCAAATCAATGTGGATTACCTGAAACGGGTACAGCCCAAGGATTTGGACGCTTCGGAAATCGAAGTGCGGCTTGGTGCAAACTGGGTAAAGCCGGAGTACATCACACAGTTTATGAAAGAAGTGTTCAAAACACCGAACTACTATGCCGGGATTGACATTAAGGCAACCTATTCCGAAATTTCAGGTGCATGGAACATTTCGGGCAAGTCGCTGGATCGCGGCAATCCGCTTGTCACCAACACTTACGGAACCCTGCGCGTTAACGGCTATAAGCTGCTGGAAGATGCGCTGAATCTCCGCGATACCAAAATCTACGATACGATTCACGATGCGGATGGCGACCATCGTGTGCTGAATAAGCAGGAAACCATGCTTGCACAGCAGGCACAGGAATCCATTCGAGAAGCGTTTAAGCAGTGGATTTTCAAAGATTTAGATCGCCGCGAGGATTTGTGTGCGACCTATAACCGGATTTTCAATGCGATTCGTCCCCGTGAGTACGATGGCAGTCATATCCGCTTCGAGGGCATGACCCCGGAAATCTCTCTGATGCCGCACCAGAAAAATGCGGTAGCGCACATTTTGTACGGCAACAATACGCTGCTGGCACATTGCGTGGGCGCAGGCAAGACCTTCCAGATGATCGCTGCCGGCATGGAGAGCCGCAGGCTGGGCTTATCGCAGAAAAACCTCTATGTGGTGCCGAACCACCTCACAGAGCAGTGGGGCGCAGATTTCCTGCGGCTCTATCCCAATGCCAATGTGTTGGTGGCAACGAAGAAGGATTTTGAACCCAGCAATCGAAAGCAGTTCAGCTCCCGCATTGCAACCGGTGATTACGATGCCATCGTGATCGGTCATTCGCAGTTTGAGCGAGTGCCGCTTTCCCCGGAACGGCAGAAAGCTATTATCGAGCGTCAGATCGACGACATAACGCTGGCCCTAGCCGATGCCCGGAGTGAGGACAGCCGCAGTTTTACGGTCAAGCAGATGGAGAAAACAAAGAAAACGCTGGAAGCAAAGCTGCAAAAGCTGAACGACCAGACGAGAAAGGATGATGTGGTTACATTTGAGGAACTGGGTGTTGACCGTCTGTTTGTGGACGAGTCACATTTCTATAAAAATATGTTCCTCTACACAAAAATGCGAAATATCGCAGGTATCGCCCAGACCGATGCACAGAAGTCCAGCGATATGTTTGCGAAGTGTCAGTACTTGGACGAACTGACAGGTGGCAAGGGCGTGACCTTTGCAACCGGAACCCCGGTCAGCAACTCGATGGTGGAGCTGTACACCATTATGCGGTATCTCCAGTATGACACGCTGCGGAAAATGGGACTGAGCCACTTCGATGATTGGGCGGCATCCTTTGGTGAAACCGTCACGGCAATCGAGCTTTCCCCGGAGGGAACGGGCTATCGCGCGAAAACACGCTTTGCCCGGTTCTTTAATCTGCCGGAACTGATTTCCTTGTTCAAGGAATCGGCAGACGTGCAGACGGCGGATATGCTGAACCTGCCTGTGCCGAAAGCGGAGTACATCAACGAAGTGCTGAAACCGAGCGAGACACAGGAAGAAATGGTGAGTTCCTTTGCAGACCGTGCCGAGGCTGTACGCAACGGTAATGTGAATCCCAGATTCGATAATATGCTCAAGATCACCAACGATGGCAGAAAACTGGCACTCGATCAGCGGCTTATGAACGAGATGCTGCCGGACGAGCCGGAGAGTAAGGTGAATCGCTGTGTGGACAATGCGTTCGAGGTCTGGGAAGAATCTGCCCCGGATAAGGGAACACAGTTGATTTTTTGCGATTTATCGACACCAAAAGCCGATGGTACATTCAACGTCTACGATGATGTGCGGGAGAAACTGGTGGCGAGAGGTGTTCCCCGTGAAGAAGTGGCGTTCATTCACGAGTACAACACCGAAACGAAAAAAGCAGACCTGTTTGCAAAGGTGCGCGCTGGACAGGTGCGTATTCTGATGGGGTCTACGCCGAAACTTGGCGCAGGAACCAATATTCAGGATCGATTGATTGCCCTGCATCATCTGGACTGCCCGTGGAAGCCGTCTGATCTGGAACAGCAGGAGGGACGTATTCTTCGGCAGGGAAACCGGAATAAGCAGGTGAAAATCTATCGTTATGTCACGGAAAATACGTTTGACTCGTACATGTGGCAGATTTTAGAAAATAAGCAGAAGTTCATTTCTCAGATAATGACTTCCAAATCTCCTGTCCGCGCCTGTGATGATGTGGACGACACCGCGCTGTCCTATGCCGAAATCAAGGCACTGGCAACTGGCAATCCCTACATCAAGGAAAAGATGGACTTGGATATTCAGGTCAGCAAACTGAAGCTGCTGAAAGCCAATCACACCAGTCAGATTTATAGTCTGGAATCCGATATTGCGCGTCGCTATCCACGAGAAATTACTGCGGCAAAGGGTCAGATCGAAGCCCTGAAAACCGATATAGAAGCGGCAAAACCGCTTCTGGCGCAGGACAAAGACCATTTTGCTATGGAAATCAGCGGCAAGGTGTACACCGAACGCAAGGAAGCGGGCGCGGCCATCATCGAGGCTTGTAAGGCTTTGAAGGCGGCTGGCACCGAGGGCAGGATCGGCAGCTACGGTGCGTTTGAACTGCATTCCCGGTTTGACAACTTTGATAAGGTGTTCCGCTTATCCATCAAGGGCGCATGGAACTATTCGATGGAAGTCGGCAAAGACCCGCAGGGCAACATTCTGCGTGTTACCAATGCACTGGCAGGTATCGAAAGAGCATTGCCGCAGGTGGAACGCAGACTGGAAACCTTGGAACAGCAGTTGGCGCAGGCAAAGGAAGAAGCCAAACGTCCTTTCGCGCAGGAAGCAGAATTGGCCGAAAAATCTGCGCGCCTTGCGGAGCTGAACTCTCTGCTCAACATGGATGAAAAGGGTAGTGAGGATGCGCTGGGAGTGGATGAGGATGCAGCCGAAACCGAAGTCGCAGACAAGCCGCGACAGCCTGTGAACTACGCAGGCCGCGTTGCAGAGCGCACTGCGGACAATGTGCGGAAACCCTCTGTGCTGGCACAGCTTCATGCAAAGCAGGCAGAGCGCACCGCAGAACCGCAGAAATCCCAGAAGCGGAAAAGTTACGATATGGAACTGTAAATGAGAGCCGCCCCGTCAGTTTTGTCTGGCGGGGCATTTTTTTGAAGGAGGGCATTTGCTGACATTAACACCGATCAATTTGAAAACGGCAAACGCATTTGTGCAGCAGCATCACCGCCACCATAAGCCGACGCGAGGGCATAAATTCTCCATTGGCGTATCGGACAATGGTGCGCTGGTGGGCGTTGCTATCTGCGGCAGACCCGTAGCGCGGAGGCTGGACGATGGCTATACGCTGGAAGTTAATCGTCTGTGTACAGATGGAACACCGAACGCCTGCAGCATTTTGTATGCGGCGGCATATCGTGCAGCACGGGCCATGGGCTACAACAAAGTGATCACCTACATTCTGGACACGGAGAATGGAAGCTCTCTGAAAGCTGCCGGGTACACCTGTGAGGGCAGAGCAGGTGGTTTGGAATGGAATGGCGCAAAAGCACCGAAACAAGCCGACCAATATCCGCGCCAGATGAAAACACGATGGGTCAAGAAGAAGGAGGGCTTGCATGGCAGTTGACCGCAAACAGCAGATGAAAGAAATCACGGAACGGCTGGAGCAGGGTGTAAAGGACATTTTTACATCGGAAATGTACACGACGTATCTGCGCACGATGGCAAAATTCCACAATTACAGCTTCAATAATACGCTGCTGATCGCTATGCAGCGGCCCGATGCCACACTGGTGGCAGGGTTTAACGCATGGAAGAATAAGTTCAACCGTTACGTCAAAAAAGGCGAAAAGGGCATCCAGATCATCGCTCCGGCTCCCATCAAGGAAGTGGAAGAACGCGAGAAAATCGACAGGGATACGGGCCTGGCTGTGCTGAACGAAAACGGTGAACCGGAAATGGAACGTGTGGAGTATGTGGTTCCGCGCTTCCGAGTGACGACGGTTTTTGATATATCGCAGACGGATGGTGAACCGATTCCGTCGCTGGAAGTGAACGAACTGACGGCCAGTGTCAAAGACTATGCGCTGCTTACGGCGGCAATCGAGCAGGTATCTCCTGTGCCGATGCGGTTTGATGAAATCGAAGGGGATGCCAAAGGCTATTACAGTGATGCAGACAAAGAAATCTGCATTCAGGTCGGCATGGGCGAGAGCCAGACCATAAAGACGATGATCCACGAGGTTGCTCATGCGATGCTGCATAACAGCGATTTCATGAAGCAGCGCGGCGAGGAAAAAGACCGGCTTACAAAGGAAACCGAAGCGGAGAGTATTGCATTTACGGTCTGCTCAGTTCTGGGCATTGATACGTCCGACTATTCTTTCCCGTATGTGGCAAGCTGGGCCAGCGGCAAGGAGATGAAAGAATTGAAAGATTCGATGGATACGATTCGATTGACCGCAGCCGACTTTCTGGAAAAGCTGGAAGCGGCAGTCGCGGAAAGGAGCGCAGAACGCATGACCGCGATGCAGTATGCGGAAAAGCTGATTGCAGACAGGGAGCAGGAGAAAACGATTTTCGATGATGAGCAGCGAAACCTCATCGTGAATTTTGCTTTCAAGCTGGATGACCGGGCAGCAACGGAAGAACTGGTGAATGGTCTGGCGGCTGCACTGGCCGAGGATGACAAAGAAGAAGCCAGCCGCCTGATGTACGATGCACAGGAGAAAATCGAAAATCTCCCGGATGGGATGATTGGCCTTTCGGAAATGCACGACTATGGCTACCGGAAAGATGATGTGCTGCCGCTGACGAAAGAAGGCGCACGGGAATGGCATCGGCTGGGTGAGAGAATCTATCCGCTGTTTCGTGATGGAACAGCAGGTGATTATGTAAGCCAAGAGGGAATCGAGCAGCACGATGGCATTTTCGGCATTAAGGCAGACGCATGGGATGCGATTCTGCTGGAACAACGGGAAGATTATGCAGAGGACGAGTATGCGCGCCCGGATTTTAAGCTGACAGTAATAAATCGTGAGCAGGCTCTACGGCTGTATGACGAGGGTAAGCAGATTTATCTTGTTCGCATCAGTCCGTGGCCAGTGATCGTTACTGACCGAACAGAGATCGAGCGCGGAAGTAATACCTTCCAGATTGCAACAGCAGATTTGGAGCAGGAGCGGAGTATGACAGAACAGGAAAATATACTGCTGTATGGCAGCGAGAAGCAGTTCGGTATTTATCAGATCACAGAGCGTGACCCGGAACACGACTACCGTTTCATGGGGCTGGACTATGTGGAGAAGAAAGGCATAACGGTTACCCGTGCAGATTATGACCTGATCTATGCCGCACCGCTTACGGAAAAGGACACGCTGGATGGCATTTATGAACGGTTCAATATCCAGCGTCCGGCAGATTTTACGGGTCATTCGCTGTCGGTCAGCGACGTGGTGGTACTCAATGATGGCAGTACAGTCAAAGCCTACTATGTGGACAGCATTGGATTTGCAGAACTGCCGGATTTTTTCAAGGAAAGGAATATGGATTTGCAGAAAGAAACTCTCTTAAACGAAGAATTGCAGGGAATCGAAATCTTTGATAAGCCGGGTCTTTTCAGCAATGGCCGACTGCGGGATGAAGATGTGCCGGAGGGCTTATATCGCTATGATCTGCGCGGTTCGGACTACGACCCAGGCCAGCCCATTACAGTGGAGAAAACTGTGGTGGTGAACCATGCGGCATCTGTTCTGATGGCCGAAGAACTTGACCTTGGCGCAGATGGGCGGCTGGAACTTGGCGAGGAAGGGCTGAACTTCACAGGCGCAGAGTTAACTGTGCGAGAGTTTATGGAGGAACAGCAGCAGAAAAGAAATGGACTGATCCACGGCGATTCCGACCACATCGCAGTCGAAGGGAATATCGGCACATGGTACGCCATTGATGAAACGGAGGTCGGCGGCGAGAGGTTCTTCCTGCTGGAACATGAGGAACACGGTGACATGGCGGCCTGCGTTGCAGTCAATGAGCAGGGCAAGCTGGTGGCAGAGGATTTGTGGAACGGCTTCGATGAAGATTTTCAGGAGGCCGTGCAGAAATATCTCTCTGAAAAATGGAATATGCCGAAAAAAGAAAATGTGGTATCAGAGATCATTGAAAAGGCTGTGCCTGTACCGGATAACAGCGCACAGGACTATTCGGATGTGCCTGTTTACTACGAGCCGTTCAGCTATGCCAAAGAAAATGATGAGGTGGATTTATACCGCTCATCCTATCGGCTGAACAGTGAGTGCAAGCAGGCAATCCATGAAGCGATTGCGGACAATTATGACGGAATGTACCTTGGCGATGGTGCAGTCGATCAGGTGGTGCGGCAGTACGGCATGGAGCGTGTGGGCTACATCCTGGCGAACACTCTGCACCATAAAAGCTATGATGGCCGCTTTTCTCACGGCAATAAGGAATGGGCAGAGCAGGTCAGCACCCCGGAGCATAATGCAGACCGCATGACCTTCCGCGCGGACTGGGTGGTTGACAGCCACCCGGTTGTGCTGGATGGCTTTGTAACGATGTTCAGAAAAGAACTGGAAGCGCAGAAAGAACAGGAACAGCCTTTTGTAAAACAGTTCTATGTGGTCGAAAATTTGCAGGCCGCGCCTTTGAAAATTGAGCGGTTCGGCAATCTGGACGATGCAATGTCACAGTATCAGGCACTTCCCAGCCATTACATGAAAGCCTTGGGAGTGGAGAAGAATCCTGATCCTCTGCCGGGTTCACTGGATGTTTTGCAGTGCAGAAACGGCATTGACACCATCGTAGAGGACTATAAAACGGTTCCGGGCTGGGATAACCCGTATATCCAGAATCATGTTGTTCAGCCGTTGCAGGGGGCGTTAGCCGTGCAGGATGTGGAACTGGCCTACGAATTGCCGGATGTCTATTTTCATATCCAGACCTGTGACGATGGCTTCGACTATACCTTATATAATAAGGACTTCACGGAACGGGATGGCGGTATTCTCGAAACGGACGGAGATAAGCCTGTGCAGGAGGCTATGACGGAGTTCCTGCGGACGAATCTGGAAATTTATTTCATCGAGAACCATTTCGACGCGGAGAAGATCGCCGAGCAGGTGCTGGTGAACAAGCGCAGCCGGGAAAGTGCGGAGAAGCAGCGGCTGAATATCAAGAAAAAGCTCTCCGGCAATATCGACATCTCCAACCGGGTCCAGAAATTCGTGGACTGCCGCTCCAAGGATGTGGAGAAGCGGGAAATTTATATCGTGGAGGGCGACTCCGCATTGGGCAGCGTCAAGCTCAGCCGGGACGCGGAGTACCAGGGCATCATGCCCGTCCGGGGCAAGATCCTCAACTGCCTGAAGGCCGACTATCCCCGGATCTTCAAAAGCGACGTCATCACCGACCTGATGAAGGTGCTGGGCTGCGGCGTGGAGGTCAGCGGCAAG
>ERZ780166.617-NODE-617-length-25685-cov-3.635427_pt1 | contig 25685 bp, 24 predicted proteins | sample MGYA00511366_ERZ780166 | MGnify/ENA primary metagenome ERZ780166 (study PRJEB29588, sample SAMEA2162231) | human gut metagenome | biome: human gut; feature: human-associated habitat; material: faeces | place: Denmark | collected 2008/2010 ...
GGTGGAATCCGGCTTCTTTCATTACCTGCCGGAGCAGCAGCCGGTTTTCACGTTCTTGTTCCGTCAGCTTGCCTTGTGCCACGAGCACGGCTTCTTCTGTGATGTGGGCTTCCCTGCCCAGATGGTCTACCGGGGTGCCCATGGGCAGAGGGGTTCCTTTATCGTCGAGTATGCTGATGTCCACTGCCAACCCGTAGTTGTGCAGGCCGCCGCCGCGTGAGGGGTTGGAGACATAGATGTATTTGGAGGTTCCTTTCACTACGTTCCACATCTTCTGCTGTACGGACAAGGGGCGCGCTGCGTCGTAGACGATAAGGCTGTAGCCGGGGTACTGTTCTTTCAGCAGGCGTTGTGCCCGCTTCAGGCTTTTCATGGCATCGGGGTGCAGGTAGGCTTCTTTCAGGTCTTCGTACAATAGGGTTCCGGTGAAATTGTCGGCACGGGTGTACATCAAGTCGATGGCGATGCTGCTGTCCGCTTCGGCGATGCTGACGAAACCGAGGGAGTCCAGGTAGCGGGCTGTTCGGCTTTTGGCCGGAGCCGGAGGGACGGGTGCCGCTATGGTGTCGGCGTACGGGATGGTGGTCTCCGTATCCGGGTCTTGTGTCTGCTTTGGCGCTTGTTTTCTGCTACAACCGCATAGTGAGCAGCCAAGCAGTAGATATAACAAGTAAAAGAAATATCGTTCCATCTTACAAGGCATTCTTGGCGGTAAGGATTGATTTCATCAAGGCTATGTCCGAACTGACTTCTCCCTGCATCAAGTATTTGTTTTTCCGTTGGCAGGTGGCTTCGTAAATCTCCTTTGCTTTTGCTGTGTCCTTGTCCCGGTAGAGTGCCAGGGCGCAGAGCAGCCGCTGTTTGGAAGACGTCACATCCTTATATTGCCGGATGTAGGTATCCAGCTCATCGGTATATAATTCTTCTGCCCGTGCGGTCCTCTTTGTCACCAATGCGGTGAAGAGCAGCTCGCAAGCGGTTTCCTTTATCAAAAGCCCGATGACTTCGTGCCGGTGGCTCATTATTTTCTCAAATGCATTGTAGGCGGCTTCCCATTCTTCGCAGTCGAGCAGGCGCGAGGCGCTCATCAAGGCTATGGTGACCTGCAGGGCATCTTTGTAGTTGATGTCTTCCGTTTGGCTGAACCATTCGGCAGGCATGTCCTTAGGACGCATGCCCTCTTGCACCAATGCGTTGATGCGCAGCTGGGTGACCAGTGCCTGCTTGCTCTTGCTGTCCTTGAGAAGCAGGCACATGTTGTCGGCATCATTGCCGATGCCGCCCATCTTCATGGGGATGCCGTTCATCCCTGCAAGGAGAATGCCAATCAAAGAGAGCATCAGAAGGAAGAATTTCAGCAGGTAAGGCAGCCCGTCTACGGTCAGCAGGGGGAGGAAGGCAAGGATGGCGGTCAGCAGGTTGGCAAGCACTCCACCCAGGTTGTACAAGGTGGTTGGGATATCTTCAAGAGGCCTTTCGGGTGGGGTAAGCAGGCATTGGCCTCCCGTTCCGGCAAGGCTGAAACGCTTGATGCATAATTTCCCGTCTTTCCGTATGAAGGTAAGGTTGAAGATGCGGAAGGAGACGAAGCGGTAGTCGGTTGCCAGTCCGCAGACAAGATGCCCGCCTTCGTGCAGAAGTACTTGCAGGAAGATGGAGAACAGCAGAATCAGTATGGCTAACAGGGAAATTCCTACCGTCTCCAGCATGCCGGTTTCGGCAAACTTGCTGTGTAAACCGTCGAACGAGTCTCCCAAAACCAGGACTCTTACACCTATTACTCCTACGAAACCGATGCATGCCCCGACCATGAATCCTCCGGCCAATTTAAGTACTTTCTTCATCCTGATATCTTGATAAATGTGTTTGCCGGCAAAGGTAAAGGATTTTATCTGAAATGCAACAGCTTGCCCCATGTATCATAAAAAGAAAGAGATTGTGATTGCCACAACCTCTTTCCGTCACCTAAACCCACTACGCAGGCTACAGATAGGGAATTATAGTAATATAGATACCCGTAATGATGGCCGAAGTGATTACTCCTGAAATATTAGCCCCCAAGGCATCTCCCAAGATGAAGGAATTGGGGTTGTCCTTGCTTACTATCTTCTGGGCAACCTTCGCCGTAGTAGGCACGCAGCTCACGGCTGCAATTCCGATGACCGGATTGTAATTGCCCCGCTTGATGAAGTACATGATGTACCCTCCAATGATTCCGCTGATACCGGAGAGCAACAGTGCGCCCATGCCCAATACCAACAATTTAAGAATTTTAGGGTCGAGCAGCAGATGTGCGTCGCAAAGTACGCCCAACAACAGGCCGAGCATGAAAGTAGAACCATACAACAGCGGACCGCTTACAAAATCGTAGATATGCTTCATCCCCGACTCGCGTACTGCCACTCCGAGGAACAAGGAGAAGAACAGCGGTGAGGCAACCGGGAACAGAAAACACAGTACAGCACACAATATAGCCGAGAAAGCCAGTTTTACTTTGGCATCATAGTTTTTGGGCGGCTTCTTGCTCGTCATCTTGATGGCGCGCAGGCGTTTCGGCACCAGCAGCTTCACCAGATAGGGGTAACCGCCATATGTCAGTCCCAGATAGAGATAGGCCACTACCGTGATGGGTACAAACAGATGTTTGGCCAGGGCCAAGGAAGTGAAAAGCACCATCGGCCCGTCCGCACCTCCTACCATGGCTACGGAAGCGCTTTCTTTCAAGGACAGTCCCAATGCAGATGCGATGGGTACAGTCAGGAAAGTTCCCAATTCGGCACATAGGGCAAGGAATATGCTGGCAAACGGTTTCTGTAGCAGGAAGCCCACGTCGAGCAGGGTACCGATACCCATAAATACGAAGCATGCAATCAATCCGTTGCTGAAGGTCAGGGTGTAGACCGGTTGCAGGAAGTCTATCTGCATGGTGTTCATCAAGTCGTCCGTATCCGAAAGCATCGGGTCCAGAAAGAGATTCCCCAATGTGCCGTCGGGCATGAAAAGGGTGCCGCAATTGATGGCGACCATACCCAGTCCCATGGGAATCATGACCATCGGCTCCAGTACGCCTTTCCATCCCAGGTATATGAGCAGCAGGCCCAGGGCTATTAGAAATACACGGGCAGAGGAGAGTAGCCAGCCGCTTTCCATCATTGTTCCGAATCCTTGGAACAAGGTTGCAAAATCTATATTCTCCATAATTAGTCTTTGTTTTTGGTGTCGTTGTTCTTTTTAGTCTTGTTCTTGTTGTCACGGTGGCTGATGGCATCTTCCAGATACATCATAAGGGTATCTTCTGGGTAGAAGTAGTCTACCAGGTTTCTTTTGGAGACACCGTGGCTTACTCCGTGGTAATAGCCTCGAGGCTTTTCGTTTTCACGGTCCACACCCCGGCTGTAGTCTTCGCGCGTGTCGTTGCCGAAGATGTTTCCGTGCATGGAGGGGGTGTGTAGCATCAGTTCCATCTTCTGGCGGAACTTCTTTATGCGGTGCAGGCGGAGTAACTCCTGCTGGTGGGAACTGTAGAAATCGAGTGAATCGGCTGCGCTGGCTATCAGTTTGATGATGAATGCCACAAAGAAACCGATTGCAAAAGTGAGCCCCATCATCTCAAGGGTGGGGAGGAATAAATCGGACATAGTTATGATATTAATGTGATGAAATGGATAATAAAAAAGCGAAAGATGTACATGCAGTACACCTCCGGTAATGGTTTGCAATAAGTCCGATAAAGTCTAAATCAGGATATGCAGCAGTGCATAGATATAGTATCCGCAGGAATAGCGGAGAGCATTGGGATTGAATGAAAGGTTGGCGCTCTCTCCGGCAGACAGATGGCTGGAAAGCAGATGCTCCAGTTGCCCGGCTGGTTTCAGAATTCTCATCTTCAGGAATTTCGGAGAGGCGTGGTTATGTGTGTATAGGCTGTTCGGACACAACGCTTCGTTGGTCCAGCAGTCGGTATTTTCGTCATTGAATAGTGAACGGTGGGTGGCTGTGTACGATGCGCACTGTGTGTAGGCGGTAAAGGAGCATTCGGAGGCCGGACTTCCGACAACTATTCCCGCCGGACTCCCGGTAGTATTCCGTGAGTCTGGCTGTTCCTCCTGGGAGATGGTAGTCAAACCCAGACAGAGGAAGGTAAACATAAGTATGTAATACAGATGTTTCATCATAGCAAGATAAAGGAACAAATAACTTTGGACAAAGTTATATATTCCGCTGTATTTTAAGATTAATTGTCTTTTTCCTCTGCAGGAAGTATTCTGAAGGACTGGTTGCGGCATTTATATGCCCAACCGTTCCTTCAGTAACCGGTATCTGGAGAGGCTTACCCGTAGCTTGACGCCACTTTTTAACGTCACTTGGTAGGTCTCTTTTCCATACTGTTCTACTCGTGATATCTGGGTTACGTTGACAATGCTCGAGCGGTGGATGCGGACAAAGTTATCTGCTGGCAAATGTGTCTCGAAGTTTTTCATGGTCTGTTCCTTGATGTACTCTCCGTCGGATGTCACCAGGGTTGCGTAGTCCCCACAAGCCTGGATGTATAATAGGTCTTCCACTTTGATGATGTGAATCCGGGAGCCGTCTTTTATCGTGATCCGGTCAATACTTTCTTCTTGTGGCAGGGGAGCGGCCTTTTCTACCTCGGGGGCGGTGAATTTTTCTGTTTGTAATGAAGTGTCTGCCACAATCTGCAGATGATACCACAAAAGGATAGCTGTCCAGGCAGGAATACCGAACAAGAGGCGGAAAGGAATGCTTGTTTGGCAGGTGTGCCTTGCCAGCGTTTGTCTTCACATCCGCCGCAAAAGCAACTGCATTCTATGCGTACTTGCCAGTCGGCGGGTATGTGCAGTTCCACTCCTCCCCAACTGCAGTCCAGGTCTATGTAGGTTTCTCCGGGTGCTATGTTCCTCTTGCTCTCCCATTCTCTTGTTCATCATCCGTTGTACCATCTTGGCACGGCGATGCACTGTCCTTTGGTGTGTCCAGTTTCTCCTATGGTGATGTCTGAGAAGGAAGATGCCGATGAGGATAAGGGCCAAGGGCCACAGCATGGCTTGGAAATTGCCGGGGAATAGCAATAAGCCTGAAAGGATAAAGAGCGAGGCGGTCAGCACTTTGCCGGAGCCTGCATAGGATGGGAATCGGTGAATCCGGAGTTATCTGTTCCTCCACCAATACCAGATGAAGCGTAGCCCGGTGCCGAGAAGCGCGAGAGAAAGTCCGGTATAGAACACTGCGATGAAGGAGTCGGGCAGAAGGTGGTAGGTACGTATTACAATTCCCATTGCAATCATGCCTATCATGACAATCCATCCTTTTACGTCGAAAAAGGAAAAGGGGCAGTGCTTCCCTTTCTTCTGTGAGATACGGAGAGTATGTTTCTTGTATAGCCTATGGAAAATAATGCCGAAGAACAGAAGGAATACCAGGCTGGCTTCGCAGACTTTGAATAGCCAATAATGTCTGTCATCTATCCAGCAGGTCAGGCCTATACGCAGAATATTGACTCCTGCCAATGACCATATGGTTCCGGCAGTTATGAGCAGTGTATTTGGAGATACTCCGTATTTCATGATGAAGGTTGTTTTATTACACAAATACCGGGCTTGTATAGCGGAGTCCAAAAATTAAAAGAGGCTCTATTCTATTAAGAATGAGCCTCTTGTTTGTGGACCAGCCTGGGTGATTTTTTGAGGCCTAATGAGAATAGCATAAGTATATATAATACTGTAATACAGCTATTTATTAGTATATATAATTTTATAAGATCTACCTAAGTTTCAACAGGAATGTTTAGCGTTGACAAAAATAAGTGCTTTTTGTCAACCGTTTACAAGAAAGGAGGAAAAGAATTCTTTTATGTGATTTTATCCCCCGAACAATATGCCGTCTTTGCCTTATTTTCGCAACATAAAATATTGAAAATATGGCAACTATAAGACTTTATTTATCTAGTAAACAGCAAAAAAGTAACGGTAAATGTGAAATTTATCTACGAATGTCAGCAGCTCGTAATAAAGTGTTCCGAGCAAAGTCCAATTTATATGTATTGCCGAAGTATTGGGATGAAAAAAAGGAAAAGATAATGATTCCACGTATTCATGTAAAAGAGCAAGGAGATTTGATTAATCTACAAAAACAACTTGATGCCCTTGTTACTTTTATATTGAATCAAAGTATTATCGTACCTATCGAAGAACTCAGTAAAGTTTGGCTAGAACGTATTATCAATGAGTTCCATTTCGGTAAAGATGAAAAAGAGAGTGACAATGATGAACTAGCTTTTTTTGGTTTATTGAAATTGTTTATATCCGTCCGTGTAAAAACCGGAAATAGAGAGGCGCAGTTTGGTACACTGATACGAGTGTTGAAAAGATATGAGATATACCGAGGTAATGGTTACTCTCTCAATATTCATAAAGTTACAGACTTAGACTTAATTAAGTTTGAGGAATTTTTACGCATTGAACATACTTTTTTCGATCAAGACGGGAATTGTATCAAATATGCAAAGATATACAAAACATATCCCGAAATGCGAACTCCAAAAGCTAGAGGTACTAATGGGGTACACTACATCTTGAAACGTCTTAGGACTTTTTATAATTGGGCAGTTAATACAGGCAGAACTACTAACAATCCTTTTACGAAGTATCATCTACCGACTTGTGTCTATGGTACTCCATTCTTTATAACAATAGAAGAAAGGAATAAACTGTTTAATTTTGACTTTTCAGATGATCCGCAACTGGCAATACAACGTGACATCTTTGTTTTTCAATCTTGCATAGGTATTCGTTCTGGTGATCTTTATAGATTAACAGATGATAATGTCGTGGGCGATTCTATTGAGTATATACCAAGTAAGACCGCAGATGAATGTGGCAAAACCGTAAGCGTACCACTAATATCTCAAGCTAAAATAATTCTCAACCGTTATGCAGATAAAAAGTGTAAAACGTTATTGCCTTTCATTTCAATACAACATTATAATAAAGCTATAAAAATAATGCTCCAGAAAGCTGAAATTTCAAGAATCGTGACAGTTATCAATCCAATAACAAGAAAGGATGAGCAGCACCCCATCTATGAAGTTGCAACATCCTATATGGCAAGAAGGAACTTCATTGGAAATCTATATAAGGAAGTAAAAGACGCTAACTTAATAGGTAGCATGACAGGACACGCAGATGGCAGTAAAGCATTCTCCAGATATCGAGCAATAGATGCAGATATAAAAAAGTCTGTTATTAGTTATTTAGAATAAAAAAGTGCTGGCCCATTGGAACGACCAATGGGCTTTTTATTTGTAGGGGGAATAATTTTTTTTCTCTTCTAAATACCCCCTGAAAAAGCTGTGGAAAAATCTCGTACTTTGTGGCATCAAAAGAAAAAATTATGAACGAACTAGTAAAAAAAATAGTAGAAACGATTGCCGATCAAATTGTTAATCGAGTGCTAGAAAGGGTGGAGCAATCCTCCCAGAGTATAAATGTAAACAATGTAGGTACGAAACTATATACAACAAAACAGTTGTGTGAAATGCTTCATATCTCTAAAGCAAAGTTATATCGCCATAGGGAGCAAGGTTATTTAAGACCTACAAAATATGTAGGACGGACACCTTTATATGATCAAACTGCTATTGATGCTTATTTGAATAACTTTTCATACTAAAAAATGAAAGAAAACAACCAAAGTCCTGTGACTGCATTGGCAGAGCAGGCAACCATCCAAGCGATGATAGAGAGTATTAACAATGGTATGACACCTCAGGGTAGTGCTACGCCTGACAGTGACAGTAGCGCAAAAGAGAAGGAGCAGTCGGCACAACTGCTTGCAAGTGGTGTGCAAATAGATGTGGAAGCCCTCAAAGCTAAACTATTAATACAATTAAGTAATGGCGAGAAGGTAGGAGTTTTTGATTTCCATAGAGCCGGTGGGAAATTTGCATATCTTGATAAAAACCGGTCAATCGACATGAAACATGTGGAATTTCTGTTTGGCTCCTTCAAGCGTGTCGGTATGCTGAACAGCATTAAGGTTGTAGCAGCCCGAAAACTGATAGAAGAAGGCCATATTCTGAGAGATCGCACGGGCAACATGCTTACATTAGCCACTCCCAATATAGATATGTATTATTGCATTCTTGACGGGCAGCACAAAGCGGATGCGCTTGCTCTTTGGTTAGCCAGCGAAGAGACCAGAAATATTCCGTTGGATGCACGAATGGAACTGGTGAATATTCCTAAAGGCTTCTCTATAGGAGCATATATTGGAGAATACAATCTTGCCTGTAAGAAATGGAATCATCGTGATACCGAAACACTTCTGGTACAGACCTTTGAAAAAGAGGGCAGGACTGTTCTTTCCAGTATAGAAAAATGCGTGAATGAGGATAAGATGACCCAGCGTGCCGCGTGGAAAATTTACAAGATGATTGACGGCTATAGAAAACAGAAATTTGAGGATGCGCTGTTTCACAATAAACTCTCTGATGAACTTAGAGGTACGGATGCTGAAATAGAGCGTGGAGACAGAATACGCAGAGCCATCCAGGTAGCATGTAGAAACGAAGTACGGATGAAGAGGAACAGTGCCATCATTGATGCTGTCATTGCAGCCTATAATGCCGTTTCTGATGTACAGAAAGCTGAAACGATGGATCAACTGATGCTTTTTATCACTTCTTTGTCCAAACAGACACTACTTGCCGCCATAAAAGCAGATTCTGTAAACCAAAAAACAGAAGTAATAACCCAAGCATGGAAAAATTTCCAGAAGGAAATCAAAAAGGATGGTAAAAAGGAAGAGTACGAGGCTTTGGCTTTAAATGCGGAAGAGGAGTACGACAGGATGGTTTCCAGTGTAGCCTCACCCAAAAAATCATCCAATCTTGACAAAATCAAAAAAATTCTTTCATAAAACAACTTCCCCCATCTTCGTGGTGGGGGATCAACTATAATTTTAAATGATGAAAAATCAGAACAAAGAGTGTAATGGTGCATTATATTCAGGCGATGGAAAGGTATTTCTAAAGCTATTGAATCAAGAGTGCTGTTATTATGCTGTCGAAAACGGAACAGAGAGTATTTCGGATAATGCTTTTGCTACCCTCTCTTTTTCCAATAAGACCGAATTCTTGGATTTACCTGGCTCGGTTACTAAATTAGGTTCAGGAGCTTTTCAAAGGATGGCTCTAAACTCAATAACCATTCCTCCAAAGGTAACAGAAGTACCGGAAAAGTTATTGTTCGGCTGTACCAATCTTGAACATGTACACCTGCCGGAAGGAGTGGAATGCATAAATCGGGAAGCGTTTTGGAAGTGCCCAAACCTAACCCGTATCACATTACCACATAGCTTGAAGGAAATCATAGGAAATCCTTTTGCCTATTCCGGTATAAGGGAAATTGACAATCTGTCTGAATATTTCAAAATCCAGGATGAATGTCTATATACGGCTGACGGTACACTGATTTTTAATTTTTCTAACAAACGGGAATTTGATGTGCCGTTCTGGGTTATGGAAATAGGCGGGAGTGCTTTTGAGGGGAATGTGTATATGGAGAAAATCAGTTTCCCCAGGTTAATTAAAATTGCCCCCAGAGCCTTCGCAAATTGTACTTCATTGACTACAATTTCTGTTCCCCAAAAGACAAAACATCGCTTTAACGTAGGAAAAAACAATTATAAACTGATAAAAGAACGTGATGATGAAAACATTAGATCAACTTAGGAGTGATGGATATATTCTCTGTCTCCCTCAAAGGACCAAACTTGATACCGGAATCATCAACAAACTACAATGCCGGTTGAAGTGCCCTTTAGAGAGTAAGATAATACTTCATGTGGTATCTGCTTACGATTATCTGGTACGTGGTATTTCCATAGTCGATAATAACGGAGAACTTGTTACTTCCCTTGATGAGGTTCTGGAAAAGAAACTGGTTATTGCCGGGAAGGATCTTAACCTTTGGTATGCTTTACAACAATCTGCAATCAGGGATGAGGAGATTGGCATTGAAATGGTCTCCTATAGGTGCTTGAAATTCTGATATTGGTTAGCAAGCATAGGCGCCGGCTTGCTTGCTCATAATTGAACTTTCTAAAAACTTTTGGATAATGAGAAAACAAAAAATTCCCATTACAGCCCTTTCTATGCCTGAAAACATCCTGGGTATAGAGTATAAATGGCTTAGAAACAGGTGGATGTTGAGTTTTAATAATAAAATAACAATGAAAAAAATATGAGTAATAATACAAAAATCTCGTGGACTAGCATTTCTTGGAATATAATGACAGGTTGTACTCCGATAAGTGACGGATGTAATGATTGTTATGCGAAAGCTATGGTTAAACGACTACAAGCTATGGGACAAGCGAAGTATCAGAACGGTTTTACTCCGACCATACATCCCGAATGTATGAACGAACCCTTTTGGTGGAAAGGCAACAAGCTTGTGTTCGTGGCAAGTATGGGTGATTTCTTCCATATAGAAATCCCGTTTGATTTCATTGACAAAGTAATGGAAGTTATCAACCAGTGCCCACAGCATACATTTCAGATTCTGACAAAACGGGCAGATAGAATGTATAAATATTTTTCAGTTCATACCATTCCTGAAAATGTCTGGCTCGGTGTTACTGTTGAGAATCAGAAGGTGAAAGATCGCATTGATTACCTGAAGAAACTGGATGCTCCGGTACGGTTCCTCAGTTGCGAGCCTTTGTTGGAAGACCTGGGAGCACTTGACTTGTCTGATATTGATTGGGTTATCGTTGGCGGTGAATCTGGTAATAGAGCCAGAAAGATGGAAAAGGACTGGATTTTGAATATTAAATCCCAATGTGACGTTTCCACAGGTACAGCTTTCTTTTTCAAGCAGTGGGGTACTTGGAGTGCTGACGGAGTGAAACGTAGTGCTAAAGAAAACGGGTGTCTTTTGGACGAAAAAGAATACCACGCTTATCCGACTCCAAGAAAGATAAAACCTTGACAATAAACAGTGGGGAAGCCTAAATATACAAATAACAAGGCTTCTCCACAAATAATCAAATTTAGGAATTTCAGAGCCATAATCCGCCCCAAATCGCTAAAACGCTCCTCTGTAACCTTATGAACCTTATTCCTGAAAATGATTTTAAAATTGAATAGCATATCCATTGAAGGTTCAGAATCTTCATTGGGTCGTCAGGAAAATACTGCTCCTGATGTTATCATCCAAAAAGTAAGTATAACTCCGGAAAAATTCAAAGATGATGTCGAAGCACTGGTAAAGTATATCGGTGAGGAACATTTCGTTTCCGGTCTCAACATTGAAGTTACATTGAGTGAACTTCTTGCTGTAATTCCAAGAAAGCGTAGAAGATGCGAAGCGTATAACTCTTTGGTGAAATACCTGAGAGAAGAGAGAAACATAATATTAACCATAAAAAGCAATAAGAAGAATGTCAAAGATTTATAAGAAACAACCGCTTGATATAGTAGTCAGTGGTATAACGCTAAGATACAGCATGAAATATAACATTTGGGTAAATTGGGCTGGAACTCGTGCTTATCGGAAATATAATGATTCGTCCTGGAATCGTTTTTTACAGATCCATACTGATATAAACGGTTCAAAATTCCTGAATGTCAAACCCAAAACCGTTCAATTGGATGAAGCTGTTGCCGATGCTTATAACCCCATGCCTAAAGACGGAAAGAAATATAAGTTGGTACATAATGACGGGAACTTGGGGAACTGTCAAGCCAATAACCTTGAATGGAAAGAGGTTAGAAAATATGCTCCCTTAGCTACCAGACGTAAGATTGGTAATGGTCTGACTGTAACCGTTGAGGGGAAAATATTCGATAAAGGCAAAGAACTGCCGATTGAGAAGGAGACAGGTGATAGAGATACAGATCGAATGGTGGCTATAAGTCCTAAAGTAAGGTATCGCAGGAAAAACAACCGATGGGGAAACTATGATAATAAAAGTGCGAATATTGATGACCTGATGGCTGAAGCTGATTTTGTGGACGGAGATAAATCCACAATGCAAAGACCGAGAGTGCTTCATAAGAACATGAACTATCTTGATTACCATGCTGACAATCTTAAATGGGTGGAAGAAAGCAGTCCTGAATATCAAGAGTATATGGAAAGGAAGAAGGAGGATATGGATAAGCTGGAGAAAGAACTAAACCATAGCAATCCCAATTTCAAGTTACCAGACAATCAATAAATGAATAATCTGGGTTGGTCGGAGACAAGGGTATGGAACGTAAGTGGAATGTAATACATAACTGGAAGACAAGGTGGAATAAAAAATGTTACAATTCATGTACAAAAGCTTAAAGAGTAAGCATTTATGTAGATAAATTATTCCATCCCTTCCGGGTTATGTACCATACTCATACTTCGTATAGGCTTTTGTCTCTGACTAACCCACTAATCAATACCTATTTTATAATGAAGAAAATAAAATTAGATGTTCCATCCGGTATCAAGTATTTATCGGATTGGGATAAACTTTGGGAATTATTACCCAACGACAGGGCTTTCATCCTCAATAAACGGATCTGTGGTTGTGGTGCTACAGAAATGTATATCCGTTCCGACAAGAAAGTAATCTTAGCCGGTCCAAGGAAACATCTGCTGTATAACAAGTATTCCCAACATCTTTCCGACAGCCTTCATCTTTACCGTTTTCAGGGAGACAAAAAGAAGTATTTTGAAAGTAAGACAGGTAGTGAAAAAGAGATACTGGCTTTTAACTCCGAACTTCAGGAATATATCAAACATGGAGGGAAGAAGATTCTGACTACCTATGACTCGCTTGGGAAAATCATGGAAGTATTGGTTGGCTTAGGGGAGAATCTGAGTGAATGGATCGTCGTGGTTGATGAGTTTCAGGTTATTTTCTATGACTGCCATTTCAAACCAACTACAGAGTATGAATTGTCGGAAGTACTACAGAAGTTCACCCAAGTAATCTATCTTTCAGCCACTCCTTTTCTTGAATCTTATCTGGATATGACGGAACAGTTCAAGTCTCTGCCCGTCTATGAATTACTTTGGCCGGAGAGTATGACAAAGTTACCTGATGTAGAGGTAATAAAGTCCAGAAAATCAGTATTGGAACTATGTAAGGGATTGATAGAGAAATATCGTTCAGGAAATGGCAGGAGTACGATGGTAAACGGCGAAGAGTTTATAGCGAAGGAAGCTGTTTTCTATATCAATTCTGTTTCAGAGATTATAAAGATTATCAAGAGGTCCGGATTGAAACCGGAAGAGACCACTATCATCTGTTCTTCCAAGAGTGACAATATAAAGAAACTGGATGAATTATCAAGGCAGACCGGAATGAAGTTCAAGATAGAAGAGATCCCGGGTAAGGGAGAGCCACATAAGATGTTTACCTTCTGCACCTCAACCGTCTATGTAGGAGCCGACTTTTATTCCACCAATGCCTATTCTTATATATTTGCCAATCCTAAAGTAAGCAGCATGACGATAGATGTCTCTGTGGATCTTCAACAAATCATAGGAAGGCAGAGACTGGAAGAGAACCCTTTCCGTAACTCGGCCACCTTATATTATAATACACGGGAAGCAAAGGTAACGAAAGAGGCTTTGGAGAAATCAATCAAGGAAAAGAACGACAGCACCAACCGACAAATAGAAAACTACGAAGCTGCTCCACATAAAAATGATCAGCTTCAAATAATGGAGAATACAATCAGACAGCAAGGGCATAAGGAGCATTATTGTTGCATCGTGAAGGATAAGGATAATAACGTAAGGATAGTTAAAAATGAAATCCTTGAAATAGCGGAACGGAGAGCCTGGGAAGTTTCAGATCAGATTTATCGGAGTGACTTTTCCATGTACAGGGCTTTAAGTTCCGGTGTAAATGTTACCAAATCTACAGACAGTGACAATCCTGAGATACAGAAATTATTCAGCGAGTGGAATAAGGACGGCCAATTCTCCAGAAAAGCAAAGATGTATTGTGAACTCCATGATACTCTCCCCGATTTGTTGGATGAATGTACCTTTATAGAGAAGAAATTCAAGACCTATTATGATGCTCTCGGAAAAGAAGGTTTTAAAGCATTGCATTGGAGGGAGGACTATATCAGACAAGCCATTGAACCTACTCCTTTCGATAAACTTCCTAAAGATAAAATAGCGGAGGAACTGATAAAAGTGCTGAGGGTTGGAAAGAACTATACGAAAGCGGAGGTCAAGGAATTACTTCAAAACATATATTCCAAACTCGATATTCCCGGTAATCCAAGTGCTTCTGATATTTCCGATTACTTGACTTGTGAGGATAGAACCAACCGAATGGAAGGTAAAAAGGTAGCTGTATTAAAGATAGCATCCCATATCCGAAAAAAAATATCATTGTTCGGCAGGATTACAGACATCAATCACCCTGAAGAATATGATATAGATAAGGTACTGGATATAATCAAGACTAGTAGTTATTATCATGTAGCCGAAAAAGTTGATGCGGTAAGGAAAGCCAAAGATGATAAAGCCAAGAATGAAGCCAAAATGAAACTTCCAGCTGTAACATGGAACGGAACTTTCAAGACCAAGAACAGGAACGATCTTATACACTACTCTTCCTTCACGGCTCTTGACTTCGACCATATTCAGCCGGAGAAGATGGATGAGTTTGGGAAATGGTTACAAAGTTTCCCATGTGTCTATGCCTATTACGTTACTCCAAGCGGTGAGGGTTATAAAGCGGTTATCCTCCATGACAACTATGAACCGCTTTACCATTATGACTTGTATAATCAGCTCTTGAAGTTGTTTGATTGCCCAGAAAAAGATACGAGTACGGTGGATTTGGCCAGAGGTAATTTTCTGAGCTATGATCCGAACCTATGGAAAAATCCTGATCCTGAGCCTTTTCATTTTGTTCCTTCCACCTCTGAACCAATTATACCCGAAACTGTTACAGAAACCATAATAAGGGATGAAGCTGGATATGAAATAATGATGGAGGATGATTCTTATGTAGCCAAATTCCTGAACACTCTGAGCAGACAAGTTGTTTCTGATGATAGTATAATCCGTATCCTTGGGAAAATCTGGACCGGAAAATCTTTAGCTAACGGAAGGAACAATACGGCGATGTCTTATGCAGGAGTTCTATGTAAGGCAGGAATAGAGAAAGACAGAGCCAAATCATTCATCGAAGAGCTTATTCCGGATTATGATATTACTGAAATAATTGAATACGCCTACTCTCATAATACTTTCGGATGTGAACGTAGGAGATATAAATCAAGAAAAAATAACTTTTACTGATGAAATTATGGCACTAATGAAAAGTAAAGACAATATGTATTCTTTTGTAACTCACACATAGAACGCTATCAAAGCGTACGTGTTTTCATGATTATACTTATTGTTACATGAAAAAAAATGAAAATCTTCCTCCCACACACCCTGACCCCAAAGAACTGAAAGTTAATCTGGATAAGGATAACTTCACTTTTGTAGGTAGCGGAACAGATACTTGAGCTGTTGATGTACCTTCAGATTGGATTACTCAGATGCTTGATCATTATGACAAGTTTGATAACAAGAATCTTAACGTTTTCTAAAATTCAAAGATTATCCTATTATGAAGAAAGCTATTTTATGTTCCACTATTGAAACAGACATCTTCTATCCTGATATTGTAAAGAACGCTTCCAAAACTCAAGATCGTGCTCAGGCTATGCAGGAATTACTGAACTTGGAATGAGAACCTATGTAACCTATGAGTCTTTGATGAAATTCAATCTGACAGAAATGGTGAATCTTATCAGGATATGTTCTCCGGTTTAGGTCAATATCGGTAAAAACTCACAATGGAACATTACTCTTCCTGAACCAGCCAGAAATGAAGTACAAGCATTGATAGCTGAACTTAGGAAATTTACAAATGTAGAGGTCAAATCCAATACAAAGTGTTGGAATTAACCCTTAGGGATTGATTTAAAAACAAAATGAGACCGGGCTTATTATAGTTCGACCTCTCTTATTTTTATCAAAGAAGTTACGATATTTAGATATCATGGTTTCTTTGCAATTTATTTTACACCTTTTATTTCCATTGATTTATTTTCATATATAACATCCATTAATCCTGTATAATTATATTCTTTAATTATATGCATACTTACTACATGTTATAAACCTCTATGAAAGAATTAAACAATTTTCTAATCTAAATATCAACTAATGGAATAGTATCTATAAGTAGTATTATTCTTCTACTATACTATTGCGTGCTATTATGCAGGAATAAATCTGTTTAAAAATCACTTCTATTTTCTATATAATACAATTAATGTGTATATTTGTAATCCTTGATTAATACATAATTAAGAATATTCAAACTATTGTGAAACTTGATATAAGTATTGAAATGGAGAAAGGTAATTTAAACTCTACTTCCTTTAGTTACAAGGATTATAATGAATATGGTTTTAGATTTAATGAACAAGATTATATTCTTGCTGTGAAAGATGAAGACTTCCCTGATAAGAATATTATTTTGATCTTGCACAGAAAAGGTCAAATGATTGAAGACATTGACGAATATGATATGGGAAGTAAGGTATTTATTGTGAGAGATCGAAATAGTCCTGATATCTTATCTCTAGGTGAGCGATTTTATGTTAATCAATTATTAAAAATATCATTAGGAAATGTTGTTTACAATAATGGATGTGAAGATAATCCTAACTATCCTAGAGTTAAAACATTTCATTCTAACTTAAGTGAAATTGTAAATAATGAGATAATAGAGATTTTTGAAGGTAAAATAAACGAGGCTAAATCTAGCTTTGATCCTAAAGAAGCTATTTTGAAACCGCTATTATCAGAAAAATACATGGGCTTTAATAGTTGTTTTTTTATAACAGAAAATAATAAGACAATGAAAGGGCCTTTTGTGGTGAAGAAAAAAGACAGTGAGGAACAATTTGTAATAAGGAAGTCAGAATATATGCAATTTGGAGAGTATAATATGAATGACAATTCCTTTATAGCTTTCTCTGCCAATGATATAGAAAGAAAAATTTTTATCCCCGGAGTAAATGACTTACCTTCTCCAAATACAATAGATTTTATCAGCGATGAAGACTTGTTGAAGGAATTTGAAGGAAAGATAAAACGTTCTTCTAATGATTATAATATTGACATTTTAAATTCATTTATTGATTTTATTCAAAAAAACACTACTGGAATAAGTGTTACTGCTCATTCAAAAAGAAATGAAAGATTATTAGCACTTATAGATGCAGGAAAAAGTGAAATATTATCAAATATTGATTTTATCAAACATTTGCCTGAAATGAAATCTGTGAAAGATGAGATTAATCTTTTGTCAGAAAAAAAAATGCAGCTAAATGCGGAAATTACTAAATTGATAAATCAAGAAGAAGGGCTACAACAAGATATTGAAAAAGAAAAATTGGAATTTGAAAATCTGAAACAAGATAAGGAAAACTTCAAAGAGCAAGAACTTGCAAATAAAAAAACTATATTAGAAACAGAAATAGCTGAATTGGAAGAACGCAAAAGTAACTTATCCTCTATTATTGATGAAAAAGAAAAAGAATTATCAAAACAATTAGATACTATAAAAGATGATATACGATGGAAACAAAAGAGTCAAAAAGAGTTAGAAGATGCTATTCAGAATTTGAGAAGAGAATTTGCGAATAAGCAGGTAGAAGAGCAAGAAAAATTAAAAGAATTAATTCAGCATAAAAAATATTTTGATTTTCTAAGTGGACGTGATTTATCGACTTATAACGTAAACGATGAAACACAGTATTTAGATTTAAGAATCAATGACGAAGAAGTGAAATATGAAAATTATAGTTCTTTTAGGAATCAAGTATTAGATATTTTCGCAAGAAATAATAGGAAGATAGAAGCCCATTTTCTTGATAATCTTCTTATTTCAGTTCATCAAAACACACTTACTTTATTAGCTGGATTACCGGGTACAGGTAAAACTTCCTTGGCTAAATTATTAGTAAATACTTTAGCATCCCCTGAGAAAATAAGGGAAGTTTCCGTTTGCCGAGGATGGACTAGTAGTAAGGATTTAGTTGGTTTCTTCAACCCATTGACAAGAAGATTTACCCCATCGTCAACAGGAGTATATTCTTTATTAAAGCAATTGGATTATGAATGTAAAAATAACCTTTTTTCAAATTCAACATTTGCTTATGTAATATTAGACGAGGCTAATTTAAGTCCCCTTGAACATTATTGGTCAATTTTCTATAATTTAACAGATAGTAAAGTTGATGAAAAGAATTATTTTAATTTAGATCTAGGCGGTACAGAACATATTAATTATACTAATAATTTAAGATTTATAGGTACTATTAACTATGACCAAACGACAGAAGAACTTTCTCCACGAGTCATAGATCGTGCTAATATCATACGTCTAAAGCCGCAGGATTTTAATCTAGATAATTTAATGTACCATGATATAAAGAAAGTCTTACTAAGATATAAAGATATACAGGACTTTTTTGAATTATTAGATTTTAAAAGTGAGGTAAATATTGCTTTTGACAATGAACGTGAAAAAGTTTTTGAAGATATCAAAGCACAATTCAAAAAATTAAATATATATATAAGTCCTCGTGTTGAAATTTCAATAAAGAGGTATTGTAGCGTTGCTAAAAACATTATGCATGAGGAAAATAAGCCTCTTGATTATTCTATTGCTCAACGTTTATTACCTTTAATAAATGTGCAAGGAACAAATTCCAAGCAGAAATTAAAAGATCTTCAAGCTATGTTGCCAGAAGAGAAATTTAGTATTTCCGCAAATATATTGAAGGATATAATTTCATTAGGAGAAGAAGGTGAAATTTATGAGAATCAATTTAATTATTTTTTAACATTATCTCATGCTTAAAGTTGTTCGGCATCATCATAATAATATTGAAGAGGTTTATCCTATTAATGGAATATATAAGGTATATGAGTTAGATACTTATGAGCTAGAGTATAGTTCAGATTCTCCCATTGTAGAACAAAATGTTTTTTTAGAGGATATTTTATTGGACTATTCACTATTTAATATTTCTCAGTCAAGAATTGAGACAATAAAGCCGGAATATTTATTTATTGACTATTTCGGATTTGCCTCGCTAAGAATTAATAATGAGATTTTTAATTTTAATATCTTAATAGAAAAATTAAAAAAAAATGACGCTGAAGATATGTTAATGTACCTATGGGAAAAAGATAAATATTTATATAATATTTTTTTATCTAAAAGCTCTGTAACTGCCTCCAATGTGCAAGAAACAGATATTAATCTAACATCTAAATTTATTAATCACATGAATTATTTTCATGATAAGATGTTAGAGTATAGTGTCTATTTTAAATCTTTGCCATACTATGTATTGCGTCCTAAAAGTGAACTTTCAAAATATTCAGTAAATTTAGTTGATGCAGATTCCATACCATGGATATTAGAAAATCTGAATGTTGTATCTTTTAGCCCAGAATTAAGGTATGATCCCGATGCAATAAACTTTAATGGAGCATATGGTATTATAAATCAACTGCTTATAAATAAGCCGGATCATTGTTATAGTACATATGAGAATAATATAATTTTAGGTAGCTTTTTACGTTTAATAAACAAACTAAGTTCTTTAAAAAAAGAGATATGTAATAATATTGATGTGACAGAGAGGTATAGTGACGAGCATTATCTTGATTTTCGCGATCTCAAAAAGGTTCCATATGTACGTTTGTTAAAGGATGCCATAGAAATAAAACGTAAGCTCGAAAATTTGTATTTGAGATATAAAAATATATTCATAGATGCAACTCCTAAAATTGAACGCCCAATTTTAACACCTGTTTTTATTGGTCGTAGGCACTATGCCAACGCCTTTAGATTAATACAAAAGACGTGGAATGCTAAATTTGATTTTCAAGGAGATATATTATTATTCAATATACAGAAAATGAGTCATCTTTATGAAATGTACAATTTTTACTTGTTAATAGAATGCATTGACAAAGAAATGATAAATTTGGGGTTTGAAATAAATAACAATGCCAATATTAATAATGCTAAAAATCTGAGATCTTATAATAGAAATAAATTTAATGTTAATTTTTACTATGAACCATCTTATTACGACAAAAAGTTGGTAGAAGTGGATTTAATTAGGATTAATAATGATAAAGGGACTTATTATAAGCCTGATTTTCTACTTGAATTTGTATTTCCTAATAAAAATAAGATTTATTGTGTTTTAGATGCAAAATATTCACAACAAGGTACGGTTAGAAAAAGATTAAATGACTGCATATACAAATATATATTAAACACAGGTATATATCAAAGTCCATATCGAAAGATAGATTATTTATTTACATTAGCTCCCATTGATAAAAAATTTGATTATATTATGAATGATTCTTATTATCCTCAAATTGGAATAATACCTGCAAAGCCCTCAAATACTATAGATATACAGAATACCATCTCACGGTTGATAAAAGAATATTGTAATATAATGATTGAATAAGCGTTAAGTATATTTTAAGAGGAGACTGAACCATACAAAGTTCGGCCTCCCTTATTTTTCTCCTCAATTTATCCAATCCACTACAGTATCTCCCTTATAACCTTTTTCCCATACAAACCAAGCATAAGCGATAGCATTCCCATTTATCTGAGCTGCTGTAAAATCTCCACTTTTAGCTACAACAGCACGGGAAGAAAAGACGTGGATTTTCAGTGTGGGTGCTTGAAGGTAGAAGACGGTTAATATCTCAAGTTGGTTTTACTGAATCTTCAATATGTCAAAAGCAATTGGAAGAGTATCGTTATGACTGTAGAGTACGGAAGAAGCTAAACCTCTTTAAAAAAAGATTTGTGACTAATTTCCCGGATATTTTTTCATATTTCATTAATAGTTATATCTTTGTATCGAATAACTATATTTACACGTAAGCGACTGCTCAACTACATCTTGTGTATTCGATTTTTTATTGAGGTGCACTCCATTGTAAGTGCGTCTCGATTTTTTCATATGCCAACTTATCTCAGGGTTGTTATTGAGTGTCAATCTCGCTTTTTCCCGTTTTTTCCTGCATTTTCCCGGAACTGTCCCGATTATTTTCTCCATACATCCGGTAGCAGTTCCTTCAGGTCTCTGTCTGATTTGGGTGCCAGATAATAGGGGAGTTTACTGATCACATCATTCAGCCACTCTCTGGGGTTGACACCACGTTCCTTACATGAGCCAAGCAAGGAGCAGATTATAGCCGTATTCTCAGCAGCTTCGTGATTTCCGCAGAACAGCATGTTCTTTCTTGATATGACCAGTGGCCTCAGGGCATTCTCACAGCGGTTGTTGTCTATAAAGATTCTTCCGTCATGGAGATACGGTTTCATTCTTGGCAGCAGGGAGTAGGCATAGGCTATGGCTTTCCCTATAAGACTTCGTTTTAGAACTTTAGGGTATGTGTTTTTAAGCCAAAGTTCAAAGCTGTCAAGTATCGGCTCGGATAGACGTTGACGTAATTCAGCACGTTTTTCATACGGGAGTTCCTGTTTATCCGCCATGTATTCCACATTATACATATCCTGGATAAATTTGAGTCCCTGCATGGCATATTCCGGATTTTCTTCCTTGCACAGCTCTATATGCCTGCGGATATGTGCGAGACAGCCACACAGGCACACATCCTCTCTATCTTCAAAGGCGTCATAAATAGGATGGCCGTCACTTTGGAGATATCCTTTGAAGTTTTTCAAAAGCCTGACCGCAACTTTTTGTGAACGCGATCCGTTGTCGTAATGGAAGAAGAGCAGACGCGGCACAGCCGCTCGGACTATCCAGATGTATTCTTTTGCGGCTTTATGCCTCTCATGGTTTATAACCGGAAGCGTGGTCTCGTCAACCTGGAGGTAATCTGCGGCCAGTACTTTCTTCCTGAGTTCCAGATAAAGTGGTCTGAGAAGTTCGCAGACCGGTCTGAACCAGCCGTCCAATGTGTTTCTGGACAGTTTCACACCCAGATGTTCCAGCTGTTTCACTTGTCGGTAGAACGGGACATGATATTCGTACTTCTGTAAAAGGACCTCAGCGAGCATGGAAGCCCCGGGCATGCCTTTATATATGGGCATCAGTGGCATGGGAGCGGTTATTACAGCCTTTTCTCCGTTGTCAACGGCCTCCATTTCATTTTTCAGGGCATATGTGGGACGTACCGTGTCTTTCACATAGAGGTAGCCGGGTTTCATCTCAAGGGTCCTGGTATGTTCCTCGCCTATCTTGACGTATCTGCTTAAATCGACATTCTCCGGTTCGATGACGACTGTTACAACCGGAAGGTTATTCATGACGACCCGGTTACGGCGTGGCGTTTTATTGGCGGCCCGGGACTTGGGGACGGTAATCTGTTCAGCCGCCCTGCTCCGGGCCTCTTCGATTTCCGCCTCTATCTGTTCCAGGTCGCCATAGTCAAAAGGGAGCTTCGGGTCTCCGTTATCGACAGGCTTGCATTTCTCACTCATCTTTCCGAACACCTTCCTCTTCAGCCATGCCAGGGAGGCGTTCAGCTCAACTATCGTACCCCGGAGCTCTTCTATGGTCCTTGCCTGGGCCGAGATGATCTCACTCTGTTTACGGTTGATATCCAGCAGCTGTTCCATTGAGGATTCCACAGCTTGTCCGGTTGCATCTTCTTTTGCCATTCAATATCCTTTTTTGATGATATAAAGATAGCGAAAAGCTATAAGAAAAACAAGCCTTCAAGCTGTTTGTTTACAACTGTTTACCAATGCTTTTTCAAATTGGAAAGCCGTCTTTGCCTGCCTTTGCTGACATCTTCATTGATGCCTTCCACCATAACGACCAGGTCACTCCAGGTCATGGGGTAAGAACGGGTGGCAGGATCATAGGCGGGTATCTTGAAGGTGCCTTCTTCAAGCAGTTTCTCGTAAAGGACCAGACCGCCCGGTTCGGCATGGAGCAATTTTATCTTGGTCCGGAAACGGTTGTAGAAAATGAATACGTCCCCACTTCTGATGTCGCCTCCCATCCTCTCATGCACAAGGCCGCAAAGAGTGAACATACCTTTCCTCATGTCCGTATAACCGGGGCATAGGAAATATCTCATGCTGTCATTTAGGCAGAACATTGGCATTATATATTTTAGAGATCAGATTCAGGGCAGCTTCACAGCCGGAAGACCCTTTAAACTTCAACTTCAATCCGTTGGGTAATTCCAAGGATATTTCAGAGCTGTCCTTTCCTTTCAAGGGAAAGGGGACGCTAGGCTGGGGAGATGGCAGGGGAGTCTCGTGAGATATACCGGGGGATGGCGTGTCGCCATTGATTACTATGGGGACAAAGCTGTCTTTAACCCCTAAGCGGGAGGCTTCTGCCAATAACTCCCGCTCCGTTATACCGTATTTTTGTTTCCAAAGATAGAATCTACTACGGCTATAACCTTCATTCTCACAAAAATCAGCAATGGACAAACCACTCTGCTGCTGACGGAAAAGAACGGAGATAAATTTTTCTCTGCTCATCATGTGTTTACGTTGCTGCATCATAGGATATTATTTTTTTGTAGCAAAAGTAAGGAGGGAAAATGAACTGTAGAAGATGTACTTACTTAGGCGCTTACATTTACACGAACCATATGGAAAGCTTTCTTACATCTCAAACATTCAATTTAATTGTCATATTATTCTCAATAATAACTATCGCATATTTGGGTTTAAAATATGGTAAAACAGTTCAAGGAAAAAAACTTCATATTTGCTACATTTGTGGAATTTGTATTCTTGTGATAATAGAACTTATAACTTATATCTGTGTCAATAATGGAAATTCAACGGATATAATTAGTTATATATCTTTTGCATCAACCCTTTCTTCTTTACTCTTGTCTGTTGTGGCAATAATCTACGCCATTGTTTCAAACAACAAAGGGGAAGTTCAATATGCCAAAATAGATGCAGCTTCAGACAGGATATCTCAATCTGTGAATATATTTTCAATAAGATCTGAGAAATTGTCTTCCGACATCAATTCTATTTTGTTAAAACTAGAAGAAGTAAAGTCAATCTCTACTGATACTCGTGAAGCTATTATTTCAGGTAGTGGTGAAAACTTCAACAATCAAGAGCAAGCAAATACTACACAAAATCTCGTAGATAACATTGTTAATAACTATATATCATATGGATCTTTCATCGGCAATTTATCTCTTCTAGCCTGCGTATATTCAAAAGAATTAAATATCCCCTTTAATGCAGACGATATTCTTTTACCAGATAGCCAAGCCAATTCAATGTATATATTTGGATATATTATAGCATCTTCAGCGCTTGGAATCGTAACAGCGCAAAATATTAACAATAAATTTCAAGTAATAGGATTTTACCAAACTATCAAACCACTACTGATTAAAAATTTAATCGACTACATAAAGAAAACAGAAGATATAAATGCAAGGGAGTACAATCAAAACACCTATAATCACATGAAAAGTTTTTTTAGCATTAAGGATTAATATTTCTCACCCTAAAACAATCATCATCCTTTAAAAGAATCGTAATTTAACGCTTTGATTTTAGGGTGTATAAGGTTATTTACCAAATATCCAACTGATATTTTATTGCTTTTTTACTACTTTAACGTAGTAAAAAAGCATTTTAAGAAAAGAAAGCCGCTATACTTTTTCAGTATAACGACTTTAATAACATTATAGTGAAGAAAGAATATCCATTACGCTGCTATAACCTTACCTCCCCATTGGTCAGCCATCGCATCCGCTATTCCGGGAAAAGTCTTACTCCTCAGTTTTCTCCTTTCTTCAGACGATACACCCGAGAAGAATATATCAGTGAACCATTTAGGGGATTTATTTCCACTCTTTGAAACATAGACCTCACCTTTCCCTACTACATTTGTCGGAACCAGGAAAGGTAAGTTTTTCAACCATAGACAGGTCTTCTTACTAGCTTCATGACCAAACTGCCAAGGCTCTATAATCTGGTCGGGTTTTCTCCATCGGCTGCTCATGATACCAACCGGATTTTCTATAGCCAGTTTATTCACTCCTATCTTTGAAACATCCATGAAGAACAGAATTGCCTCTTCACAGTCTTTAGCTCTATCAGGGAATTTCGGATGTGAGCAACGTTGATCTATCGAAAAGCTTTTACCATCAAAGTGATAATACCATCTTGCACTTGAAACAGCAAGAAAGGTACAGAGAAGATAGGCTATAACCAAATCCCAATTACCGCCAAAGAAGTATTTAGTACCATTCTCCAAAATTCCCCACAATTGGCTATTACATCAAACATGTTTCCTTTGAAGTGATACTCGGGATGTCCACCGCTACATTCCTGAAGGTCACAACTGAAAGCCTTATGACCCAATCTTCTGAAAGCCAAACAAACGGCCTGACTTTCTTCACATGCTACCAATACATTCATACCCCTAGAAGATTATCTGCATTAAAATCCGATCAGAATAGCATCTCAGGCCTATATGTTCCACCAGCTGCCCCGTCTCTTCAAACAACTGGAATTTATAGAACCTGATGAAGCTTGTGATTTCGGAATAGAAATTCTTTCCGGCA
>ERZ780166.624-NODE-624-length-25613-cov-3.007747_pt1 | contig 25613 bp, 26 predicted proteins | sample MGYA00511366_ERZ780166 | MGnify/ENA primary metagenome ERZ780166 (study PRJEB29588, sample SAMEA2162231) | human gut metagenome | biome: human gut; feature: human-associated habitat; material: faeces | place: Denmark | collected 2008/2010 ...
GAATATGCGACCGAATAGGGAGCATATGTAGCGTGCATAGATAGCTGCCGGTTGATAAAGAAGCATACCTTATGGTATGTTTCTTTTTTATGTAACACTGGAAAAGTAATCCACTAAGCATTGCTTTTTTTTGCTTTCTTATGGCTTTTTATTTTTCTTTTTATTTTTTATCTTTCAACTATTATTCTAATTATTCTAACTTATATATCTCACAAGGCTCATATACATTATGGGTCTTATTTTTATATAATTTTTAAAAACAACAAAATTCTTACTTAGATGGTTATTTCTAATTTATTATGTTAAAATTAATAATAAATTACTATATAGGAGAATGAAAATTATGCTTAAAAATATTAGTATGCCTGTTATAGCTTTAGCTTTGGGGCATTTAGTAACGGATTTACAGGCAGGCGCTTTGCCGATAGTGCTGCCGCATTTAAAAGAACTTTTTGCTTTAAGTTATTCGCAGCTGGCGTTTATTGTTTTAACACAAAACGTAACTTCTTCTGTTATTCAGCCACTATTCGGCTATATAACAGATAAGAAATCTTTGCCAGCGATGCTGCCTTTTTGTGCTGCTATGGCAGGTGCGGGTTTTGCGTTTGTAGGCTGGGTTCCTGCCTATGTTTTACTTATGTGTACTGTTGTTATAATCGGTATGGCCAGTGCAACTTATCATCCGCAGGCCTCAAAAACAGTTAATTTTTTAAGCAGCAATAACAATAAAGCCGCCAATATGGGCATTTTTTCTTTAGGCGGCAATGCCGGTATGGCAGTTGGTTCCATTTTAATGGCATTTTTGCTTACTTTGCCTGGCGGGCTGCATAATACAATGTATTTTGTTCTGCCCGGGCTTTTGGTTTTTGGCTTAATGATGAAATATATGCCCGAATACAAACGCGTTAATTTGGAACATAACTTAAAAGTACAGGCTGCCAAAAAAAGCGGTGCGGTGCAGAAAATTCCTTATTGCGGTCTTGCTTTGGTGCTGTTTTTTATTTTTATGCGCTCAACCATTCATACGGGCCTTTCCACATATTTGCCGCTGTTTTTTATTAATTTCCGCAACGCGGAGCCTGCTTTTGCAAGTATGTTAGTATCCTGCTTTTTGCTTGGCGGTGTTGCCGGTACTTATGTCGGCGCTGTGCTCAGCGACAGGCTTGGGGCACGCCGTATTATTTTAGGTTCTGTATTATTCAGTATTCCCGCTATCTGGCTTATTGCCAATTTAACGCATCCGGCAGCTGTTCTGGCAGCAGTGGTGCTGGCCGGTTTTTCAATAATCGGTTCTTTTGCAACAACAACTATTTTGGCGCAGACCATGCTTCCCAATAATGTGGGCATGGCCGCCGGGCTGACAATAGGCTTCAGCGTAGGCATGGGCGGATTTGGCGTTACCATACTTGGCTTTTTAGCCGATAATTACGGTTTGCCATTTGTTATGAATTTAATGACCGTTTTACCAGTTATTGCAACGTTAACGGCGTTTAAAATTCCTGTGCCGCCGCAAATGCAGAAGTAGTATTAAAGGAGATGTTTTGTATGGAAAATTATAAACAAGGCATTTTCTTTGGCCTTGCAGCCTATGTATTATGGGGAATTTTGCCTGTTTACTGGAAAGCGCTGGAACTTGTTTCTCCGTTTGAAATTTTATCCAGCCGGTTTATGTGGTCCTGCGTTTTTGTGTTTCTGCTCATTATTTTTCAGAAAAAATGGCCGCTTTTTGCCAAAGAAGTAAAACAGGTTTTCAGCAATGTTAAAACCAGGAGCAGCGAGGGTAGCAGCCGGTATTACCATCAGTTTTAACTGGGGTACTTTTATTTGGGCTGTTAATAACGGGCATATTGTTGAAACAAGCATGGGCTATTATATTAATCCGCTGGTAAGCATTTTATTTGCCGTAGTTTTTTTACGTGAACGGCTTGATAAAATGCAGCTTGCCGCTATTACCTGTGCCTTTATAGGCGTTGCCAGCATGGTTTACAGTTTTGGAAAAATTCCTTGGGTTTCTTTAACGCTGGCTTTTACTTTTGCTTTGTACGGATTGCTGAAAAAAATTCTGCCGGTTTCTGCCTTAACAAGCATTATGCTTGAAACATTGCTTATTACGCCGCTGGCACTTGTATATGAATACAGCTTATGGCAGCAGGGAGTTTCTTTTTATGCGTCCGGAAACCTGCAAGTAATTATGATGTTAACCGGTGCAGGCGTTGTTACGGCAATACCTTTATTGCTTTTTACCGCAGGCGCAAGGCTGCTGCCGCTGAAGATAATAGGTTTTTTGCAGTATATTTCACCGACGCTTACACTTTTGATAGGTGTTTTTGTTTATAACGAAGCATTTACGGCATCGCATTTGCTGGCTTTCGGGTGGATTTGGGCCGCGCTTCTTTTGTTTATTGTTTCGCAGCTGAGGAGTAATTAAACAGATTTTACAAATGTGTAAAGCTGTCTTTTTAGTGGTTTAAACATATATATGGTGTTTGGCTGAGTTATCCTCAAGCTATAAAAAGTTATCAACAAAATGTGCATAATGTGTTGAAAAGTGTGGAAAAGATTTGTTAAGTTCTGTATAAACTTGTAAAAATGTGTAGAAAAAACTCTGTATAATTTTAAATGCACGTTAAACTGTGGATAACTTTGTTGATAATGTCGATAACTTGTTTATTAAAGAACAGTTTCACAAACACAGCATATAGTGTTAATAACAAAATAAAGCATTGTAATTATTAAGGCCGTTTTTTGTGGGCAGATGTTTTTTTGCTTGCAGAAACGGCGTTTTTTGGAGATAATATATAAGAACGATTTAAGTATTTTTTATGGAGGCATTTTAATGGCTATAAAACAAGTAACTGCCGTACAGGCAATGGAAGAAATATCCAAGGGTAAAATAATAACTGCGTCTTTAAATGAAATGCAGGGCGCATGGATTGCTCTGGCAGATTGTGAGGACGGCAGGGTGCTTACCTGTGCTTACAGCGGCGAATGCCAGGCCGCAGCACTTTTTGCAAAAAAAGACAGCGGCAAAGTTAAAAACATAACTGTTGACGTTATGGAGTTAAACCCCAATAATGCAGCTGTTGTACGCCGCTATTTAAAATGGACCGGCCCTCAGGCGCAGGGAGGCAAAGGCATCAGCATAGCGTTCAGCGACTGGCTTGGCTGTGCGGGAGCTTATGCCGCAGTGCCCTTTAAGCTGCGTCAGGCACGCCCTGTACTTGTAGATTACGCGGCCGCCAATGCGGATATTTTAAAACGCAACTTTTTGGAAGCTGTTGATACAGCCACCTGGGGCGTACTGGAACTTGGCTATAAAGAAGGTTATGGTGCCAACGCCGCAGGCCTTAAAACGGAAGAAGAAATTGTAAAAGCTCTTCTTTACGGATACAGCATGATTGGTTTTGACTGCAGCGATAAAATTGACAGCAAAATCGAAGCCATGACCTCTGAAGAAGTAGCCGCAAAATATAATCAACTGCCGGAAGAATTCCGCGATGCTTTAAAAGGTTCTTACCTGGAAGCGGATTTTAAAGCCGGCGGGATGGTTGTGCATTTTGAACCGGAAGTGCTGCAGCGTATAGTGCTTGAATTTGGCGAAGCCATTATGCACATTCAGTACATTTATAATACCTATTTAAAAAACACTCCGTGGGAAATTGATTTTGAACTGAAACTTGCCAAATCGGATAAATTAATGACGCCGCAGGAATTGTACTTTATCAGCAACGAATTGCAGCGCAACGGCATTAAAATGGCATCCATGGAGCTGGACGCGGAAAAAGCCGCAGCCGATGAAGAAGGCATGCATGTTTACGGCGAAATTGCCGCTACCTTTGGCTACCGCTTAAGCCTGTTTAACGCCGATTTGTATATTTCGGATATAGGCAGTACAGCCAAAGCCTTAAAAGGGCAGGTTTGCTTTAAAGCGGTCAATGCACTGTGGCTTGCTGCGTTGAAAGTCGTAAAAGCCGGCGACGCACAGTTGATGGAAGATATGCAGAAATTTGCCGGACTGCCGGATTTTGATGGCCTTAAAATTCTGCCCGCCGGTGAAGCAGGATGCGCGTGGGCAAAGGCATACAGCAAACTTTTAACTCCGGGAGCAGGCTTTACCGGAAAAATTAAAGAAGTTCTGGCCGCTAACGCCGATGCGTATGCGGAAGAAGTTGAAAATACCGCTGCCGCAATGCTGAAAGCACTGTAAAAATTTTAAATTCGGCTTGCAAAAGCACAAAGCGGATGATATAATATTTAAGCTTGTATTAATAGATACATTCCCCTGCTCCCGAACGGGGGCCAAAGTCCAAAGGAGGAGGTGATTTCGTGAACAATTACGAAGTCATGTACATCGTTAAACCGGTTGTAGAGGAAGAAGCATTTGAAGCTGTTGTAGCTAAATTCGAAAGCCTCATTACCGCAAACGGTGGTACTGTAGAAAAAACCGACCGCTGGGGCAAAAAACGCCTCGCTTATGAAATCCAGGATTTCACCGAAGGTCAGTATGTACTCGTAACTTTCAGCGCAGAACCCAAAGCTGTTAAAGAACTTGACCGTGTAATGAAAATTACCGACGAAGTAATGCGCCATATGGTTATTAAAAAAGGCGAGTAATCCGGAGGTAACTTTAGGTTATGAACAAGATTATCTTAATGGGCCGCTTAACGCGTGACCCGGAAGTGCGTTATACCACTACCGGCAAGGTTGTATGCCAGTTTACGCTTGCGGTTGACAGGCCTTTTACTAATCAGGACGGGCAGAGAGAAGCCGATTTTATCAACATCGTTGTATGGGGTAAAATCGCAGAATTATGCGGGAACAGCCTTACCAAAGGTCAGAGAGCGCTTGTTGACGGCCGCCTGCAGCTCCGCAGCTATGATGCAAAAGACGGCGGTAAACGTTATGTTACCGAAGTTGTTGCAAACAGCGTGGAATTTATTGAACGCAAGGGTTATACTCCCGGCGGCAATAACGGCGACAGCGGCAAGAGCGACATGGAGTCTTTTGGCTCCCAGGTGCCTTTTGACGAGGAAATCCCATTTTAACAAGGAGGGTTTAAGCGAATGAAACGCGAAAGAGGCAGAAGACCGAGAAGAAAAGTTTGCAGCTTCTGTGTTGATAAAGTTGAAGAAATCGATTATAAGGACGTAGCTAAACTGCGCCGTTATATCACCGAACGCGGCAAAATTTTACCGCGCCGTATTTCCGGCAACTGCGCAAAACATCAGCGTCAGATGACCACTGCAATTAAACGCGCTCGTAACGTAGCATTGCTGCCGTTTACCTGCGAATAATAGTTGCCTGCTTAAAGCAGAATAACTTACAAAAAAGATATCCCTTTTATTGTGGAAACACGGTAAAAGGGATTTTTTGTTTTTCCGTAAGGTTTGTGTTTAAAAAAATTTAAGGAAAGCTGCAAAAGCTATATGTATTTTTGAAGGATACACAAAAAAGAAAATGCACAATAAGATAAAACTAAAATCTATCAAGTGAAGACAAAAATAAAAAAGTAACAAAATTTAACAAAAATGATGAAAAAATATTGAAAATCTGTATGTGAAATTAAAAAAATCGTTGACAAAAATGTAAAAACTTATTACAATGGTGAACAAGATAGTTGCAGGGCAGTTGTTAAAGCCGGAGGGGAGCTTAACTGCTCATAGCGGCATAATTTATTATTATAACGAAAAGGGGAAAGACAAATGAGCAAATGGAAAAAATTTACAAGCGCCTGTCTGGTTGCAGCGTTAAGCACAGCACTTCTGGCAGGCTGCGGCGGAGAAAAGAAGGACAGTACGGCTGCTAATGCCGATAAATATGTTATCGGCGCAAGTTTTGAGCTGACAGGCAATGTTGCAAACTACGGCAAATCTACATTGTCCGGTTTAAAACTTGCTGTTGACCAGGTTAACAAAGCAGGCGGCGTTAACGGCAAACAGCTTGTTGTAGTAGAAAGCGACAACAAATCCGAGCCTGCTGAATCCGGCAACTCCGTAACCAAGCTGATTACTCAGGATAAAGTAGTGGCTGTTGTTGGCCCTGCTACCAGCGGCTGCGTATTTGCAGCTACTCCGGTAGTAACCTCCAACAAAGTGCCTCTTATTGCGCCGTGCGCTACCGCACCGGCAATTACCGTTGATAACGGACAGGTTAAGGAATTCATCTTCCGCGCCTGCTTCATCGACCCGTTCCAGGGCCGCGTAATGGCTGAATTTGCCGATAAAACTCTGGGCGTTAAAAACGTAGCTATTCTGCATGATGCTTCCAGCGATTATTCCAAAGGACTTGCAGAAGTATTTGAAAAAACTCTGAACGAAAAAGGCGGCAAAGTTGTTGCCAAAGAAGCCTTCCTTTCCAAAGATATCGACTTTAAAGCAGCTTTAACCAAAATCAAAGCCGCTAACCCGGAAGCAATCTACATCCCCGGTTACTATGAAGAAGTTGCCAAAATCATCAAACAAACCCGTGAAATCGGTTTGAATGTTCCGCTGATTGGCTGCGACGGCTGGGACAGCCCGAAACTTGTTGAAATTGCAGGCCCTGAAGCATTGAACAACACTTACTTCTCCAGCGCCTTCTCCGTACAGGACCAGACCGAATCCGTTCAGAAATTTATTGCCGATTATAAAGCAATGTATCAGAAAGACCCGGATATCTTCTGCATGCAGGGTTACAATGCAGGCCTTGTTCTTGCCGATGCCCTTAAACGTGCAGGCGACGGTGCCGACGGAACCAAACTTGCAGCAGCTATTGCAGCAACCAAAGACCTTCCGGTTGCAAGCGGCAAGTTAACTTACGATAAAGACCACAATCCGATTATCAGTGCCATCATCATCGAAATGAAAGACGGCGTACAGAGCTTTAAAGAAAAAATCAGCCTGTAATTAAATTAATTTAATTGTTTTGAATTTGTTTTAGTTTGAGTTTATTTTAGCCCGGAAATTGTTGTTTCAGGTTTCCGGGCTATTTTAAAAATATAAATTATAATGAAACAAATGAGGGGGAACAAAAATGAAAAGAGTATCCAAAGTCCTAACTGCCTTGGTATTGGGCACTGTGCTTGCCGGTTTGGCAGCAGGCTGCGGCGGCGGTGAAAAAAAGGCTGATACCATTAAAGTTGGTGCCAACCTTGAAATGACGGGCGGCAGCGCGTCTTACGGCATATCTTCTAAAAATGCCATTGAGCTTGCCTTTAAAGAGATTAATGAAAAAGGCGGCATTAACGGCAAACAGTTAGAACTTGTTGTTGCAGATAACAAATCGGAAGCGGCAGAAGCTACCAATGCCATGCAGAAACTGGTTTCACAGGATAATGTAGTGGCGGTTATCGGCCCTAACCTTTCTTCTTCGGTAATTGCGGCATCTGCTATTAATAACAGCGCCAAAGTGCTGGATATTGCGCCGATGGCTACCAATCCGTATGTTACGGTTGACCAGGCCAGCGGCAAAACCAAGGATTTCAACTACCGCACATGCTTTATCGACCCGTTCCAGGGCACGGTAATGGCCAAATTTGCAACGGCTGAACTTGGTGTTGGCAATGCAGCAGTTTTGATTGATAATTCTTCCGATTACGCTAAAGGCCTGGCGCAGTTTTTTAAAGAAAACTTTGTTAAAGAAGGCGGCGCAGTTACTGCGGAAGAATCTTATCTGCAAAAGGATACTGATTTTAAAGCAACACTTACTAAAATAAAAGCAACCAATCCGGACTTTTTGTATGTGCCCGGTTATTATCAGGAAGTTGGCCTGATTGTAAAACAGGCGCGTGAGCTTGGCATGAATATGCCGATTGCCGGCGGCGACGGCTGGGACAGTGCCAAGATGCCTGAAATTGCAGGTGCGGCAGCGCTGAACAATACTTACTTCTCGAGCCTTTATTCTCCTGAGGATTCATCGGACATTAACAAAAACTTTGTAGCCGCTTATGAAAAGGCATACGGCCAGAAACCTGACGTTTTTGCCGCTTTGTCTTACGATTCGGCTTTACTGGTTGCCGAAGCCATTAAAAACGCAGGAAGCACCGAACCTGCCAAAATCAGCGAAGCAATGGCTAAAATTAATGGGTTTAGCGGTGTATCGGGCAGCGTAACTTTTGACGATAAACACAACCCGGTTAAGAGTGCCGTAATTTTGGAATATAAAGATGGCGCTCAGTCTTTGAAAACTAAAATTAATCCCTGATAATTAATTGATAATTTAACTTTTTAACGGAAAGGCTGCGGTTTGGCCACAGCCTTTCCGTAATTTTAGCTGGATGCCGGTTAGTGCCGTTATTTAAGCGCAGGTAATAACTTACGGCAGTAAAGCATAGAGATTTTATGATTGAGGAATTAACAAAACTTACGGACTGGAGGACTTTTTATGGATATGGGTTCGCTTCTGCATCAGTTTTTGCAGCAGCTTATAAACGGTATATCCCTGGGCAGTATTTATGCGCTGATTGCCCTTGGTTATACAATGATTTACGGCATCCTCAAACTCATAAACTTTGCCCATGGTGATATCTATATGCTGGGCGCGTATTTTGGGTTTGTAGCTACAACAATGTTTGGCTTTTCCTTTTTGCCGGCAATTCTTTTTGCCATGGCCTGTGCAGCCGTTGTCGGTATTATCATTGAACGCATTGCCTACAGGCCGATGCGCAACGCTCCGCGTATTGCTATTTTAATTACCGCAATCGGCGTATCGTTTTTGCTCGAATACGGTATGATGCTGATTGCAACTCCGCAGCCGCGTACTTTCCCGGCAGTTTTTTCGGCAGATGTTTATCATTTGGGACCACTGGTTGTTAACAGCCAGCAGGTTGTAATTCTTGTAAGCGCAATTATTTTAATGGCCGTACTTACTTATATCGTACAATATACCAAAATCGGCAAGGCCATGCGTGCCGTTTCGTTCGATACTGACGCTGCCAGACTGATGGGCATTAATATCGACCGTGTAATTTCCGCAACCTTTGCCCTGGGCTCCGCACTTGCTGCTGCAGGCGGCGTGCTGGTAGGCATTTACTATAACTCCATCGACCCGCTTATGGGCATGGTTCCGGGCATTAAAGCCTTTGTAGCAGCCGTGCTCGGCGGTATCGGCATTATTCCGGGCGCTATGGTCGGCGGCATTATCCTCGGCGTTGTAGAAGCCATGGTCAGCGGTTTTATTTCTTCCACTTTCCGTGACGCAGCCGCATTCGGCATTTTAATTATTATCTTATTGTACAAACCTGCCGGTATTTTCGGCAAAAATGTACGCGAGAAAGTGTAGGTGGCAGCTATGAATTATCTTCGCAAAGCAGATTTAAAAAGAATAGTTGCCTGCGCCATTTTATTCGCCGCAGTGCAGGGCATGATGTTTGCCGATATTATCGGGCCGTTTTGGGAACTTAATATCGTCCTCATCTGCATTAATATTATTCTGGCTGTCAGCCTGAACCTTATCAACGGCTACACCGGCCAGTTTTCTATCGGCCATGCCGGATTTTTGGCCGTCGGTGCTTATACCGGCGCTATTATGACGGTTAAACTTGGTTTTCCGTTTGAAGTGGCTTTAATTGTCGGCACTGTTGCCGCAGGTTTTTTGGGCTTTTTAATCGGTCTGCCTACATTAAGGCTTAACGGCGACTATCTGGCAATCGCCACTTTGGGCCTTGGCGAAATTATCCGCATCTGCATACTCAATATTGATTATGTCGGCGGTGCTTCCGGTTTGATGGGCATTCCCCGTTTAACAACTTTCGCCTGGGTTTTCTGGATTATGATTTTTATCATTTTCTTTATTAAAAACTTTAAAAATTCTTCTTATGGCCGCTGCTGCCTGGCTATCCGTGAAAACGAAATTGCAGCTGATACCATGGGCATAGACACTACCAAATATAAAGTAATGGCCTTTACTCTCGGCGCTGCTTTTGCCGGTACGGCAGGCGTGCTGTTTGCACACTATTTTTATATTGCGCATCCGGCGTCCTTTACTTTCATGCGTTCTTTCGATATTTTAACCATGGTTGTTCTGGGCGGTCTCGGTTCCATGACCGGTTCCATCACTGGCGCAATTCTGCTGACTTTTATTTCCGCTTATCTGGCAGAATATCCGGAATGGCGCATGATTATTTACTCCGTAACTATGATTATCCTGATGCTGCACCGTCCGCAGGGATTGTTCGGCAATAAGGAATTAAGCATGAAGATGTTTGGCCTGGGAGGTGGCAAAGATGGAAGAACTGCTGAAAGTAAATGATATTTCCATGGTTTTCGGCGGTTTGCGGGCCGTCTCCAACTTCAGCATGACTATTAACAAAGGCGAGCTGATTGGGCTTATAGGGCCTAACGGCGCAGGCAAAACCACAGCCTTTAATATGATTACCGGTGTTTATACCCCTACCGAAGGCGAGATTATTTTTAACGGCCAGCGCACCAGCGGCAAAAAATCCTATCAGGTAACGCAGCTGGGCATGGCGCGTACTTTCCAGAATATCCGCCTGTTTTCCGAGCTTTCCGTTATCGATAACGTAAAAGTTGCCTATAACATGCACGTAAAATACGGCCTTTTGGAAGCAGTAGGGCGTTTTGGCCGCTATTTTAACGAAGAAGAACAGATTACCGAAATGGCAATGGAGCTTTTAAAAATCTTCCATATGGAAGATAAAGCTGATGAACTTGCCAAAAACCTGCCTTACGGCGAACAGCGCCGTCTGGAAATTGCCCGTGCGCTTGCCACCGAGCCGAAACTTTTGCTTTTGGACGAACCGGCAGCAGGCATGAACCCGCAGGAAACCAAAGAACTGATGGAACTTATCCGCTGGATAAGAGAAAAATTTGATTTGGCAATACTGCTGATTGAACACGACATGGGGCTTGTTATGGGCGTATGCGAACGCATTTACGTTTTGGAATACGGCCTTTGCATAGCCAGCGGCACGCCTGACGAAATTAAGCATAATAAACGCGTTATTGAAGCATATTTGGGCGAGGAGGTACTCTGATGTTAAAAGTCAACAATATTGATGTATACTACGGTGCCATCCATGCCATTAAAGACGTCAGCCTGGAAGTTCCGGACGGCGAAATAGTTACTCTTATAGGCTCCAACGGTGCCGGTAAAAGCACAACGCTGCATACCATTTCCGGGCTTATTAAGCCTAAAAACGGCAGCATTATTTTTGAAGATAAAGATATTGCCGGTATGCCGGCGCATAAAATTGTCGGCATGGGCTTATGCCAGGTGCCGGAAGGCCGCCATGTATTTGCCAATATGACGGTTATGGAAAACCTGGAACTTGGCGCTTACCTGCGCAGCGACAAAGCGGGCATTGAAGAAGATATGAAAAAAATATTCGATAAATTCCCGCGCCTTTTGGAACGCAAAAACCAGATTTCCGGTACGCTTTCCGGCGGCGAACAGCAGATGCTGGCTATGGGTCGCGCACTGATGAGCCGCCCGCGCCTGCTGTTGCTTGACGAACCTTCCATGGGTCTTGCACCGTTGCTTGTTAAAGAAATTTTTAATATAATAAAAGAAATTAATGAAAGCGGTACAACTGTACTGCTGGTAGAACAAAACGCCAACATGGCGCTTTCCATTGCCGATAAAGCCTATGTTCTGGAAACAGGGCGCATTGCGCTTGCAGGCACGGCACAGGAGCTTGCCAGCAGCGAAGCGGTACGCAAAGCATATCTGGGCGGCTGAAACCCGGGAGGAGGATTTTACAATGTTAGTAAAAGAATTTATGTCCACTGAAGTTGTGACCATCAGCGAAGATAAAAACATGCTGGAAGTAAGGGAACTGATGCGCAGTTCGGATAAACGCCGCTTGCCTGTTGTAGACGACATCAGCCGTGTGCGCGGCATTATTACCGATGCCGATGTCAGCCGTACTTCCCCGACCGACGCTACAACTCTTTCCCGTTATGAAGCAAACTATCTTTTGGGCAAGCTTAAAGTACGCGATGTAATGACCAAAAATGTTATTACCGTACATTATGATGCCGGCGTTGAAGATGCTGCATATCTGCTTTATAAAAACAAAATCAATGCCCTGCCGGTTGTAGATGACGATAATAAATTATGCGGCATTATTACCGACAGCGACATTTTCCGCGCTTTTGTTGATATTATGGGCCTGGCACGCACCAGCACCCGCATTACCATTGACGTAACCGACAAAGTTGGCGTTATTGCCGATATCGGCGCAATGTTCCGCGATAATAACATCAACATCATCAGCATTGTTGCCAAACCGGAAACCAGCGTTAAAACCGAGCTTACCATCCGCGCCGAACTTGGCGGCAAGGGGCTCGAGATTATCGAGCAGCTGCGCGAAGCAGGTTACTATGTAACCGATATCAGCAACGTAAAAAGCAGGGAGTAAGATGGAATCGAAAAGCTTTAAAGTCGGTGACATTGTAAAAATGAAAAAGCCGCACCCCTGCGGCTCTTACGAATGGGAAATTTTGCGCACCGGCATGGATTTCGGTATAAAATGCTGCGGCTGCGGGCATTTTGTAATGCTGGCACGCCCCAAATTTGAAAAGGCCGTGAAGGCTGTTGTTACCCCCGATACGGAAAAATAAGTTGAAGGCGGCAGGCATAACCTGCCGTCTTTCTTCATTGTTCAAAGATAATTTACAAGCTGCGGCAGGAAAATAACGGCATACGCAGAAAATTATTTAAGTGGAAAAGAGGTATTTTATGGAGGCACTGGAAAAAATAACTTCCGCAATCGGTAAAAAACTGGAAGGACGTAAACCTTCGCTGGACCGCGACGATAATTTATGGGATGCTGCCGTACTTTTGCCGCTTGTAAATACGCCGCAGGGCGTAAGCGTACTGTTTGAGGTACGCGCCGCAAAACTCGGCTGGCAGCCTGGTGATGTATGTTTTCCCGGCGGCAGGGCAGAATGCAGCGACGAAAGTTTTGAGGCAACTGCCGTAAGAGAAACCTGCGAAGAACTGGGGCTTGAAAGCAGCAGCATAAAAATCGCGGGCGGCCTTAATTATCTGGTAACGCACATGGGGCCGGTTATTCACCCTTATGTGGGCTATATTGAGCACAGCGGACAGTTTAATTTTAACAAAGATGAAGTTGACGAAGTTTTTACCGTGCCGCTTGATTTTCTGCTGAAAAATCCTCCGCGTATTGCCCATATGGAACTGGCAAATAAAGCGGGGGACGATTTTCCGTTTGACCTTTTGCCGCGCCAGCCGCACGAATGGAATAAACGCAAAGGCTACCATGTTTATATTTACGAATATGGCGGCCACGTTATCTGGGGGCTTACCGCGCGCATTCTGCACGGATTTTTAAACAGATTTGCCGCCGATATTAAAGCGGCGTTAGAGGGGGAAACAACTTGCTGACATCGCATGTCAAAAAAATTTTGGTGCTGGCGCTTATTTTAATAGCGGCAGCAAGCTACTGGTCTTATTCTTTTATAGATGGAGACAGCCCGCTGGATAATTTAAGCAAGTCCGAGCGTCTTGATTTGAAAAAGAATATCGTTGTTTTGGGCGTTGACGAAAGGCCTTCCGAAGAAGATACAGGCCGCAGCGATACTTTGTTTGTTGTAATGCTTGACAGTGACAACAACAATGTTTCCCTGCTTTCCGTGCCGCGCGATACAAGGGTTAAAATTCCCGGTTACGGATGGGATAAAATTAACCATGCCTTTGCCTTTGGCGGGCATAAGCTGACGCAGCAGACCACGGAAGAACTTTTGGGAATACGCATCAATAACTATGTTATGATAGATTTTAAGGGCTTTAAAGGGCTGGTAGACGCTATTGGCGGCGTGGATATTGAAGTAGAAAAGCCCATGAGTTATTATGACGAGTGGGACGGCTTCACCATTGACCTTGCCCCGGGCATGCAGCATATGGACGGCGACAAGGCCATTCAGTATGTGCGTTACCGCGATGAAGAAGGCGATATCGGCCGCATCAGAAGGCAGCAGAAATTTTTAAAAGCCGTTTACAGTAAGGTTACTTCGGTGGAAATTATACCCAAACTGCCTGCTTTGGTAGAACAGGCCAATAAAATGGTGGATACCGATTTATCCATCGGCGATATGATGGATTTGGCGCAGGCTCTGCATGGCATGATGGAAAAACAGGGCGGCCTGCACGCTGCCATGGTGCCGGGCCTGCCGGAATATATTGACGGCGTAAGCTACTGGATTCCTGATATTACGGATTTGCGCAAGCAGATGGCTGAAATGCAGGGCGCGGAAATGACGGACCGTTACCGCCGCGGCGCAGAACGCATGGAAGCAGAATATGTACGTAATCTGGAACGCGCTAAACAGGAAATTGAAAACGAACTTAACGGAATTGATAAAAAGCTCGATGAAGAAGAAGCTAACGCTGAAAATAAAGACAAGGATAAATTAGACAGCAGCGGCAAAAAGACTGTTGAAGAAAAAGCTGCCAAACGCAGTGCGGATGACAGCAAAAAAACCGGCAGCAAACGTTCCGCCAAAAAAGCCGTGCAGGAATTTGCCGGTGAAAGTGCCGGAAGCAGCAGTGCGGAAATAAAAGAAACGCCTAAGCAGAGCTACGGCGGCGTAATACGCGTTGTTGTAATTGACTGCAGCGGCGACCCTGCCAAGGCTGCCAGCGCACGCGAGCGCCTCAGCAATCTTGGCATGAGCGTAACTGACGGCGGCAGCGGCAATGTGCGCGAAGAAACATTAATAGTTTCCACAACCACCAGCGGGCGCGTTGTTACACGCCTTACGGAAGCTCCGTTTGTGCACGGAATGAGCATCAGCCGCAAGGACGGCGCCGATTATGACGGCATTGTTTATGTCGGCAAAGACTATAAATAACAAAAACTGTTTCATAAGTCACAAAATTTTAAAGTTTTTTTAATTACCACTTGCTAATTGGCGTTAAAAATGGTATACTTAAATCATCAAATAGCCCCTCATTTGGCCCTTCTCGTAAGGGCTTTTTTTTGCCCATTTTTCAGCCGCTGCTTTTACATAAATTTAACAGCGCCGTGCCGTTTCGTTTATGCGCCAATTCGTATATAATAAAATACATAGTTTATTAATGCAGGAGTAAAAGAAATGCTTTATAATGACAGGGCTGCATTTATTTTGCAGCAGTTACAGCTTAAAAGTACGGTTAAAGTAACAGAAATAGCCAAAAGCTTAAACGTATCGGTAGATACCGTACGCCGCGATTTAAAAGCGTTGGAAGAACAGGGGCAGCTTAAATGCGTGCACGGCGGCGCAAGCCTGCCGGATTATATGCTGGCCTTCAGTAATTTCAGCGGGCGTGAAATCATCCATATTGAAGAAAAACGCCGGGCGGCGCTTAAAGCACTGGAACATTTGCGCCCGGGCAGCGTGATTGCCTTGAACTCCGGCACAACCAATGTTATTCTGGCGCAGGAATTAATTAAGCGTTTTACGGATTTAACCATAGTAACCAACAATGTTTCGGCGGCCATGGTGCTGATGCAGAATCAGTCGCTGCGCACGATTGTGCTGGGCGGTGATTTGGACAGCCTTGAGCACTCTACTTACGGCAGCATCTGCGAAAGAGAACTTTCCCATTATTATCCTGATATTTGCTTTTTGTCCATTAACAGCGTCGATGCGGAAGCAGGTTTTACCGATTTCCGTTTTGCGGAAATTGGTGTTATGCAGCTGATGGCAAGAAATTCCTCCAAAGTAATTGCCGTTATGGATAGCAGTAAATTAGGGCGCCGCTCCAAAAAAGTAATTATGGATAACAGCATGATAGACCTGCTTGTTATGGACAGCATAAAACCGGAAGTGCGGGAGCTTTACCGCCGCGCCGGCATTTGCATTGAATAAAATAATAAAAATTACCGCAGCTGACGGGTTAAAAGCCTGCCGGCTGCGTTTTTTATTTTACGCAGATTTAAAAATAACTTTAACTGTATTTGCTTGTTTAGGAATGTTAAGTGCGATAAGATAAAGCCGTAGAAAACAGCAAATATAAAACATAAAAAAGCAAAAAACAGCAAAGGAGAATTATCATGACAGAAAAGCAGCAAATTAAAATGGTAGTATTTGACTGGGCAGGTACTACTACCGATTTTGGTTCTCAGGCACCGGTAGATGTTTTTGACAGAACATTCCGCCAGAAAGGCCTGGTATTTACCAAAGCCGAAATTAACGCGCCTATGGGTATGGAGAAAAAAGCCCATATTAAAACCATGCTTTCTACCGAAAAAGGCCGGAAGCTTTGGGAAGATGCTTACAGCCGCAGCTGGAACGAGGACGATATTGAAGATGTTTACCAGTGCTTTGAAGGCAACCTGCGTACTGTTGTTGCCGAATACAGCAAACTCATTCCCGGCGTAAAGGAAACCGTGGAAAAATTAAGGGAAATGGGCCTGAAAATCGGCTCTACCACCGGTTATACCAGTGAAATGATGCAGTATGTGCTGCCGGTTGCCAAAGAACAGGGCTACGAACCTGATTGCTGCGTAACTCCGGATGTTACCGAATACAGCCGCCCCACTCCTTTTATGGTGTTTGAATGCATGCGCCAGTTAAATGTTTATCCGCCTAAGCTGGTTGTAAAAGCCGGCGATACCGTAATGGATATTTTGGAAGGCAAAAATGCAGGCGCATGGTCTGTTGGCATTATTAAAGGTTCCAACGTGGTTGGCCTTAACGAAACTGAATATAATGCGCTTGATGAGCAGGCTAAAAAAGAACTGCACGAAAAAGCAAGAAAAATTTATCTTGATGCCGGTGCAGATTATGTAATTGAAGATATTACAGAACTGCCGGAAGTTATTGCCAAAATTAACGAAAGCTTATAACAGGGAGGGCTTTTTGTTGAATACTTATTATAATCCGGTAAGAACTTATCAGGGAGTTGGCAGCCTTTCGGTATTGCCGCAGCTGGTAAACGGTTTGAATCCAAAAAAAATTTTGCTGCTTATCTGGGATGAAAGCGTGCTTGAAAACCGTTACATAAAAGAAACGGCAGCCGCTTTTGCAGATATTTTAACTGTAAAAACCTTTGCCTGGTCCAACCCGGAAATGTTTCAGTTATATGAAATTTACAATGAAACCAAAAACGAAAATTATGAACTGGTTATTGCCGTCGGCGGCGGCAGCGTACTGGATGTAGGCAAATCGCTGTGCTGCCTGTATGCAAAACCGGTGGATTCGTTGGAAACCATGCGCAATATGATTGCCGCAAAAACTTACAGCAAACCGCACTGCAAGTGGATTGGCGTTCCGACAACGGCAGGCACCGGCAGCGAAGTAACTTGCTGGGCCACTGTGTGGGATTCCGAGCACAACAAAAAATATTCTGTCGATACGCAGGACAATTATGCTTACGCAGCTGTTATCGACCCTGTGCTGGCATCATCCATGCCGGTTAAGCTGGCAGTTTCTTCCGCGCTGGACGCGGTATGCCATGCTGCTGAAAGTTACTGGGCCAAGGCGAGCAACACCGTGTCGCGTGCTGCTGCACTTGCTGCCATTAAAATTATTATGGATAATATCGACGGGCTTTTGTGCGGCAAAGAAGAAGCGCATGACGCCATGGCGCAGGGCAGTATGCTGGCCGGGCTTGCCTTCAGCAATACGCGCACTACGGCCTGCCATTCCATTTCTTACCCGCTGACAATGAAATACCATATTCCGCACGGCGTTGCGGTAAGTATACTGCTGGCGCCGGTAATGCGCTTAAATCATCCGTATATTAAAAACAGAAAAGAACTGTTCAATGCTTTTGGCATTGAAAGTGTAAGCGAACTTTCGAAAAAAGTTACCGCTATTCTTGAAAAATCCGGTAGCCCGGCTAAATTAAGCCAATGGGGCGCCCAGGAAAGCGATTTTGAGGAGCTTGTCGCCCACAGCATGACCAAAGGGCGTGCCGATAATAACCCGGCGGAACTTACTGCCGTTAATGTTGAAGAAATTTTAAGAAGCGTATTTTAACAAGGGGGATTAAATTATGAAAAAGAGTATCGCATGTGTTTTATTATCTGCCATGGTAGCATTTGGCAGCTTTGCAGCAGGCTGCGGCGGCAACAGCCAGCAGGCCGAAAAGAAAACTTTTACCATCGCTTATGCGCCGAATGAATCTACAACTGACAGCACCGACGCCAGAAGCACTCTTGCCAAAGACCTTGGCAAAGTAATTAACATGGATGTTAAGGAAATACAGGCAAGCGATTATACAGCTATTATTGAAGCACTGCGCACCGGCAAGGCCGATATGGCATATATGGGCGCTTTGGCAGTTGCCATGGGCGCAGAACGCGCAGGCGTAACGCCGATTGTTATGAAAGCTCCTAACGGCGATAAAGCGCAGGCTGTTTACCATTCCGTATTTGTTACCCAAAAGGATAACAGCGAAATCAACAGCATTAAAGATTTTAAGGGCAAAACTATTGCCTTTGTTGACCCGGATTCCACTTCCGGCAATCTCGTGCCGACTTCCGAAATTATGAAAGCATTCCCGGATTTACATTTAACCAATGAAAAAATCCATACCAACGGTGAATTTTTTGAAGCCGTAAGTTTCTCCGGCAAGCATCAGGCAGGCCTGCAGGCTGTAATTAAGGGCGATGTGGACATTGTGCCTATTTCCGACCAGATTATGGCAAGTGAATTTAAAAACGGCAACGCCGATGAAAACGCCGTTAAGGTTGTGCATTCTTCTGCAGCCATTCCGGCAGAAGCCATGGTTGTAAGCAAAACTGTTAATGAAGATTTGAAGAAAACCTTAACCAAATTCCTGGTTGAATACAACAATAAAGATTATTTTGACAAGGTAATCAAAAAAGCCGATGCCCGTTTTGTGGAATGCAGCATGGAAGATTACCAGCCGATTGTAGAACTGAACAAAAATATTAATACTCATTAATAGGTTTTAGCCTGATGGCGGGAGAATGTTTTATGGAACCTGTTTTGAAATTTGTAAATGTAAATAAATACTATAATAATAACGTGCATGCGCTGCATAATATCAACCTGGAAATTGCCGCAGGGGAGTTTGTATCGGTAATTGGCCCCAGCGGCAGCGGCAAAAGCACACTGCTGCGCACGGTAAACAGGCTGATTGATGTTTCGGACGGCGAAATAAGCCTGGACGGCGAAAATATTACCAGTATCGGCGGCAAAAAGATGCGTGCGGTGCGCCGCAAGGTTGGCATGATTTTCCAGAACTATAACCTTGTATACCGTCTTTCCGTACTGCAAAACGTGCTGCATGGTTATTTAGGTTATCTTGACGGCATTAAAGGCATTTTGGGCATTTACCCCGAAGAAGAAAAACTGCGTGCCATCAGCCTGCTTGAAGAAATGGGGCTGGGCGCATTCTGCTATAACCGTGCCGCCGATTTATCCGGCGGGCAGAAACAGCGCGTGGGTATTGCCCGGGCAATTATGCAGCGCCCAAAAATCATGCTGGCCGATGAACCGATTGCCTCGCTTGACCCTTCCAGTGCCAAAAACATTATGGATATTCTGGCAGGGCTTGTTAAAGAACGCCAGATAACCTGTATTGTAAATTTACATCAGCTTGAGGTTGCCAAAAAATATTCTACCCGCATTATCGGTTTATCCAAAGGCACCATTGTGTTTGATGGCAAACCGGAAGAATTAACGGACGAGGTTGTGGAAAAAATATACGGCACAAGCAGTGCCAATTTAATTGGAGGGGCAGAAAGTGAAGAACAGCATATCAGTTATGCCGCCTGCTGAAAAAAGAATATATAATATCTTTTTTGTGGTAATTGTGCTGCTGTACGCTGTATGCAGCTTCTTTACGGAGTTTTCGCCGCTGGCGGTGCTTGCCAATCTGGACCAGTTCTGGCTGTTTTTGTCAGAGGATTTTTTCCCGCCACAGTTTCCTACCGATATAAGAATGTACAATATTCTGGACAGCGTGGGTGTAACCATTGCCATGGCCATTTCTTCAACCACCATTGCCGGAATACTGGCGTTTTTCACGGCGCTTTTTGCCAGCGAACTGGTATCGCCGTTTCCCAAATGCGCAAAATTTGTGCGCGGCTTTGCCACTTTCCTGCGCAATATACCGGCGCTTGTCTGGGCGTTTATACTGTTTTCCTCGCTCGGCATAGGCACGGGTGTTGGTTTTGCGGCGCTTTTAATAACCAGCTTTGCCTTTATGGTAAGGGCGTTTACGGAAACAATGGAAGATATTTCGGTAGACTGCCTTGAAAGCCTGGAAGCGGTCGGCGCAGGTTTCTGGCAGCGTGTGGCGCACGGCATTGTGCCTTCGTGCATCAGCGGTTTTCTGGCGTGGTTTTTGTACTGCATCGAGGTTAACGTCAGGGCGTCAACCATTGTAGGCATGGTTGGCGGCGGCGGTGTCGGTATGGTGTTGTTTTCGTACATCAAATCGTTTAATTACCACATGGCTTTTACCGTTATTTTAATTATAGCGGCGGTTGTAATTTTGGTTGACAGAATTACCGGTAAAATAAGAAAGGAACTGGAGCAATGAAAGAGCCACTGGCGCAAAGCACTGTTGCTGTCCGTTATGGGTTTAACCATAAAATTAAAACAGAATGTGCTTACCAAAATAAAGCCATACCCGTATTTTTAGGCGGCACAGCCGCATTGTGCGTGCTCAGCCTTTTATATCTTGACGTTGACTGGATAAAGCTTGCCGGCCGCGTGCCGGATATGGGCAGTATATTTTACCGCCTGGCACAGTTCGATTTTAAATATATGGATTTAATTGCCGCGGCGATGTGGGAAACGCTTTCCATTACGGTGCTTTCCACATTGTATAGTGTTATTTTAGGTTTGTTTTTTGGCATGTTTGCGGCAGAAAATATTTTCCGTATGCGCTGGCTGTCGGTACTGGTGCAGTCATGGTTTACCTTTTTGCGTGCCGTGCCGACGCCGGTATGGGTGCTTTTAATGATGGTATGCCTCGGCATGGGGCCTGCCGCCGGTATTGCCGGTTTGTGCGTGCATACAACGGCGTTTTTTACCCGTGCTTTCGCGCAGAGCTTTGAAAGCATCCCGCAGGAAACTATCGAAGCGCTGGAGGCAACAGGCGTTGGCAGAATAGGCGTATTCTTCAACGCCGTGCTGCCTGCGGCACTTTCGCAGCTGGTAGCGTGGATTGCCATGCGCTTTGAAATAAACTTTTCGGAATGTGCCATTTTGGGCATGATTGGCGCGGGCGGCATTGGTTTTATCATTGCGCGCAGCATACAGGGCTATGAATACGGCACGGCAGGCGTTGCGATTGTGCTGGTGTTTGCCTTTGCCTATTCCATTGAAAGACTGTTCATTTTCATTAAAAATAAAATCCGTTGATTTGCTTTAATTTTAAACCCGCGGGTACAGCCCTGCGGGTAATTTTTTTGCCTGTACCAAAATTTAACGGTGTGCGGATATGGTATAATAAGTATAAAAAAGTTTAGAGGGTATTATGAACGAAATTCAGTTTTTGCTGTATAACACACCGGATGAAAATATAAAAGTAAACGTAATTGTAAAGGACGAAACGCTGTGGCTGACGCAAAAAGCCATGGCTGAGTTATTTGATGTAAATTCTCAAGCTATAACTAAACATTTAAAAAATATTTTTGATGAAGGAGAACTTTCTAAAGATGCAACTTGTTCCAAAATGGAACAAGTTCAAAAAGAAGGAGAAAGATTAGTAAAACGCAATGTGGAATTTTACAATCTTGATGCCATTATTTCCGTTGGTTACCGTGTAAATTCGCAAAAGGCAACTAAATTTCGTATTTGGGCAACCGCTATTTTAAAAGAATATATTCAAAAGGGTTTTGTGCTTGATGACGAGCGTTTAAAACAGGGTAATACGGTTTTCGGCAAAGATTACTTCCGCGAATTGCTGGAACGCATCCGTTCTATTCGTGCCAGCGAAAGAAGGATTTGGCAGCAGATTACAGATATTTTTGCCGAGTGCAGTATTGATTACGACCCCAAGTCTCAGACTACGCGCCAGTTCTACGCTATGGTGCAGAATAAATTTCATTACGCTATTGCCGGGCAGACGGCGGCAGAAATTGTATATAACAGTGCCGATCATACCAAAGAAAATATGGGTTTGACGACGTGGAAATATGCTCCGGACGGGCGCATTTTAAAAAGTGATGTTACAGTTGCCAAGAACTATCTGCCGGAAGAACAAATACGCCGTTTGGAACGCGCTATTACAGGTTATTTTGATTACATAGAAGATTTGGTAGAACGTGAAAACACTTTTACCATGGAGGAATTTGCCGCCAGCGTTAACGAGTTTTTAGCATTCCGCAGATATAAGATATTAAAAGATAACGGCAGAATATCACGCCGACAAGCGGAAGAAAAAGCTGTCGTTGAATATAGCGAATTTAATAAAACACAGAGAATAATATCTGATTTTGATAAAATGATAGCGAGTAGTAAAAATAAATTTTAAAATGTTAATCAATCATTATTTTTGCTTTTTGCTGCCAGTTATTGTACAATATTAAGATAGTGAAATGTAAAACCTAAGGAGCGATAAATGTGAGTACAAATTTAGAAGTAGGTATTGTAGGCCTGCCTAACGTAGGCAAAAGCACGCTGTTTAATGCTATTACCAAAGCAGGGGCAGAAGCTGCCAACTATCCTTTCTGCACCATAGAGCCTAACGTGGGCGTTGTAGATGTGCCTGATGCGCGCCTTAACGTGCTGGGCGAAATGTTCAAATCCAAAAAAATCGTGCCTGCCGCCATGCGCTTTGTCGATATCGCAGGGCTTGTAAAAGGCGCGTCCAAAGGCGAAGGCCTCGGCAACAAATTCCTTGCACATATCCGCGAGGTTGACGCCGTTGCGCAGGTTGTGCGCTGCTTTGAAGACGGTAATATTACGCATGTGGAAGGCAGCATTAACCCGCTGCGCGATATTGAAATCATCAATACCGAATTGTGCCTTGCCGATATGGAAACCGTGGAAAAACGCCAGGAACGCCTTGTTAAGTTGTTAAAAACCGGCGATAAAAAAGTGCCGGTGGAAAAAGCTGTTCTTGATAAGGTTATGGAAGGCCTTGGCGAAGCCGTTCCGGCACGCCGCCTTGGGCTGACCGATGAAGAAAAGGAATTTTTAACGGAGCTGCACCTTTTAACTATGAAACCGGTGCTGTATGTTGCCAATGTTGCCGAAGACGAAGTGGCAGCGCCGGAAAACAACCCGCATGTGCAGGCCGTTATGAAATATGCCGAAGAAGAAGGCGCCGAAACGATTGTTGTTTCCGCTAAAATGGAATCGGAAATTGCCGAACTGCCGGAAGACGAAGCCAAGGAATTTTTGGAAATGGCAGGGCTTGAAGAAGCAGGCCTTGACCGCCTGATTAAAGCCGGTTTTAAGCTTTTGGGCCTGATGACCTATTTAACCGCCGGTGAAACCGAAAGCCGTGCCTGGACCATTAAACGCGGCACCAAAGCTCCGCAGGCGGCCGGTAAAATTCACAGCGATTTTGAACGCGGCTTTATCCGTGCCGAGATTGTATCTTATGATGACCTTGTAGCGTGCGGCAGCAAAGCGGCAGCGCGCGATAAAGGCCTTGTCCGCCTTGAAGGCAAGGATTATGTAATGCAGGACGGCGACGTTGTAGAATTCCGTTTCAACGTATAATAAAAAATTTGCTGTTTACAGCATAAAGCAGACAGTGTTTAAAGCACTGCCTGCTTTTTTTTTGCGGCTTTTTACGGCAATATTTTTGTTTTCGGTTAACATCATTAAGAAATTGTTTTGTTTTGGTTGGTAATGTAAAACTTGGGCAAAGTAGGGTTAAAAGGCGGTAAATACGCTTGCGGGGCGCAAAATGGCTGGTTAAAATAGGAAAAAAGACGCAAATATAAGCAGTTTTAATTTGTTATGGAGGAATAAAAATGCTGCAATTAAAAAATATCCGCAAATCGTATGACGGTAAAGTCATTCTCGACAGTATTTCGCTGGATATTAATGACGGCGAAATAGTTTCTATTTTAGGGCCTTCCGGCAGCGGCAAAACAACGCTTTTGAACGCAATTTTGGGGCTTACTGAAATTGACGGTGGACAGATTATTTTTGACGGAAAAGACTTAACCAACGTGCCGATGAAAGACCGCGGCTTTAACATTGTATTTCAGGATTATGCGCTGTTCCCGAACTTGAATGCCTACGAAAATATCGTTTACGGCCTGCGCAACAAACCGGGCATTTCCAGTGCGGAAGAAGTACAGGAACTTATCAGCCTGCTGGGCTTAAAAGAGCATTTAAACAAACGCATTGACCAGCTGAGCGGCGGGCAGAAGCAAAGGGTTGCTCTGGCACGCACTTTGGTTATGAAACCGAAAATCCTGCTTTTGGACGAGCCTTTAAGCGCGCTGGACGGCGTTATCAAAGAATCCATTAAAGAGCGTATTCAGCTTATAGCCAAGCAGTATCATTTAACCACCATCATTGTTACGCACGACCCGGAAGAAGCGCTGACGCTTTCCGACAAGGTGCTGATTATTAACGAGGGGCAGATTTCCCAGTTCGACCAGCCGCATGTAATCGTTACCCAGCCGCGTACCCAGTTTGTGGAAAAATTTATTTTGTCGCAGCTGCGCATTAAGCGTGATAACATTTTCCGCCTGTTTAGCGAACCTTGTGCTTTTGCCGGAGTTGCAAGATGAACAGAAAAAGTTTTGAATTAAAATTTTGTTTTTTATTTGTAAGTATTGCGTTTGCTTTCTTTTTGGGGCTGCCGCTGGCAAACCTGGCATATAAATCCTTACAGACAGGCAGCGGCACAGGCCTTGGCAATTATGCCGCAATTTTAACTGACGATGCCTTTTTAACGGCATTCCGCAACAGCTTTGCAATATCTGCACTGGAAGCTGCCATTACCACGGCTGCGGCGTTTATACTGGCTTACGGGCTGCATTTAACGCGCATACCGGGCAAAATAAAAGAAGGCTTGCAGCTTGTGGTTATGATGCCGATGTTCCTGCCTTCCATCACCTACGGTTTTGCCGTTATTTACTCTTTCGGCAAGCAGGGGCTGATAACAAAACTTGTCGGTGAGCAGCTGTTTCCGATTTACGGCTTCTGGGGGCTTTTGATTTCGTTTATTGTTTATACCCTGCCGCCGGCGTTTCTGGTGCTGTATAATGCGTTCTTTTATATCGACAAGAACTTTATTACGGTATCGAAAATTATGGGCGACAGCCCGCTGCGCACTTTGTGGATGACGAGTGTGCGCCCGCTTTTGGGCAGCCTGATGGCGGCGTTCATTTTATCGTTTTTCCTCAGCTTTACGGATTTCGGTATTCCGGTATCCATCGGCGGCGAATACAATATTATTGCCGTTGAGCTGTATATGAAAATGATGGGCGCCCTGCCTGATTTTGAACGCGGCAGCGTTATAGCAATGGCAATGCTGGTACCTTCCGTTATCAGCGTTATGCTGCTCCGCTATATGGAAAAATTTAATTTCCGCTATAACAAAATCAGCCGTTATGAAGTGCAGTGCTCCTTTATGCGCGACGGTGCTTTCGGCTTGTTTTTTGCAGCGGTTGCACTGCTGTTTGTTTCGGTTTTTGCCATTATGTTCATTGTGCCGTTTGTAAAAAGCTGGCCGTACCAGCCGGTGTTTACGCTTGATACCTTAAAACGTGT